>Ga0075424_100005025_pt1 | contig 12600 bp, 12 predicted proteins | sample SoiMethybrSBSTD3_FD_75301 | JGI IMG/M metagenome (GOLD analysis project Ga0075424, IMG submission 75301) | Bulk soil microbial communities from a Populus tree surrounding site in Tennessee, USA - Soil MetaG P. TD hybrid SBSTD3 | ecosystem: Environmental > Terrestrial > Soil > Tree plantation... | reverse complement strand
GACCTTACGGACAAAGTTAAAAAAACCTGGACGATTTGCGCTTTGCGTTTGATCCGGCGTTGGCTCGCCGACCCGGCGTTGCGCCGCCGGCTTGGCGATCCGCAATTTACAAACCGGGTTTTCGCCAAAACGATTTTCCGCATTCGTTTGGCATATGAAACTGGTGCGATGCGCTACGGGATCTTCTCAGCCGTGAAATGATCCACTTGCGCTGATGTAACAATAACGATCTCGACTAATAACAAGGCGGTTTTGAGGGAACACCAATGAAGTTTGGTATTTTCGTTTTCGGCGATAATCATCCAGACCTCGGCCGTTCCAATCAGAAATATTATGAAGAAGTTATGACGATGGCCGAATGGGCCGAAGAGTTGGGATTCGATTCATTCTGGCTCGGAGAGCATCATTTCTACTGGTACGGGACCTGCGTTTCACCGCCGATGATCATTGCGGCTCTCGCGCAGCGGACGAAGAAGATTCGCTTGGGGCCGGCAATAAGCGTTCTTCCGTTTCATCATCCACTGATCGTCGCCGAGGAATATGGCCTGGCCGACAATCTCTGCGGTGGTCGACTGAACTTCGCCATCGGCAGCGGTTTTTCGCCCAACGAATACCAGACATTCGGCATGTCGATGGAGGAAGCGCGGGAAAGATATTGGGAGTCGTTCGATGTAATTTTAAAGGCGTGGACCGAGGACGAATTTTCCCATCAGGGCAAGCATTTTAAGCTTGATCACGGCACGGTGTTCCTGAAGCCGCTGCAAAAACCACTGCCGCCGATTTGGATCGCGGCGTCTAGTGATGCAACCCTGATCAAAACCGGGGAAATGGGCTTTTCGATAATGGGGATTCCATTTGCCCGGTCCACTTCTCTTCTGGAGGTCAAGGAAAAAAACGACCTTTTTGAAAACTCCTATTTTCGCGCCGGCCATAAAGAAAAGCCGGACGTCATCGTCGCACTGCATGTTTATCTCAGTCAAAGCGAAGAAGACGCAGTCGCCTCCTCCCGCCCCTGCTTTCAACGCGTGGTGGACTATCTAACAAAATATCGTCGTCCGGGAGCACGCACGCTGGATTTAGATACGGTCAAAAAACAAAAGCTCGGCGTGTTTGGCACTCCTGAGAACGCGTGGTCCATCTTTAGAGAATACGAAAAAATCGGTGTCACTCATATCATCTGCATGGTCAACTTCGGCGGCGTGCCGATGCCGGAAGTGCGCCGGACAATGGAGCTGATGTCCAAGGAAGTATTTCCGAACTGTCGTTGAGATCTCATACGATCGAGGTGACTCATGCAATTTTTTCGCTTCTTTCTGACCTTCAGCGTCACCATTGCAACGCTCTTAATCGCCGATATGGAAGTAACCGCGCAAAAACAACCGGACAAGATGACGGTGAGCTACAGCGCTTCCGGCGGGCAATATATCAATCTGTTTGTCGCCAAAGAGCTTGGGATTTTTGAGAAGCATGGGCTCGACGTGACGTTGAATCAGATAAACAGCAGTTCGCAGGCGGTCGCGTCATTGCGCTCCAAAAGTGTCGATGTCGCTACGGGTCCGGCAGGCGTCATTTTTGATGCCATTGCCAAAGGGGTGACCGACTTCACCGTCTTCGGGGAATGCATGCCTTCGACCGTGTTGGAAGTTTGGGTTCAGCCGAACATCAAGACCGTCAAAGACCTCGTCGGCAAAACGATCAGCTCGACGAATCCCAATTCCTTGGGGGATTTGATGATCGGCGTTTGGCTCGCGCGCAACGGCATCAAGAAATCCGACGTGAACGTCGTTTACCTCGGCGGGTTAGGCAATCTCATCAGCGCCATGAAAGCAAACAAGACCGAAGCGACGCTGATCCTTCCGCCGCTGGGAGAGCAGCTTATTCCATCAGGTCAAAAACGCTTGGGTGATTTGCGCGATATCACGTACTCGAACCAAGGCTGGGCGGCGACGAAAACTTACGCATCGAAGAATAGCGCTGCCCTGGAGCGTTTTACCGCCGCCGTCATTGAAGCGATCGCTGTGGTCAAGCGCAACAAACAGAAAACCCTGCCGGTGCTGCCGAAGTATACCGGCGTCACCAATGACGAGTGGAACTCTTATGCGTACGAATTCTTCATGCCCTTGCTCAGCACTGTTCCAAGAATGACAACCGATGTCGTCAAAGCTACGCAGGAACTTTCGGCAGTGGAAGAAACCCGCAAGTTGAATCTCAAGCCGTATATTAACAACAGCTACGTCGATAAGCTGGTGAGTCAGGGATTCATCGACAAGCTCTACCGCTAGAGCGTCCGCGGCATTGCGATACACAAACACATCATTCGCTCTGCCGTTCACTTCATGAGCAAGAAAATTGTCGCCCGCGACGTCGCGATCATTTATCGCGGCAAAAGTGGTCAGGAAGCGGTGGTCGCCTGCAATGGCATTGACCTCGAAATTGAAACCGGCATGTTCGTATCCATCGTCGGTCCAAGCGGTTGTGGCAAAACGACCCTGCTTTATGCTTTGGACGGTCTTCTGCCGATCCAGCGAGGCGAAATTTGCGTCGATGGAAAACCGATCGGCGGGCCCGGCACAGACCGAGCAATCGTTTTTCAGGCGGCCTCGCTGTTACCTTGGCGCACGGTTTGGGACAACATTACTTATGGCTTGAAATTGCAAAGTGGTTTGAACGAGTCGGGCACGACCAAAGTGCAAAACCTGATCGATCTTGTCGGTTTGCGCGGCTTCGAGCATCGCCATCCGTCGGAATTATCCGGCGGAATGCAACAACGTGCCAATCTTGCTCGCGCTCTTGCCGTCGATCCCGACATATTGCTCCTTGATGAGCCCTTTGCCTCAGTCGACGCACAAACGCGCGAAAAACTGCAGGTTGAATTGACCGAGATCTGGTCCCGCACTGGCAAGACGATGGTCTTTGTGACGCATGATATCGGAGAAGCCGTGTTTCTTTCCGATCAGGTCGTGGTGCTGAGTGCGCGGCCCGCCCATGTTCGCGCCATCGTTAAAATCGAGATTTCGCGTCCGCGGTCGCTCGAAACCAAGCATAGCTCCGGTATTCAAGATTATGTAAAGCAAGTCTGGAATTTGATCGAATCACCCAACTGAATCACGACAGCAGACGCGACAAATACGAATTAGTAGGAGCGACTTATGTCAACAAATTTCGTTGAGCAAAGCTCGCTGATGAAACTGAGAAATCTTCCCGAGCTGCCGCCCGTCCTTTGGACGGAGCGTTACTTCCGGCTTGTTTGGGGAAGCGTCGGCATCATCGGTTGTCTGCTCTGCTGGCAGCTCGGGTCATCGGTCGGCATTTTCGATTCGCTCTTCGTCAGTTCGCCCGCGGAAGTCGCGCGCACCGCGTTAAAACTGCTGCCGTCGCCGGAGTTTCTCGCTCACGTCGCCACAACCGCCCAATGCCTCTTTGTGGGACTGTTTAGCGCTCTTTTGATCGGAGTTGTCGTCGGCCTGCCGGTGGGCTGGTTTCCACGTCTAAATGCTATGTTTGAGCCGGTGATCGCCGCGATTTACGGCGTTCCCTACATCGCATTCCTTCCCGTGATTATTATGTGGACCGGCATTGGTATGACTTCGCGCGTGATCATCGTTTTCTGGTCCGCCGTTTTTCCGTTGATCATCAATTCGGTTCAAGGCGCCCGTGAAGTGGACGAGAATTTCTTACGCGTGGCCCGCAGTTTTTCCGCCACGAAACTGCAGATATTCGCAACCGTTGCTTTGCCTTCTTCAGTTCCCTATATCCTCGCGGGGCTTCGCACCAGTATCGGCCGCGCGATAGTCGGAGTGGTGGTAGCCGAGTTCTTCATGTCATCGAAGGGGCTTGGTTATTTCATCAACTTGAAAGCAAACGCCCTCGAGATGGCGCCGGCGTTTGTTGCGATCGTGCTGCTCGCAATTTGCGGAATCGCACTGGTCGGAATCGTCACGTATATCGAAAATCGCTTCTGTAACTGGTAAAAAACCTTATGCTACTCCGAACCAGTTTGAAGATGTTGACCCCATTCGCATTTCTCGCTTGGCTAGTCCTCGTGGGCACCCCGGCGTACGCGGCCGAACTATCGCCTGTAGGCTTATGGAAGACCATTGATGATCGCTCCGGCGAGGCAAAAGGCCTCATTCGCATCAGAGAAGCCGACGGTAAGTTCGAGGGCAAAATCGACAAGATTTTTCCCAAGCCGGGAGACGATCCAGCGCCGAAATGCGAGAGGTGCGAAGGGGCGCTACGCAATCACCCCGTGCTCGGCCTCACGTTTCTCTGGGGTTTCACCAGGCAAGGCGACGAGTATCAGGGCGGCCAGATCCTCGACCCGGAAAGTGGCAAGATCTATCAGGCCAAGATGAAACTTATCGACGACGGTAAAAAGCTCGAGGTGCGCGGGTTTATCGGTTTTTCATTATTCGGCCGCAGCCAGACCTGGATCCGTGAAGAGTAAGATTGCGTTTGGCGTGAGGACGAACCCTGATACGAAAATTGAATAGACAACTTGCGGGTCCATAGATAGTCATACCGGCGGAAGCCGGTATCCAGGTATATTTGAAATTTCCTGGATTCCGGGTCGCGCTACCCCGGACTGGATCCGGGGTTGCCTGGAATGACGGTTCATTTTTGTTGGTGATATTTTCACGATATTAAATTTGTCTTAGCCGATTCTGGGACTAGCGAGGCAGAAGAAACTAACTCGTTATGACTGACGTCATTTTTGTCGATACCACGTTGCGCGATGGCCAGCAGAGTCTATGGGCTTACAACATGCGCACCGGCATGATCCTTCCGATCGTCGAAGAGATCGATAGAGCGGGATTCGAGGCCGTTGAGTTCGGCGGGCCGGTGGAGTTGCCGAAATGCATCAAAGAGCTCCGCGAGGACCCATGGGAACGCTACCGCTTGTTAATACCAAAATTCAAAAAAACCCCGCTCAGACTCATTCATGGAACGCGTAGCGGCTTTGCGGTTTATCCTGAAGCGCTGCACCAGCTCTACGACACCTGCATGGCGATAGCCGGCGTCAGCGAGGTGCGCATCTCCGACTCCTGGAATGATCCCGCCGATTGGGCGTGGCGCGTACGGCAGGCGAAAAACGCCGGCCTAAAGCCGATCATCAATCTCATCTACACTGTCTCGCCCCGTCATAGCGACGAATACTTCGCGGCCAAGCTCCGCGAGGCATTCGCCCTCGATGTCTATCGGGTTATTTTCAAAGACCCAGGCGGAATTTTGACACCGGAAAGAACCAAAACAGTTGTCCCTGCCCTGCTGGCTGCCGCTAACGGCAAGATCGTCGAGCTCCACACGCACTGCACGACCGGCCTCGGGACTTTATGTTGCCTCGAAGCGATCCAGGCGGGCATGACCCACATCAACGCCGCGATCCCACCGCTTGCCGACGGCTCCTCGAATCCATCCGTTTTCAACGTCGCCATGAATGCGCGTGCCCTCGGGTACAATCCAGTTATCGATGAAAAGCCGCTCCACCATGTCGCCAAGCATTTTACCGCTTGCGCCAGAGAAGAGAATTTGCCGATCGGCAAGACGCCCGAATACGATTACGCTCAGTACGTCCACCAAATACCCGGGGGCATGATCTCAAACCTACGCTATCAACTCCGCCTCGTCGGTATGGAAAATAAACTCGACCGTACACTGGAGGAAGCGGCGCAGGTGCGCGCCGATTTTGGTTATCCGATTATGGTCACGCCGCTGTCTCAATTTGTCGGCAGCCAGGCAGCCATTAACGTGATCATCGGTGAGCGCTACAAGCAAGTTACCGATCAGACCATCGAATACGCCATGGGAATATGGGGCAAAGAAGGCGCCGTACTCATGGACGCCAACGTCAAAGAAAAAATTCTCAATCGGCCACGCGCTAAAGAAATTGCCGCACGGCCTCACCCCAGCGATACTCTACAAGATTTGCGGCGCAAATATGGTGGCCAAGGCGTTTCCGATGAGGAAGTCGTGTCACGGTTTTTCACAAGCAAAGAAGATGTCGAGCGAATGCGCGCCGCCGGTCCGCCTCGGAGTTACAGCGCGAACGGGAACCCGCTCGTGAATCTTGTCCGCGAGCTCAGCAAAGAAACCGAACGCAACAGTGTCTTCATTCGGAAACCGAACTTTTCACTGCGCCTTGAAAGACGCCAGGCGATCTGACATCTCACGGTCAAGTTGCTGATGGCACGCGTACCACTCATCGAAGAATCTCAGCATCCCGAGCTCGCCGAATCCATCGCCAACATTAAAGGCGCGCGCGGCGGTCGTCTGATCAATATATATCGTTTAATGCTGCACAGCCCGGCGTTGGCAAATGCCTGGTTCGAGCTCAATCAGGCGGTACGCTACGGGACAGAAATAGATGGCCAGAGCCGCGAGTTGGCGGTTATCCGGGTGGCAATATTGAACGACGTGGAATATGTTCAGCGCGCCCATGGCCCGGCATATGCTCTGAAGGAAGGCTTGACGCCCGAGCGAGTCGCCGCTTTGTCGGACTGGAAATCGTCGAATTTATTCAATGCCCAACAGCGCGCGCTGCTCGCATATACCGACGCGATGACCCGAAATATCGAAGTACCAGATGACGTGTTCGACACTGCACGCACGCATTTCAGCGAGCGCCAGATGGTCGAGCTCACGATGTTGATCGGCGCCTACAATATGCTGACGAGATTTCTGAAAGCGCTGAAAGTCGACCCCGAACCTTAAACGGTTCAAAGTTCCAGGTTCAAGATTCGGTTCAAACAACCCAAGATTCAACGTCGCACACTCTATGAAAAGACGACTAGGGCCAAAATCTCCCGGTCCTGCGGTCCGCCCCCTTTGACAGAGGGGGCATTGGGGGATTTATCTGCTGCCTCGCTCCGAACGGACTACAGCTCATTTTTCATTCTGCGTGCTGTACCGATTGATACCTGAAATACTGTGTGGAACCCCTTGAACTTTGAACATTGAACCTGGAACCGCGTTTTTAAATTTATGAAATTTGTCGTCGAGAACGATAGCTTTCTTCGACTGATCCAGGTCGTCCTCCACCCGGGCGCTCCAAAAGAACGTTTCGACGCCTTCGCGCATTTTTGCGAGCATGACACACCGGATTTTCTTGGCTGGTGCGAAGCGATCCGGGCTCAGGCTCGAAACATCTATCCGACGGATGTGCGTCTCGTGGACACCCAGAAGGAACTGTCTGCGAACGCTGCCGGTGTCGCAGCGATCGTCGTCGAAGAGCTGAGTGTCGGCGGCGAAGAGCTCGCCGCGGCGGGAAACTCTCTTCGGTTCGTGCAGAAATATGGCTTTACGACCCGTAACATCGATGAGATCGCGTGCCTCAAACGCGGCGTGAAGGTGCTAACGATCCGTCGTCGCGCGAACATTTCAACTGCCGAGCAAGCGTTGATGTTGATGCTCGCGCTTGCCCGACAGGTGACGCAAAATGCCAATCTGATCAGTATCGAACAACTAACCGCTGCCGGCTATCAGCCGACAACGTATCAGCGACAGCACACGCCAAATGGCAACTGGGCACGGATCCCCGGAATGGTGACGCTGTATCAACGCCAACTCGGGATCATCGGCCTCGGAGAAATCGGTCGGGAATTGGCGTTGCGCGCGCTCGCGCTCGGGATGCGCATCGTCTACTCGCAGCGCACCCACTTACCGGAAGAAACGGAGCAACAATACCAAGCGACTTATTGTAGTCTGGAAGAATTGCTTGCGACCTCGGATTTCGTCAGCGTGCATTTGCCGCGAAACCGGGAGACCGCGGGCTTCATTGGTCAACGTGAATTGGCACTCATGAAGCCGGGGGGCTTTTTGATCAACGTCTCGCAACCTAATCAGGTTGAGCGCCACGCTTTGCGCGATGCATTGGCCTCGGGTCGTCTCGGCGGTTTTGGACTGGATACGTTTTATGAAGAACCCGGTGACAAAAACGATCCGCTCCTGCAATTTCCCAACGTCATCATCACTCCCCATCTCGGCGGCTCGCCGCGCTGGAATTCCCTCAATGATATCGAGGAAGTAATCGTCAGTCTGGGGCGGCAACTCGGCAGTTAAAAGATACGTGCGCTGCGAACTTGATCACCCCCGAACGTTTTTATCGGGGGTCTAGGCCTGAATTCGCCTGTGGTGAGCACAGACGAACCACCGCTAAAACCATGCGGGAATGACGGAATCGCCGAAGAGTGCGAAATAGGACGTCGTCCGAGCGAAAACTATTTTCATCTCCAGAGAGTTCATCAGTTCGTAACGAGCTCTTTAATTCGCATTCACTATTTCAACACAGCCTCCGCCAACTTCGCTCCAGGAAGCCAGGAATTGTTGCACTTGTCTTCGGTGAAATTCTGAAAACGTCTGAACTCTTCCACAGTCATGACATCTTTGGCGGCTTGACCGTCCAAACCCTTGGTCTCTACATCCAAGCGCCGCGTCGGTTGCTGCGCGGTCCTGCCATGTAGATCTTGACCTTCGCGGCTGAGCAGCCAATTCAAGAATACTTTTGCCGCGTTTGGGTGCGGCGGATCTTTGATCATACCCACGATGCCGTTACCGCCGCTGACGTAAGTTCCTTCTTTGAGCGTTGGCAAGTGTTTCACCGGAAGATTTGCGTCCAGGAACGGATCGAAATCCCGATAGCCCACGCCAATGGTCAGAGCCAAGCTCCCTTTGGCCAGCGCATCGGCGATCTGCCGCGCGTTGCGACCGACAAACATTTCCTGCTGTGCCAGCTTGCGAATATATTCCTCGCCCTTCAAATCCAGGAGAAATGCCCACATCGCAAGTCCGCCGCCCGGCACTCGCGGATCGCGCAGCCCGATTTTACCTTTCCATTTGGGATCGAGCAGATCGTTGTAGCTGCGCACTTCCTGTGGCCTGACCAGCTGCGTGTTGTAATAGATCGACGGCGTGATCTGCGCAACAAAACTGTACAGCATGTTTTGTCCAGTTTGGTTGTCGGCCCAGAGATGGCGGCCGAACCATTTCCCTGCATCTTTTACCTCTGGCAGAATCATCGCCGGTGCTAAGGGTTCGAACAGATCTGTCTTCAGCAGCGAATTTCCAGTGCAAGGACCGATCAGAAACGCGTCCACCGTGGTGATGCCGGCTTTTTTTTCCGCAACAATCTTGCTCATCAGATTCGGCCCTGGTGCTTGAGCGAACTCGCTGTCAAGATCGAAGCGCTTCTTCAGCACGGCTTGTACTTCATTTCGAAAATCGGTACCCGGCGGCGCGCCGATCACGATTTTTCCTTCCTTTTTCGCTGCGGCAACAAGCCGTTGCCAGTCTGAAGTAACCTCCGCCGCCCAGAGCAACCGCGGCAGAACAAAACCAGCCAACGCGACAATGCTTAGTATCAATTGCGCTTGCCCATGACGGAACCCTTTCCGCTGAATAGTGTTGCAATCATAGTCACGATCGCGCATCTCTGCCAAGAATCTACTGCGCACTAAGTTCGCATTGACAGCAAAATTGCCCCGACCTATATTCGCCCATTCGTTCGTCGGTGAGGAGAGCGTAATGAAGTGGTTGAAAGTGATGGTCGCTGCGGTTGTTTTTTTACTCTTAGCGAATTCTGCCTCCGCACAAGACCGCATGCGTATCGCCTGGGCGGGCAGCACGCCATCCAACACACCGATCTGGGTCCCCGATCAAAAAGGATTTTTTAAGAAAAATGGCTTGAACGCCGAAGTGATCGCCATCAGCGCAAGCACCATCGTGATTCAGGCGCTGCTCACCGGCGAGGTGGATTTCATCATCGCGCCATCTGCGACTCTGGTCACTTCCCGTTTAGCGGGAGCAGATACGGTGATGGTCTCCACCAACTTGCCGCTCTTCATCGATCATATCGTTTCGCTTGGTGATATTACTTCCGTCGAACAACTCAAGGGCAAGACCGGCGGCGTGAATCGCCTCGGCACCACGTCGGACATGACTCTCCGCTTGGCGCTGCGCCGCCTGGGTGTCGATCCGGAAAAGGACACCAAGATCATCGCCACCGGCGAAAACCCGCAGCGCCTCGCCGCGCTGGCGCGCAATATCACCCAATTTACTCTGCTCGGCGAGCCGCTGGTCAAGGAAGCGGAGAAAATGGGCTTCCGCGATCTGTACGACATTGGCACGTTGAAGATTCCCTATCACGTCAATGCGGTAGTGACGCGCGAAAAAACCGTCAAAGAACGGCGGCCCTTTGTGATCAAGGTCGTCCGCGCTTTCAGCGAAGCATTGCACTTCATCAAGACAAATAAAGAAGAGACCAAAGCTTTGATCGCGAAGAATCTCAAGAGCAACGACCCGGAAGGTTTGGAACGCGCTTACCGCGCCTACAATGCCGCGTTTCCCGAAATTCCCTCTCCCAACCCCGAAGGAATAAAAACCTTGCTCGACGATATTGCGCCGCGCACGCCGAAGGCCGCTACGGCGGATCCGAAGAGTTTCGTCGACCTGAGTCTGGTGCAGGAACTCGAATCGTCGAGATTTTTCAAGCAGCTATACAAAAAATAAAAGGTCAATCGCTTGAATGCCTAAATCGTGGCAGCGCTGATCTGCGCCGCTCCGCCCTTGTCGGCCAATAAGTCACCAATTTTATCACCTGTGATAAATGCGCGTTTGCGAGTAACATTGACAACGCGACGACGTTTCGCGCTTCAGCACTGTAGCTCGATACCGACGAAAACACATTTCGGGTGTGAACTGGGCAGTTTGCCGGCCCGATTGGTCGAACGTACTGCACTCGTACAGGCGATTGCCGTATTGGACCTTGGTCCAATATCCCACAACCTCAGTCTGCTTCTAAATTGAACTGTTAGCCACGATTCGGCGCAAGCGACGGTCCAAAGCCGTGATTGACGAGCCATTCGGTACCATCCTCCGCGACAGCTGCCGGCCCGAGCTCGCGTCCAGCTCGTCGAATTGCAAAAAAGTCGGCATCCTTATAAATAAATGCGGCTCCCAAGCCATCGAAGTTTTATGGCGAAAATATGTATTGCGATCCGTGGATGGGCTGAACCTGCGAGCGATGACAACGTCCTGAGAAGTTGCCGCACGATCTTCTCAATAATTCGGAAGCTTAAGCTTTCTTTGACTCTTCTGCCTTTTCAAGTCCTATTCGCTATCTCTTTCTTTGTTGCGGTAAACGATACTCCCGCCGCAGAGGCAACTCGCGCCAAACGCGTGCTGATGGTCTCGACAGGAAGCCGATTTTCTATCGCGTTTCCGACACTCGAACAAAATGCCGTTGACAAGCTGCGGGAGCTGAATTCGGGCAACCTTGAATTTTACTCGGAATATCTCGACATCATTCGTTTTCCGAGCGAAAAGCATTCCGCTCAAAAAGCGCTTGCGGAATTATTTCCAGCGACGCCTGTTATCGTTGCCGGCGTGACCGAAGAAGATCTTCCATCGGGTCGTCTCGGCGAGCACGCCACAGGTATTGCCCAACGCGTGGATGCGGATGGCACGATGACATCGATTCTTCAGATGCAGCCACACGTAAAGCGCGTGGTTTTGATCGGGGGCACGACGGAGGTCGATCAGGCAGTAATCAACCGCGTGCTGCAATCCGCAAACCTCTATAAGGATAGAGTAGAGTTGGCAGCTGGAAGACTCCGCCGATGAAAATGGTGACAGCGTCGGATCAAAGCGAAGATAAAGCAGGTACAAATTAGAAATTAAAATTTTGGAGGAGACCAGAACAATGAAGGAACTTCGTTCGATGTTTATGGGACTGACGCTCATTGCAGGGCTGACATCCTTCGCCATCGCTCAGGAGAAAGATAGCGGTAAGCCGGGCAAAGTTGTCGTTGAAGTGATGAAACTGACGGGAACCGTCAAGGCTGTGGATCCGCAAAACAAGACTGTAACGGTAGAGGGGTCGGGCGGTAGGACGGTCACGGTGAATGCACAGAATGCCAGAAACCTCGACCAGGTAAAAGTCGGAGACAAGGTGAACCTGCGATTCACCGAGGAGCTGGCGCTGTTCGTGAGGAAGAGCGATGCGCAACCGAGCGCGACACAAGCAGACATGGTGGCGCTTGCACCTAAAGGTGAGAAGCCCGCGGGATTGATGGCCCGGACCGTTGAGCTGACGGGCACTGTGGAATCCATCGATGCGAAGAAACGCACGCTCGACGTAAAGGGACCCGCGGGAAACGTTCGCTCGTTTCACGTCGACAAAGCCGTCAAGAATTTCAATCAGATCAAAAAAGGGGATCAAATTGTGCTGAGGTTTACCGAAGCAGTAGCGCTGTCGGTCGTGAAAGCCTGAGCGTGCTTATTCGAGATTTTAATAAAAGGGCAACAGGAACAAAATCCCCCGGTCCTGTGGCCCGCCCCCTTTTAAAAAGGGGGCTTTTGGAGGATTTTTGCGGTTGCTCCCATCGTACGATTCGCTGGGCTTAAACTTATGGAAACTGTTGCCTGCCCTGATTGCGATCTGCTGCAGACCATTCCGGAACTGCCGGCGGGAGGCAAAGCGCGCTGCTCGCGCTGCGCCTGCAATCTTGCGATGCGGCTGGCGGAGCCGATCGATTTGCCGCTCGCTCTGACGATTACCGCTGCGATCGTGTTTATCGTCGCCAATAGCTTTCCTCTGATGAGTCT
>Ga0075424_100005023_pt1 | contig 12601 bp, 16 predicted proteins | sample SoiMethybrSBSTD3_FD_75301 | JGI IMG/M metagenome (GOLD analysis project Ga0075424, IMG submission 75301) | Bulk soil microbial communities from a Populus tree surrounding site in Tennessee, USA - Soil MetaG P. TD hybrid SBSTD3 | ecosystem: Environmental > Terrestrial > Soil > Tree plantation... | reverse complement strand
GCAGTTGTAAACGAGTGACTCTGAGTCTTGCAGTGAGGGCGAATGGCCGCAGGAACGGGACCGCTGGAACATCCAGCCCAACAGGATTACGAACAACGGCTGATCCAGCGCATCAGGGATGGCGAGCACGAGGCATTTTATGAGCTGATACGGCCATACGAACGACGTGTGTATGCCGCCGCGCTGGCTCTTCTTCGCAACGACGCCGATGCTGAAGATTGCGCTCAGGAGGCCGTGCTCAAGGCGTTTAAGAACATTCGCCAGTTTCGTAGTGAAGCGAGGTTCAGTACTTGGCTCATACAGATCGCCATCAATGAGGCACGTATGCGAAGAAGAAGGCAGCGCACCGATCTTATGGAGCCGATTGAACAAGAGCAACGTGAAGACAGTTCCTATGCTCCTCGGGAGTTTGCTGACTGGCGCGAGATTCCATCAGAAGCGCTTGAACGAAAGGAAGTTCGGGAGAGATTGGCTGCGGCGCTCGGCTCCATTGGCGAAATCTACCGGGAGGTTTTTGTTTTGCGTGACATGGAGCAGTTGAGTATTGACGAAACAGCCAAGGCGCTGGGAATTTCGACAGCGTCCGTCAAGACCAGGTTGCTGCGCGCAAGGCTCATGTTGCGCGATTTATTGGCACCAGGTCTCGGCGGCTCCTGGAGTCGAAACCTTTCATTCGCGAAGGGAGAAAAACCATGGTAGTCAACTGCGAACAAGTATGGCGCGAGATTTCGAACTATCTGGATGGTGAAGTTGATTCTGAATTGCGTGCTGCCATGGAAGAGCATGTTCGCGGATGCCAACACTGCACAGCCGTGCTGGAAGGTACTCGTAACGTGATCCAACTGTATGGCGATGAGCGCATGATGGAGGTACCCCTCGGTTTCAGCCGGCGTCTGCATCAGCGCCTAGAGAGTGACCTATCATCGAGCAGGAGAAGCTTCGTTGGCTGGGCGGTTGCCGCAGCCGCATCGTTGTTGGTGGCTGGCGGAATCGCAGTGGCACGATCATCAGTTTTTAGCCACCCAAGCCTGCGCTCCGAACATTCTCGACCTTCAAGCCACGTGCCTCCAGACATGATGGTGATCGTTGCGAATGACGGCAAGACCTTCCACGTCTCCGGCTGCCCATTCATTCACGACAAAACGCGATTGAGAGCAATCCGTGCTCAGGAAGCAGAGAAAGAAGGCTATGCCCCGTGTGTTCGCTGCATGAAAAAATACATCGACGCTACAGCGAGTTCGCGGCCGAGCAACGACGAACGCCTTAATGAAAATACGCATCTCGGATGATTCGGTCGCTGAATGGCACGTCTACAGGAGGTTCTGGGTAGCTGGAGACCACTTTCGCAGCTACCCTAGCTAACAAGAACGAGGCCCTAGTTCTGCTTCGGACTATCGTTTTTCATGTTGTCATCGTGCTTCATATTATCGTCCTGCTTCATGTTGTCGTCTTTCTTCATGCTGTCTTTTTTAGCCTTGGACTTCTTCTTGCTTGCCTTCTTGTCAGCCTTCATCTGATCGTTCTTCATGTCATCTTGCTTCATGCCGTCGTCATGCTTCATCTGGTCCTGCTGTGATTGGTCCTGCTTCATGCTGTCGCCGGATTGGGCAACTGCCGCGAACGGCACGGCAAGGAAGCACATCAACATCAGTCTGCATAGCGTTTTCTTCATGATTCGTCTCCTTGTCTTGGATTGGAAATTCTCCGGACACTCGCCCGTAGGACAGTGGGGATGCGCAACACTGTTGAAAGTTACAGTGCGGGATGCATGAAGCCAGGGATTGGTAATTGCCCTGAAACTTTTTAGGGAGCGTAGGCTCTAATTAAACGGTCAATTTTGGTTGGCTCCAATTGGAGGTGCTATGAGGCAGTTTCTTTTGCGTGTTTTTGCTGTGGGTGCGGCATTTTTATCTTTCAGCTCCGTGCTCTGCAACGCGGCAGATCGAAATGTGTTCTCCGTGCCTGCCCCGTCCGTTGACGCCGCTCATGCCGGCGGCAAGAGCGATCAAACCGCGGTTCTCGCTGGAGGTTGTTTTTGGGGAATTCAAGCTGTGTTCCAGCATGTGAAGGGCGTGATTAGTGCAACGTCAGGGTATTCGGGAGGAGCTTCTCCAACCGCTGAATATGAGCTGGTGAGCACGGGGGAGACCGGGCACGCAGAGTCGGTGAAGATCACCTACGACCCGTCCCAGATCACCTACGGAAGACTACTGCAGATATTCTTTTCAGTCGCGCACGATCCCACACAGCTCAATCGGCAAGGCCCTGATGAGGGGAATCAGTATCGATCGGCAATTTTCTACACCGGCGACGAGCAAAAGCGAATTGCCGAAGCCTACATCGCCCAGCTCAGCCAAGCCAAGGTCTTCTCACAGCCGATCGTTACTCAAGTCGCGCCATTCAAGGCCTTTTATCCGGCAGAGGCTTATCATCAGGATTACGCAACTCGCCATCCCGACAACCCGTATATCCTTTACAACGATGCCCCAAAAGTCGCTCATCTCAGGCAACAGTTCCCGGAACTGTACAAGAATTAAATCGGCACTGAGGGAACGACCGAGGCCCAGACTCGATCGTTCCTCTGGCCTTTCTACGCCGCAGTCGCATGCCCGCTTATCGTTCGCTGCAAGAATGCGTTGATCGTGTCGGCAATTTCGGCAGCGTGCGTTTCCAGCGCAAAGTGTCCCGTCTCATAGAAGTGGACCTCGGCATTCGGATTGTCGCGTTTGAAAGCCTCTGCACCAGGCGGTAGGAAGAATGGATCGTTCTTGCCCCAGACAGCCAGCAGCGGTGGCTGCTTGGCGCGAAAGTAATCCTGGAATTTGGGATACAGCGCCACGTTGCTTGCGTAGTCCAGGAAAAGGTCGAGTTGAATCTCGTCATTGCCGGGCCGGGCCAGCAGCGCGGCATCGAGCGTGTAGCTTTCCGGCGCAATCTGTGACGCATCCGCGACTCCTTGTGTATATTGCCATTTGGTGGCTTCGGGCTTCAAGAACTCGCGCAGCGCGTTGCGGTTGTCCTCTGTGGGTTGTTTCCAGTACCTCTGGATCGGGTTCCACCCTTCGCTCAAACCTTCTTCATAGGCATTTCCGTTCTGCGAAATGATCGCGGTGATTCGCTCCGGGTAGGCGAGTGCCAGCCGAAACCCTACAGGAGCTCCGTAATCGAAGACGTAAATAGCGAAGCGTTCCAGCCCGATCGTCTCAGTGAACTTCTGGATCACTTTGGCCAGGTTCTCGAAGTTGTAACGGACGGTTTTGCGGTCGGGGGTGATGGAAAAGCCGAAACCCGGCAGATCAGGCGCGACCACGTGGTAATGTTCAGCCAAGGCCGGGATGAGGTTGCGGAACATATGCGAAGAAGTGGGAAAGCCATGCAACAGAAGGATGGTGGGAGCCGATCTGGCGCCGGCTTGGCGGTAAAAGATCTTCTTGCCGTCAAACTCGGCAAAGTGATAGCTCGTCATGGTGTGTCTCCTTATTTAGGCTCTTGCAGCGTCCTGCCTGCCTACCGCATCAGATTAACTAACCGATAAAAAGATTCATTATTGGTGTGGCATTTACAAAGGATGTCGATGAAACCGGTCGAGCGCATAGAAGCCCGTGATTGGAAAGACGGCTTCCTCTTTGTTGGCAATGAGTTAATTCTGGATTTCGTGAATACTCGTCCCACTCAGGATGGCGTGGCGACCGAGTTGCTGCCGGATTTCGCGTCACTCGTTCGATGGTTTCGAGCCGCCGGAATATTGAATGAGCATCAGGCAGATGAGTTAGCGAAAAAGTGGGCGAAGTCTACCGCTGGCAAACGGGCTGCAGAGCAGATGCGAGAGTGGCGTGAGCGGCTCAGGAAGCAGCTGATCGCCTGGGAAGAAGGGAGTTCAGTTGATCCGGCGATGGTGGAAGAAGTGAACCACTTGATGGCGGAGCATCCCATACGCTTCCGATTAAGTTCGAAGACAAAACCCACTACCGAACTCTGGTTTGAACCCAATCAGCCCGAAGACCTGTTTGCTCCCCTGGCTCATAGCGTAGCCACGCTCTTCGCGGAGGTAGACCGAAATCGCGTGCGAAAGTGCGGGCAATGCGTGCTGCACTTTCACGACACGAGCAAGAAAGGGACCCGGCGCTGGTGCAGCATGCAGCTGTGCGGAAACCGAGTGAAGGTAGCAGCTTACGCGCGACGGAAACGATTGGGCGAGTAAATCCATCATCCAGTTACTAATCAGGCAGTTGCCGTTACTGGCGTTTTGCGTAAAGCACCTTGGGTCCGGTGCGTTACATCAGCAGCGCGCGCTACAGGTTTGACTCCTTTCACATCCTCCACATAGGCACGCAGTAATGCTGCTACGCTCCACGCCTGCGCCACACATCCGCAGGGGCGATGGGGCGCATCGCGCTCGAAGATCTCAGAAATATGTCCCAGGCCTGCTTCGGACAGGTGAGCCTCTAGCGGCTTTAGCCACTCCCCGCCTTGCATACGAGCAGCCTCGCTTGCTCCGTTCACCTTTATATATGCGGTAATGAATGGACCGAGAAGCCACGGCCAAACCGTTCCCTGGTGATAAGCGCCGTCGCGTTCGGCAGGGCCGCCCGTGTAATGACCGCGGTACTGTGGATCGCTGGGGGAGAGGCTCCGCAGTCCATATGCCGTAAGAAGATGCTCGCGCACTTTCTCGACCACAGCCTTTGCGCGTTCGCCAGAGAGCATATTGTGGTGCAAACTCACGGCGAAAATCTGATTCGGTCGAATGGACGCGTCAGGCGGACCACCATTCACCTTGTCAAACAAGCAGCCGACGCTTTCATTCCAGAACAAACGATTGAACGCCCAGCTCGCGACGGAAGCCATCTTGCTATAGCAGTTTCGTCCGGCATCATCGCCGAAACGCTGTGCGAGGTCTTCCATGATTCGCAGCGCGTTATACCAGAGCGCTTGAATCTCGACCGGCTTGCCGTGTCGTGGCGTGACTACCTAGTCGCCGACCTTTGCATCCATCCACGTGAGCTGAACGCCAGGTTCGCCGGAGGTGAGCAGCCCGCTCGGATCGACCTTGATCCCGTAACGTGTGCCGCGCACGTGCCACGCAATAATGTCGGCGAATACGGGACCGACATCAAGGTGCAACAAGAGTTGCTGCGGCACTCTACCGTGCAAAGCACGATGAACGTTTATACGCAGGCGGTCTCAGAACAGAAGAGGGCTGCAAACAGCGCAGTTGTCGATCTGCTTTTCGGGAGGACAACTTTTAGGCTCGCTAATGGGAACCAACAGGCACCGACCGCTGCTCTACTGGCCTTCATCGAATCGCTCTCAAGTGATTGCTATTGTGGAGCTTAGGGTTGGTTGCGGGGGGTGGATTTGAACCAGCGACCTTTGGGTTATGAGGAGCGTTGCGTAATTACAACAACTTACAAGACGCGGGTGGCTCTGGAAAGCCTTGTAAGGAACCGGAGGGAGTCGTTATTGGACAGCTATTGGACAGTCGTTCTGCCCGACCCCATGACAGTCGGCGTTGCACCCGACTACGGATGTATGAGGTCTTTCAATTCGCGAAGATCTGACGCTGCAGCATCAGAGATCAGGCAAAAACGCATGTCTCCGGATTGCCATGAAACCCAGTTGTACCCTTGGCGTAACCCCGAATTGTCAGAGTTGAATTCCTTCTCCCGGTAAGCCCAGACGAAAAGGTTGATGAAGTGCTTGCGGCGGGAATAAACCAATGCCGCCGTATTGTGCCCATCAACCACATCCAGGCGCCCGCCTACTAAGGAAAACCCTTGTTCGGAGTAGTCGGACACAGGTGGGACGAAGTCGAGCTTGCCATCAAACCAGGGCTTCACCGTGTGCTGGTCAGTGGACTGTACGTCCATTAAGTGTCCAGGCTGCAATGAACGCACATGCGCATCAATCAGTTCGGCGGTAATTCGCGCAGACTGCGTGCGCGGTTGGACTACAAACAGCATAATGGTGATTACGGCCGCTGCTGCCACCAAAGCACCGAACGTTGGCGCAAGGAACCATTTTCTCCACGAGGATTCCGGCGTAGCGCTTGTCCTGCCCGCGGCCTGCTTGATCTGCTTACGAATCCGATTACGCAGCTCAGGGGAGACCTGCTCGTATATATTGCTTTGCTGAATTCGTGTGTGTAAAGACTCGATGCCTGCTAGAGCGGCCTGGCATTCCGAGCAGCGCTCCAGATGGCGCTCGAATTCTGCGGACCGCACGGCATCGAGTTCTCCGTCAAAGTAACCGTGAATTGTCGTTTGTGCGAGCTCGCAGCTCAAAATGCCTCCTTTGCAGTAGCTACGGTAAGAGTTTGCCGCAAACGCTCGCGCGCCCGGGATAAAGTGGACATAACTGTGCCAATCGGAATTCCGGTAATCTCCCCGATCTCTTTGTAAGAACACCCTTCCAATTCCCTTAGCACGAGCACCTCTCTGAAGCGCGGGGGTAACGACTCCAATGCCAGCATCAAGCGCTGCCGCTCATCCGCTTGACTGGCCAGGGTCTCGGGGTTAGCGGCCGGCAGTTGGTGGACGTCTTCATCGAATTCGGTCATCAATTCGGCCGGCCGGTTTTTCCCCAGCCACGTGTAGCAAGTGTTGCGAACGATCTGCAGCAACCAGGCGCGCGCGTCTCCTCCGTGAAAACGCCCGAAAAATCGGAACGCGCGCAGCGTTGCCTCCTGGACTACATCTTCCGAATCGGCGCGATTTCGAAGCATCCATCGAGCCAAGTTGGCGGCGCTGTCCAGATGCGGCAACACCAGTTGCTCGAATCGAATTCTGTCCTCTGGCTCTAGCACGTCCCTGTTCCTAGGCCTCTGTGTATTAACCCCCGCCACCCGCATTTTATTCCCGCACATCTGGTTCCGTACAAAGTTCCGCGCCTGGAATAAAACCTGATCGGCTCTGGTTTATGCAGGTGTAACACGTCCTGGCAGGCGACGCGAGCCAGAATCCAACCCTGACCTGTACCGGTTTGCGTCGCCTGATTCCCAGAGGTTGCTGGAATGCATTTTGAAGCGGAGGAAAAAGAATGGCGAAAAAGAACTTATTGGATCCGAAGGCCGGCGGATTCATCGCGCACGACCATAATAATGACGGCATCGACCGCCGTGGCTTTCTGAAGTGCATGGCGTGGGCCGGTGCAGGCGCCCTCTGTGTTGTTAAGGGAGGCGTGCTGACATCCCGCGCTCTGGCCTCCCAAATGGGCTCGGAGATGAAGTCCCACAAAATGGGAGAACTTACCTTTGTGCAGATCAGCGACAGCCATATGGGATTCAACAAGCCCGCTAATCCCGACGTAATCGCGACCTTGCAAGCCGCGGTGGACAAGATCAATGCTCTTCCGGAGCAGCCGGAGTTTATTTTGCACACCGGCGATATCAGCCATCTCTCCAAGCCCTCAGAATTCGACAATGTGGACCAGATTCTGAAAGCTACTAATAAAGAGATCTTCTTCGTGCCCGGAGAGCACGACGTTCTCAATGACGAGGGCACCATGTTCCGCGAGCGTTACGCGAAGAACTCCAAAGGACAAGGCTGGTACAGCTTCGACAAAAATGGAGTCCACTTCGTCGGCTTGGTCAATGTGATGAATCTCAAGGCTGGCGGTTTAGGCACGCTCGGACCAGATCAGCTTGAGTGGCTGGAAGACGATGTGAAGCACCTGAAGTCCAGTACGCCGATCGTCGTCTTTGCCCACATCCCGCTTTGGACGATTTATCCGGAATGGGGTTGGGGAACCGACGACAGCGCGCAGGCGCTTTCGTACCTGAAGAAATTCGGCTCGGTGACTGTTCTCAACGGACACATTCACCAAACCATGCAAAAAGTCGAAGGCAACGTGACCTTCCACACTGCGTTTTCGACAGCATTTCCCCAGCCCGCGCCCGGTAAGGCGGAAGGCCCGGGGCCAATGAAGGTTCCGGCGGAACAATTGCGCAGTGTTCTTGGCATCACCGATGTCAATTACGTGCAGGGACGACACGCGCTTGCGGTGGTGGACTCGTCCCTCGTGTAAGGGCTGTGTCCTCTTTGGTTCGTTAACTAAATCACAGGAGAAGGCAATCATGAGGAGAAAACTGTTCTTTAGCGGCTCGATTGTTGCGCTTTCACTGGCACTTGCCGCGGTTGTGATTCTGCATCCGGCACGGGCGAAGAGCGAGGGCACCAAGACGGCGTCCATGGAAGTGCATGTGGATAACTTTACCTTTGGCCCGGACACGCTCACCGTGCCGGCGAACAGCACAGTGACCTGGGTAAATAAGGATGACGTGCCACACGTGATTGCCAGTAATGACGGATTGTTTAAGTCCAAGGCTCTGGACACGGATGACAAGTATTCGTACACCTTCACCAAAGCCGGCACTTATGCCTACTACTGCAGCATTCACCCAAAGATGGTGGGGAAGATCGTTGTTCAATAAACGATCGTCCTTAGGTCGACGTTAACAGACTGGACTAATGCGAATATGGTGAACCCTTTCGATCTGCGGACGATTCTGCTGGCAAAACATGCACAGCATGTCGTGCTCATTCATTTTCCGATTGCTCTTTTTATAGCCGGAGTTGGATTGGATCTGCTGTCACGCGGGAAACGTACCTCTCAACTTGCCGGTGCCGCCTATTTGAACCTGTCCATCGCTGCGGCAACAGTAATTCCGGCGGTCCTGACAGGTCTTCTAGCTTGGCAATTTGCTCTCGATGGCAAAAAGCTCAAAGGTCTTTTGCTTCTGCACCTTATCGCGGCGTCGATTGCGGCGCTGCTGGTAATCGCTTCGTGGTGGCTCCACTGGCGGACGCGTAGAGAGGGATCGTTGCTTCTCCCTGGCTTCCGCATTCCCATCGAGCTACTTGGAGTTGTTGCGATCGCACTTGCGGCACATCTCGGCGGGTTTCTAAGTGGGGTGAACTCATAACTGGTTAGTCGACGGTGCAGATTGTTGTCAATTGTTTATCTCGTCGGGAATATCTCTGGGCCTGAGTGAGTTCACACGGTAGCTGAGTAATTCAGCAAATCAGCAAGTTACGGGCAGGTCGCACCAAATCCTATTGAGCAAAGGAAGCTAACCATTATGAAGTTCAGAAGTTTCGCAGATCGTACACCCTCGAAGTCAAACCAAGCTTCCGGAGAAGACGGCTCCTCCTCTGAGAAGAAGGCGTTTAACCGGCGTTCATTCCTGAGAAACAGCGTGGTGGCCGGAGCTGCCGTGACAGCAGGCGCTGCGATTCTGGAAAATGTTCCGTCGGCGCTAGCGCAATCAAGCAATGGCCGCCTGACACGCGGCGATGCGGCCATCCTGCGCTGGCTGGCGGCGGCCGAAATTATTGAAACCGACCTGTGGCTGCAGTACCAGGAACTTGCCGGAACCCAGGACAACGAAGTCTCCACTATCGCAAGTCAGCAAATTCCTGGGTATCCCTCACAACCTACCGGGGGAAACTCGCCTTACACGAATGCAGTCTTACAGCTGGACGGAGACATGGATCAATACATCCACGACAACACCGAAGATGAATTGACCCATGAAACGTTCATCAACGCTTACTTGGTGTCGAAAGGCTCAGCCCCCGTAAGTCTCGAACAGTTCCGCACATTAGACAGTAGCAGCAAGGCAACCGGCGCGAACCAAGTTGCAAGACTTACTGACCTGAGGAAACTCACAGTGGATACGACCTGGTGGACTCGCTATCGCAGCCGCACTGGCAATCCCGATCTGGGTGACAAATTTCCGCCAGCAGTTCCTAGTTTAATCGTCAATACGCATCCGGGAATTCCGCGGACAAATGACGATCTGAACAATGCGGACTTCCTTCAGGCTATTGCCAACACGGCTGGCTTTCACTTCGCAGATATCGAGGTTGGGGGCGCCAGCATGTACCCTGGACTTGCGCAGAGAGTGTCGAGCGTAGAGGTCCTGCGCATCCTGCTCAGCATTGGGGGAACGGAAATTATGCACTTCCAGACTTGGCACGACAAGGCTGGCAACGCGATTCCTTCGCCAAACGGTGTGCCCATAATTGATCCGGTCACCGGCTTCTCTGTGTTCTTTCCGGATCTGACAAATGCCGCTGTTCCGGCTGTCGGCGAGGATTTGCAGTCCAACCTGATCATGCCCGAACCGACAGCATTTCTGAGTAAACAAAAGTTGCCATTTTGCTCGATCATTCGCCCAACCGCGACTAAGAATGCAGCCACCGTGGCTCTCCAGGGCTTTATCAATATGAATGTCTTCGTTGGGCAATCAAAAACATTCTTTAAGTTCGTGACTCAGTTGGCCGCCGAGGCAGATGCGGCTCAGCGCGGAACCAGCTAACGGCTTGTCAGCTGCTCCGGGTTATCACGATCTGCGTCTGTGCTGTTAACAGAGCTACACAATTAAACCTAGTGTGCCCCACTCTTTGCATCAGTGGGGCTTTTCATTTTCCCCACCTGCAAGGGTTCATCAACTTTTTACTGGCCCCCGGAATATTTCCTCTGCCGTTTCAGTTTAGAGATATGCAAGCCGGAGCATGGTGGTGTTCTCACCTCCTCAAGCACCTGCCTTCGCGTAAATCACAAATGAGGTTACAAAGTATGTCCAGGATTGTTGCCACACTCGCATTAATAGGAGCTTGCCTGCTGGTCGCTGCCCCTGCGAAGGCAGCGCAAACCGAACAAGGAAAGGCAGCCCCATCGGTCAACGCCGTCATCGAGTGGAATAAAACACTTCTCACCATTGTTCGCACGCCAGGCGCTCAGCCGGCTACCATTCACTCAACACGAAATTTCGCACTCTTGCACGCCGCGATCTACGATGCGATCGCTAATATCGACCCAAAGTTCAGCCCCTATCTTGTTTGTGTTTCAAATGTTCCAAGGAGCGCATCCGAGATAGCTGCTGTCGATCAGGCAGCTCATGACGTCTTGGTGTTTCTATATCCTGCATTTCAGGCATCGTTAGATGCGGAACTTCAGCAGGACCTCGCACAGTTTCCTGATAACGAGCGGAAAACCCAGGGAATATCTGTGGGGCAGGCAGTTGCCGCCCAAATCCTGGCCGCGCGTAGCGCCGACGGAGCGAATGTAACGCCGCCGTCGTATGTGCCGGGAATCCAGCCCGGAGACTATCAGTTGACGCCGCCGAACTTCGCGGCGGCGGATTTTACTCAGTGGCCTCAAGTCACTCCGTTTGCATTGTCGCGGGCCGACGAGTTTCGTCCCGGTCCTCCTCCGACAGTGACCAGCGCCACTTATACCGAAGTATTCAATGAAGTCAAAGACCTGGGATTCGTTACGAGCACAACCCGAAGCGTGGAACAAACTGAGATAGGGAAATTCTGGAATGGCAACATCCAGGATTTTTGGAATGAAATCGCACAAACGGCCGCGCTTTCGCATCACCTCGATCTCGAGGACAGCGCCCGGCTCTTTGCTCTGATGAATATCAGCCTTGCCGACACCGCGATCGCCTTCTTCGACGCCAAATACACGTACAACTTTTGGCGGCCAGTTACTGCAGTGGAATTGGCGGACACTGACGGAAATCCGCTGACCGACCCGAATCCAACGTGGCTGCCACTGAGTACGAAGACCGCTCCCGACCCTTCATATCCGGGAGCCCATAGCGCAATCAGCAAAGCCGGTGCGACCGTATTGGGCTTCTACTTTGGCGATCAGTTCAGTTTTGATGTGACTTCCGAATCGCTGGCAGGAGTAACGCGCCATTTCACTAGCTTTTCGGCAGCGGCGGAGGAAGCGGGACTGAGCCGTATTTACGCGGGGCAACACTTCCGCACCGACCACATCGCCGGCAAGACTTTGGGCAAACAAGTGGCCGAATCGATCGATAGCAGCATTCTGCGTCGAGGGGAATAGAAACAGCAGAAAGCTGGTTATCTCTGGTGAGACTCTTTCGCAGGAGGCGAATGATGCAAAGGATAAGAACAAGCGCATTAGTGAACGTCAGGCTGAACCTGGTAACCCTTCTTATGACCGTCTTGATGGTCTCAGTTGGCAGTGCGTCGGCCAAGGAGCACAAGATGAAAAAGCCGGAGAACGAGGCCCAAGTAGTCGCTCACATTTCATTCAGCGGGCTCGCAGTCGTTGATATGGCGATGCAGAGAAAAGTGGACGACAAGTACTACCTCTATGTGCAGCACTCGAAAGACGAAGGTGTCTCGATTATCGATGTCAGCAAACCATCGCAAGCGAAAACTCTTGGAGTAATCTCCTGGCCGAATCCGGCCACGTCGAGCAGGATGAACGTGACTGGCAACCTGGCAATCATCGCCGAAAACCAGATGCTCCCGATGCGGAGCAGCACTTCTAACGATGATCTCGTACTTTGGGATCTGTCCAACCCTGCGGCTCCGCGAGTCGTACAAAAGTTCACGGGTGTGGTCAAGTGGCTTCAGGACGAGCGAAATTTCATTTATGTGTTGAATGGCAATGGATTATGGGTGGTCTCAGAACCTGTGGAGACTAAGCCTGAATTGACGGCGCCCGCGACCTATGGAGATTGAGGAAAGGACTACCGGGCAAGCTGTCAGGTGAAAAAAAGCCGCTCCGCGATGCGTGATTAACCACTTGCTCCAGACTGGCACGCGCGTGAGCT
>Ga0075424_100005022_pt1 | contig 12601 bp, 13 predicted proteins | sample SoiMethybrSBSTD3_FD_75301 | JGI IMG/M metagenome (GOLD analysis project Ga0075424, IMG submission 75301) | Bulk soil microbial communities from a Populus tree surrounding site in Tennessee, USA - Soil MetaG P. TD hybrid SBSTD3 | ecosystem: Environmental > Terrestrial > Soil > Tree plantation... | reverse complement strand
GGCAGACGTCCGCTTCCTGCAGATCGACACCCCCGAGCTCTCGTCGAACGAGTGCTACGCGACCGCCGCGCGGGCCGCGCTCGAGCGCCTGCTACCCGTCGGGTCGCGGCTGCGGCTGGTGCGCGATCCGGGGCTCGACAAGGTCGACCGGTACGGCCGCCTGCTGCGCTACGTCTACCGCGGGCGGCTGAACGTGAACCTCGAGATGGTGCGCCGCGGCGCCGCCGCGCCGTACTTCTACCGCGGCGACCGGGGCCGGTTCTCGGGCCGGCTGCTCACGCTCGCAGGTGCCGCCCGCCGGGCGCATAGAGGGCTGTGGGGCGCGTGCCCCGGCACCCGGCCTCAGCCCGACGAGGCGGTGTCGTCGGGGGCCGCGGGAGCATCCGGCGGCGGAGGCTCGACCGGGAGCTGCGAGCCCGGGTACTCGCCGTGCCTTCCCGTCACCGGCGATCTGGACTGCGCCGACATCCCGGCCTCCAAGAAACCGCTCCACGTGACCGGGTCGGATCCGTACCGGCTGGACGGGAACGGCGACGGGCTGGGCTGCGAGTAGCCGCTACCAGCGGGTGACGAAGTCGGCGGTCCGGGCGCAGGCGTCCGGGGTGGCCGAGGTAGCTGCCGCAGTTGCGGGCCGGTGGAGACGGCCGCAGAGGGAGCACAGGCCTAGTGCACGGTCGTCGATTATCTGTCCGTGCAGGGGACGTGACGGTGGCGCGCGCCTCGTGGCGGGAAGTAACAGCGTCGGCTCGTCGGAGCGCCAGTCTTGGAGGGGCGCGGAGGCTCGGCCTCCGACGGGCCGCTCTATGCGGTGCGGGGGATCGGGCAGGAGTTGGCGAGACTGGGCTCGTCGTGACAGGGAGTCGAAAGCAGGTCAGACCGCACCCGCTGCTGCGCGTGGAGACCGAGTTTTGGGGCGAGGTCAGGCGTGGCTTCGAGAAGCTCGGCCTTAGGGGTTGGCGCGCGCGGAGCTATCGCGTTGACGCCGCCGGCCGCTTCGGCGGCCGCCGGTAGGGGAAGTGAGATGCTGAGGGCCGCCCCGGGGCAGTTGGGGCGGCCCTCGCCGGCCGACTCCTGCCGCTCTAGTGCGTCCGCCGGGGCGGGGGCGACAGTGAGGCGACGCTTTATTGCCGTGCTGTTCTTCGGAGGGCGACTCCGCCCGCCACCAGTCCCGTCCCGGCACCCAGCACTAGGAGCAGGTCAAGGCCCGTGAAAGGAAGGCCGCCGACGCCCTCGACGCCCGCGACCTGGCCTCCTCCGCCGCTCTGTTCGCCGAGGACAGCACCGTATTGGTCATCGGCTGCGGTGGCCGCCTGGGCTGGCGCAGCCAAAATGAGCGCGACGATCGTCGTCGCCGCTCCGATGACGAGCTTCATGCGTGTTCGCATCTCGCACCTCCCTGCCTAGCGGGAACGCACCGGAACACGCCTCGCCCCCCTCCCATGGCGGGCGCTGTCCCCCAAACACCGCACTGTCGCTCGCGACCGTTACACCCAGATCCCCACGAACGTGGGATCGACTTAGTCCCTTGCCCACCTACTCTCGAAGTGCGGCCGGCAACCGGGCCGCTCCTCCGACTCGGCCCGCCTGTCCCTCCGGGCGGGCCCGGCCTTGCCGTGCCATCCTGCGCAAGTGAAGGCCGAAATGGCCCAAGCCCGCGACCAGGCAGCCAGCGACGCCGACCGACTCAAGCAGGCTGCCGCACCGGACACGTGGGAGGAACGACCGCCAACGCGAGGTGTGCCTCGCGACCAACCAGCCTGAACGGCCATCTTGATGGAACGCGCCGGCGGGTTCTCTTTAGCTCCGCCGGCCGTTCTAAGGCCGCCGACCCACATCCACGCCGAGTCGTTCCGGAGCGCGATCAGGTCGAGCCCGGTGAAGGGCGCTCCGCCCGCGGGCAGCGCCACGGGGCTCGCGCGGGCGGGGTCTCGTAGCCGGGCCCATCGGCAGATTGTCTCGATGACGTGGGCATGCCCCCACTAAGGCACTGTCCAGCGCGGGGCGCCTGTCCACCACCGCCGCTGCCGCTTTGCTCGCCGAGAACCGCGCCGTACTGATCGCACATACGCACGAAACCGCGGCCCATACGTCGGCGCAAACACGGTCACCTCGAGACCGCGGCCGCTCCTGGTTGTGAGCCGCGTTAGCGAGCGATCAGGTGGGTATCCGCTTCCCAGGTGAGCTACGCGGAGGGACGCTTTCGTGGATAGGGCCCGGATCGAGGTCACGGACGAGGCAGGCATCGCGGTCGTTGCCATGTTCGGCGAGCATGACATTTCCACGGCCGAAGCCTTCGCCGCCCAAATCACAAGGCTGGTCGATTCGGGCTCGCGGATTGTGGTGGATCTCGCCCAGACCCGCTTCGTCGACTCGACCGTGGTTGGGGCCCTGGTCGAGGGGCACCGGCGCGCCTCAGCAGACGGCCGTGACCACGACCTCGCGGCCGTGGTCACGCCCCACACCGCGCCGCAGCGCACGTGGAATCTTCTCCGCCTCGACGAGAGAGTGCCGACATTCCCGACCCGGCGCGACGCAATCGCAGCCGTGACCGGCGATGGCTAGCACACAGACGACTGCCAACACCCTTCCACGCCCGCTCCAACTGGAACCCGACTCAAAGAGCGGCCAGCCTCCGGCCGCCCCTCTCCCGGCCGGGCCGACACCGCACCGTGTCGCCCGGCCGGCCACCTAAAGGGCCGAGCCCCCGCGGCGCGCGCACCGGCACTCGCCCGGCGTGCGCCTGTTTCCTGCCTGGATCACGAGCGTCGGCGCAGTGCACGACCGATCTCTGACCCTCCCAGTGCCGGAACGTGGAACGCCAGAATGGCCGCAGCGGGTTACGTGACGAAGAAGTAGACACTCAGCAGCAGGCCGGCAACGAAGCAGTAGAGCGCGAACGGGGTCAGCCGGTTCGTCTCGAAATAGCGCATCAGGAACCGCACCGACAGGTACGCGGTCAGCGCAGCACACAGAGCGGCCACCAGCGCCGGCCCGCGAACGCCGTTGCCTTCGTTGCCCAACAGTTCGGGCAGCTTGAGCATCGCCGCTGCGCCGATGATCGGCGTCGCCAGCAGGAACGAAAACCGGGCTGCGTCCTCGTTCGACAGACCGACCAGCAGGCCACCCGCCATGGACGCGCCGCTGCGGGAGAAGCCGGGGATCAGCGCCAGCGCCTGGGCAGCGCCCACGCCGACCGACGCGGCCCAGCTCATCTCGCGCGCGATCCGCACGTCCGGATCGCCCACCTCGCGCTGCGGGGCATGGCGGCGCACCCGCTCGGCTCCGTACAGCATGACGCCGTTCAGCATCAGGAAGAACGACGCGGACGCGGCCGACGCGAACACGCCGCGCAGCGCGTCCTCGAGCAGCAGGCCGAGGATTCCGGCTGGCACCGTGCCAACCACCAGCAGCCAGCCGACCCGGCCGTCCGGGTTGTCGGCGCTGATCTCGCGCTCGGCGAGTGAGCGCCACATGCCGCGCAGGATCCGCATCCAGTCCTCGAGGAAGAACAGGAACAGCACGATCGCTGTCGCTAGGTGTGTCGCCACTAGGAAGGTGATGAAGTAGGCGTCGTTTTGGTGGATGTCCCAGCCCAGCAACTGCGGCAGGATCACGCTGTGCCCGAGGCTGGAGATCGGGAAGAGCTCCGAGGCCCCCTGCAGCAGCCCGAGCACAACGGCCTGGCCGTACGAGATGGGGCCCGCGAGGATCGGGAGCATCAGGCTGCGCGAGCGGAGCGCCCGGACTCGAACCAGGCGAAGACGAAGCAGCCGACGCCGAGCAGCAGCGAGGCGATGGCGTGCTTGACATGGTGGCGCGATGATGACGAGTCGTGACCCATCCAATCGGGAAGCGGCAGCGACTTCGCGGGCTCCGCGGCGTACACGATGGCCAGGCCGACGAACACGATGCCGAGGACGACGGCCAGGGGCACGAGGATGCGCGAGCGGTCGGACACGTCCCGAGCCTACGTGCGGACGGCGCGCGGCCGCATCCCCCCGCGGTGATGACCTTGCGGTACCCCCGCTGGGGTGGACGACGTACTCTTGAACCGTGCGCCGACCGCTGACTCTCGACCCGTACGAGCTCATCGCTCGCCTCGCTCGGCTGGTCGCGGGCGACTCGCGGAGCGGCGACATCCGCCTGTTCACGATCCTGGTCGTTCTCGGCATCGTTTCGGTCGTCCTGGTGCCGCCCGACCGCCCCGGTGTGGCCGCGTCGCTCGCCCTGGTCGTCGCGGTCTCCGTCACCGCTCTGCAGTGGCGGCGAAACCCGTTGCTGGGCGTTGTCCTGGCGGCTCCGTTCGCGGCGATCCTGGCGTCGGCCGGTGCCGTCCTGCCCGCGGTCGCAGGTCCGGGGCTGCTGCTGGCGGCCACTGCCGATCACGCCAGCGCCCGGGCCCGGCGCCGGCTGATCTGGCTGGCTGCGTTCGGCGCAGCGATGGGCATCGAGATGCTCAGCGACCTCGACCTCCCGGGAAGCCGCGGCGACGTCCAGGCGCTGGTGCTGTCGTGCGTGCTGTGGACTGCCGCGCTGTACGTCGGCACGGGGCAACGCCGACGGCGCGAGGCGGCCGAGGCTCTGCGCGCCTCGCTCGAGCAGGAGCGCCGCCTGGCCACCTCCGAGGAGCGCACCCGCGTCGCCCGCGACCTTCACGACTCGATCGGGCATGCCGTCAATGTGATCGCGATCCAGGCTGGCGCCGGGCGGTTGCAGCTCGACCGCGATCCCGAGCGATCCCGGTCAGCGCTCGAGGCGATCGAGTCGACGGCGCGCGAGGCGGCCAACGAGTTGGACGGGCTGGTCGGCACGCTCCGCGGCGATCAGCCATCCCCGACCACGCCCCCGCCCGGGTTGGACGGCATCGCCCAGCTGATCGACAGCTACCGGGCGGCCGGCCTCGACGTCACGGTGGTCGAGCGGAACGCCGACGGACGCCCCGACGGCGCGGCCATTGGGTCGACCGCCTACCGGATCCTCCAGGAGGCGCTGACGAACTCTGTGCGCCACGGTGGGTCGCGGCCGGTGACCGTGGCGATCGCCCACGGGCCCGACGCGGTCACCATCGAGGTGGCGAACGAGCTGTCGGAGGAGCCGCCCGAGGATCGAGGCGGCCACGGCGTCACCGGGATGGGCGAGCGCGCCGCTCTGATCGGCGGGTCGCTGCAGACCGCGGTCGATCGGGGCCGCTTCGTGCTCCAGGCGCACCTTCCATACCGCACCGAGCCGTGACGGTCAGCGTCCTTGTGGCCGACGACGAGCGGCTGATCCGCACCGGCGTGCGCGCAACGCTCGAGACCACGCACGACATCCACGTCGCCGCCGAAGCCGAGAACGGCGCCGAGGCGGTCGCCGGCGCCCGCGAGCTGCGGCCCGACGTGGTGCTGATGGATCTGCGGATGCCGGTGATGAACGGCATCGAGGCGACGGGCACGATCGCCCATGAGGGTCTCAGCCGCGTGCTGGTGCTGACAACGTTCGAATCCGACGACCAGGCACTGGACGCCATCGGCGCCGGCGCCAGCGGGTACCTGCTGAAGCGCTGCCCGCCGGAGGAGCTGATCGGGGCGATCCGCGTGATCGCCGCAGGCGAGGCCGTGCTGGCGTCCTCCGTCGCCGCGGCTGTCGTCCGGCGGCTCCAGCGGATGCCCCGTTTCGCCCAGGCAGCGTCAGCCCGCATCGGCGAGCTGACACCACGCGAACACGAGATCCTGCTGCTAATCGCCCAGAGCCTGAGCAACGCCGAGATCGCAGCTCGCTGCTCGCTCACCGAGGGCACCGTGAAGACCCACGTCAAGCACGTGTTCGCGAAGCTCGGGCTGCGCGACCGGGCGCAGGCCGTGGTGTTCGCTTACGAGACCGGCCTCGTCGTGCCCGGCGAGCAGCCGGGCTAGACGTCCAGGATGTATCCCGCCCGGCTACGGTATCCGGCTGCATCCCGGAAGCGGAGCACGCTGACTTGGCGACCCGGCCGGCGGAGGCCGCCCTTCCGCATGGCGGCCTCCGCCGGCGTCCGCCCCTGGCCACCCACCGCATCGCGGGAGGATCACGCGGCGGGCTGTGCAGCGACCGTAGCCGACGTCGGCGGGAACGAGTGGTGAAAGCCCCTGGCTCACCACCTTTTCACCCGGCCTACCGCTGCAAAGAGCTTCAGCGGCGTGCCGGCGGGGCCCACTCGTCCCTCGTATGAGCTGGTGACGATGTGGTGAGCGGGCCTAGACGTGCTCGGCGGGCATCGCTACGGTCGGCTGGCCGGTCGGTGCTGGACGCTCGTGCATCGGAGCCACTCGCTCGTTGGCATGTCGCGCCAGAGCCACTGGTCAAGCACGGACGGGTTTCCGGGCCGGGTGAGCAGGCTTTGTCTCCTCCGACCGGCGTCTCTCTCGCCATTCGTGTAGGCGGGGCGGGCCTATGAACCCTGTTGTGGCGTATTTGTGGCATCCCGCAGAAAACGCCCGCATGGAGCGTCCACAACGGGAACTGCTCGGCTAGGCGCGAAACGGCGTAACCGTGCGGGTTTGACGCCGCTTGTCGCGTCGCGGAGATGCCCGGGGCGAGACTCGAACTCGCGCTCCCCGAAGGGAAGGGGATTTTAAGTCCCCCGTGTCTACCAGCTCCACCACCCGGGCCATGGGCATTATCCGCCGGCGTCCGGATCTGCGGCGGTTGCCGTCGAGCCCTCGCTTTGAGACGATCCCCCGGACGGCGATCCCAGGAGGGCTGGCATGGGCAGTGCGGGGGTTCGGGCGGCGGTCGTGACCGTGCTCGTAGTTGTCTGCAGCGCATGGGCGGCGGCCCCTGCGGCAGCGGGGATCGGCGAGTGCGGCGGGCACGCTCCGACGATCATCGGCGGGCCGGGGAACGACGTGCTGGTCGGAAGCGCGCGCCGCGACGTGATCGCCGGCCGCGGTGGCAACGACGTGATCCGGGGCCTTGGAGGCGACGACGTCATCTGTCCGGGCAGCGGTAACGACGTCGTCTTCGGGGGCGGCGGGGCGGACGCCGTCCTCGCAAGCCTCGGGAACGATCGCATCGAGGGCGGGCGAGGGAAGGACGTGCTCGGCGGTGGCAGGTCCGGTGGCGGCCCGGGCAATGACTCCGTGTCGGGCGGCCCGGGCGGCGACGTGGTCAAGGGCGGCAGCGGGCGCGACCTCCTTCGCGGCGGGGCCGGAAACGACATCCTGCAGGCCGGTATGAACCACGAGCGCTATCAGGGAGGAGCCGGCATCGACGTCCTCTCGTTCCTCGGATTCTCCAGGCGCGTGGACGTCAACCTCCTCAAAGGATTCGCGGATGTCTTGAAGCGCCGCTCGTCCGTCGAGGGTGTCGAGAACCTCGTCGGCGGCGGCGGGCACGACCAGCTCGTGGGCGATGAGCACGCGAATCGCCTCACAGGTGGCCCGGCGGGCGACCTCATCTTCGGCAAGGCGGGAAACGACCACCTCGCCGGCAATCGCGGCCGCGACACGTTGAACGGCGGGAACGGAACCGACACCTGCACGGGCGGCGAGGTTACGTCGGGCTGCGAGTGACCTGTGCGGGGCCCCCCGTGTCGGCGGCCGCCAGGGCCGCGCCGTGGAGGATGTCGCGCTCCGACACGAGCATCCGGCCCGCGCCCGTCGCCCGCAGCACCTCGGCGGCGATGGCCGCGCCGGCGACGATGGTCGGCGCACGCTCTGGCATGAGGCCGCGCACGTCGCGGCGCTCGGCGAGCGGGACCGCGGCCAATTGGCCAAGCAGCGCTTCGACAGTGGCCGCCGCTAGCGCGTGGCCGTCGATCTCCTCGGGGATCTCGCGGTCGAGGCCGAGATCGATGGTGGCGAGCGTCGTCACGGTGCCGGCGACGCCGACCAGCGTGGAGGTGCGGCTCGTGATCGACCGGGGCAGGAGCGCGGCCACCGCCTCGCGCAGCTCCGCGAGCTCCGCCACCGTCGGCGGGTCGGAGCGGAGGCAGCGCTCCGACATCCGCACGCAGCCGACGTCGAGGCTGGTCGCGTCGAGCACGCCGGCCGGCCCGCCGAGCACGAGCTCCGTCGAGCCGCCGCCGATGTCGCAGACGAGCGTCCCCGGGCCGGCCGCGAGCCGCGAGGTGACGCCGCGGTAGGTCAGCTCGGCCTCCTCCCGTCCCGAGAGCAGGCGCGTCTCGAAGCCGTGCTGTTGCCGAACGTCCGCCAGGAACTCGCTGCCGTTGTCCGCGTCGCGGACGGCGCTCGTGGCCGTCGCCAGCACGCGCTCGGCGCCCAGCTCGCGGGCCCGAGCTGCGTAGCCCTCGAGCACGGTGTGAACGCGCTCCATCCCGGCATCCGAGAGGCGGCCGTCGGCGTCGACCCGGTCGCCGAGCCGCGTGATCCGAAGCAGGCGCTCCACCTCCGCGAGGTCGGCGCCGTCGACATCCGCCACCAGGAGGCGGGTCGAGTTCGTCCCCATGTCGACCGCGCCGACGCGAATCACGCAGGCAGTCTAGGATTCCAGCCATCCACTAACAAAACCGAAGTAGCTACGCGAAGCGGAGGAACCTGAACCATGAAGCTGGAGGGCATCCATCACATCACGGCGATCACCGGCGACGCGCCCGGGAACGTCGACTTCTACACGCGCGTCCTGGGTCTGCGCCTGGTGAAGAAGTCCGTGAACCAGGACGACCCGACCGTCTATCACCTGTTCTACGCCGACGAGGCCGGAAGCGCCGGCTCCGACATCACCTTCTTCGAGTACCCGGGCGCCCGCCGCGGCCGCGCGGGACGCGGGATGGTGCACACCGTCGTCTGGCGGGTCGGGTCGGCCGAGGCCGTCGACTTCTGGCAGGAGCGCCTCTCCCGCGAGGGCGTCGAGGCGACCCGAGACGGCGACCGGCTCACGTTCGCCGACCCGGAGGGGCTGGGCCTCGAGATCCGGCTCGTCGAGACCCGGGACGAGCCGCTCGTGGCCGTCCATCCCGAGATCCCGGCCGAGGTCGCGATCCAGGGCTTCGACGGCGTTCGCGCCTTCACCGGCGACGCCGCTGCGAGCCGCGCCTTCCTCGCCGACACGTTGGGGTTCGCGCCCGACGGCGAGTCGGAGTTCGAGGTGCGCGGCGACCGGCGCGGGTCGTTCTACGCCTATGACGAGATCGCCGGCACGGGCTGGCCGGGCGCCGGCACCGTCCATCACGTCGCCTGGTCGTCGCTCCCCGAGGAGCACGAGGCGTGGCGGGACCGGGTGGCCGAGGGCGGCGGGAGGCCGACCGACGTCATCGACCGCTACTACTTCAAGTCGATCTACTTCCGCGAGCCGAGCGGGGTGCTCTTCGAGATCGCGACCATCGGCCCGGGCTTCGCGACCGACGAGGACATCGAGCACCTCGGCGAGCGGCTGGCGCTGCCGCCGAACTACGAGCACCTGCGCGAGCAGGTCGAGAAGGTCGTGACGCCGCTTCCCAACCCGCGCGCCGACTGGGCCGTCAGGTGAGCGGCGCCTCAGCTCTCGAGCACCTCGTCCGCCCGGCTGCCGGCCGGGCGGAGGGGGCGCTCGCGCTCTTCCACGGGCGCGGCGCGGACGAGCACGACCTCTTCCCGCTCCTCGACATGCTCGACCCCGAGCGGCGGCTGGTCGGGGTCACGCCGCGGGGGCCGCTCTCGCTCCCGCCGGGCGGGGCGCACTGGTACGTCGTCCATCAGGTCGGCTTCCCGGATCCCGCCACGTTCGGCCCGACCTATGAGCGAGCCTCGCGCTGGCTCGAGGAGCTGGCCGAGGAGACCGGGGTCGGCCCCGAGCGGACCGTGCTCGGCGGCTTCTCGCAGGGGGCCGTGATGGCGCACTCGCTCGGCCTGGGGACGGGGCGGCCGCGGCCGGCCGGGATCCTCGCGCTCTCCGGCTTCATCCCCGTCGTGGACGGGTTCAAGCCCGACCTCAGCCCGCCGCTGCCGCCCGTCGCGATCGGCCACGGCACGCTCGACCCGGTCATCTCGGTCGAGTTCGGGCGCCGGGCGCGCGCGATCCTCGAGGAAGCCGGCGCGGACGTGCTCTACCGCGAGTCGCCCATCCCGCACACGATCGACCCGCGGTACCTCACGGAGCTTCAGGGCTGGGTGCGCGACGCGGTCGACCGCGCCGCCGTCGGGGAGGTGCAGTGAACGGCGAGGACTTCTGCCTCCAGTTCCAGCAGGCGGTCGAGCTGATCGGCCGGCGCTGGTGCGGCACGATCGCGCGCGCCCTCCTGCCCGGCCCGCGCCGGTTCACCGAGCTTCGCCGCGCGATCCCCCAGATCTCAGACCGGGCGCTCTCCCAGCGCCTGCGCGAGCTCGAGGCCGAGGGCGTCGTGATCCGGCGGGTGAGCACGGGGCCGCCGGTCGAGGTCGCCTACGAGCTCTCGGCGAAGGGACGCGACCTGGAGCAGATCATCGACGGCGTCGAGCACTGGGCGCACGAGTGGCTCGGGTCATCCCCGCACCACACGTACGAGCGCGCGCACCCATGACCGGCCGCGTGCGAACGCGTCGAGCAGGCGGCGCAGGCGCTCGAGCGAGCGGCTCAGCCGGTCGAGCGCGGCCTGCATCTCGGCGGTCTTGCCGTTGAGCTCCTCGGTCTTGCGAAGGAGCGTCGCGATCCCACCTTCCTCCAGGGCTCGCACGCGGGTTTCGACCTCCCGCTGGGTGGTACGAGCGCGCGTGAACGTGCGGAATCCCCGGAGGCCGACGACGGTCGACGTGGCGCCCACGACCACGAGCCAGGCGATGATCACGACGAGCAGCACGAAGGCCAGTCTATGGTAGAATCCAGCGTTCCGACGCGGGGTGGAGCAGTCCGGTAGCTCGTCGGGCTCATAACCCGAAGGTCGCAGGTTCGAATCCTGCCCCCGCTATAGGCGAAGGCCCGCGTATCACGCGGGTTTTCGCGTTCTCGGGCCCGTTCACCGCGCTAGTCGGCCCACCAGTCGCGGTGTCCGGTGACGTCTTCGCGCCGATCCTCGCCGAGGCTGGGCGCGCCGATGACGAGGATCTCGAGGCCGTTCGGCCCGGCCTCGTAGCCTCGCCACGCGCCGGGCGGGACCCGTACCGCGTCCCACTCGTCGAGCTCGATGATCTCGTCGTCGACCTTCATCCTCCCGCTCCCGCGCACGACCACGTACACCTCCTCCTGCGTCCTGTGCGTGTGGCCGTACGGAAAGCGATAGCCGGGTGGGATGCGCTGGTAGCTCAGGCCTGAGCTCTCCAGCTCGAGCGCGTCGGTTGCCAGGCGGAACTCCAGGCCGGGTGCGCCGTCGAAGTTGGACCCGACGTCGTCCAGGTCCTGCTTCAGGTTCCGGCGGGTGAATGGCACGGCGCAATCCTATGCCTCGGGAATCCATCATCCCATCGGGACAACGCGAAACCACGCGCGCTGGCGGATCGTCGCGAGTCACCGTGGACAGCTGGAGCCTCATGATCGTCGCGGGCCTCGTCCTCGGGTACGCGGCGCTTTCCCGCCGGCTCGAGCAGACGGTGCTCACGGCCCCGATCCTGTTCGTCGGGGCCGGGCTCCTCCTCGGCAACGAGGGGCTCGGGTGGTTCGATCTCGCGGTCGGCAGTTCGGCCGTGCGCGTGCTCGCCGAGGCGACGCTGACGCTCGTGCTGTTCGCGGACGCGTCGCGGATCAACGTCGTCGCCCTGCGGCGCGAGGTCGCGCTGCCCGCGCGCCTGCTCGGGGTCGGGCTGCCGCTCACGATCGTCGCGGGCACGCTCGCCGCTGCCGGGCTCTTCGACCGGCTCACGTGGCCCGAGGCGCTGGTGCTGGCCGTCGCACTCGCGCCCACCGACGCGGCGCTCGGACAGGCCGTGGTGACCGATCCGCGCCTCCCCATGCGCGTCCGCCAGGGATTGAACGTCGAGAGCGGCCTGAACGACGGCCTCTGTGTGCCGCTGCTCTTCATCGCCCTCGCACTCGCCGAGGCGAACGAGAACGCGATCACCGCCCATCGCGCCGTCGCCCTCGTGCTCGAGGAGATCGGGTGGGGGGTGGCCGGCGGCGTCGCCGCCGGCGTCGTCGGCGCCCTGATCCTGGGCTACGCCGAGCGGCGAGAGCTCGTCGCAGACGAGTGGTTGCAAGTGATCCCCATGGCGACGGCCGCGCTGTCGTACGGGATCGCGGCACCGCTCGGCGGCAGCGGGTTCATCGCCGCGTTCGTCGCCGGCCTGACGTTCGGCGTGCTTCGACGGCAGTACCGCGGTGAGGTGACCTACCTGGTCGACGCCACCGGGCAGGTGCTGAACGCGGTCACCTTCATCGTCTTCGGTGCGGTCGTGCTCGGCCCGGTGCTCCACGTGGTCGACTGGCGGATCGCGCTCTACGCGGTGCTCAGCCTGACGATCGCACGCATGCTCCCGGTCGCGATCGCGCTGATCGGCATGGATGCGCAGCCGCAGACGCTGGGGTTCGTCGGCTGGTTCGGCCCGCGCGGCCTCGCGTCGATCGTCTTTGCGGTGATCGTGGTGGAAGGCTCCCCGCTCGCCCACGTCGACACCGTGATCGCCACGATCGTGGTCACGGTGGCGGTCTCGGTCTACGCGCACGGCCTGACGGCCCTTCCTCTCACCGAGGCGTACGGGCGGTGGTACGCCGCGCGAGCGGAACCGCCGGCCATGGA
>Ga0075424_100005020_pt1 | contig 12603 bp, 17 predicted proteins | sample SoiMethybrSBSTD3_FD_75301 | JGI IMG/M metagenome (GOLD analysis project Ga0075424, IMG submission 75301) | Bulk soil microbial communities from a Populus tree surrounding site in Tennessee, USA - Soil MetaG P. TD hybrid SBSTD3 | ecosystem: Environmental > Terrestrial > Soil > Tree plantation... | reverse complement strand
AAGCTGCTCGAGAACGTCTCGTTCGAGAACGACCTGCCCCGCATCGAGCGCGGCGACGAGCCGGGGAACCCGCTTCCCGGGTGCGACGCCACGACCGGGGCGCACTGCGTGAACCCGCCTCCGGGTTCGAAGTTCTACCCGATCTACACGCTCACGAAGGCGAACGGCCGCTGCTGGTTCCAGCAGGGCGGCGCCCACATCCCGGGCACCGTCAACACCTTCGGCGGGAACTCCGCCAAGGAGTACGGCACCAAGGTCGGGTTCAACACCTACGCAAACACCGGCTTCGAGCCGATCAGGCTCGCGGAGGTCTTCCACCGCGACCTGCACGGCAACCCGTGTCTGACGTAGTCCGCTGACGACCTGCCCGGGGGCGGCGCTCGCGCCGCCCCCGGGTCAGCCTTCTCCGCCGGTCGACGCGAGCAGAATCCCCACGCGGACGCGGACGACGTGGCCGGCCACGACGCGGATGCTCTTCGGCCGCGACCAGCCGGGCCGGATCGCGTAGAGCCCGGGAGGGAGCGCCACGCGGAACCGGCCCTTGGCGTCGGTGCGCACGTGCCGGGTCGTGCCGCCGCCGGAGACGACGAAGACCCCGTGCGCGAGCGGCGTCGGGTGGCAGGTGAAGGTGTCCTTGCCCGTGGGCGTCGGGCAGACCGGCTTTCCGCCCCAGACGACTCCGGCCATCCATCCGCGCGGCGGCGGTCCGCCGGCCACGCCGCCGCCACATCCGGCGGCGATGACGAGCGTTGCGACGAGTGCCGGGACGAGTCGCATGCCTCTAGGACGCGCGACGAGGGCGGAAGGTTCCCGGTTTGCTCAGGCCTGCCAGACAACCGGGAACCGCGGGTCGTCCATGGGCGCGCCGGCCGGCAGCGTCTCGGTCAGGCCAGGGAACTCGGGCGAGGTCTTCCAGGCCCGCGGGGCGTGCACCGCGTCGTCGCCGAGAAAGCGGATGGAGAACGCCCGGCGGCGGCGGTCGGCGCCGCCGGCCGCGTGGAGCGCGAGCATGTGGAAGAAGACGGCGTCGCCGGGCTCGAGCGCCCAGCCAACGATCGGGAAGGCGGAGCGGTCGGCCTCGATGTCGGGCAGGTCGGCCAGGCTGCCCTCCGGGAACCATCGGGCCTGCCCGTCCATGAACGTCCGCGGCATGAGCCACGGCCCGACGTGCGACCCGGCCACGAACTCGAGCGTCGACCCGCGCGACACCGGGTCGACGGGCATCCAGACCGAGCACGTCTGCGCCCCGTCGACGTTGTAGTACGGCTGATCCTGGTGCCAGGGCGTCGGCTGGCGCGTGCCAGCCTCCTTCACCAGCATGTGGTCGTGGTAGAGCCGCACGGTCGCAGCGCCCATGAGGCGGCCTGCGATCGCGGCCGCCACGGACTCGCGGATCACCCGCTCGTACTCCTCGATCCGGTCCCAGTTGCAGAAGTCCTCGACGAAGCGGCCGCTGTCGTCGGCTCGGCTGGCCACGAGCGCCCGCGGGCTCGGATCGGCCAGGTTTCGCTCGATGCCGCGCTCGACCAGTTCGACCTCGGTGGACGTGAACGCGCCGCGGATGCACACGGCGCCGTCGCGCCTGAAGGCCTCGACGTCCTCCTCGGTGACCGGCGCGGGACGGCTCGCGGGCGTCAGCCGCAGCCGTCGGGCTTCGGCGAGTAGGGGCCCTCGATCTCCGGCTTCGCCTGGAACGACGAGTTGCAGCCACAGGTCGACTGGACGTTGGGATTCTCGAAGCTGAACCCGGCGCCCATGAGCCCGTCCTTGAAGTCGACGAGCGATCCCTGGAGATACGGGAGGCTGATCGGGTCGATGACGACGCGCACGCCGTGCGAGTCGATCTCGAGGTCGCCGTCCTCGGACCCGGTGTCGAACCCGATCGCGTACTGGAAGCCGGAGCAGCCCCCGCCCTCGACCGCGAGACGCAGCACCCTGGCCTCCGGATCGGCCGCTGCGAGCGCCTTCACGCGCTCCGCCGCGAATTCGGTCAACTCGACCATGGCCCAATTGTAGCCGCGCCGCCGGTGAGCGCGAGCGCTGCCCGGGCCGCCTCCTCGCCCGCGGCCCGCGACCCGCCCGCGGACGGCGGATCGGCGGTCGGCTGCGCGTAGACCGTGCGTTCGCCGCCGTCCACGGCGCCGTCGACGTTCCGGACCGGCACGAGGCCGTGGGCGAGCACCACGCCGTCGCAGTCGAAGACGGCCCGGTCGCACTCGATCCGCTCCACCCCGGGGTCGCCCCGGACCGCCACGGGTGTGAGCCGTTCGTGGACGGAGACCGGCGCCGACTCCTTCATCGGGGCGAGGATGCCGTCCGGGGCGACGACGGTGACCGCCGCGCCGGTTGCCAGGAGCGCGTCCACGGCCCGCGCCGCCCACCGGCCGCCGCCGATCACGACGGGCCGGGACGGCCGGAAGCGCCCGCGCCCGGCCAGCTCGCACGCGGCCGCCGCCGGCAGGACGCCCGCCGGGCGGGTGCCCGCGAGGCCGAGCGCCGCCGATCCAAGCGGGTGCGCGCCCGTTGCGATGACGAGCGCGGCGGCGGCGATCTCGACCGGCCCGCCCGGGCCCATCGCCAGCAGGGCCCGACCGTCCCAGCGGATCGCGGTCGCCCGCACGTCCGCGCCGGGGGCGGGCCCGCGCTCGACGACGACCGTCCGGGCCCGGCCGGCGAGCGCCTCGGCACATGCCCGCCCGCTCGCGCCGGCGCCGACGATCGCGATCGTGTCAGCCATGGGCCTCGAGCCGCGCTGCGAGGCCGGCCAGGCACGTCGCGCCCTGGCAGCGGCCGGCGGCGGCATGCGTGCGCTTGCGCAGGCCGGCGACCGAGCGGGCCGGGAGGCGCATGCGCAGCGCCGCCGCGACCTCGGCTGCCGTCACCTGCTCGCACGGGCAGACGACGTCGCCGTAGGCCGGGTCGCGGGCGAAGAGCGCCGCCGGCTCGGCATGGCCGAAGAGGCGCGGGACCGGCTCGAGCGCGGCCACGGCGCCGGCCCGCTCGTCCTCGACGGGCGCCCCGGCGGCCGCCAGGAGCTCGTGGACGAGCTCCGCCACCGCGGGCGACGACGACACGCCGGTCGAGCGGATCCCCGCCGCGTGGACGAGGTTCGCGCGCTCCCGGTCGGGCCCGATCCGGTACTCCGGTTCGGACGCCGGCCGGTTGGCCGCGAACGTCTTGATCGCCCATCGCCGGTCGAGGCTCGGCACCAGCGCCCGCGCGGCCGCGAACACGGCGTCCAGCGACTCGCGATCCACCGCCCGGTCGGTGCGGTCGGTGCCATCGCGGGCCGTGGGCCCGAGCAGGAGCGACCCGTGCGTCGTGGGAACGCAGTAGACGCCGCGGCTCGCAGCCGTCGGGACGCAGCCCACCATGACGCGAAATTGGGAGCCGATCTCCCGGTCGAGGAGCCAGTACTGGCCCTGGCGGGGCCAGGTCGTGAAGGGCTCGCCGCCCGCAAGGCGCGAGATCGTGTCGGCCTCGATCCCGGCCGCGTTCACGACGAACCCTGCGGCGAGCGGCCCGCGGGCCGTCTCGATGTGCGTCAGCCGCTCGCCGAGCGCCCGGAAGCCGGTGACGGGCGAGCCGAGCTGGACGTCGACGCCGTTTCGGGCGGCCAGCTCGGCGTAGCCGACGGTGAGCCTGAGCGGATCGACGATCCCGTCGGCCGGCACATGGAGGGCGGCGCGGGCTGCGGGCGCCAGGAGCGGCTCGATCGATCGCGCACCGTCGCCGCTCACGATCTCGGCCGCACAGCGGTTGGCGCGGGCGTTCCCGAGCAGGGCGCCGAGCGCGCGCTCCCCGGCCTCCGTGGCGGCGACCGTCAGGCCGCCGATGCGCCGAAACGGCGTGTCGAGCGACGCGCAGAGCGCCTCCCAGCCCGGGCTCGACCGGGCCACCAACTCCGCCTCGAGCGAGCCGGGCGGGCAGTCGGCGCCGCTCGTCGCGATCCCGGTGTTGCCCTTCGATGCGCCCTCGCCGACGTCCTCAGCGGCCTCGACGAGCACGACCCGGGCGGTCGTGAACGAGAGCCGGCGGGCGATCGCGCACCCCACGACCCCGCCTCCGACGATGACGACGTCGCAGTCCCGCACGCGGCGATCCTACGGCGGGAACCTTCGGGGTGCGCGAGCCGTCTTACCGGCATGACGATGAAGCTCCTCGTGGCTGCGCTCCTCGCGTCGGTCGCCGCGGTGGCGGCCGGGTGCGGCGGGAGCAGTGCGCACGCTGCGGTCGGCGCGTCGGGCGACTGCGCCTACATCGCCACGTTCCACGGCCACACGTACTCCGGTGTCACCATCCGCGTCGCTCCGGTCCCGGGCCGACGGCTCGGCGCCGCACAGTTCCCGCCGTGTGACGACACCGGCGGCTCGCTCCCCACCGAGCCCCGACAGCATGTGCCCGTGGCGGAGCTCCCGGGCGTCCCGAGCTCGGTGGCGCTCGTCGTCCTGGGGCAGGACCACGTGCTCCTCGTGCGCGACCCGCACCGGCTGCCGGACAAGATCCGGCGCCTCGTCCACCCGCCGGCATGACCGTGCACCAAGGGGTGTGACCTCGTTGTTGCGTCAGTAGGTGCGCCCGGTCAGGCGGTAGGCCCAGACGAGCGCCTCGGCGACCACCTGGTAGAGCTCCGGCGGCACGCGGTCGCCCAGTTCGAGGTGGGCGAGGGCCTCGACCAGCACCGCGTCCTCGCGCACCGGGATGCCCGCCTCCTCGGCCGCTGCGAGGATCGCATCGGCGACGTGGCCGCGGCCCGAGGCGACGAGCGCCGGCGCGGTCTCGCCCTTTTGGTAGCGCAGCGCGGCTGCGCGGGGCGGCTGCTCAGGCGTAGCCATCGAACGCTCCCTCGGGCGGCGGCGGGGCGGCGGTCCGCGGCTCGCGCGGCGCGGCCATCGCGACGGCCGGCCGCCCGGTTGCTCGCTCGAGCGCCGCGACCAGGTCGGGCAGGCCCTCGGCGGCGAGCCGGGACGCCTCGCCTGGCGCCGTCACGACGGTGGCTCGCACGGCCCCTTCGGCCATGCGCAGCCGCACCTCGATCGCTCCCAGGTCGGGCGAGTGAAGGACGAAGCCGGCCTCGCCTGCCGGGCCGCGGGCCGGCCCTTCGCCGTCGCCCTCGCCATGCGCCTCGGTGTCGACGTGGATCTGCGCCGCGACGCCGCCCGGAAGCCAGAGCGGCGAGCCGTCAGTGAAGTGGAGTGCGGCCCGCAAGAGCGCCCCGTCGCCGCGGGCCGCCAGCTCGCCTGCCACCTTCGTCACGGTGTCGGTGATCTCGTCGGCCTCGGCGGTCTGCGTGACGATGCGGACGCGCAGCTGGGCGGGCGTGGCCTCCACGACCTTCAGATGCAGCTTCTGCCCCGGAAGCAGGCCCGACGGCAGCTGGGCCTCGAGCATCATCCCCGCCAGCGAGATCATCCCCCGGCCCCCGTTCACGGGCGCCGAGATCAGCCGCGCGACCAGGTCGGCGCCCGGCTCCAGGCGTGGCCCCACCTGCGGGGCGGAGCCCGCCGGTGTGACTGCCTTCAGGGTGATGGTTCCGGTCTGCATGTCTCAACTTGTGGCCTTGGGGGACGACTACCCGGAAATGCCAGGCCGTCCCTGGTCCTGGTTATCGACCACGAGAAGAGGAACTTCCGTATGGAACGCGGTCTCTACATCGCCGCCTCGGGCATGCTCGCCGAGCAAGTGCGGCAGGATCAGATCGCCAACGACCTCGCCAACGCCTCGACGCCCGGCTACAAGGCCGACCGTTCGGCGCAGGCGAGCTTCGCCGACCTCCTGCTCCAGAACTCGCAGACGGGGCAGACGGTCGGATCGCTGAGCATGGGAGCCCACGTCGCGCGCATCGTGACGAGCCTCGAGCAGGGCCCCCTCCAGCAGACCGGCGACCCGCTCGACATCGCCCTCCAGGGCGACGGCTTCCTGGCCGTCGACTCCGGCGCCGGCACCCGCTACACCCGAAACGGGCAGCTCTCGCTCGACAGCCAGGGCCGCCTCATGACCGTCACCGGCTATCTCGTCCTCGGGACGAACGGCCAGCCCATCACCGCCACCGGCGCACGCACGCCCGACGACATCTCGATCTCCCAGGCTGGAGTCGTGAGCGTCAGCGGCCGCACCGTCGGCACGCTGGCGGTCGTCTCGCTCACGGGCGCCACCAAGGAGGGCGACACGCTCTTCACGGGCGCCGCGGGCGCCCGGCCGGCCGGCACCACGGTCGACCAGGGCTACCTCGAGGGCTCCGGCGTCGAGCCGGCCCGCGCGATGGTCGACATGATCGTGTCGCTTCGCGCGTACGAGTCGAGCCAGCGCGTCCTGCACGCGATCGACGACACCCTCGGCCGCGCCACGACCTCAGTGGGATCGGCCACCGGGGGTTGATGACCCACGGTCTGGATGACTAAAGAACGACGACCACTCGACGATTACGGAGGACGAAACTCCGGGACCCCCAGGCTGGACTGCATTGCGCAGAAGCCCGCGAGAAGCGCTGAAGTCGCCATCGCACCCGGGACTCCCCTCCAGGGAAGGACAAGGGACGAGATGCTGAACGGGCTTTACTCCGCAGCGGCGGGGATGATCGCGCAGCAGACGCGCATCGACGCGCTTTCGAACGACATCTCCAACGTCAACACGACGGGCTACAAGCAGGTCCGCACCGGCTTCAAGGACCTCGTCTACAACATCGAGGCCGGGATGCGGATTGGCGCCGGATCCGCCGTCGTGGACGCCGGCCGGATGTTCAGCCAGGGCGGGCTCCAGCAGAACGGGGACCCGCTCTCCGTCGCGCTTGACGGCCCCGGCTTCTTCCAGGTGAAGCGCGGCGACGGCAGCCTGGCGCTCACGCGGTCGGGCGATTTCCATGCCGACGCGAAGGGCCAGCTCGTGAACGGCGACGGCGACCGCGTCTGGCCGCCGGTCACGCTGCCGGCGGGCACGAACGTCGACGACGTTGGCATCTCCGCGACGGGCGTCGTGACGGTGAAGCAGGCGGTCGTCGGCCAGATCCAGGTCATGAGCGTCCCCTCGCCGTCCAACCTGCTGCCGGTCGGCGGCTCGCTCTTCCTGCCGACGGCGCAGAGCGGCGCGATCCGGCCGATGGCGACGCAGGGCATCCGCCAGGGCTTCCTCGAGGCCTCGAACGTCGACCTGGCGAGCGCGATGGTGAACGTCATCGACGCGCAGCGCAGCTTCCAGATGGACTCCAAGGCGATCCAGACGCAGGACCAGCTCATGCAGATCGCAAACGAGATCCGCCGGTGATCGACCCGATCGACACGAGCCTGCTTCCGCCCGACGTCCGCAAGGCCGGGCCGGCCGACCAGAAGCTCTACGCCGGCGCGCTGGCGTTCGAGCAGCAGCTCACCGAGCAGCTCGCCCAGTCGCTCTCCGACTCCGCGCAGGCGGCCGGCGGGTCGGACGACGACGAGGACGGCTCGGGCGACGCCACGACGTCGATGTACAAGCAGATGCTGCCCGACGCGATGTCGCAGGGCGTGACCGCCGCAGGCGGCCTCGGCCTGGCCCGCGTGATCTACGACCAGCTCCGGCTGCGGGAGGGCCAGTCGTGACCGGCCTCATCGACCACCTCGAGCGCCAGCTGTCATCGGCCCAGCGCCTGCTCCAGATCGTGATCGCCCAGCGCGACGCCATCCGGGCCCAGGACGTCGAGGCCGTGCTCGCCCGGCTCGCCGAGGTGCAGCAGGAGATGGGCCGTCGGATGCAGCTCGAGCGCGAGCGCGACACGCTGCTCGACCAGGCATCCAACGCCCTGCGCCGCCCGGCCGCCGACCTCACGCTCGAGATGATCCTCGTGCTCCTGCCGGCCGGCGACGCGATCCGGGCCCGGGATCTCTCCGCACAGCTTCGCGGGATGCTCTCCGAGACGGCTCGCATCCACGGCCAGAACCGGGTGCTGATCCGCCAGGAGCTCTCCTTCCTCGACCACCTGATGCGCGTGCTCTCGGGCACGCCCGAGGGTGCGTACTCGGCCGCCGGCGGCGCCTCGCCCCGGCCCCAGGTCCTCAACCTGATCGACACGAGGGTGTAGCAGATGCCGCTCTCCACATTCCTCGGCCTCGAGACCACCCTGCGGGGCATCCTGGCCCAGCAGCTGGCGCTCGACGTGACCGGCCACAACATCGCGAACGCCAACACCATTGGCTACAGTCGCCAGGCCGCGGTGATGGCGCCGACCGAGGCGTACACCGTCCCCGGCGTCACCCGCCCGCCGCAGGCCGGGCAGCTCGGAACGGGCGTCAACGTGCAGAGCTACCAGCGCATGCGCGACGAGTTCCTGGACATCCAGTACCGCGCCCAGAGCATGCGCCAGGGCTCGGCCGAGGCTGCTCAGGACGGCCTCCGCCAGATCGAGGTTGCCTTCAACGAGCCCTCCGACACGGGTCTCAACTCGCTGCTCCAGAGCTACTGGTCGTCGTGGCACGACGTCTCCAACGCTCCCGAGAACCTGGCCACCCGCCAGGCGCTCGCGCAGAACGCCGCGAGCCTGGCCAACGGCTTCCAGAGCCTCGCGACCCAGCTTCAGACCGTGCAGTCGCAGGTCGGCCAGAACGTGACCGACACGATCTCGCAGGTGAACGCGATCGGCTCGCAGATCACCCAACTGACGGCGGCCATCACGGCCGACGAGGTGACCGGCGACACGCCGAACGACCTGCTCGACCAGCGCGACGTCCTGATCGACCAGCTCTCGAAGCTCGGCAACGTCACCGTCACGGTCGGCGCCCTCGACACGGTCGACATCACGATCGGCGGGGCGACGCTCGTGTCGGGCGGGACGCCGCAGGCCGCGATCGCCGAGTCCGACATGACGAGCCTCACCTCGGGCAAGCTGAGCGGGCTGATCGGCCTTCGCGACACGACGATCCCCGGCTACCAGGCGTCGCTCGACGCGATCGCCGGGACGCTCATCACCGAGACCAACAACGCGCACGTGAACGGGTTCGACCTCGCGGGCAACGCGGGCGGCGTCTTCTTCAACGGCACCGACGCGGCCTCGATCGCCGTGAACCCGGCGCTCCTCCTGACGCCGGCGCTCATCGCGGCGTCGGGCAACGGCCAGCCCGGGAACGCCGGGAACGCGCTCACGATGGCCGACATGCAGGCCGCCGCGCAGGCCGGCCTCGGCGGGGCGACCATCAACACGGCCTACTCGCAGCTCGTGACGCAGCTCGGCTCGGACGTGCGCGACGCGACGCAGACGACCGACAACGCGACCATCCTCGCCGGATCGCTCGACGACAAGCGCCAGTCCGTCTCGGGCGTGTCGCTCGATGAGGAGATGACCAACCTCGTCAAGTTCCAGCGCGGCTACCAGGCCTCGTCCCGTGCGCTCTCCGCGATGGACGAGATGATCGACCAGCTCATCAACCGGACCGGGAAGGTGGGGCTGTGAGCGCCCGAATCACCCAGAACATGCTTTCGAGGTCGCTCTTGCTCGACCTCCAGAACGTCACCGACAAGCTCTCGCGCACCCAGCGCAAGATCTCGTCCGGCAAGGAGCTCACCGCTCCGTCGGACGACCCGTTCGCCGCCAGCCAGGCGCTCATGCTCCGGCAGGACGTCGCGCTCGACCAGCAGTACCAGCGCAACATCGCCGAGGCGCAGTCGTGGCAGGGCGTCACCGACACAGCGCTCTCGAACGTCGGCGACGCGGTGCTCCGTGTCCGCGACCTGGTCGTCCAGGGCGCGAACGACACGCTCGGCCCGCAGGGCCGCCAGGCGATCGCCAACGAGGTGACGCAGCTCATCGACTCGATCAAGTCGTCGGCCAACGCGCAGTACGCCGGCCGCTACGTCTTCGCCGGCTCGGCCACGCTGACCCAGCCCTACCAGCTCGGCGCCAACGACGCGTTCTCGGGGAACACCGAGACCGTGAAGCGCGAGATCGGTCCGGGCGTCCAGATCGACCTGAACACGGTCGGCCAGACGACCTTCGGCGACGACACCTCAGGTCTCTTGAAGACGCTCCGCGACATCGTCACGGATCTGAACTCGGGCAACACCGCGGCGCTCGGCAACGCCGACCTCCAGGCGATCGACGTCGCCCACGACACCGTGATCAACGCCCGCTCGGTCGTCGGCGCGTCGAGCAACAGACTCGACACCGCGATGAACCGGATCCAGCAGCTCCAGGACGCCTCATCGAAGCGGCTCTCGGACACCGAGGACGCGGACATGGCAAAGACGCTCGTCGACTTCTCGACGCAGCAGGCGGTGTACCAGTCGGCGCTCCGCGCGGGTGCCAACATCATTCAACCCTCGCTGATGGACTTCCTCAGCGGCTAGTCCGGTCCCCCGACCAGGAGGTCAATCCACAATGCAGATCCAGAGCACACGGTTCGGCGCAATCGAGATCGCGGATGACGCGGTGATCGAGTTCGCCGACGGCATCATCGGCCTGCCGGGCACGCGCTACGCGCTCGTCGCCCAGCACGAGGGCTCGTCCTTCTACTGGCTGCACTCGGTCGACGACCCGTCGGTCGCGCTTCCCGTCACGCAGCCCTGGCTCTTCTTCCCGACCTATGACGTTGCGGTGTCCGACGAGGACTCGCACAAGCTGGGTCTCGAGACCTCGGAGGAGGCCGACGTCTTCTGCGTCGTCCGCGCCGCCCAGGAGCTCGAGGACTTCACCGTCAACCTGCGCGGGCCGATCGTGGTCCATGCCGCCCGCCGGCTCGGCCGGCAGGTCATCAACGAGGCCGGCGACTACGACGTCCGCCAGCCGCTCTTCACGCACGTCCAGCTGAACCAGGCCGCCCCGGCCAGCTCGGTCACTCCCATCGCAGCGACGGGGGTGTAGCGAATGCTCGTCATCACTCGTCGTTCCGGTGAGCGGGTCGTCCTCGGCGACGACATCACCATCACAGTGCTCGAGATCTCAGGCTCCACCGTGCGCCTGGGCATCGACGCCCCGACCGAGGTGCCGGTCTACCGGCACGAGATCTGGCTCGCCGTCAAGGCCGAGAACCAGGCCGCGGCCAGCTCCGAGGTCACCAGTCTTCCCTCTCCCCTCACGAAGTAGCACGATCGACAAGGAGGTCACCCACCAATGTCCCTTCGCATTCAGAACAACACCGAGGCGTTCAACGCCCACCGGCAGCTCGAGAACACCTCGATGCAGCTGTCGAAGTCGATGGAGCGCCTGAGCTCCGGCTACCGCATCAACCGTGCGTCTGACGACGCGGCCGGACTCGCCATCAGCGAGAAGCTGCGCGCCGAGATCGGCGGCCTGGATCAGGCCCAGCGCAACACCCAGGACGCCGTCTCGATGGTGCAGACGGCTGAAGGTGCCATGGCCGAGGTCCACTCGATGCTCCAGCGCGTTCGCGAGCTGGCCGTCGAGTACAACAACGGCACGCTGTCGGCGTCCGACAAGGCGTCGATCACGCAGGAGGTCGCACAGCTCTGCGCGGAGATCGGCCGGATCGCCTCCGACACCACGTTCAACTCGATCGCCGTCCTCACCGGCTCGGCGCTCATCACCTTCCAGGTCGGTGCCGACGACGGCGAGACGATCAGCGTCTCGGCCGTGCAGCTCTTCGGCTCCGGCGCCGGGTTCAAGATCGACTCCAACATGTTCACGTGGGGCACCACGGTGACGCTGGCGTCGATCGACCAGGCCGTCCAGGGCGTCGCCGATGCCCGCGGCCAGTTCGGCTCGATCCAGAACCGGCTCGAGCACACCCTGGCCAGCCTGGCCACCTTCCAGGAGAACCTGACCGCGTCCGAGAGTCGGATCCGCGACGTGGACATGGCCTCCGAGATGGTGAACTTCACCAAGCTGCAGATCCTGCAGCAGGCCGGCACCTCGATGCTGGCCCAGGCCAACCAGCTCCCGCAGAGCGTCCTCACGCTGCTGCGCGGCTAGTCCCGGCCGACAAGCGACGCACCCGGGCCGGGCCCTCCTCGCGAGGGCCCGGCCCTCGTCGTGTCGAGGGGCCGGGTACAGTCGAGCGCGGACGGCCGTTCGCTGCGGAACCTGCGGCCTGGTGGAGCTCACCGCTGACGAGCCCGGCTCGGTGCGGTTCCTCGGCCTCATGGTCGGCGTCGGCCTCGGCGCGCTCTGCGGGGGCATGGCGGCTCTCCTCTTGCGGCACCCGGCCCCCTAAGCGCCGTTGCGCTCCCCGACGAAGACGACGTGCGGGCGCCCGTGCGCCTCGAGCTCCCCGTCGCGGCGCATGCCGATGCGCTCGGCGACCCGGTGCGATGCGACGTTCTCGACGTCCGCCACTGCGATGATCCTGGGGACGTCCAGGCCGGCGAGGCCGGCCGCCAGGCAGGCGGCGGCCGCCTCGGTCGCATAGCCGTGCCCCCACGCCCGGCGGGCGAACGTGTAGCCGACCTCGACGTCGCCCGTCGGCTCGAAGAGGCCGAAGCCGGCGTCGCCCACGACCGACCCGTCGGCGACCAGCTCGACGGCGTAGTAGGCGTACCCGCGCGCCGCGTGGGCGACGAGCTGCTCGTCCATGATCGCGCGGACGGCGCTCTCGTCGGGAAGCGGCCCGCCGGGGATGTAGCGCATGACCTCCGCATTGCCGTAGACGTCCATCATCGGGCCCTCGTCGCCGGGCCGGAACGGCCGGA
>Ga0075424_100005019_pt1 | contig 12603 bp, 17 predicted proteins | sample SoiMethybrSBSTD3_FD_75301 | JGI IMG/M metagenome (GOLD analysis project Ga0075424, IMG submission 75301) | Bulk soil microbial communities from a Populus tree surrounding site in Tennessee, USA - Soil MetaG P. TD hybrid SBSTD3 | ecosystem: Environmental > Terrestrial > Soil > Tree plantation... | reverse complement strand
GCATACGTGAAGCTCGGCAGGAGCGGCACCATGAGGCCACCGGCGCCTTCGACCAGGGTCACATCATGACCCGAGCTGATCTCGTGATAGACTTGCAATAGATGATCGATGTCGATCCGCTCGCCGTCTCGTTCAGCCGCGATGCTCGGCGCGAGCGGCTCGGCGAACCGATAGGGGCAGATTTTTTCCATCGGTTCATCACACCCCGAAGCTTGTTTTAGCCGCAGCGCGTCGTCCGGAAAAAGCTCGCCGTTTCGTTGAGAACAGCCGGTTTCCACCGGTTTCATGACGCCGACCCGATAGCCGAGATCGCGCAGCAATGCTGCGAGACTGCAGCTGACGAACGTCTTACCAACGCCGGTGTCCGTACCGGTGATGAAGATACCACACGTCATTCAACGCCTCAGGCGAGGATCGAAGATCGATCATGAATGATCGATCTTCGCCATCCTGCATCTTCCATCCTCTATCGTCACCGTCTTTCTCACCATCAATCGCCCGTCACCGCGACGATACTTTCGTACGCGATATCGATGAGGGAAGTGAGCTCGCTGTCGGTAATCGAGAGAGGCGGCATCAGTACGATCACGTCACCAAGAGGCCGAATCATGACGTTTCGTTTGCGCGCTTCGAGAATCACCTTATAGCCGATGCGATTTTCCGGCGCATAACTCTTGCGGCTTTCCTTGTCTTCAACCAGCTCGATTCCAATCATGTATCCCCATTGGCGAACATCGCTGACGTGGCCAAGACGCCGCAACTCTTCGAGTCGCGCGGCCAGATAAGTGATTCGGGGTGGCAAGCTGTCGATTGTCTTTTCGCGTTCGAAGATTTCCAGATTGGCGATTGCGACGGCGCAGCCGAGCGAGTTCCCGGTATACGTATGCCCGTGAAAAAAGGTTTTGAACTCTCGATATTCGCCGAGAAAAGCGGAAAAAATGTCTTCGCTCGCCAATGTCGCCGCGAGCGGCAAATACCCGCCGGTAATCCCCTTGGCGAGGCAAAGCAGATCGGGGGCGACGTTAGCGTGCTCACACGCAAACATTTTTCCGGTGCGACCGAAACCGGTCGCCACTTCATCGAGAATGAATAAAATACCGTAACGCCGACAAATCGCTTGCAGCACTTTGACATATTCAACCGGCTGCGCCCACATTCCCGCCGCACCCTGCATCAACGGCTCCATCACCAGCGCAGCGAGGTGGTTTTTACGCGCGGCGATTTTCTCGTCGGCTTCGGCAATCGCCGCTCTGAGCGCGTCCGCTTCGCTCATGCGCCGGTAATAACGAAAGACATGCGGCGGCGTGATCCGCAGCACCGGAAAGAGCAGGCTCTTGTGAAAACGGTGAAACGTTTCGGAATAACCTACGCTCATCGATCCCACTGTGTCGCCGTGATAGGACTCCGCCAACGATGCAATTTCTGTCCGTTGGGTCTCGTTCTTGAGCTGGCAGTACTGCACGGCCATTTTCAACGCGATCTCGACCGCCGTCGCGCCGCTGTCCGAATAAAAGACCCGCCTCAAGCCGTCGGGCGCAATCGCGATCAGTTTTTCAGCGAGTTGAATTCCCGGAACATGGCTCAGGCCGAGAAATGTCGAATGAGACACGCGCTCAAGCTGAGCGCGAATCGCATCATCGAGCTCCTTTTTCCGATGACCGTGAACGTTGCACCAAAGCGAAGACACCCCGTCGAGGTACTTTCGCCCGTGTACGTCGATCAGAAAATTGCCCTCCGCGCCGCTGATAATGCACGGCTCCTCGCCGAGCCAATCCTGCATCTGGGTGAACGGATGCCAGAGGCAGTTATGATCGAGTCGTTTCAGCGTGTGGTAATCGTCGGGCATCTTGATCTTTGATTTCGTGAAAAACCTCGAGCACCTTTTCAATATGGCCGTGCTCATGCGTGGCCATCACGGCGATCCGCAGGCGGGACGTTCCCGGCGGCACTGTGGGCGGGCGGATTCCTTGAGCAAAGATCCCGTGCTCGAGAAGGAGCTGCGATAACTGCATGCACCGCTCGGCATCGCCGATGATGAGTGGCAATATCGGGCTTTGTAGAGCAGTCGAAGAAAGGCCGAGTTTCTTCAAGCCCTCAAAAAGCAAACGGCAGTTCTCCCACAAGCGGTGCCGCCGTTCCGGTTCTTGCTCAACCAGATTGATCGCCGCGATGGCCATCGCCATAATTGCGGGCGGCAGCGCCGTAGTGAAAATAAAACTTCGGCAGCGATTGATCAGCAGCTCGCGAAGCGCCCGGCTGCCGGCCACGTAGGCGCCAAATCCCCCGAGGGCTTTTCCCAACGTCCCCATTTGCACCGAGACGTGATCTCCCAACCCATACTGGCTCACCAAGCCGGCTCCCGTTCCGCCGAAAACACCCGTCGCATGTGCTTCATCCACCATCACCATCGCATCATATTTTTCGGCAAGCTCGACGATGCCGGTTAGCGGCGCCTCGTCGCCATCCATGCTGAAGATCGACTCGGTCACGATCAGACGACGGCGAGCATGATGAGCATTTTTGAGATTTGCTTCGATCTGGTCGAGATCACCGTGGGCGTAGACGATAGTTCGAGCGCGAGACAATCGGCAACCGTCGATAATGCTCGCGTGATTGAGCTGATCGCTCAGAATCACGTCGCCTTCGCCGGCCAGCGTCGCGAGGATTCCCGTGTTCGCCTGAAATCCGGAATTGAACACCAGCGCCGCCTCGGTACTTTTGAACTGCGCCAGCCGATTTTCCAGCTCCTCGTGCAACGTCATGTTCCCGGAGATCAGACGGGATGCGCCCGAGCCACAGCCGTAACGATCGATCGCTTGCTTCGCCGCTTGCGCCAGCGCCGGATGATTGGCAATGCCGAGGTAATTGTTCGAGGAAAAATTAATCACCTCACTGCCGCCGATCAGAAGAATTGGACCCTGTTCGTTTTCGACCCGCCGCAATTCTCTATAAAGACCGGCGCTGCGCAGCGCTTCCAGCTCTGCGAGCATGCTTACTGCCATCATTGTTCGATTTAAATAATATACGGCCCGAGACCGCGCAACACGGGGCAACAGCCGGGCGCGAATGAAATGATTCTGTGTATGTCTAATAGGAAAACAATTACGCAGCCGCCATTCCGCGTAGCTTTCGCTCCACCAGCTGCATGTCGGCGACGAATCGGCGGTATTCTTGTTCTCTTTCGCTATTTTCTCGTAGGCGTAAAATCGCGGAGGGATGGATCGTGATAAAAACCGCCTCACCCCGTTGCCCATGCAAAAATTTTCCGCGCGCTTGGCCAATCGGCACAACCCTGCCGAGAATGGACTGAGCGGCGGTGGCGCCGAGACATACAACGAGTTTCGGATGGATCGACGCCATTTCCGATTCGAGCCACGGCTTACACGCCATGATTTGTCGTATTGCCGGTTTTTGATGTAAGCGCCTTTTGCCGCGCTGGATCCAGCGAAAATGCTTCACGGCGTTGGTAATATAAACGTCGTCGCGCAAGATGCGGGCTTCAGCAAGAGCTTTGTCGAGCATTTTACCGGCAGGTCCGACGAACGGATGTCCTTGCCGGTCTTCCATGTCGCCAGGTTGCTCGCCGACGAAGATGATACTCGCATGTTCCGCGCCTTCGCCGAAAACCGTCTGGGTCGCATTTTTGTAGAGATCACATCCCTCGCAAGCTCGTGCCGCGGCGCGCAAGCTTTCAAGATCCCGCCGCTCGGGAAGAAATTCCGCTGCGGAGGTCTGCTGTTCTTTTTGCATAATTTGAAGCTACCACCACGAGCCGGCCATCACTAGACACCGTTCTATGGCGAGAAATCGGTGCGGCAGTATTTGTCATCTCGGCCGGAGGGAGAGATCTTCCTTTTTCTTAACTGCTGTCCTGCTAGTTCAAAACCGAGTTCGCGTAGGATCGGTCGAGCGGTAGCGACACCCATCGCCTTTCATGATGCGTATCGGCGCGGTGCGTCTCCACCCACCCTACAATTTCTTATTAAAGTGTGAGAATTTAGACGGCGAGCTTTGTTCCGAGAAATTACCGAGAACGCCCGTGGCTAAAGCCAAAACCATCTTTGCCTGTCAGAACTGCGGCTATCAATCGCCCAAGTGGCTCGGCAAGTGTCCCGATTGTAATCAGTGGAACACGTTCGCTGAAGAACGCTTCGAGAAAGCAACGACGCCGCGCGGTGAGTTGAGCTTGGGGACGAAGGAAGATCCCGCGCCGATTCACAGGATCGACATCAGCGAACAAGGCCGTGTGCTATCGGGAATTGGCGAGTTCGACCGCGTGCTCGGCGGCGGACTCGTAGCCGGTTCGGTGATCCTGATTGGCGGCGATCCGGGCATCGGCAAATCGACGTTGCTGTTGCAGGCCTTCGCCGCCGTGAGTCAAACAGGGGTGACATGCCTGTACGTTTCCGGGGAGGAGTCGCCGCGCCAGATCAAAATGCGCGCCGAGCGGCTCGGCATTGACGCACCCAATCTCTTGATTTTGAGCGAAACTTCATTGGAGCGGATTCTCGATCACATCAAGAAAATTAAACCGGGACTTCTGGTGATCGACTCGGTGCAAACGATCTTCTCCTCGGCTATTCCGTCGGCTCCGGGCAGTATCGCGCAGGTTCGCGAAGCCTCGGGCTCGATCATCGTGCTCGCAAAAAAAACCGGCTTGACGACATTTCTGATCGGCCATGTCACCAAGGACGGCGCCATTGCCGGGCCGCGCCTGCTCGAACATATGGTCGACACCGTGCTTTATTTCGAAGGAGAGCGCGGCCACAGTTTTCGGATTCTACGCGCCGTGAAAAATCGTTTCGGATCGACCAATGAGATCGGCGTTTTCGAAATGAAGGAAGCGGGACTGCAGGAGGTCAGCAATCCCTCAGAAATCTTTCTGATGGAGCGGCCGCTTGCGGTCCCCGGCTCCGCAGTGGTCTGCAGCATGGAAGGAACCCGGCCTATTTTGATTGAATTGCAGGCGCTGGTAAGCCGCTCATTTTTGGCCGTGCCGCGGCGAACGACAATTGGAGTCGATCACAACCGGGTCGCACTACTGGTCGCCGTGCTCGAGAAAAAAATGGGCGCCAAGCTTTTCGACCAAGATATTTTTGTCAATGTCGCCGGCGGGGTCCAGGTCGATGAGCCCGCGGTCGATTTGGGCATCGTCACCGCGATCGCGTCGAGCAGCCGGGAAACCGTCCTCGACGCTAGAACAATTTTCTTCGGCGAAGTTGGCTTGGCCGGCGAAATTCGCGGCATTTCTCAAGCCGAAGCGCGTGTCAAGGAAGCCGGCAAGCTCGGGTTCGAGCGCTGCATCCTCCCCGCCAGTAACGCCGCGCAACTAAAGTACATTGAGCATCCCAAACTCGCCGCAGTCAGCTCACTCAAGGAGTGCTGGAAACTAATCTTCTGATCGTTCAAGATTCCACGTTCAAAGTTCCAGGTTCTCGGCCACTGGGTGGTGCGTAACGCTTTCCACGTTGAACCTTGAACATGGAACCTTGAACTTTAAACATGACTCGACTTGCATCGTAATCGACTGTTGGTTATCAATATTAATTCCCGTGCCGGAGTCGTGGAATGGCAGACGCGCCGGACTCAAAATAATATCGTTCGATTACTACCACCACGAATAGAGCGAATCTAGCCATTCCACACCATTAGTTGTAGCTCTCATCGGTTAGAAAGCACCTTCCGCACACAGTACACCGACATTTCTCATACAGCATATCCAACAGCCTATTGAGCCGCTTGAGTTCTTCGGATGCTAGTGCATACTCAATGCAGCTCATCTACGATGTGTAGAAAGAGTTACGGTGCCGCCTTCGGGCGGCACCAGCATTTTAGCTCTGCGCACGACCGTAACTTTCAAATTCCTTCTGCAATCTTCTCCGAGTGTGTTTGAAAGTGATGAGGAAGGCAGTCCATGGCAGCAAATACCCGTTTCTTTGAGCCAGCACCACAACGTAATCATCTCCTTCAAGCCAAATATTAATTCGGTTCTCGTTATTTCTGACGGACACCCAAATTTTCAGACCCTTCGCGTCGGCTTTTTGCCTTCGTTATGGACGAGTGATACTGCACCCGTGCTTTGGTTTACGACACCGGGGGATATGCACCATGAGAACACTGCTACGGGTCGTCTTTGCGACCATCACTTTTCTGTTTTTCTTTTACTCGATCACGATTGCCATGAGTCTCATGTATGCGCTGGACTCAGCGATGTTAAGGTTTTAATCACGTTCAAGTGCGACTCGCGTTGCGAACCTTGTCTCGCGCAGCCCCTTTGCCTCTGATCACAACAAATGCCATACGATAGGACAGCCAGAGCAGCGTCCGTTCACAGCCTGCAACGGGAGATTAGGGCCCGACTCACGAATGACGATGCCGACATAACCGTTACAACGCGGGCACGATCTGGCTAAATACCGCGCCATCGATACTCCACTTAGCGATGGTTTTCGAAGTTACTACTGCGCTCATATGCCTGCGCATAATATGCGTCAAGCGACTTGCCTGTATCTCTCTGTGATGGTGCATTCGGTCTCGTGCAGTGTACCGCAGACAGTGAAGCGTCATGCAATGTGAGGCTTTCTCCGACAGTGAGCCTCCATTACAGTAAAAATCCTCACGAGTCGTCGCATTGCACGCGAAGTATCATCACATTTCGCTGAAAGGTTTTTCTCAATGCTCCCTGCTTATCTTTATCGCTGAGCATTATTAAACCACTGGTCTGTCGGTTGCTCTACCGTCGAGCGCATTTCTCTGAGGAACCGCAAGAAAGGAGCCAGAAAATGAAACCGATTGAAGCACGAAGCAAACTCAGCTACTGGCAGGGAGTGTTCCTGCAAAGCAAAATAAACGGAGCTTCTTATAATGGTGAGGCTCTGCCCGGACAGCTTTGGAGCTGGCCGAAGAACACCTACCTCCAGCGCCGATTGCAGCTTCGTCAAAATGTACCCGATAACGGGCCGCATCTTACCCAGAGGAATTCATGAATCGGAACGGATTCGAAGACTTGAGAACGCCAGAGGGTTTGACGACGCTGGCGGCATTGCGGAACAAGAACTTAGCTTAATACTCTTACATGTCAAAACAACAACGAGGACGCGGCGGAAGACTTCACCTTGGTTGCTTATGAGGAATACACTTCCTCTAGAAAAACAGGCGCGGCAAAACTCAGTTCTCACGGTCTCGATCGTTATTAACATGATGGCCGTCATTCTTGGTGGCTCTCTTAGTGTTCATGCGAGCGCACACCAGGAGTATGACTGGGCGCTTTTCTTTTTTCTGCTGAGTCTCTTGAACGCTGCCACGGCTCTCGTGAGCTCGAAGAAGTAGTGGTTTCGGCAGACGGGGTTCACGACGGCTGATCGCTGGTCCGATGTTGCGGCCGATCAGGCTCAAGATTTTTTCTCCCTTCAGACAAAAGCTACGCCGAGGATGACGAAGTTTTGGGCCAGGGTGTTACGAGGCCGCGCTTCGTTGCGACTTTGTGATAGGTGGATTCCTTCGGTTGTGAATAAACTGTTGGTAGTGCCGATTGTCCCGTTACGTATCCTGCTGGTGCTGAGGTATCACTCATTATCCTGAAGTATCCCGCCGTATCAGAATAGCGGGCAAGATTGACGGTGACGGATTTCCAGATTTTGTCCCACATACTCCGTGTGTTCTCTCAAACATCCCCGTCCATTATGAGGCACGATCTCTGCTCAAGGTTTATGCGCGTGAAGCTCTCACATAATGGCCATGATATCGAGGCACTTGCCATCAAATTCAAAAGCGGTGAGTGCGGCATCGAGGTGATCATTGAATGGTTAGAAGGCATTGCTGAGAAAAAAATGAAATTCGGCCTGCCATACGGAATATTCTCTTCGCAAACCGATGCCGAATCATGGGGGCTGCTTGCCGCGTTGCGTTGGATCGATGCTGGTAAGCCCCATACTGAGCTCGTTTCCTTTCTCTGACGACCTACTCTCACGCCTGCAGCGAAGACCGTCAGCGATTCACAGTCAAGCGCCGTTTGGAATTTCCTGCACCAACGATGATCGTGGGAAAAATGCTGATTTATGTTTCTGGTCTCGATTTCCCGCATCCTCCAGCAGTATCCCCAAATTCGACGCAGCACAGTGGGGGCACGATCTCTGCCAACAGCTAGGCTACAGCTGGCGCGTCGGGAATACTTCCCCTACGTTCATGCCTCCTTCAAAAGCCCGACCCCAGCTGCTTTTTGAGTTGGGATAAAGGAGATCGTTCGGAGGAGGATTATATGTCTGATGAGCGAGTCACACGAAGAGACATTATAAAAAAGGCAGCTTACATGGCGCCTCTTATACTAACTGTCCAGGCTAATTTTTCTTTTGCCTCGGCGGGATCGGGAGACTACTACACCGACTCGGTGGACAAGAATCAGAAGAATCAAGGTAACAAAAACAAAAGAGGCTACCGGAAGAATCTTCTAGACTTAACAAACAAAACAAAATCTAAATAGGCTACAGCCAGATCTGCCGGTTAAAAGCTGGCATGCTGCAGAGGGGGATCAAGAGTTCGTTCCTGTATTCTGACTCTGCGCCGCTGTCTTGCTCTGGATCATACCTAATAATGTCTCGGAATCGATGGGCTTTGGGATAAAATCCACTGAACCGTTCATCATAGTTTTCGCAGGAGGAAGAAAACCCGTGGTTAGAATTACAGGCATCGTTGGCCATTTTGCACGAAGTCGAGCGACTAGCGCGTACCCGTTTAAAGCCGGCATCAGAATATCGGAGATGACCAAATCAATCTTTGATCTTTCAAGCAACGATAGGGCTTCTAGTCCATCGGCTGCTTGGAGGACTTCGTAGCCAGCTTTCGTAAGAACCCGAGCAATAAGTTCCCGGTATCCTTCTTCGTCGTCTACGAGCAGAATCACGAATTCCTCGTAAGTTAAGCGTCGATCTTTAGCACAGCGCCAACAGACAAATCAAACCGAAAGATTACGACAAAATGTGCCATTAGGTATTAATTTTCGCAAATCCCGTAACCACTGCCTTGCGGTCCGATAATTTTCTTTTACAATTTTGAGTACCCATCTTATCCCCTGTGGAAGTGAAATGGACCGACTCGACGACGAAGACATCGGTATTATCTGGAGACGTCATTACTCTCAGCGGGCTGAGCACGCATCGTCGATGTCATTGTGTGTGACGCTCGCTATGATCATAAAGCAGCGCGCTAAAACGCTCGATCAATATAGTGACTGGCCCGCCAAACTAGAACATGCGCTCGCTGCGGCTCACGTTCCCAAAGACCAGTTTGATATGCTCGAAAGCGAGTCCACCTCCTAGCGTACATAATTCCTAGAGTCTCCAGGCCGATTGATTATTAGCGTTCAGAAAGCGGGTCCTTCTCAGGCCATAGAGAGAGCTGCGATCCCGAGGTGGGCATTTCCTTAAGCACCTTCTTTGACTTCCCATAGGAATAAATATCGATTCGTGAATTTTCTAAGAGCAGATCGTTCCACGCCTCCACTGCTCTGATTTTCTCTTCGACTTCCCGCCGTTGTGGCGAGGAAAGTCTCACGTCACGCTGTACCGTCATAAGCTCCTCAGGGTCGGATCACAGCTCGTATAGAGCAATCAACGATCCAGATGTAAGTTAATGAAATGTCGGCGGGCTTACTGTGACAGCTGACCGTCAAATTGTCTGTCTTAAGACATAAGTGACTTTGAAGCGGTTATAGAACTTTGTGCGGGCATGACTGCCATCGGCTATTGGACACGTTTGTCAGATGATTTCGCAGCAACCTCTCCAGAACACCCGCACGAGTAACGGCACCTCGCCTGCTCATTGAAACCTCCAAGCTGGGCAACGAAGCCGCACCTTTTGCACCCTCATCTCTGAAGTTTTCGTTCCCGCCAACTCTCCAAAGAGACGGTGCGGAGGATTCTTTGAAAACACCAGTACGCGATCCGGTGATGGTCCGAGTCGAAAGGAAACTTGCCAAAATTCGGCACGAAATCGGTCAGAGGGATAAGCACCAAAAACGAGTCTTGGAGTGTATCGAGCTCGCAATCGAACGCATCACTACAGGAATGAGCATCGCCGAGCTGGCGAAGCGACATAATTTGACCCAGAGCAAAGTGCGCCGGGACATCGAGACCGCAATCTTTTTGGCAAGAAGTCGCATGTTTGAGAAAACTCCCTCGAGAGTGACATCGCTAAACCAATTGCGACAGCTTGGACGTTAAAAAATGAAGACGTTTTTGCGAGTCAGGTCAATCAAAGTTACGTGTGACCGGTGCAAACAACTCGTTGAAGGCATTCTAGGCGAGGAGTTTAGCGCCGGGTTCTACGATATGACAAAGTGGGAAGACTACCGGCGCGATAACGAACGGTATGTGTGTGAGTCATGTATGTTCGCCGATCCGAAATACCTCGATCGTTACGGCTCTTGCTTCTGAGGCGGCTCGGCTCCCCCACTACTCACGATTCGGTTGTCTTTTTATTTTCTTATTGCCTTCGGGCCGCAGTAATCCGCCGCTTTAAAGCACGAAGAGAAGTATTAGGGCCGACGACCCAACGGTGCCCCATACTGCACATATCACATCACGTTCGACTGATTCGTTATGGCCCGCTACTTCGCTAGATCCTGTTCCGGTGCAACGGATCATTTGGGCGTTTTAGCGCGTTTGAAACGAGAAATCCCCCCGGACCTTTCACATGAGTTTTAAGCCTCGATATCATGCCAAGTCTTGGTTTGTATATTCGCTGCCGGACATGGTGCCCTCAGGTTGTGCAAACGTCAGAGCGTACGGCATGACCGACGTCGTGTATCGCTCGTTACAGGAGATTGCAAGCGGCGCTACTTTCGATGTGGATTGTAGTGTCTGCTTCGCTTTATTGCGAAAGGAATTGTGCCTATGGCCTTGGCGGGAGGCGAACCCCGCGAAGCTTTCCATGCTACTCAGGTCGATGGTATAGGGCGAGGTCTATTTCGGGACGTTTGCAAATGCTTGTGCAGGACTTCACCCACATCTGCGGAAGAAATCGGCTTGGTTAAAATATCTGCGGCGCCTTTCGACAAAGCTTCCTCTCGCCAATTTGAGGTTTGCTGTGCGCCATAAATAACCATAGGAACCCTGACGGAGAACTGGTCGCTCTTTAGCCCGGCGATTTCAACACCGTCCCCTATCATGACCAAAGCGGGCCGTTCACTTACCAACCTTTTTGCAGCATCGGCGATTTCCGCGGCATGTATCACCTCGTAGCCGACCCGGCGCACAATCGACGCCAGTACGTGGCGGTACTCGTGATTGTTATCGACTAAAAGAATTTTTTTCGGCATTGCTTTGGCGCTCCTTTCGCCACAGGACCAATTGCGGTGGCTCGGATAACCCGTCGAGAATCAGGCCGTCGATGCTTATCGAGAAACCCGAAACCACTCTCCCAATCTGGTACTGAGCATGCATTGTGCCCTTGGCAGGATAGAAATCTGAGATATTTATAGGAACAGCTTGGAATCTAGCCTTGCGTGATTCTCGGCAGTTCCGCCCGCAAATCTGATTGAAGAAGAAGTATTGACGCGATCAGATCGGGCCAAGACCGCAGAAAAGGGACATACTGATGGCCGCCGCAGTGCGAAGAGCAAAATCGCTGTCAAAACGTTCGATAGAGACAGTCGGCTGGATCTTTGTTTTGGCGATGATGCTCTTAGTTCTCGCGGAGGTATTCGGATGATTCGGAATCAATGGCAAAATTTCACAGCCGAGTAACTAGCGCACCAATCTATCTTCTGCAGCTTTCTCCATCTTGCCCGAAGCAAATCCCCTAGCGGAGTGTTAGTCAGAATTGCCGCGCTCCTTACATGCGGATTCCAAACGATTTCATATCTATGAGTTACCGAAAGTGACCTAGGCACCCGCCACGATTCAAATCATCACATCTTAACGTTGCTGGCACCCTCGCTGCTTTTGTCGTCTGTGATCGAAACCGCCGTCCTGAAAGTTGGCGCGACAGAAGTTAGTGCCCTCGACGAGGCGATTAAATCTATTTCGAGGTAAAAGCCAAAAAGGAGAATGAACGTGAACCCAAGTCTCAGAAAATTTATCGTCGGCGTTTTGGTATCCACTGCGATTTGCGCGGTGGCAGCATCAGTCTGGGCCAAAGACGCGGTAGTGTCCGCCGTATCGACGCCACTGAGCCCACCAAACCCTATCATCATTCAGAACGGCACGCAGTATTCACAAGGCACATATGCAATTGGCACAATTCAATTGTTCTACACCGTTCAAGCGTACCAGTTCCCGGCCGGCAATTTCGGTTATTTTACGCTCGATCTATCTATTCAGGGCGGCAAGAACACGCCCACAACGAACTATCCGGTAGCGTTGAGCCTCAAGCAGACGGGCTCGGCAAACTTGGATCTCGATCCGGTTACCGATAGCTTTAACGTCGACAATGTCAACTGGCATAGTTCAACAAGAGTCAATATTAATATCCCTGCATCCGTCGCGAGTAATCCATCTTTTCAAGTTGATGGATCCGAACTGGTTGCGAATCTTCAGATGGCCACTCCAAGCGGATCTCACCTAGATACCGTGACGACCATCCAGATTCATTTGATTTTGGCTCAGC
>Ga0075424_100005017_pt1 | contig 12605 bp, 10 predicted proteins | sample SoiMethybrSBSTD3_FD_75301 | JGI IMG/M metagenome (GOLD analysis project Ga0075424, IMG submission 75301) | Bulk soil microbial communities from a Populus tree surrounding site in Tennessee, USA - Soil MetaG P. TD hybrid SBSTD3 | ecosystem: Environmental > Terrestrial > Soil > Tree plantation... | reverse complement strand
CACTCGATCGCCGAGCCGAGAAAGCGCTGACCTAAGCGGAGGAAGTGGTCCGGCGCGTCGGAGGCCACGAAGCGGTGGTCGACCTTCGCATCTCGTCGCCACCCGTGCCCGTTCGTCGGCGCGAGCAGATCACGCGCGCGCAGGACGCGCGCTGTCTCGGCCGCGGTTTCCTGCGCGCTGTCGATGAGCGCCACGTCTGGGCCCAGCAACTCCGCCAGCAGCGGCTTGAGGAGCGGGTAGTGCGTGCAGCCGAGGACGAGCGTGTCGACCGCCGCGGCTTTCATCGGCGCGAGGTACTCGCGCGCAATGAGTCGCGTCGGCTCGGTGTCGAGCCACCCTTCTTCGACCAGTGGCACGAACAACGGACAGGCGCGCGCCATGATGTGCGCGTTAGGCGCGATGTCCCTGATCGCCCGCTCGTACGCACCCGACCCGATGGTGCCTGCAGTGCCGATGACGCCCAGCTCCCCACGACGCGACGCGGCGACCGCGGCCCGCGCTCCCGGTTCGACGACGCCAATCACGGGCAGCGTGAACTCGCGCTGCAACATCGGAAGGGCATGCGCCGTGGCGGTGTTGCAGGCAACCACGATGGCTTTCACGTCCTGCGACCGCAGGAACTGTCCGATCTCGAGGCTGTAGCGCCGAACCGTGTCGGGACTCTTCGGCCCGTACGGAACGCGAGCCGTGTCACCGAAGTAGATGATCCGCTCGTCAGGAAGCTGCCGGATGACCTCGCGAACGACCGTGAGACCGCCGATCCCGGAGTCGAAGATGCCGATTGGTGACGATGGAGTGCTCACGACCTTCTGACTTCGACAGCGCGCGCCACGTCACCACCGGAACGACGCGACCAGCGCGGGTCCGAAGGGGAGCGCCCTGATCGACACGTGCTCGGGCACATCCCACAGCTGCGCCGAAACAAACGCTTCCGCCCCGGCGAGCAGGTGGTTCGCGATGAGCAGCGCGTAATAGTCTTCGAGATGTTTCCGGCGAGCGGCCACACGGTCCGATGCATAACGATTCGGGGCGTACGTCGCGCCGACCAGTCTGCCGAGCGAATCCCGCTGGACCGCGCCGGTGGAGTCGAACGCGTAGGCGACGACTAGACTGTCCTTCTGATGCGCGCGAGCGTATCGCAGGTCGAACGCCGATTTCGTCGCGAGCGCAATCCACGTCACCTCAGCGCCGAAAAACAGGCTCCCGGCGATGGGACGGTTCATCACTGACTGCCCGTAGCCAGGGATGAGAAGCGAATAGAAAAACGCTCGCTTGGGGGAGATCGGTGGCTTGACGGTGTCGGGCGCGGGAGTTCGAGCCGGCGTCTTGTGCCGAGCACCTGCCCGTGCGCTGTCGACCTGCTGGGCATGCGCTCGCACGACCGGGACGAGCGCGAGCCCCATGAGAGCGGCAGCGACCAGCAGTGCGTTTACGATTGCAGCGCGACGACGAGCAGCCACGTGGGATTCAGGAAACAGAGTGGCGGGAGCGTGTGGGAATCGAACCCACCCAACCCGACGGCGTCGGGTCGCATCAGTTTTGAAGACTGAGGGGACCACCAGACCCCAGCCGCCCCCACGCGTCACCCGAGAACGATCGCGGCCCGACTTCTCGGCAGCACTTCGCCGATCTCAACGGCTCGCGGGACTTTTTCAAGATAGTCAAGCAGCCGAGACGGGGGGACCGCCACGACGAGACCACCCGACGTCTGCGGGTCGGTGAGCAACGCACGCTCCACTTCTGTTGCGGACCCCCAGTCCACCATCTGCTGCACGTAGTCGAGGTTTCGGCCCCCTCCGCCCGGGCGTGCGCCCGAGCGCCATGCATCGATGGCACGCGGGAGAATCGGCACGGACGCGATCCGCACTCGTATCGTGACTTCGCTCGCCCGAGCGATGTGCGAGAGGTGGCCGAGCAAACCAAAGCCCGTGATATCCGTTGCGCATCGCGCACCGACGTCGAGGGCCGCACGACTGGCCGTCGCATTCAGGTCGCACATCAGAGCGATGACCGCCTCCACGGCGTTGGCGTCGAGCGTTTGCTGTTTCAGTGCGGTCGCAAGAATGCCGTTGCCGATCGGTTTCGTGAGAACGAGCCGATCACCGGGCTTCGCATTCGCGTTCGTGAGCATCGACGCCGGGTCGATGCGTCCAGTCACAGACAGGCCGTATTTGATCTCGTCGTCGATGACCGTGTGGCCGCCGATAATGTGCGCACCCGCCTCGTGGACCTTGTCCTGACCGCCACGGAGAATCTCGGTGAGAATCTCGAGGGGCAGGCGCCCCGTGGGAAAGGCGGCAATGTTCAGCGCGGTAAGCGGCGTCCCGCCCATCGCGTAGATGTCCGAAAGCGCGTTCGCCGCCGCGACCTGTCCAAATTCGTACGGGTCGTCAACGATCGGCGCGAAGAAGTCGACCGTCTGCACGATCGCGACGTCATCGGATACGCGAAAAACCCCCGCGTCATCGAACGTTTCGTGACCGATGAGGATTCGCGGATCGGACTTTCGCGCGAGCGGCGCGAGCGCGGAGGACAGGTCGCCCGGACCCATCTTGGACGCTCAACCCGCGCAGCGCGCGAACTGCGTCAAGCGGAAGATGTCCTCGCGAGAGTGCGTCATAAACCCATCCGGCGACCTACCTAACGATTGCGATGACGTCGATTTCAACCAGGACGCCGCGTGGAAGGCCCGCAACCTGCACGGTCGATCGTGCGGGGCGCGCTTGACCCATGACGCGACCGTACACTTCGTTCACGCGCGGGAAGTCGGCCATGTCCTGAAGGTACACGGTCGTTTTCACGACATCGGACCAACTCGCCCCGGCATTCTCCAGCACGGCCGCCAGGTTGCTCATGACGCGCTCGGTCTGCGCGCTGACGTCGCCCTGCACGATCTGGCCGGTGGCCGGGTCGAGCGCGATCTGCCCCGCGGTGAACAGGAAATTGCCCGCGACGACGGCCTGCGAGTACGGGCCGATGGCGGCCGGGGCATTCTCGGTGTGGACGATACGAACGCTCACAATGTCTCCTCAGAACAGCCCGACGATCGAACCATCGGGGCGAATGGCCATTCGTTCGGCTGCCGGCTCTTTCGGAAGCCCGGGCATGGTCATGATGTCACCCGCCTGCGCCACCACGAAGCCCGCGCCAGCTGCCGGGTACACCTCGTTAACGGTAATACGGAATCCGCGCGGCCGACCGAGTCGGGTCGCATCGTCGGTGAGCGAGTACTGCGTCTTGGCCATGCACACGGGAGTGTCGCCAAGCCCAATCGACTCGAGGTACTGGATCGAGCGCTCAGCCTTCGCCGAATAGTCGGCGCCTTCACCACCGTACACCTTCTGCACGATCGCGTCGATCTTCTGAGGGATCGGCGCCGTGGTCGGGTAGATCGGCGCGAAGCAGCTGTCACCGGCAGCGAGCATGGTCATGATCTCGCGCGCGAGCTCGATGCCGCCCTCGCCTCCCTTCTCCCAAACCTCGTTGAGCGCCACACGGGCACCGGCCTTCGCGGCGCAGTCGGCCACCATCTCGAGCTCGCGGTCGCTGTCGGTCGTGAAGCGATTCACGGCGACGACGACCGGCACGCCGAACTGCCTAACGTTTTCGATGTGACGCTCGAGATTCGGCAGCCCGCGCTCGAGAGCCCCCAGGTCTTCCTTCTGCAGGCTGCTCTTGTGCGCGCCGCCGTTCAGCTTGAGGGCACGCACGGTCGCAACGAGCACCGCGGCCTTCGGGTCGAGCCCCCCAAAACGGCACTTGATGTCGAAGAACTTCTCGGCGCCGAGGTCGGATCCGAATCCGGCTTCAGTGATGACGACGTCCGAAAGCGACAACGCCGAGCGCGTCGCGAGAATGCTGTTGCAGCCATGCGCGATGTTGCCGAACGGGCCGGCGTGCACGAACGCGGGGCCGCCCTCGAGCGTTTGCACGAGATTCGGACGGATCGCGTCCTTGAGCAACAGGGCCATTGCACCGGCCGCCTTCAGGTCCGAGGCGAGCACCGGTTTACGTTCGCTTCCCGCCGTGGAGCCGACGATGATGCGTCCGAGTCGCCGTTCGAGATCGGCCGGTCCCGTTGCGAGGGCGACGATGGCCATCACCTCGCTCGCCGGAATGATGACGAAACGATCCTCGCGCACCACACCGTTTGCAACGCCGCCGAGCCCGATGACCATGTCGCGGAGCGCTCGATCGTTCATGTCGATCGTGCGTGGCCATGTTATGCGGCGCGGGTCGATCTTCAGTGCGTTGCCCTGGTGCAGGTGATTGTCGAGCAGCGCCGCGAGCAGCGCATGCGCGCTCGAGATCGCGTGGAAGTCACCCGTGAAGTGAAGGTTGATGTCCTCCATCGGAATGACTTGCGCGTACCCACCGCCCGCCGCGCCGCCTTTCACGCCAAAGACCGGGCCGAGGCTGGGCTCGCGGATGCATAACGTGGCGTTCTGTCCAATCTTTCTGAGTGCCTGCGTGACGCCGACCGCTGTCGTCGTCTTGCCCTCGCCCGCGGCGGTCGGATTGATGCCCGTGACGAGAACAAGCTTCCCGCGAGGGGAGCGCTCGGCGATATCGAGCCCGATCTTCGCCTTGTACTTCCCATACAGGTCGAGATCATCGGCTCCGAGACCGAGCTCCTTCGCGACGTCGACGATCGGGCGCAGCTTTGCGTTCTGTGCGATCTCGATGTCTGACGGTACGTGGGCCACGAATCCTCCAGTCGTGCTGGTGAAGCGCGAATCGCCGCGCGCGCTGTCGCCACCTCGCGCGAGATCATGCGGCGCAGATACTACGGGCGAGGGTCAACCATCGCCAGCCCGAAGAATCGGCGCGCGTTATTCGCGGTCAGCTCAGCCAATGCGTCCGAGGTCGTACCACGAACGCCAGCCAATCGCTCGATCGTATGGCGCACGAACGAAGGCTCGTTTCGCTTCCCTCGAAACGGGACGGGCGCGAGGTACGGCGAATCCGACTCGACGAGGAGATGGTCATCCGGCACGAGTTGCAGCAGGGCGAGATCGTCCCATTTCTTGAAGGTCACGATGCCACTGAACGACACATACCAACCGACGGCCAGCGCCGCCTCGGCAACGGCGTGCGTGCCGGTGAAACAGTGCAGCACACCGCGAACGCCGGCGCCGGCTGCGGAATCGACCATCGCGGTGATGTCGGTGTCCGCCTCACGTGAGTGCACGACGACGGGACGGTCAAGCTCCTTGGCGACTCGCAACTGCGATTCGAACGCACGCCGCTGCGCGTCGCGTGGCGAATGATCGTAGTGGTAGTCGAGCCCGCACTCTCCCACCGCAACTGCGCCTTCAGCCACGTGGCGCCGGATCGCCTCGATATCACGCACCTCGTCGAAATCCGCCGCGTCGTGGGGATGGATGCCTGCGGTATGATAGACGTACCCCGGCTGGTCGGCGGCGATTGCCGCGGCTCGATCTGCCGCGGCGATCGACTCCCCGATTGATACGATGGCCGCCGCACCGGCATCGCGAGCGCGAGCGATCACATCGTCGCGGTCGACATCGAACGCAGCGTCCGCGAGATGAGCGTGGCTATCGATGTAGTGCATACAAGCGAACACCGCCGCGAACATCGCGGCGGTGTGGTGTCAGAGATCAGCGGCTGCCCGCACGTTCGGGTTGGCGGTTGCGCGTGCCGCGCTCGGTTGCCGGAAGCTCGGTTCTCGAGGGACGAACCGCGGCCTTGTTGGTACCCTCGGCAACGTTTCTCGGCCACCGGTGCTCGATCCACAGGAGCAGCGGCGACGCGACGTAGACGGAGCTGAACGTGGCGACGAAGATGCCGAAGGCCATCACGATCGCAAACGGCCGGATCACCTCGCCGGCGAAAAAGAGCAGTGCGAGCGTCGCAGCCAACGTCATCGCGTGCGTGAGCACTGAGCGCGGCAGCGTCTCGTTGATCGACCGATTCAGCACATCGTAGAGCGGCGACTTACGGTCCTTCTTGAGGTTCTCGCGAACGCGATCGAAGATGATAATCGTGTCGTTGCCCGAGTAGCCGAGCAGCGTCAGGATCGCAGCGACGACGGTGAGCGACACCTCGATGTGCAGCAACTTGATGAACGCGAGCGTAACGAGGACGTCGTGGCCCGTGGACAGCACGGCCGCGACCCCGAATCGCCACTCGAAACGAATCGCGAGATAGACGAGCGTCACAAGGGAGGCGAGCAGCATCGCGATCGCGGCGTTCCGCCGAAGCTCGGCGCCGACGCGAGGCCCAACGGCTTCGGTGCGCACGACGCGGTACGAGTTCGCTCCGAACTGTTTCGTGAGCGCGTCCTGCACGCGCTGCGCAACGCTCTCGGCGCCGCTCGCCTGCTGGGCCACGTCCTGCCGGTTCTGAGCCCGAACGGTGAACTCACTATCGGAACCGAACTTTTGAATCTCGGCACCTCGAACGCCAGCGCGGTCGAGCGTCGAGCGGATATCCCCCGCATCGATCGCCTTGCCGAACTGCAGCTGCATGAGCGTGCCGCCGGTGAACTCGATGCTGTAGTTCACACCGCCGCGGATTGCGAAGCTGGCGAGACCGAGCAGCATGAACCCGGCGGTAAGGCCGGCTGCCCAGCGCCACCATTTTATGAAGTCGAATCGTGTGTCGTGTAGGATGCGCAGCATTAGATGCTCAGAGTCTGGGCGCCACGCGAGCGGCTGAGCCACAGGAGATAGAACGTGCGGACAACGAAGATCGCCGTGAACAGCGAGGCAGTGATGCCGGCGATCAGCGTGACCGCGAAGCCCTGCACCGGACCGGTGCCGTACTGATACAGCACCGCGGCCGTGAGAATCGTCGTGACGCTCGTGTCGACGATGGCCGTCATGGCGTGCCGGAATCCCTCATCGATCGCGGTGCGCACGGTCTTACCGCGTTCCAGCTCCTCGCGGATTCGCTCGAAGATCAGCACGTTCGCGTCGACGGCGATACCGACGGACAGCACGAAGCCCGCGAGCCCCGGCAATGTCAGCACCGCGTTGAAGTAGGCCAGCATGGCCATCGTGTACACGACGTAGAGGCCTAACGCGAGAACCGCCAGCACGCCGGAGAAGCGGTAGTATACGATCAGGATCAGCACCACGAGACCAACGGCGATGACCAGTGCGCGGACGCCGTTGCGAATCGAGTCGGCGCCGAGGCTCGCACCGATGTTGCGGACCTCGGCCACCTTGAGCGGAACCGGGAGCGCACCGGCGCGAAGCACGAGCGCGAGGTCCTGTGCATCCTGCAGCGAGCGACCCTGGCCCATGGTGATCTGTCCGCGTGTGCCGATCGCGCTCTGGATGACCGGGGGCCGGCCCATGACGCGCTGGTCGAGCACGATCGCCATGTAGTCGCGAATGTGCTTGGCCGTCTCGGCGCGGAAGCGGCGACCGCCTTCATTGCTCAGCGTGAACTCGACGACGGTCCCCTCGATCGGCACCTGGTTCGGCTTGGCGCCGATCAACGACTCGCCCGTGATGATCGGCCGTGAGTCGACCATATAGATCGGCCGATACGGGGTTGCGCCGAGTGACACCGTGTCACTGCCCCATCGCAGGACCTTGCCCGGCGGCAGCGCGGCCTGAATTCCGGGAAGGTCGAGGTAGTTCTGCAGCGTAGTGACATCGCGGTCGGCAACGAAGTATTCACCCGGAAACTGGCCCTGCTGGATGAGCTTCGAGAACGCTCCGCCGGCGGTCAGGGCGAGCGAGTCCTTCTTCGTCGAGTCGTTCTTCGCCGTCGAGTCCTTGCGCGTGGAATCCTTCCCGGACGACAACAGCCCCTGCAGCCCCTTGTCGGCCTTGGCGGTATCGCCAAGAACGCTCGGTACCTTTCCGGCGAGCCCACTCTCCTTCACGATCGCGTCGAATCGCGGGAGCACCTTTTCGAGCGCCTGCGTCTTGTCAGTGATCTGGAACTCGAGAAACGCGCTCTTCTGTACGACGGCCATCGCGCGTTGTGGGTCGTCGATACCAGGCAGCTCGACAATGATCTGACTGTCGCCACTCTTCTGAACAACGGGCTCCGCGACACCGAACTCGTCGATGCGGGTTCGGACGACCTTGATGGCGCGATCGAGCGCCTCGGATCGATCCGGCACCGTGCCTTTCGAGTCATCGATCTCGAGCGCGAGATGCATTCCGCCCTGGAGATCCAACCCTCGCTTCAGCGGAACTCGAGTGACAGTGTCGAAGACATAACGGTCGCCGCGCTTCACTCGCTCGATCACCTTGCGCGGGAACAGCGACCAGGCGGACGCCGCGAGAAGCGCAATGATGAGCAGCACGCGGTACTTCAGGTTGGACATGCGCCTGCGGGTGGGAGGGTTGGTTTCGGGAAGCTTTGAAGGTTACGGAACGGGTCGGGCGGAGTCAACGGAAGTTGTGCGCGAAATGGTTGGCCCCTCGTCGGTTGCGCGCCGATGGGCAGTCTGCCATTGGCGGTTTCTATCATCCCCGGAGGCTGAGCGCGCGGCGCGCATTGTCTTCGTCACGTCGCAGCTGTTCAACCAGCGCGGCTGCGTTCTCGAACTTCTGCGTATCGCGGAGACGGGCGATGAAGTCGACACGAACCCAGGCGTCATACCAGTCGCCGCTCGTGTCGAAGAGGTGGGCCTCTATTCCCACGGACGCGTCTCCGAAAGTCGGCCTCGCACCCAGGTTGAGCATGCCGCCGTGGGCTCCGCCGGGAGTCTGCACCCGGACGGCGTAGACACCGTGGGGAGGCAATAGCTTCCGTGGGCTGGGCGGCGCCAGGTTGATCGTCGGGAATCCCAGCCCACGTCCTCGCGCGGCACCCCGCACCACTCGACCGCCAAGCGCATACGGACGACCGAGGCCGTGAGCAGCCCGCTCGAGATCGCCGCCCGCGATGGCGCGTCGGATCGACGTCGAAGAAATGGGCCTGCCATCGCCGACGGAAACGGGGGGAACGACTTCGACGTGAAACCCAACGCGAGCACCGAGGGCCTGCAGTACCTCCACGTCGCCCTCGCGATTTCGTCCGAACCCATGGTCGTACCCCATGAGCAGGTACTCCATGCTGAACCGGTCGCGCAGCAAGATGACGAAATCCTGTGCCGCATAACGAGCGAGTGTGGGCGTAAAGGGCATGACCGCGAGATAGTCGATCCCCGACTCGGCCAGCACCTCACGCTTCTCCTCACCGACCGTGAGCATGAGCGGAGCGGCCGCGGGGTTCACGACCTCGAGCGGATGAGGCTCGAACGTGACGAGCACGGTCCGACGCCCCAGCGCCTTTCCGCGGGCGACGAGGCGATCGAGCACATCGCGATGGCCGCGATGCACGCCGTCGAAAGTGCCGACCGTGACGACGGTCGCGTTCACGTCAGGCGGAAGGCCGGAGTCGGCGCTGCCATTCACCCACTCACGCATCGGGGAGCACCACTCTCGGTTGCCAGCGTTCGCCGACCGATTCGGCGATCGCGACGAGCACGCCGGCCGCGTCCACCAGGGCCGCGGTGCCATCGCTCTCAGTCGCTGCAATCGTCCGCCCCTGCCTAACGTGGCTCACATCGTCGGCCGAGAGCGTGACGGCCGGGAGATGAGCAACCGCCGCCAGAGCGGGCTGCGGCATTGCGGTGCCAGCCCGCAGCGCCTCGACCGAAATCGCGTTCGCGACGTCGAACGATCCGCTGCGCATTCGCCGCAGGCTCGCGAGGTGTGCGGCACTGTCGCACCGGCGACCCAGGTCTCGTGCGAGCGCGCGAATGTACGTGCCGCCGCCGCACGTGATGACCGTGTCGAGCCGTTCGTCCGACAGCTCGCGAATCTCCCAGGCGTGCACGGTCACGCGAACGGGCGCGAGCGTGATCGTTTCGCCCCGGCGGGCGGCGGCGTACGCGCGGCGGCCCTCCACCTGCTTCGCGGAGTACGCGGGCGGAACCTGCTCGATGGAACCAGTGAGTGTTCCGATACTTTCGCGCACGCGCGAGGTGTCGGGCAGGCCAGCCGTGCGCGTGACGGACCCCGTCACGTCGTCGGTGTCCGTCTCTGCCCCGAACGCGATCGTCGCTCGATACACCTTCGGCTCGCCGTTCAGATGCGGCAGCAGCCGCGTCGCGTGCCCCACGAGAAGCACGAGCAACCCGGTCGCGAAGGGATCGAGCGTGCCTGCGTGGCCGATTCGCCTCGTTCGGAGCCCGCGGCGTGCATCGTTGACCACGTCGTGCGACGTGACACCGGCTGGCTTGTCGACCAGCAAGAGGCCGTCAATCGGTCGGCCCTCCAGTCGGGGGCGATTGCCGTTGGTCGGAGTCGGTCGCGGTGTCGTCGACTGGCCGTTCATCGTGGATCTGCGCGAGCAGCGACTCGATCCGCGCCGCATGCGCGACGCTCTGATCGAGCTTGAACGCGATCTCGGGCGCCAGGCGAAGTCGGAGCGCGCGGCCAATGCGTGACCGCAGATGACTCGCGACGCTTCCCAGGCCGTCCAGCGTCGCGGCGCGCTCCGCATCACTTCCGAGGATGCTCACGAACACCTTCGCGTGACGAAGGTCGCGGGTGACATCCACACCGGTAACGGTGACGAGGCCGACGACGCGGGGATCCTTGACGCCTTCAGCAAGGAAGGTCGCCACTTCTTCTCGGATCGCTTCGGCAACGCGGTCCGGGCGACGGGTATCGTGCGGCATCGTTTGCGGAATCCTTCGCTCGATCAACGGACACCACGTTCGCGAACCGCGGCGCGGATCGGGCGTGCACGCGACGCCATGAAACCCACAGCATCGCGGGAAAGGGAAAGCAAGAGTGCCGGGCCGTGGCGGGTGCCGGCGGCCCGGCATGACGATCAGCTCGTGGTCTCGGTTTGGAGCGTGCGAGCAACCTCCTCGGTGCGATAGCACTCGATGACGTCGCCGACTTTCACGTCATTGAAATTCTCGACGGAGATACCGCACTCGTAGCCCTCCTTCACCTCGCGAACGTCGTCCTTGAAGCGACGGAGCGAGCCGATGGTACCGTCGTAGACCTCGACGCCGTTGCGGACGACCCGGACGCGCGCCTGACGAGTAATCGTACCGTGCCTAACGTAGCACCCGGCGACGACACCGACCTTCGGCGCCTTGAACGTCTGTCGCACCTCGGCTTCGCCGAGCACGACTTCGCGCTCTTCCGGACGGAGCATGCCTTCGAGCGCGGCACGCACGTCGTTCACGGCATCGTAAATGACCTTGTAAAGCTTGATGTCGACGCCTTCACGTTCGGCCGCCGCGCGCGCGTTGTTGTCCGGACGCACGTGGAAGCCAACGATGATTGCGCCGGCCGCACGCGCGAGGAGAATGTCGCTCTCGGTGACGGCACCGACGCCACGGTGAATGACCTCCACCGAGACCTCGGCGTTGGAGAGCTGCGCCAGCGCGTCGGCCAAGGCTTCGGCCGGTCCGCCCTGGTCGGCCTTGATCAGCACACGCAGCGTACGCTTCTCGCCGGCCGACGCTTGCGACATGAAGTCTTCCAGCGTGACCGCGCTCTTGCTCGTGCGACGGCTCTTCGCTTCGCGGTCGAGCCGCTCACGGCGTTGTGCAATCTCGCGCGCCTGCGTGGCATCCTCGACGACGCGGAACTCGTCGCCCGCCATCGGAACGCCCGTTAGGCCCAACACCTGAACCGGAATCGCTGGACCGGCCTGCTTGACCTGCTTGCCGCGCTCGTCGAGCAGCGCACGAACGCGACCCGAGTACAGGCCGACGATGAAGTCATCGCCAACCTTGAGCGTGCCGCCCTGCACGAGCACTGTGGCAACCGGACCCTTGCCCGGGTCGAGCTGGGCTTCGACGACCGTGCCCTGTGCGTTCTTGTGCGCGTTCGCCTTGAGGTCGAGGATTTCGGCCTGCAGGAGAACCTGATCGAGGAGATCGTTGACGTTCGTGCCCTTCTTCGCCGAGATGGGCGTCGAGAGCACCTGGCCGCCGAAGGCCTCCAGCACGACGCCGTGCTGCAGGAGGTCCTGCGACACACGCTGCGGGTTCGCGTCAGGCAAGTCGATCTTGTTGATCGCGACGATGAGCGGGACACCAGCGTTCCTCGCGTGCGAGATCGCTTCGACGGTCTGTGGCATCACCGAATCGTTCGCGGCGACGACCAGCACGACGATGTCCGTGACCTGGGCTCCGCGTGCACGCATGGCCGTGAACGCTTCGTGGCCTGGCGTGTCGAGGAACGTGATCAGTCTGCCACTCGGCAACGTCACATGGTACGCACCGATGTGCTGCGTGATTCCGCCGGCTTCGCCAGCGACGACGTTCGCCTTTCGGATGTAGTCGAGGAGCGACGTCTTCCCGTGGTCGACGTGGCCCATGATCGTGACGATCGGCGGACGCGCCTCGAGGTCCTCGGGTTTGTCCGCTTCGGTCTCCTGCCCCGCGTCCGCGGCGTACTCCTCCTCGCGTACGGCCTGGAAGCCGAACTCCCCAGCAATCAACTCGATCTGATCGAAGTCGAGTCGCTGATTGATCGTGACCATGAGGCCAAGGTTCTTGAACGCGAACCCGACGATCTGCGTCGCGGGAACCTTGAGGATCTCCGCAAGCTCGCTGACGGTGATGAATTCGTTGACGTGAACGGTCTTCCGCTCGCGCTCAC
>Ga0075424_100005014_pt1 | contig 12606 bp, 7 predicted proteins | sample SoiMethybrSBSTD3_FD_75301 | JGI IMG/M metagenome (GOLD analysis project Ga0075424, IMG submission 75301) | Bulk soil microbial communities from a Populus tree surrounding site in Tennessee, USA - Soil MetaG P. TD hybrid SBSTD3 | ecosystem: Environmental > Terrestrial > Soil > Tree plantation... | reverse complement strand
AGGCCGCTTCGTTGAAGTCGACGAAGAGGTTCTCGTCGTCGACCAGCGACAGCCGCCAGACGCCGCGGCCGTGCGTGCCGGCGTAGAGGGTTTTGCCGTATTCGCCGATCTCCAGGTCGTAGACGGCGACGTTGGGCAGGCCCTGCTGGTTCCGGTACCAGTAGGTGAACAGAGAGTCGGCGTCGTCGCGGCGGTAGAGGCCGTCGTCGGTGCCCGCCCACACGGCGTAGGGCGCCTTGGGCTCGATCGCCAGGATGTTGACCGAGCCGTAGGAAAGGATGCCCAGCACGCTGTCGTCGAGCGGTATCCAGGAGGCGCCCGCGGTGGTGGTGCGGTAGACGCTGTGGCTGCCGAAACCCGCGAAGGCCGCGAAGGCCGTGCTCTCGTTGGCGGGATGGACGGCGATCGAGGTCACCGGCCGGTGCGGCAGGCCGGAGCCGGCCTGCGTCCAGACGGGCAGGGCGCTCAGGCCGTTGGCCGTGGTGAACACCTGGCCGTCGTAGAAGCCGATGTAGAGACGGTCGGGGTTCGAGGGCGCCACGGCGATGGCCGTGATGGGATTCCGGATGTCGTTCAGGGCAGGGATCGTCGCCGTGCCGCCGAGCGGCCACGGCAGCGAGGCGTCCGCCGGCACCGGCGTCCAGGGGTCGCCGTCGTTCCAGGTCTGGAAGAGCTCCGTGGCCCCGATGTACAAGGGGTGCTGGCCCTTGACGGCGGTCGGACCCTGCACCATCGGTGGATACCAGGAGACGTCCTCGGTGTCGGGGTCGAGACCCGTGGTGATGGACGGCCAACCGAACTTGCAGAGGTCGTCGTCGGCGCAGCGCCGGGGGGTCAATCCGACGTAGGTGTCGTAGAGGATGCCGGAGTCGTCGAGGTCGATCAGGGTCGAGGCCGAATCGCCGTCGTCGAGGTGCTCCCAGACCTTGGTAGTCTGATAGTGGTTGGTGCCGTTGTCCTGGGTGCCGCCCATGATGAAAGGCTTGAGGAGGCCCGGCTGGAGCTCCGGCGAGACCGACAGGAACTGCGTCACCGCGAGCCCCTGCTGGAACTTGCCGGTCCACTTGGCGTCGCCGTCGCCGACGAAGAAGCCGCCGTCGTTGACGTCGTAGACGCCGACGCCGGTGTCCGTCCCCTTCGCCGGGAAAACCACCACCTGATGATGGTCGGGATGGAGCCCGTTGTTGCCGACCTTCTTCCAGGTGATGCCGGCGCTGTCCGACCGGTAGAGGTTGATGCCCCCGTACCAGAGGACCGTCGGGTCGGTCGGATGGATGGTCAACGCGTGCGTGTAGGAGGTGTAGGCGGTGAGCGGCTCGCCGTATTTCGGGGGCGGCGACTCCGGCGAATGCATCTTCACCCAGGTGTCGCCGCTGTCGTTCGAGCCGTAGACGGCGGGCGAGCACCAGAACGGCGTTTTCTTCTCGTGCGGATGCGGGCACTCGCCGAGCACGGCGTAGAGGATGGCGTCTTTCATGTCCGGCGTCCGGAACACGGCGATCTCCGGCCAGTCCGCGGAGTCCAGCACGCTCTGCGGAATGCCGTTGCTCATCGGCTCCCAGGTGTCGCCGCCGTCGAGCGAGCGGTAGAGCCCGTCGTTGCGCAGGCCGGCGAACAGGACCTTGTGGTCTTGCGGATCCATCTCCAGGTCGGTGGCCGGCGTGTTGTGATGGAGCACCTGCTTCCAATCCAGGCCGGCGTTCTTGGAGCGCCAGATCCCCAGGCCGTTGAAGTTGAAGAAGCCCGGCGGACCGGTGGTCACCGTGGAATGCGAGCCGTTCGAGGTCTCGCCCGTGGACAGGGCGGCGAAGAGCACCTTGTCGCCGCCGGAGGTGGTGGGATCGAGCACGATCTTGGTGACGGCGCCGTGGCTGAAGTGGTCCTCGCCCAGCAGCGTCCACTCGTAGCCGTTGGCGGTCCACTGCCCCTTGAGGATGCCGCGGCCGAACTGGGTATCGCGCCGGATGCTGTTCTCCCCGGTGCCCACCCAGACGGTGCCGCAGAGGGTCTTCGAGCAGTCGTCGAGGGCGATGGCGCCGACGGCGAGCGATTCCGCCTGATCCGTCATCGGCTTCCAGAAATTGTTGGGCTTGATGGCCCCCCGCCAGACGCCGCCGGTGGCGGAGCCGATCCAGATGTCGCCCAACAGGTTCTTCGGGTTCGGCGCCACGACGTTGATGCGGCCGGTCACCGGGATGCGTCCGGGCCAGGCCTGGCCGTCGGTGATCAGCTCGGGGCCCAGGGGGACCCAGGAATTGCCCGCCCGCACGGCGGATGGCAGCGACAGCGCCGCCAGGCAGAGGGCTGCGGCCAGGAGGGACAGCTTCTTTCGCGCGCTCATGTCGATCCTCGATGGACCGGCGCTCCGCCCGCCACCATGACGGGAGAGGGCGCCCGGTCAAGAAGGGAGACGACGGCGGCGCGCGGCGGTATTAGAAGAGGATCGCGGAAAGGGCGTTGACAGCAGGTTTCGGTTACGCTGAGATCGTGGAGTGCTGCGATCGATCGCTCCGGTCTCCAGCGGCGAGCGGGAGGAGTTCCGCGGCGTCTTCGTGGAGCTCTTCCCCCGCCTGCGCAGCTACTTCCGCGCCTGCGGCTTCCAAGGCGCCGATGCCGACGATCTAAGTCAAACGGCGCTGTGGATCGTCTATCGATCGCGGGGGCAGTTCCGGGGCGACGGCGATTTCGACGCCTGGGTCTACTCCATCGCCCGCAACGTAGCCCGCGATGAGTGGCGCCGTCGCGGCCGGGCGGGCGAGGAGCCGGTGAGCGAGGCCATCCCGGACCGCGTCCCCTCCGCCGAGATCTGGACGACCGGACGGCAAGACCTGAGACGGACCCTCGACGCGCTGGCGAAGCTGCCGGCCGGCATGCGGGCCTGCCTCCTCTTGCGCGCGCAGGAGGGCCTCTCCTACCGGGAGATCGGCCGGCGCCTGTCGCTGGCCGTGCCGACGGTGAAGGTCCAGATCTGGAACGCCCGGCGGCGTCTGCGAAGCCTGCTGGAAGAGGAGCGAGCGCCATGACCGATCCCGTGCCACCGCGGCCCGCAGGTCCCCATCCCACGGCCGAGCAGCTCTACCGCGCCCGCCGCGGACCCCGCGACGCCGAGGCCGAGCGGGTGCTCCTCCACGCCGCCGGCTGCGCCCTCTGCTCGGTGGAAATGGCCCGCCAGGACGCCTACGACGCGCCCGCCGCGGTGCCGGCCGCGGCCCTGGAGGCAGCCTGGGAGCGGTTCGGCCGCGAGCCCCAGATCCGGCGTCCCGCCGGCCGGACCGCGGCGCTCTCCCTGGCGGCGGCGCTCGCGGTCTGCGTCCTGGGCCTGGGGGTCTGGGTGGCCGAGCGGAGATCGGAGACGGCCGACGTCGAGCGCGGCGCCCCGGCCGCAGCCGCCGACTGGGAGCCGTCGGGGACCCTCGACGCGCCGCCGGCCGCCTTCACCTTCCCCGATCCGGGCGGCGAGCCCCGGCGCATCCGGGTCTTCGACGCGGCCCAGAGCTACGCCTGGACGAGCGAGCCCGCGACGGGAGGGCGGATCGCCTTCCCCGAGACGGAGAGGCGGCGCCTGCAGCCTGGCGTCGAGTATTTCTGGACCCTGCTGGACGATCACGAGGGCGGAGCGGCGCGCAGCTTCCGCATCCAGCGCCGGAGGCCGTGATCGCGTCTCACTCGCCGCGCCAGCTCACGACGACCACGCGGTCCGCGAGGATGCGGTAGGTCGCGACGTTGTGGAAGGTGCCGCCGCCGGCCTCGGGTCCGGAGGTCCACTCTCCGGAGCCCTCGATCGTCACCCGGCCTTCCTTGCCGCGAAGGACGCGGATCGTCGACCAGATGATCTGGTGGGTCGCGGTGTACGGCGTCGCGTTGCAGGCGGAGGCGAAGTCTCCGGTCTTGACGATCCGGGCGGCCTCGGCCCGGTCGAGCTCCAGGGGCGGGATCGCGTCCTTGAACCAGGTCTTGACGAGATCGAGCTGCGCCGGCGAGCACTGAAAGCCGAGATCGAGGGCGGTGGTGAGCGGGCAGCGCATCTCGTAGGTCTTGCCGTCCGCCGTCCACTCGCCCGGCGGGCATCCGCCGTTCGCCCGCATGGCATAGAAGGCGAGGAGGGCGCGCATCCCCGGCGACAGCGGTTCCAGCGGCTTGAGACCGACCTCGACGGTGGAGGAGTCGGCACCGGTCAGGATCTCGACTTCCCCCTTCTTCAAAGGGCCGGCGGAGACCGTGCGCGCGAACGTGAGGATGGCGAACACCGAGACTACGCAGAGTAGGAGCCGGGATCGGATGGGGGCCCTCCTTGCCGAGGCTGGCGGCTGGTGGGCGAAGCCTAGCACGGGGCGTTCCATCACCGGCCGCCTGAACCTCCGGCAGCGCGATTCCGGAGAGGGCTCGCGGAGCGCCGCCGCAGGATGTGGGAGCCGTATCTCATCTGTCGGAGCCGCATCTCAGATGACGGAGCGCCGCCCTCATCTGGCGGGACGGTATCTCAGATGACGGAGCGCCGCCCTGAGATGACGGAAGGATTTCTCAGGTTGCCGAGCGCCGCCGTGATTTGACGGCATGTCTTCTTATCCTGCGGAGCGCCACCGTCATCCGGCGGGACGCCTTCTTATCCTACGGAGTGTCATCCTCATCTGCCGGGACCGCATCTGAGATGACGGAGCGCCGCCTCGAGATGACGGGGTGATTTCTCAGGTTGTGGGATGCCGCCGTCACTTGACGGCATGCCTTCTTATCCTGCGGAGCGTCGCCCTCATCTGGCGGGACCGCATCTGAGATGATGGAGCGCTGCCACGAGATGACGGGGTGATTTCTCAGATTGCGGGATGCCGCCCTCATTTGACGGCACGCCTTCTTATCCTGCGGAGCGTCACCCTCATCTGGCGGGACCGCATCTGAGATGACGGAGCGCCGCCTCGAGATGACGGGGTGATTTCTCAGGTTGTGGGATGCCGCCGTCACTTGATGGCATGCCTTCTTATCCTGTGGAGCGTCACCCTTATCTGGCGGGACCGCATCTGAGATGACGGAGCGCTGCCTCGAGATGACGGGGTGATTTCTCAGATTGCGGGACGCCGCCATCAGATCGGGGCGCGCCTTCTTATCCTGCTGAACGCCGCCGTCATTTAGCGGGACGCCACCACCAGCTCAGATGCGGCTCCGATACCTTGCGGAACGCCGCCGTCATCTCAGATGCAGCTCCGGCATCCTGCGGAGTGCCGCCGCGAGCTTGTTTACGGCCCCCCAACCTCTTCCCAAACCACTGAATGGAGAAGAGATAGCCAAATTTGGGGGAAGACCTCGACCCGCCACACTGACGCCGGTGCCGAGATTCGACCCCTCCAAAGCTCTCAGGATCGTAAAGCACTGATCCGGTGGGGTTCAGCCGGCGGCCTAAGGTTTGTCTGAGCTGTCCAAGACGCTTCGAGACAGGCGTCGGGTAAACTTGGTTCATGCAGGAGGAGACCGCAGCGCTCGTCGCCACCCTGCGGGAGGCGCTCCGGGGACGCCAGGACGTCCATCTCGTCGTCCTCTTCGGTTCCCGTGCGCGCGGCCGGGCTCGGCCGGACTCCGACGTGGACTTGGGCGTCCAGGGTGAGAATCTCGACCTACTCGCCCTCGCGCGCGACCTGAGCCTCGCCACGCATCACGAGGTGGACGTCGTCGATCTCGGGCGCGACCTAGGCTACCCGCTCCTCAACGCCATCGCCCGCGACGCCGTCTGGGTCCATAAAGGCCGGCCGGGAGCCGGGGGACGCTGGCTCTCCCGCACCATCACACGGCTCGAGACGGATCGCCCCTGGTACGAACGGATGCGCGACGCCTACTTGAAGAAGCTCGCCCGTGGTTGACACGAACCTCGTCGCCGCCAAGCTCCGCGAGTTGGCCGAGCGGATCACCCGGGTGCGGATGCATTGCCCGCCGGAGGCGGCGGACCTCGCCGCTGATCCCGACGCTCTGGACCTCGTCTCCTTCAACCTGATGCTCGCCGTTCAGTCCTGTCTGGACGTGGCGAGTCATCTCATCTCGGACGAGGATTGGCCGCCCGCCAACTCCTACGCCGAAGCGTTCCAACGTCTGCACGAGCAGGGCGTGCTCTCGCGGGACACCGCGGACACCCTCGGCAGCGCCACCGGCTTACGCAATGTCGTGGCGCACGGCTACGCCGATGTCGATCCGGAGCTGATCCATCGCGCCGCCGCGCACGGTCTCGCCGACTTGGAGCGATTTGCGAGCGAAGTCAGCGCATGGATGGAGGGGCGGTGAGGGCTTGGCGTCTCTCGGAGGCTAGATTCGGAGCCGCATTTTAAGTGCCCAACGCGGAAGGGCCGTGTGGGTGGTCTCCCTCGTCGATAGCCCTGATGGGGATGGTAAGGGGGAGCATTAGACAGAGTCCCTAAGTCTCTTTAGAAACTGGCGTTTGCGTGGAGAAAGACACCTATCTATCTTAGCTTCTAAACATACTGCAGGGAACGGTGTCTCAGTATCCAAGAGGCTGGCCCACTTCTGCACCAATGATTCACCTCCGTTATCGATGCCCCGCTAGCCGGGGATTCCCTTTTTTTCTGGGGTCCGTTGTTCTCTCCGCAAAGCTCGCCTCGGCTGCACCACAGTTGAATCGACCTTCCGACGAGGTATTTACTGCTAGGCTCGTCCGAAGTGAGTCGGCCAAGGTTGAGTTGCCGAAGATGTCGAAAAAACTTAAGGCTATAGATGACCAAGTCAGAGTCGGCCTATACCTTCCAATGCATCTCGGACCGGATCCGCAAGTCTATGCTCTTACGCTGAATCTAGAACGATGGGAGGCGCTGGATCACACGAGTGGTATATCGGTGGGAGTCGGTAATCTTCAGCTTGGAGAGCGACGCGTCAAGATCTCACCTACATCGTCGGAGGCGACAGCGATCCACATAACGGTGGGCCTTTCCAAGCCACTCTCGGAGCGTCTCACGGAGATCGTTCGCAGCCTTTTTCCTAAGGCGAAGGTCCGCCTAGATCCGTATGCGGCCGGAGAGGGCAATCACCGAAATGTACCCGAGCCCACAGATTCACTCACTTGTGTGTCTGAAAATACCAAGGCTTCGGATACCGAAGATCTGCGAATACGTGCCGAGATGATTCCCAATCTAGTGGAAAGGAAACAACCGGTCAATGTTTTGGCCAATCTCGAGGTTCGCGTCAAGCTGACAATATTCGATGCATCATGGAGAACCGTTGAAGTCCTCGACGTGGTCGACATGGCTGAGGTTGACGGATTCACTTTTAATGCCGTGGGTCCATGGGAGGACATCGGCGAAGAAGCCCTACTCAACGTTTCCGACAAATTGGTCGAAGCCATCCGCAATAGCCAAAGACTGGGTAGCTGTTTGAAGAGACTCGCGGAACCGCGCTCGCTCCCGGCCGGGCTCGTCACCACCGCACACTTCGACGATACGACTTCCCTCCTGCCCAACGGCCTACTTGACGCAGGGGAAGAAGCTCATCTCATGATCCATGTTGAAAACCATGGACCCGGACCTGCCTACAACGTCGTTGTCAAAGCCAGCTCCGACCATCCAGAGGTTACTGTGTCAGGCGACAGTAATCTCGGGGAGCTCGCTCCTGGTGGAGAAAAAGATGTTGTATTGCCTGTCGCCAGTCGCCTTGATCTTACGACAGGGTCGGCGAAGCTGCGTGTCGAGACGACGGAAAGGCGCGGCTATGGGGCCCGTCCACTCCTGGTCGAATTGGCCACAAGCCAACTCCTCCTTCCAAAGCTTGAGATCGTGGACGTCACCTTGAACGACCACTCCGATCGAGCCAAAGGGAATGGGGATGGTCTACCCGGCAACGGAGAAACGATTGAGGCCGTGGTCCGGGTGCGCAACGCCGGGCCGGGAGAGGCTGCCGCTGTTGCAGTCACCATGACCTCGCCGAAAGTCGCCGCCGAAATCCTTGATTCGAAGGTCATCCTCCCGACGATCCCAGCGGCTCGGTTGGGGGTTGGGAAAATCTTGTTTCGCCTTCCCTATACGCTCGAGGTTAGCGAGCTTCCTCTCTCCTTCAAAGTGGTTGAGGCTCGGGGTGTCCAGGTTGGCTCTGCCGTCAGGGATCAAACCTGGAAGGTCAGCATAAGGCATCCCGACTTAAAGCTAGCCTATGACTTCTATGACGGCCAGCTAATGGGTTCGACCGGCAACAGCAACAAGGAGGTCAACAACGGAGAGAAGATCGTGGTCGTAGTCACCCCTGGCAACAGCGGCGACCTTCCCGCTCAAGGAGTTAAGATCGCGGTTAAATCCGATGACGGCAAGCTGTTCCCGCAACCCCCATTGCTTGAAGTTGGAGATCTCCCGGTACAGGCCAAAGGCTCGCCGAAGTCCTTCTCTTTCGATATGCCGCGGAATTACGGAATCGATGGTCCTGAGGGTTACTTGCGTTTCACGATGACCGTCTCCCAGCAAGACTTTGGGTCGAGCCAAGTGCCAGTCGAATTGCGCTTTCGTCCGCTGCGCCCTGAGCTCTCGGTCGAGATGCCGCCACCGCCTGCCTTGGCTCGCGGAACCAGTGGTGAGTTGATCCTTCGACTTCGCAACAAAGGCACGTTGCCCGCCGAGGATGTTGTCATGGAGGTGGCTTCCGAAACTTCAGGGTTCGACTTGCTGGACGATCGCGGCCATCCGGTCCCATCATTGAAGATCAAATACGACGTGCTTGCCCCTCAAACAGAAGCGCCAGAGTCAAGTATTGGAGTCCGAGTGCGGCAAACTGCAGCCGTGGATACTGCACAACTGCGCCTTACTGTATCCCAGAAGGATCTTCCACCGCTCATCAGGGATGCCAAGCTTTCCATCGCCAAAGAGCCGGTGGAAGTGAGTCACCAAATACCAACCATTCAGGAGAAGGTTATTGTTCCCACCCCTTTTTCCCCACCCGCTATTTCATTCCTGAGCAACGCGTCGGATGAGTTCTTGACGGAAGAATCGATCCGCCTTCGCTTCGAGGTGCAGTCGACTGTGGCACTAAACAATGTGCGACTGACACAGAACCAAAAAGAGCTTCCGCTCGAAGAACGGTACCGTCGCCCCGTGAGAGAATCGGACGCGCCTTTCGAGGTCGTTCAGTACGATCTTCCAGTCCAATTGGTGGTGGGCGAGAACGTCTTCGAGGTGGTAGCAGTCTCTCCGCAGGGAAAAAATTCGCGATCCCTCAAACTCACTTACCATGGCAAGCTCGGTAGGCTTTGGGTGGTCGCCGTGGGAATCAGCAAATACCAGGATCCTTCGATCGATCAGCTAAGATATGCGGACACCGATGCAAAAGCCATTTACGACTATTTCCGCTATACGTTCAAATTGCAGGAAGACCAGGGCTTTCTGCTCCTCAACGAGCGTGCTACGTTGCGTGAGATAAAGAGCACTCTAGGGGCCCTTATAACGCGGGCCAACGACCCCCGTGACACCATCGTCCTCTATTTTGCTGGTCATGGCAGCCGCGAGCACGTGACCGGAGACCTCGATTCCGACAAATTGAATAAATATTTGCTTCCCTACGACGCCAGCAACACTGATCCGTTCGGCACTGCCCTCGAAATGGATGACTTGACGAGCATCATCAAACGCCTAATTCCTAGGCGGGTTGTGATTCTTCTCGATAGTTGTTTCAGCGGTACTGCCGGTGTCATTGAAGGTAAGTTCCTCGACCCCTTGACACAAGACATCGGTAGAGTGTTGATTACGGCCAGCGGCCCCGAGGAGAAGGCGGAGGAGAGCGAGCCCTGCCACCACGGCGTGTTCACATGTTATCTTTTAGAATGGCTGCGTAGCGCCGCGAATGTGGGCAACGACGGCTTTATCGACCTTCACAAGGCCTATACCAGCGTGTCGGGCAAGGTAGTGTTGGAAACCAAGAATCGGCAGCACCCGAAGCTCAAGCCTGAAGGGAACGACCCAATCTTAGTTGGACTCGGCGCTATCCATCATCAACCCTGAGCTAGACCATTCCTACTTCTGAGCACGAGCTGACGACTCCTCTGCCGCTCGTCGCGCGGCTGCCTCTTCAGCCTTCAATCTCAGGTCGGCATACAAGTCACCTGCCTGTCGGAAATAGTTAGCCGCGTCCTGATAGCGGCCGCGAGCATATTCGATGCGGCCAAACCCGAAAGCTGCGGCTGCCCGAATGCCCGGCACATTGTTCTTCAGCGCCTCGCCGTAGCGTACTTCGGCCAGATTGTGAAGGCCTGTGGCGAGATAGATGTCTGCGAGGGTGACGTTTAGCTCGGCGCTTGGCGAGGAAGCGAGTGCTCGCCGGTATCCCTCAGCAGCGTCCGCATAGAATCCACCCTTGGCGAGAAGGCCAGCCCTTGCGGCCTCCAGGGCGCCCCCTTCGAGACCAAGGTCTTTCAAATCATGGAGGCGGCCTTCCAATGAAGCGGCGCCGGCTATCGTCTGGGTGTGTACCTCGACCGGATCGGTCCAGTGCCATGGCTCAGTGTCTCCTTGGCGAGCCGCAAGTCGGAGGAGAAAGTTCTCACCCGGGGGCAAGTCTGGGCGGTCCATCGGCCAGGATAGGGAGCAGACATCAAACCCTTCCGGACCTGCGGCACAGCCAGCATCTTCGGCTTTCAGGCGTGTGTCATAATCCCGAATACCTCCTCCCCTCCATTCCACCTCGTACTCGACGGCAGACTGGACCCGGATCCAAGAGACTGTTGGGCTTAACGACAGAAGGATCGTGTTACGTGGGTTCAGCACCACAGGGGCGAGCCGGTCGGTTCCATCTCCCCCTCGCATCTCGCGTTCGAGGGTTTGAAGACCGTTGACGACCTTGAAACGACCGGCCTGGGGGGCGACGAGAGCATACTCTCCAGGCGTCAACTCCTTGCCGGCAATACAGGATTGCTCGGTCAAGGACCAGGACGCTGGTCCTTGAAGGCGGACGAAGTGGCGGGTTGAGCAAACGATACCGACGGCGCTTCCCGTCGGCACGCGTACCGTAACCCTTGCTCGGATCACTTGCCAGAGGCTGGCCAAGGGAAGCCCGTTTACACCAGGACCGGCGAGCTGTACAGCGCCGTCAATCTGGGTAAGGATACCTGTCAACTCGGTCGAGCCAACTGCTCTATCAGCGATGAAGGTCAAACTGAGCATCAGCAGAGCCGCAGGGAGCCATTTCTTGATCATCGATCCCCCTCTTTCAAGAAGACTTGCCGGCATCCACGCCGTGCTGCGACTAAGTCGGCCTTCTGAGCCCAAGCTGTTATGGCCGGCGGATCGAGGTGACGGATTTCGCCGATTTCTCGGCAGGTTGCCACAACGTCGTTGAGCCGATCGTACGTTGCAGCCAGCAACCAGGTCGTCTCTACCAGACCGGGATCACCGAGCGGGTAAAGCCGGATTGCCTCCTTCAAGTGGGAAAGAGCCTCTCGCAGGTTGCCGGTGTCAAGCTCCAACTCGCCGAGACGCCGATGCAGAGCCGGACGCTCTGGATCGAGCCTAAGGGCAGCTCCCAAGAAAAGTCGTGCCCTTCCCGGCATGCCGCGGGCTGCGGCGGCCTCTGCCAGATCGCTATAGGCGTCGGCCCGCTGGGGATCTCTCGCCACAGCCGCCAAGAGAAGTCTGTAGGCCTCGTCATAGTTCTTCCGGGAATTAAGGAAATGTCCCAGGTTGTAGAGGTGCTCCGCGGATTCCGGTCGCCGCTGCACTGCTTCTCGGTAGTGATCCTCGGCGTCTCGGAAGTAACCGCGATTCTCCTCGGCTCCCGCCAAGTCTGACAGCACTTCCGGCGAGTCCGGTTCAAGCTTCAGGGCGGCCTGGAAGCGCTGGCGGGCCTCTTCCCATTGTTTTTGCTGGGCGAACGTCGCACCTTCGTCGACAAGCTGCCTCACCCGCTCCGCCCGCAACCGGCGAGCCTCGCGGGCAGCGACAGCAAGGAGGCCAACAACGAGGAGGAGAGTCAGAAGCATGGCGGTCAGCCTACGGGCTCGTTTTCTCCTCACGGAGGGATCCCAGAGATCTTCTTCCGGATACAGCTCACCGGTCGGTGTCCGCATGAAAAGAATCGGCGTAGCCCATTCCGTGCCCGCAGGATTTGCCGAGTGCACCGCCTGCCGCCCTTCCGTCACAGCGGCATCCACTGGATCGCCAGCGGCGAGGTGCTCATAGAAAGCACGACTGAACCTGACCGCTGCCGCGTCGGAGATTGAGCGTTGCATGGCTATCACAGCCGGAATGCCGCCGAGCACCAGAGTGTTTGCCACTCCCGCGAAGGCATCGAATTCCACTTTGTCGGATTTTTCCTCTGGCGCTGTAGCCGACTTGCAGGCGTTGAGGACGACGAGCCGTGGAGTGGGAAGATCCCTGATCTTATTCAGAAGATCGGTTCCCCTTACCGACACTGCGCTGCCATCTTCACCCTTGAAGAAGAGCACCTTCCGGCCCTCCACTGAGCCGCCGTGCCCCATGAAATGGAGCACATGGCACTCCTGGCGCAATGCTTGGCGCAGGGCTGCCAGGGTAGGGGCCTCAGGTGTTACGACAAGGGCCACTGTTCTTACGGCATGGCGGAGGTTGTGGAGTTCTCGGTCCAAATCGAGGGGCGGCAAGTTCGAGGGACTGGCTGCCACAACGAGGA
>Ga0075424_100005010_pt1 | contig 12611 bp, 10 predicted proteins | sample SoiMethybrSBSTD3_FD_75301 | JGI IMG/M metagenome (GOLD analysis project Ga0075424, IMG submission 75301) | Bulk soil microbial communities from a Populus tree surrounding site in Tennessee, USA - Soil MetaG P. TD hybrid SBSTD3 | ecosystem: Environmental > Terrestrial > Soil > Tree plantation... | reverse complement strand
GGGATGTAAGCCTTGATCGGCTTCGTCGGCCAGTCTTGCGCGGCGGCTTGGCCGCCGAACCCGACCAGCACGGCCAGCACGGCCAGCCACGCGATACGAACAATGCGAAACATGTCTCGACCCTCGTCATCAACCGCCCGTCTGGCGGGCGACTGCCCGCTATGCAGCTTTTATGCCGTGCAGGCTGTGTGAGGCATCCTTGACGGTGAAGAACACCACGTCGCCGTCCTTCGTCGCCTTGCCCGAATGCACCACGTTCGAGGGGATATAGATAAGCGATCCGGCCTTGGCCTCGACCTCCTTGCCGCCCACGTTGGCGCGAAACGTACCCTGCAGGATGTAGATCCACTGCTCGTTGGGATGCGAATGGGGCTCGGCACCGGTGCCGGCCGGCATGCGCATCAGCCCGACGATCATGCGGTCGCCTTCGACGCAGGCGCCGTTGGCGGTCGAATAGTCCGGCCCGCCGAGGATCGGCTTCACATGAGTGAGGTCGAACAGGTATTCGCCGGGACGGGCGCGTGTTGCACCGGGAGTGCGTGCGGTCTGGTCGGACATCGGGGTTCCTCCACTGAGCTTTTCGCTTTTCAACAGCCTAAAACATACGCCCGCCGGTCAGCCTGCGGCAAATTGGGCCTTTGTCATTGCGAGGAGCGCGCACCGATCTCGGGTTTACCCGAGATCGGCACTATTGATGCGCAAGTCGGGCAGGCCCGACTTGCGTGCGACGAAGCAATCCCCGCCCGGCCCGCATGAGCAAGCGAAGCGGGATTGCTTCGCGGAGCCTGTCATTGGGCTTGCCGAAGGCAAGACCCGAGGGCTCGCAATGACGGAAGGGTCGCTATTCACGCCGCTGCAGCCTTCGCGGTTTTCTGCAGCACGAAATCATAGTTGATGACGTAGAACGGCGTGTCGATCTTCTCGCCCGTCGGCGCCACGCCCGGCCGCTTCTTCACGAAATCCACGATCAGCGGCTCCTTCACCCCATAGACCACGTCGGTCTCGATGTAAGGGCAGCCGCGCTGAAACAGATGCGTCACCACCCGGTGATAGCCCGGGGCTTCGACGCAGAAATGGATGTGCGCCGGCCGCATGTGCGAGATCGCGGTCCGTTTCATCAGCTCGCCGACCGGTCCGTCCATCGGAATGGTGTAGCCGATCGGGGCGACGGTGCGGATCGTGTAGGAGCCGTCGGGCTGGCTGCGGTAGAGGCCGCGCATCCACGGCTCGGTGACGTCGCGCTGCGCCTCGTAGAGGCCATCGCCATCGGTCTGCCAGAGATCGAGCTTCGCGCCCGCGACGGCCTTGCCGTCGAGGTCGCGCACTTTGCCGCTGACAAAACACGGAATGCCGGGCGCGCCCTTCGCCATGTCGCCGCCATTGGGCAGCTGCGGCGAATTGGGAACGTGGAACGGGCCTTCGACGGTGGTCGGCGTCGCACCGCTCGCGAGCCGGTGATTGACGGCATCGACCAGCATGCTCACGCCCATCACGTCGGAGAACAGGACGAATTCCTGGCGCTTGTCGTCGCACATCTTGCCGGTGCGGGTGAGGAAATCGATCGCGGTCGCCCATTCCGCTTCGGTCGGCTCGATGTCACGCACGAAGGCATGGAGGTGCTTGATGAGCGATCCCATGATCTGGCGCAGCCGCGGATCGGGAATGTTCTTCCAGCGCTCCAGGACAACGTCGGTCAGGTTCTTCTCGTTGACATAGGGCATCGCGATTCTCCTTCAAGCTCGACTAGCCGGCCAGCTCGCGGCGCACGATGGCGGCACCTTCGACCATGGCCTTCATCTTACCGAAAGCGACGGCGCGCGGCAGGTATTTCATGCCGCAGTCGGGGGCGACGACGATCCGTTCGGCCGGCACGTGGGGCAAAGCCCGGCGGAGGCGCGCCGCGACGGTCTCGGGCGTCTCCACCGTCATGTCGGAGAGATCGATCACGCCCAGGATGATGTCCTTCGACGGCAGCTTTTCCAGGACTTCGAGATCGAGCTTCGGCTGCGCCGCCTCGACCGAGATCTGTTGCGCCTTGGCGCCGTCGAGCTCCGACAGGAAGGAATAGCCGGACGGCTTCTCGTGCACCACCGCGGCGTAGCCGAAGCACAGATGCACCGCGACCGTGCCGGTGACGCCCTCGAGCGCGCGGTTGAGCGCCTGCACGCCGTACTGGCGTGCCTTGTCGGGATGCTGCTGCATCCACGGCTCGTCGATCTGCACCACGTGGGCGCCGGCAGCAAAGAGGTCCTTGATCTCGGCGTTGACGGCGGCGGCGTAATCCATCGCGACCGCGACGGGGTCGCCGTAGAAATCGTCCTGCGCCTGCATCGCCATGGTGAACGGCCCCGGCACGGTCGCCTTGATCCTGCGGTCGGTGTTGGCGCGCAAGAGCTCGACATCGCGCACCTCGACGGCCCGGCGACGCGTGATCTTGCCCGTGATGCGCGGCACCGGAATGGGTTTTCCGCTGCGATTGAGCACGCTGCCGGGATTGTCGATGTCGACGCCGTCGAGCGCGGTGGCGAAGCGGTTCGAATAGCTCTCGCGCCGCTGCTCGCCGTCGGTGATGATGTCGAGACCGGCGCGCTCCTGGTCGCGGATCGCGAGCAAGGTGGCGTCGTCCTGCGCGGCCTCGAGCCGCGCGTCTTCGACGAGCCAGAGGTCCTGCGCCCGCAGCCGCGGCACCTGCTTGGACAGCCGCGGCCGGTCGATCAGCCATTCGGGCTGCGGATAGGAGCCGACCAGGCTGGTGGGAAAGAGCATGCGAGGACTCCGGATTAGGAGTGTTTTAGTTTTGGAGGCGGCAAGAGTCACGCGCTCTTCACCTCTCCCCGTCGGGGAGAGGTCGACGCGCGAAGCGCGTCGGGTGAGGGGCGCTCGGACTATCGAGAGGCCGAGAGCCCCTCACCCCGACCCTCTCCCCAACGGGGAGAGGGAGCGCAGCCGCAGTGCCTGCTCTACGCTGCCCACCATTTGCTGAGACTTGTCGCCACCACCTGCTCGTAGGGCGGCTGCCCCTTGAGGATCCCGATGTCGCGCGCGAACTGGTTCATGTCCGCGACGAATTCGGGCGAGATCGTCGGATCGTAATAGGGCAGATCGCGGCGGATCAACTCGGCGATCAGCTCCGCCTCGGACGGCGGGAAAAGCTTCTTGCCGATGGCGGTCGCGCGCGTGACGTCTTGCCTGAGCGCCGCTTGCGTCTTCACCAGCGCGCGCACCGCGGCGGCCGCGACATCCGGTGAGCGTTCGATCAGGCGGTCGGTCGTCGCGATCGACGCCATGGTGTAGTTGAAGCAGGACTTCGGCCCGTCACCGCGGCGCACGTCGAGCACCAGCGTGCCGACGCCGCGCCGCAGCGCGACCTCGGCGCCCATGCCGTTCGCCCAGAAGCCGTCGATCTTGCGCTCCTCCAGGGCGCGCGCCGCGGTCACGCCGAAATTGACGCCGGCGCCCTGCATGCCGGGCACCGGCGCGATCTTCACCTGGTCGCGGACGAGATCGATGCCGGCCTCCTGCAGCAGCCGGCGCAGGCCCATCTCGACCCACGGCGCGGCGCCGATGCTTTTACCCTTGACCGCGGAGATGTCGCCGCGCCTTGCGCCGAAATCCTTGTGCAGCACCAGGAACCAGTACATGCCTTGTGCCTGCGCGCCGATGAGCTTGGCGCCCCGCCACTCCGGAAAGGCGGAGAGCACCGAATGAGCCGAGCCGCCGACGAAATCGACCGCGCCGTCGCGCATCGCCGCGTAGCAGTTGTCGACCGGATAGATCATCTCCAGCGCCACATCGAGGCCTTCCTGCTCGAAGAAGCCGAGCTCGATCGCCGCGATGGCGGGGAAGTAGGAGTTGGAGATCATGTCCGGGATGGCGAGTTTCATTTTCAAGTATTCCTGCTGCAATCGTCATCGCCCGCGAAAGCGGGCGATCCAGTAATCACCGACATCGGAACTGATGCTCCAACTCGTCGACACGGATTACCGGATGCCCCGCTTCCGCGGGGCATGACGCGGTGAAATGCGGTAATGGGCATTCACTTGTCTTTCAGCGCGGTGCGTTCGACCGGCGTGTTCATGGCGACATCGCTGCGCCGCTCGTTCGCCAGGTTGGCGCCCAGGCTGAAATAATCGCTCTCGGCCGCCATCTGCGCCTGCTGCTCCAGCTCCTTCGGCCAGAAGCCGAGATCGTAGCCGTGCCACGGCGATTCCGGCTTGAGCGGCGGCAGGCCGAGGCGCTCCCAGATGGCGCGCGCCTTCTCCATGAATTCGCGCTTCGGCAAAGCAACCGGCGCGAACGTGCCCTTGAGCGTCGCGTTGACCAGCACCGCGGCGCTCTCGCCCTCGTCACGCGGCCCGCGCGGACCGTGGCCCGGATCCTTGCGCGGCAGCACGTGCAGATCGTGCTGCGGCTGGCAGCGGTAGGACATGGCCCAGAACACCGCATCGGCATTGTCGGGATCGATGTCCTCATCGATCGCCACGATCCACTTGCCGGCGAAGCGGTGCAGCGAGGCGGCGCCGTAGAGCGCGCGCCAGATCTCGGTCTCGGGCGTGCCGCGCGCGAACTGGATCGCGATCACCGCGTAGAGGCTGGTGAGCGGCTCATGCATGCCGACGCGCTTGACGCTGCGGATCGCCAGCGTCGACTTGAGATGATTGAGGAAGAGCGGCTCCATCGCGACCTTGCGGATCACGCTCGACTCGCTCGGCGTCACTTGGCTGATGAACGAGGTGAGGATCGGATGCCGCCGCCGCGTGATCGCGGTGACGTCCATGAAGGCATTGTATTCCTGCAGATTGACGTAGCCGTGCGACTCGCCGAAGGGCGCCTCGGGCTCGAGATACTGCGTGTCGATCAGGCCCTCGATGACGATCTCGGCCTCGGCCGGCACCAGGAGATCGACGGTCTTCGCCTTCACGACGTTTATCGGCGCGCCCGCGATCGCGCCCGCGACCGCGATCTCGTCGAGGTTTTCGGGCATCTTCTGCACCGACGCATACGAGATCGCGGGCGGCGCGCCGACGACGACGCAGCACGGCATCTTCTCTCCGCGCGCCTTGTATTTGAGCCAATGGGCATAGATGCCGGCGCGCAGCTCGACCGAAGGATTCATGCCCAGCCGCTTCGGCGTCTTGAGCTGGCCGCGATAGTTGCCGACGTTCTGGATGCCGCTGTCCGGATCCTTGGTGATGTAATGCCCGGCCGAGAGATACGGCGCGTTGTCCCAGCCCGGCGTCGAGATCGGCACCGGCAGGCCGTCGAGGCCTTTTCCGGGCCGGTCGAGCTCGGCACCGGAGATCACGACGTCCTGGCACGGCGCGGTCGTGACCGCGCGGGGCGCGAGCGGCGACGCGAGCGCCGCGACCCAGGCGTTGCCGATCTCGTCGAGCGGCTTGCCGAAGCCGATGCGATAGACCTCTCGGTTGGCGGCGAGCCCGGCGACCAGCACGGAAATGTCGTAGCGGCGGCCTTTCGAGTCGGTCGGCTGCGTGAACAGAAAGGCCTTGCGCTCGGGCTCCGCGATGCCCCCGCGAAACTGCCAGCGCACCAGCGGATGCATCTCGGTATCTTTGTTGATCGGCTCGTCCACGACCACCAGGAGGTTTGCGCGTGCAAGCGCAAGCACGTGTTCGTGCAGATCGGGATAGGCGCGTTCGCTCGCGCGCGCGTCGCGGTAGCGGTCGAGCGCGCGAAGCGGATCAGGCAAGGGCCTTCTCCAGGAACGCCGCGACCGCGAAGGCCTGCGCGTCGCGGTTCTCGAACCCCGCGACCTGCAGGCCGAGCGGCAGGCCCTCGTCGCGGAAGACGGGCAGCGAGATCGACGGGATTCCAAGAAAGGAGGTGTGCACCGTGCAGGCGGGATCGCCAGTCGACTCGAGGCCGACCGGCGCGGCGGCGGGCGCCGAGAGGCTCATCGTGGCGTGAACGTCGGCGGCAAGCTCCGCGTAGAGCGCGCGCACCTTGGCGCGCTGTTCCAGCAGGCGCCGGTAATCGTCGAGCGTCATGGCCTCTGCCTGCTTAAGGCGGCCGAGGGCGTGCGGGCTGAGCTTGGAGGCGTCGCGATCGCGATAGGTGTTGAGCGGCCAGCGCGACTCCCAGGCGTTGATGTCGAGCGAGCGCTCGCGCGCTTGCGCGATCGCATCCTCGACCGCCGCGACCCGCCGATCGTTCTGCCGCGTGAGCACCATCACGCCGGTGGCGGCGATGCGTTTGATGCCTTCCTCCATGGCGCGCTTGGCGCCCGCGGACGCAACCTTCCACCCGATGGTTTCCAGAAACGCAACACTGCGCGGTTTTTCAGCGGCAGGCGCGCTCGCCGGACCCGTGAGGCCCACAAATCCCGGATCGCCGCCCACCCGGAACGCCATCTCGTAGGCAAGCTGCCACGCCTCCGCGAGCGTCGCCGCAATCGTGCCGGTGCTGCTCTGGCTGAGATAGTCGTAGCTGCCGCCACGGTTGATCGCCCCGAAGGTCGGCTTGACGCCGTAACAGCCACAGTAGCTCGCGGGACGGATGGTCGAGCCGATCACCTGGGTGCCGAGAGCGCCGGGCAAAAGCCCGGCCCCGACCGCGGCGGCCGAGCCGCTGCTCGACCCGCCGGGCGTGCGGCTCGGATCCCACGGATTGCGCGTCGCGCCTGGAAACGTGGCGGCGAACTCGGTCGTGACCGTCTTGCCGACCACCACGGCGCCGGCCGCGCGCAAGGCCGCGACCGCCGCAGCATCGCGCCCCGTCTGCGCGCCCGCGAACAGCGGAGAGCCCTGCCCGGTCGGCATGTCGACGGTCTCGATGATGTCCTTGACGCCGACCGGCATGCCGTCGATGGGTGAGAGCGGCGCGCCCTTGCGCCAGCGCGCGGTCGCGCGGTCCGCCGCGGCGCGCGCGCCGTCGCGATTCAAACACACGAAGGCGCCGATCTTCGGCTCCCATTCGTCGATCGCGGCGAGGCAACGCTCGAGGAAATCGCGCGGTGTGTCTTGGCCGGCGGCAAAGCGCGAAGTCTCGCTCAGATACGGCCGCATCGCCGGCCTCATCGTCGTCTCAGGCGCATGCATGGGGGAACTCCGCGAACTGCGCTGTCATTGCGGCAAGCGATCAGTTACCACACGACATGTGTGTCACTTCTTCTTGCTCTCGTCGTAATAGTGAATCTCGTAGAGCATGCAGCCCTTCTCGGACTTGAACGGGCCGTGATGAACACCGGGCGGCCGGCACGCATAGGTCGGCGCCAGGAAGGATTCGCCGCCTTTGCCCTGCGCATCATTGCCCACGGTGAGATCGCCGGAAACCAGGTAGACCTCTTCCCAGTGATCATGCACGAACGGCGACGTGGTATAGACGCCTGGATCGAATTTCAGGAGCCGCGTGCGGCCACCCATCTTTTTGGCCTCGTCGAGATCGCTCGCCAGGATCTTCTGCTTGATGCCGGCCGGATAGCCGGGCGGCGTGTGCCAGCCCTCCTTCATGTCGACGCGGGTGAATTCGATGTGGGGCTTGTTCATCGGCATGGTGGATTCTCCGATAATGATGCGTGATTTCGCTCAGCCCAGAACCGGCAGGCTGCGGACGCCATAGGCGTGCTGGATTTTCCGCTTCCTGACCGGGTCCTCGATCTCGAGCGCGAATTGTGTCGTCGGCCGCACGCCGCCTTTGGCGGCAAGGGTGCCACAGAACATCAGCGTGTTTTCGGCGAGCCGGCCGTCCTTCGTGTAGCGCGCGATCAGGTCGCGCGGGTCGATCATCGCCGCGACCGTGCCTTCCTGATAGAGCACGCGCGCGCCGCCTTCCGTCACATGGGCGCGCAGGATGAGCTTGTCCCAGTGCGGCGCCACCTCGTCGAAAGCCCAGAACAGTGGCGCGATCGGCTTGTCGCACATCTGCTTGGAGACCGTGACGCCATATTTTTCGACCTCGCGATCCGTGTGGTCCGATCCGGTTCCAACCCACAGGCGCCCGCCGTGCTGCAGCAGAACGAATTCGACCTCGCCGCCTGAACTCTCGCCTGCGACCTCGATCTCGTCATCGGTGGTGAGCCGCGCCGCCGAGACCCGGTAGAAGATCGGCGTGGTCGCCGGCCGTTTCACGCCCAGCAGCTCGAGTTCCCTGATGTGCTTTTCCACCGCCGCCGCATCGCGGCCGGTCCAGCCCGCCACGACCGCATCATCGATCGCCACGTCGCGGCGCGTCGTGTCGGCTTCGCTCTGCAGGGTCAGACTGAGAATTCGGCGCGGCACGGGAACTCCATTGGCTGCGGCCGGCGAACTTATCAGGCGATGATGCCCGGAAAAACCAGAAAACCGCTTGAAATCCCGACATGGCCCCGTATGCAGGTCATGCCCGAATCGTCCCCTCAAGCACGCAACGTCAAAACAGGTCCCAACAATGCACGCGCTGAACCAGATCGCCGCCAAGCTGGAAGCCATAGAGCCGAGCCGCGCGCTGGTCGATCGATGCCTGGAGCGCATCAGGGATCCGGAGGGCGAAGGCGCGCGCACCTTCCTCAAGGTCTATGGCGAGGCCGCGCGCGCAACCGCGGATGCCATCGATCAATTGCGGCTCAAAGGCGCGGCGCCGTCGCAATTCGCGGGAATTCCGGTCTCGATCAAGGATTTGTTCGACGTCGCCGGCGATGTCACGACCGCCGGCTCCATCGCGCTGCGGGAGGCGCCGCCGGCGACGCGCGATGCGCCCGCCGTGAGCCGCCTGCGCGCGGCCGGATTCATACCTATCGGCCGCACCAATATGACGGAGTTTGCCTTTTCGGGCCTCGGCATCAATCCGCACTACGACACGCCGCGCAACCCCTATGACCGCAGGACCGGGCGCATTCCCGGCGGCTCAAGCTCGGGCGGCGCCGTCTCGGTCACGGACGGCATGGCGATGGCGGCGCTCGGCAGCGACACCGGCGGCTCGTGCCGCATTCCGGCGGCGCTGTGCGGGATCGTCGGCTTCAAGCCGACCGCCCGCCGCGTGCCGACCGCGGGCACGATGCCGCTGTCGCAATCGCTCGATTCGATCGGCCCGATGGCGCCGACGGTCGCCTGCTGCGCGGTGCTCGACGCGGTGCTCTCGGGCGAGGCGCCGGCGGCCGAAGAGCCCTTCCCGCTCGACGGCTTGCGGGTCGCGGTGCCGCAGACGCTCGTGCTCGACGGACTCGACAAGGACGTGGCGGGCGCCTTCGGCGCGGCGCTCACCGCGCTCAGCGGCGCCGGCGTGCGCATCAGCGATATTCCGCTGCACGAGCTCCGCGAGCTCGCGCAGGTCAACGCCAAAGGCGGCTTTGCGGCCGCCGAGTCGTATGCGATCCATCGCCCACTCATCAAGGTGAAGGGCCAGGAGTACGACCCGTTCGTGCTTACCCGCATCGAGCGCGGCAAGGAGCAGAACGCGGCCGACTATATCGAGCTGCAGTGGGCGCGCGAGGAGATGATCCAGCGGGTCGCGCCCGTCACGGCGCCGTTCGACGCCCTGCTGATGCCGACGGTGCCCGTCATCGCCCCGACCCTGCGCGAGCTGGCCGCGCCCGAGGTCGCGCGCACCACCAATCTGCTGCTGCTGCGCAATCCCGCAATCGCCAATTTCTTCGACCGCTGCTCGATCTCGATCCCCTGCCACAAGGCGGGTGACGCGCCGGTCGGGCTCATGCTGATCGGCGAGAACGGCGCCGATCGCCGGCTGCTCGCGATCGCGGCCGCGATGGAGGCGCTGGTGTCGCCGGCGCTGCGGAACTGACCGGCGCGTTTGCGAATGTTGGGTCTCGCAAGAGCTCGACCCAACCTACTGCTGACCACATGGCCCGGCCTGAGGAATTGCATTAATATCTCGACCTCCTGCGACCCCGGAGGAACTCCCATGAAACACACGGCGGCCTGCCTTGGACTGTCGCTGCTGCTCACCGCGTCCGCGGCGCAAGCGCGCGTCGTCCGCATCGACATCGTGCGCACCGAGCCGTTCGCGGCCGGCCAGGTGTTCGGAAACGTGGGCGCCTACGAGAAGGTGGTCGGACGCTTCCACGGCGAGCTCGATCCCGCCGATCCGCTCAATGCGGTCATTGTCGATCTCGACAAGGCGCCGCGCAACGCGCGCGGCAAGGTCGAATATGCGAGCGACTTCTATATTCTGCGGCCGGTCGATCTCGCGAAGGGCAATGGCGCGCTGCTCTATGACGTGAACAATCGCGGCAACAAGTATGCGCTCGTCCAATTCAACAGCGCGCCGCGGAACAACGAGCCGACCACGCCGGAGCAGGCCGGCAACGGCTTCCTGATGCGCCAGGGCTTCTCGGTCGTGTGGAGCGGATGGATTCCCGAGCTGCCGGCCGCGAACAACGCGCTGCGCATCGACGTGCCGACCGCGAGCGCCGCCGGTCCGATCGAGCAGACCGTGTGGGACGAGTTCCTGTTCAACGACACGACCACCACGCAGGCGCGGCTGACATTCAAGCCGACCAGCACCGAACCGGGCGCCGCGAAGCTCCTTGTGCGCGCCCGCAATGCGGAGGAGCCGACCGTCGTTCCGCCGGATCAATGGGAATTCGTCGACGCGCAGACCGTGCGCCTCATGCCGGCCGGAACCGCCTTCCGCATCGGCGCCATCTATCAGCTCGTCTACAAGGCGGCGAACCCGCCGGTCTCAGGCATCGGCTTTGCCGCAACGCGCGATCTCGTCTCCTTCCTGCGCTACGCCGCGGCGGACGACGCCGGAACCGCCAATCCGCTGGCACTCGCCGGACAACCAGCGGTCAAGCGCGCGCTCGCGCACGGCACCTCGCAGAGCGGGCGCTATCTGCGCGACTTCGTCTACCGCGGCTTCAACGAGGACGAGTCGAACCGCATCGTGTTCGAAGGCATGAATGCGCATGTCGCGACCGCGCGCATGTTCTTGAACCAGCGCTTCGCGCAGCCCAATCGCATGGTGCATATCGCGCATGGCTTCATGTTCTTCCCCGACGTGAGCTTCCCGTTCGCCTACGAGATCCAGACCGATCCGTTCACCGGCGCGAGCGATGGCATCCTCGCCCGCTGCGGCGCGCGCGGGAACTGCCCAAAACTCATCCACACCAATACGGCCACCGAATATTGGCAGTCGGGACAGTCGCTCATCACCACCGATGGTCTCGGCCAGCGCGACGGCACGCCGCCCGAGGGCGTGCGCATCTACCATTTCGCCGGCACGCAGCACGTCGGCGTGGCGAGCACCATGCCGAAAGGCGTGTGCGCCATGCCGCCCAACAATGTCGACTACGCGCCGCTGCTGCGCTCCGTGCTGGTGTCGCTCGATCGCTGGGTGAAGGACGGCACGCCTCCGCCGCCGAGCCGGCATCCTCGCCTCGCCGACGGAACGCTGGTCGACATGACCGCGCCGAGCCTCGCCATCCCCGGCTTCACGCCCGCGAAGGCTCCCAATGCGCGCCCGCGCTTCGACTACGGTCCCGATTTCGCCAAGGGCATATTCGGCAAGGCTTTGCCGGTCGCCTTGGCGGACCGCTATCGCGTGCTGGTGCCGAAGGTGGATGCCGACGGCAACGAGACGAGCGGCGTCCGGCTGCCCGACATCGCGGTTCCGACCGCGACCGCAATGGGCTGGTCGGTGCGCAGCGCGTCCGCCGGCGCCGCCGGCGAGCTGTGCTATCTCGACGGCTCCTACCTCCCCTTTGCGAAGACCAAGGCGGAGCGCGAGGCGAAGGGCGACATGCGCCCGTCGCTGGAGGAACGCTATCGCGGGCCCGCCGACTACGCCGCAAAAGTGCGACAGGCCGCCGAGGAACTCCAAAAGCAAGGCTATATGCTGCAGGAGGATGTCGAGCGCATCGCGGCGCGCGCCTCGGCGATGGCCTGGTAGTCAGGCTCGGCCCAAGCGCGGGTCGTCTCTCCCCGCTTGCGGGGAGAGACGAGTTCCATCATGCCAACGGCCCCCACTCCAGCACCTATTTTCGCCCATATTTCCGCATCCATACGGTGCAGGTGTTCGACCAACCGATTCGACGTGGGGCCAACCATGAGGCGTGAATTTTCGGGACGCATGGGCGCGGCGCTGCTCGCGCTTGTGATGGCCGCAACCAGCGGCGCCGCGGCGGCCCAGGGGCCGTGCCACAACACGGGCAGCTTCGAGGTCTGGCTGCAGAAGTTCAAGCAGGAGGCGGAGGCGCAGGGCATCTCGCGCGCCGCGATCACGGCGGCGTCACCCTATCTGGTGTACGACCAGCGCATCGTGAACATCGACCGCGGACAGAAATTCTTCGCGCAGGATTTCCTCCAGTTTTCCGACAAGATGCTGGCGGGGGGACGCATCGCCAACGGCGCCAACCAGATCAAAAAGCACGCCGCGATCTTCGCGCGCGCCGAGCAACAGTACGGCGTGCCGGCGCCGGTGATCGTCGCGTTCTGGGGCCTCGAAAGCGATTTCGGCTCCAACATGGGCAAGGATCATTCGATCCGCTCGCTCACCACGCTGGCCTATGACTGCCGCCGCTCCGACATGTTCCGCGGCCACCTGTTCGATGCGCTCCGCCTGATCGAGCGCGGCGATCTTTCGGCGCCCGAGATGATCGGCTCGTGGGCGGGCGAGCTCGGGCAGACCCAGATGATGCCGTCCGAATACATCAAGCA
>Ga0075424_100005008_pt1 | contig 12615 bp, 11 predicted proteins | sample SoiMethybrSBSTD3_FD_75301 | JGI IMG/M metagenome (GOLD analysis project Ga0075424, IMG submission 75301) | Bulk soil microbial communities from a Populus tree surrounding site in Tennessee, USA - Soil MetaG P. TD hybrid SBSTD3 | ecosystem: Environmental > Terrestrial > Soil > Tree plantation... | reverse complement strand
ACGATCTCGCTCCCGATGACGCTCACCCCGTAGCGCGCCGCCTCCGAGCGCACCGTCTCGAAGACGCGGAAGAGCGGCGTCTTCTTGTAGTCGGTCATGTTGATCGAGACCTGGGCCACCCCGCGCTCCTCCAGCATCACGCCCATGGCCTTCACGAACCGGTAGCCGCCGCTGCTCTGGCGGATGGCCTTGGCGATGCGTCGGGCGATCTCGACGTCCGGCGTGCCGAGGTTGATGTTGTACGCGATGAGCGGCATGCGCGCGCCCACGACCACGGCTCCCGCGGACGCGTGGGGCTCCGCCGGCCCGAAGTCCGGCTTCCACAGCGGGTCGCGCATCCGCTCCGCCAGGCCCTCGAACTGCCCGCGGCGGACGTCTTCCAGGTTCCGCCGGTGCGGCGCGCTGGCCGCTTCCTCGTACAGGAAGACCGGGATCTGGAACCGCTCCGCCACCGCCTGGCCCACCTCCCGGGCCAGGGCCACGCAGTCCTTCATCGAGGCGCCCTCGATGGGGATGAAGGGCACGACGTCCACCGCGCCGACGCGCGGATGCTCGCCCTGGTGGCCGCGCAGGTCGATGCGGCTCGTGGCCACCTCGAAGAGGGCGAGCAGGCCGTCCCGGAGGGCCCGCTCGTCGCCGACCACGGTCAGCACGCTGCGGTTGTGGTCCTTGTCGGACTGCACGTCGAGCACGCGCAGGCCGGGCACCAGCCTCATCGCGCCGGCCGCGGCCTCCAGCACCTCGGGCCGCCGGCCCTCGCTGATGTTCGGCACCGATTCGATGATCCGCGCCATGGCCCTTCCTTTCTCGACCCCCTACCCCACCCCGATCGGCTCCGCGCTTCGTATCACATTCGGCCGCCTCGGCCCAAGGATCAGTTTTTTCCCTTGAAACGACGCGCTGATTTACCCATAATGATCGCGTTTCACGTGAGGACCTGCGGCGCTTGACGAAGGCGGCGACGGACCCCCTCCAGAGCTGGCTTGCCCGCGGCCTCGAGCTCCTCGATCGCAACCAGGGCCGCGAGGCCGCCGACCTGTTCGGGCGCGTACTCCTGCGCGAACCCGGCAACGCCGAGGCCCGCCGCGGCCTGCAGCGCGCGCGGGCGTTCGTGCACGAGACGGAGCGCGTCCTCGACGCCCAGCTGGAGCAGGCGGGGCGCGCCCTGGACACCGGCGACGATGATCGTGCGCGGGCCCTTCTCGAAGAGGTCGTCTCGAAGGGGGGCGATCGCGACCGGGCCCACGCGATGCTCGACCGCCTGGACACCAGGGCGGGAAACCTGGACGGCCTCGACTTCGATCAGGATGTCGCGCCTCCGACGCTGCCCCCGCCGTCGCGCCGGACCTGGGTGCGGCCCGCGCTGATCGCCGGCTGGGCGGCGGCCTTCGCCTCCCTGGCCGTCGGCGTCGGCTCGACCTGGGACCAGCTGCTGGTGAGCCTGTCCCGCACGCCGTCCCCCACGTCTCGCCCGGGGCCGCCCACGACGCAGGTGCCGGTGCCGCCCGCCGGAGACCGCGCGCTGGCCGAAGCCCGCGAGCTCCTCGACCGCGGAGACGCGGCCGGCGCGCTGGCCGCGCTCGACCGCGTCTCGCCCCAGGAGCCCGCCTATCCGTTCGCGCGGCAGCTGCGCACGCACGCCGCCGCCGTCCTTCGCGCGGAGGCCCGCCCGAGGTGAACTGCCCCGCGTGCAGCGAGGCGCTCACCCGAGGCCAGGACCGCTGCCCCCGTTGCGGCACCGTGGTGTATCTGCCCGTCGAGGGGGCGCTGGCCCCCAACCCGCAGCTCACGCCGCCGGCCCGCGGCAAGGGCGACGCCCTCCGCGAGATCCCGGGCATGAAGAAGAAGGAGCGGACCTGGAAGGACGAGGTGCGTGACCGCGTGCGCGACCGCCGCCAGCACCGCTCGGGGTCGGCCGACCTGCCGCTCTTCCGCGACGCGGAGGAGCAGGAGGTCGCGGCGCCGCCCGAGGCCGAGGCCGGGGATCCGCACACCGGGATCGTGGAGCTGGGCGGCCCCGACCCGGTGGCGGACGACCTTCCCATCCGCCCCGTCGAGGCCCCGATCGCGCCGCCGCGGCAGCATCCTCCGGCCGCGGCCCCCGCGGCAGAGGCCGCGACGGACGACGAGGCCGAGGAGGAATGGCCCCTCGAGCCGGCGCCGCGCACCGACACCCTGCGGCCGGTGGAGCGCCCCGCGCTGGTCACCGAGCGTCTGATGGCGGGGTTGGTGGACGCCGGCATGTTGGCCGCGCTGTTCGCCGTGGTCGTCTACTTCGCGAGCCGCGCGGCGCAGGTGGCCGTGCCGCGCCTGCTGGCCTCGTGGCCGTTCCTGGCCGGCTACCTCTCGTTCCTCGGCCTCGCCTACGCCGGATACTTCACGGGCACCACCGGTCAGACCCTCGGAAAGATCATCGGCCGTCTCCGCGTGGTCGACGGTGCGGGCCAGCCGCCCGGGTTCCTGAAGGCGTTCGCGCGGGCGGCCCTGGGCTCCGCGGGCATCGCGCTCGTGGGGCTGGGGGCCGTGCCGATGCTCCTCGATCCCGCGCGGCGCGGCCTGCACGATCGGCTGCTCAAGACCCGGGTAGTGAAGTTCTAGACGCGATCACCCTCGACCACCTGATCGACGAGATCCGGCCGGTGCTGGTCGGCCGCCATCTCACGCGGCCGAAGGCCGCGGCCGCGCGCGCCCTCGTCTTCGAGGTCTCCGGCGACCGCGACCGGCGGCTGTGGCTGGACGCGGGCCCCGGGACCGCAGGCCTGTATCTCCTCACCCGCGACGAGGCCCTCCGCATCGCGGCCGCCGCCAAAGGGGAGGTCGCGGGGACCACCCGTCACGCCCTCCTGCTCTTCCGCAAGCACCTGTCCGGTGCGCGCGTGACGGGGCTGCGGCGCGTGGAGGGCGAGCGGACCCTCGTGCTCGAGGCCGGCCCGGCCACCGTGGCCGTGCGCCTGCGCGGCTCGGCCCCCGCCGTCACCCTGGTCGTGGAGGCAGCGGCGCTCGCCACGTTCGGCGGCCCCGCGGCGTGGCCGCTGCCCGCGCCAGATCCGCGGCGGCGCTGGGACGCGGTGGCGCCGGAGACGCTCGAGGCGGCCGCGCGGGAGGCGCGCGAGGCGGGCCGGCCGATCCATCGCGCGCTGGCCGCTGCCTGTCCGGAGCTGGGTCCGCTGCTCGCCCGCGAGCTCGACGGGACCCCGGGCTCCCTGACCGCGTTGCGGGCCCGCCTGGGCGACGCGCGTCCCACGCTGCTGGTCCCGGGCGAGCTTCAGAGCTGCGACGACGCCGACCTCGCCCCCGCCGACGCCGTCGCGCTGGCCCCCGTCGCGCTCACGGCACGACCCGCGGTCGTGCTGCATCCCCGCACCTGGCGCGAGGCGGCCGCGGCGTATCTGGAGGCCCGGCATCGCGGCCAGGCCTTCGCCGCGCGCCGGCGCGAGGTCGCGGCGGCGGCGCACCGCGACGTGGTGAAGCTCGCGCAGCTCGAGGAGAACCTCGCCCGCGACCTGTCAGGAATGTCCGAGCCGGACCTGCTGCGGGAGCGCGCCGAGGCGCTCCTCGCCTCGCCCACGGTCCTCCCACCCGGGGCGACGGAGGCGGACGTCGTCGATCCCCGCGAGCCGCAGCGGCGCCTGCGCTTCGCCGTGGATCCCGCCCTGGGCGGTCCGGCCAACGCCGATCGCCTGTTCGACAAAGCGCGGCGCATCGAGCGGGCGCGCCTGCAGGTGCGGGACCGTCTCGGCGCGACGCACGTTGCGCTGGCGTCGGCGCGGACGCGCGCCACCGCCGTCTCCGCCGCGCGGAACCTGGACGAGCTGGGCCCCGAGGCCGACGACGCGCGCGGCGCCACCTTCGCCCCCGCGGACGAGCGCTCGGGCCCGCGGCGCTACCTCACGGGCCGCGGGCTCACGATCCTGGTGGGGCGAGGGGCGCGGGAGAACCATCGCCTGACCTTCGCGGTGGCGCGGCCCGAGGATTACTGGCTGCACGCCCGCGACGTGCCCGGGGCCCACGTGATCCTCCGGGACGACGAGGGGCGCGCGGGCCCGGAGGACGTCCGCGAGGCGGCCGAGGTGGCCGCTTTCTTCAGCGAGGCCCGCGAGCAGCCGCGGGCCGACGTCCACGTGGCCAGGCGCAAGCACCTGCGGGCGGCGGGAGGGGGGCCGGGACGCGTGCGGGTCGGCCATTCCGAGAACGTGCGCGTGGCGCCCCGTGATCCGGAGGGCCGGCTGCGCAGGCGGTGAGGCGGCTGCGCGCCGGAAAGGCCGTATCATCGGTGGCCATGACCGCGGCGGACGAGGGCCAGGCGCCGTCCGTCCTCGGGCGAGTGGCGGCCGCTGTGGCCACGGGCTTCGGCGCGGGCTACTCTCCTGTCGCGCCCGGCACGGCGGGGTCGCTCGTCGGGCTGCTCCTCTTCTGGCCGCTGCGCAGCCTCCCGGCCGCGCTCCAGGTGGCCGCCCTGGTGGTGGTGTTCCTGGCGGGGACGGCGGCGGCCACGCGCGTGGCCCGCGCCTCCGGCATCGAGGACCCCGGCATCGTGGTGGTGGACGAGGTGGTCGGGATGTGGACGTCGCTCCTCTTCCTGCCCTTCACGCCCTTGACGGCCGCCCTGGGCTTCGTGCTGTTCCGGATTTTCGACGTCGTCAAGCCGTATCCCGCGCGCGACCTCGAGGCGCTCCCCGGCGGCTGGGGGATCATGTCCGACGACCTGATGGCGGGTGTGTACGCGAACCTGGCGCTGCGCGTGGTGATGCTCGTCTGGCCGCAGCCGTGACGCCCGGCGCGCGGACAGACCGGCCACGGCGGATCCGATGCTGAGGGCGGAGATCCTGGCCATCGGCACCGAGCTCCTCACGCCGCTGCGCGTGGAGACCAACGCCGTCTACCTCACGGGGCAGCTCCTCCAGGCGGGCGTGGACGTGGGGGCGCGGGTGACGGTGGCCGACGATCCCGCCCTGCTGGAATCCGCGTTCCGGTGCGCCCTCGGCCGCGCGGACTTCGTCATCGCCACCGGCGGCCTCGGCCCCACCGAGGACGACCTGACGCGCGAGGCGGCCGCGGCCGCGCTGGGCCGGGGCCTGCGGCGGGACCCGGCCATCCTCGACGGCCTGCGGGCGCGCTTCGCGCGCTACGGCCGGGTCATGGCCCCCGTCAACGAGAAGCAGGCCGACCTCATCGAGGGGGCGGCGATGCTGCCGAACCCGCTCGGATCCGCCTGCGGCCAGAAGGTGGAGGCCGGCGGAAGGGTCCTCTTCCTGCTCCCGGGGCCTCCCAACGAGATGCAGCCGATGTTCGAGGAGCAGGTGCTGCCGACGATCCGCGAGCGGGCGCGCGGCGCGATACTGCGCACGCGGGTGCTGCGCATCGCCTCGATGTCCGAGAGCGACGTCGAGCAGGTCGCGGCGCCGATCTACAAGACCTTCACCAATCCCCGCACCACGATCCTGGGCGCGGCCGGCCAGGTCGAGCTCCACCTCACCGCCGAGGGATCGTCCACCGAGGCGGTGGCCGAGCGCCTGGAGGCGCTGGCCAGCGCGCTGCGGGAGGCGCTCCCCGGCCGCGTCTACAGCGAGGACGGGCGCGAGCTGCCCGAGGTGGTGGCCGCGCTGCTCGTCGAGCGCAAGCTCACGGTGGCCGTGGCCGAGTCCTGCACGGGCGGCCTGCTCGCGGCGCGCCTGACCTCCGTGCCCGGCGCCAGCGCCTTCCTGGAGCGCGGCTACGTCACCTACAGCAACCAGTCGAAGGTCGAGCTCCTGGGCGTGGATCCGGCCGTGCTCGCCTCCGCGGGCGCCGTGTCCGCGGAAGCGGCGGCGGCCATGGCCAAGGGCGCCCGGCGCGCCGCCCGCGCCGACATCGGTGTCGCCATCACCGGCATCGCGGGCCCCGACGGCGGCACGCCGGAAAAGCCCGTGGGCCTGGTCTTCATCGCCACCGAGGGGCCGGCGGGGGACCGGGTTCGCCGGATCCAGTTCATCGGCGCCCGCGAGCGCGTGCGCTTCCAGGCCAGCCAGGCCGCCCTGGAGATCCTGCGCCGCGGGCTGCTCGGACTGGGCCCGCTGTGACCGACGAGCCGGCCGCAAAACTCATACGCGCGTTCGTGGCGATCGAGCTCGAGGCCGAAACGCGCGCCCGGCTGGCGGAGCTGATCGAGAGCTTGCGAGACCGGATCCGGGGAGTCCGGTGGGTGCGGCCCGAAGGGATACACCTGACCTTGAGATTCCTGGGATATGCACGAAACGAAGTACTCGAGGCATTGAGACCGGCGCTCCGGGAAGCGGCCGGGAGCTGCCCCGCGGGCACGGCGATCGTCTCCGGCCTCGGGACGTTCCCCGAGAGTGGCCGTGCCCGCGTGATCTGGATCGCTATCTCTGTCCCCCCGTCCGTCCTTCGTCTGCAGGAGGCGTGCGAACGCGCCGCCGTGGCCGCCGGGTTCGAGGCCGAGACCCGCGCATTCCGACCGCACCTGACGCTCGGGCGGTGGAAGGAGCCGGCCCGCTGCCCGCCGCTGCCGGGCGTGGACCTCGGACCCACCAGCCTGGACAGGCTCGTGCTCTTCCGCAGCCAGCCAGGGAGGGCCGGCTCCGTCTACACGCCGATCGAAACCTTCGCGCTCGCCCCGTCTGAGGCGGCCCGCGCATGACGCTGGCCGTCGCGGTCGTGCTGCTGTCGTACCTGCTCGGCTCGATCCCGTTCAGCTACCTGGTGGCCCGCCGCGGCGGCGTGGACGTCCGCCGCGTGGGCAGCGGCAACGTAGGCGCCACCAACGTCCTGCGCAGCGTGGGCAGGGGCGCGGGTCTCGCGGCCTTCGCTCTCGACTTCCTCAAGGGCTTGACCGCCAGCGGCCTCGCCCGTTACCTGGCTCCGGATGGCCCGCTCCCCGCGGTGGCCGCGGTGACCGCCGTCCTCGGGCACATGTACCCGGTCTGGCTGCGGTTCCGCGGCGGCAAGGGCGTGGCCACGGGCGCGGGCGCCTTCCTTCCGCTGGCGCCCGCGCCCACCGCCGCGGCGCTTTGCGCCTTCGCCCTGGTCCTGGCCGCTACGCGCTACGCGTCGGTGGCCTCCATCGCGGGCACGATGACGCTAGCCGGCCTCGCCTTCCTGCTCGGCTACCCGGGGCCGGTGGCCCGAGCGGCGGCGGCCACCGGCCTGCTCGTCCTCTGGAAGCACCGCGGCAACCTCCAGCGACTGGCCAGGGGAACGGAGAGCCGGGTGGGCTCGAAGACGCGGGGCGCGGCGTGAGGCTGGCGGTGCTGGGCGGCGGGTCCTGGGGCACGGCCCTCGGCGCCCACCTGGCGCGCTCGGGCCACGACGTCCGCCTGTGGCTGCGCGAGGGCGAGCTGGCCCGGGCGATCAACGAGCGCCGCGAGAACCCGGCCTATCTTCCGGGCATCGCGCTCCCGCAGGGGCTGCAGGCCACGACCGACCTCGTCTCCGCGGCCGGCGCCGCCGAGAGCGTCTTCGTGGTGATCCCCTCGGAGTTCTGCCGGTCGATCTACCGGCAGCTCGGCCCGGTGGTGCGCGAAGGCGCGGTCCTGGTCTCGGCCACCAAGGGCATCGAGACCGGATCCTTGAGCCGCATGACCGAGGTCGCGGCGGCGGAGGCGCCGGGCCACCCGCTGGCCGTGGTCTCGGGGCCGTCGTTCGCCCTCGAGGTGGCGCAGGGCCAGCCCACGACGGTGGTGGTGGCGGCCTTCGACATGGCCGTCGCGGAGGCCGTGCAGCGCGCGCTGTCCACCCGCACGTTCCGCGCCTACTCGAGCGACGACGTCGTGGGAGTGGAGGTGGCCGGCGCCCTGAAGAACGTGATCGCCATCGCCGCGGGGATCATCGACGGCCTCGGCTACGGCCACAACACGGTGGCCGCGCTCATCACCCGCGGCCTCGCGGAGATGACGCGCCTGGCGGTGGCGCTGGGCGGCCGCGCGGACACCCTGTCGGGACTGGCGGGGCTGGGCGATCTCGTCCTCACCTGCACGGGCGCGCTCTCGCGGAACCGGCGGGTGGGGCAGGCCCTGGGCGCGGGCCGCACGCTGGCCGAGGCCACCGCCGAGACGCCCATGGTCGCGGAGGGCGTGCGCACGACCCTGGCGGCCTGCGCGCTGGCCGGCCGGACGGGGATCGAGATGCCCATCGCGCGGCAGATGGAGGCCGTGATGTATCACGGCAAGCCTGCGCGCGACGCGGTGGAGGAATTGATGTTGCGGAGCCTCAAAAGGGAGTAGACAATGTCCTTTCGGGACGTGCCGGGACGTCCCCTGGGATCCCTATGTATCGCTTGATCTACCAGGACGGAGAGAGCCCACAGAACTACACCTTCAGCGTCGGTGAGGTGGTCATCGGCCGCTCTCCGGAGTGTCAGGTCGTCCTGAAGGATTTCGGGATATCCCGGCAGCACGCCAAGATCGTGGTGGACGAGGACGGGGCCCGCATCCTGGACCTGAAGTCCAAGAACGGGACGACCGTCAACGGCGTGCCGGTGGTGGAGGCCCCGCTCAAGGACGGTGACCGGATCCTCCTGGGCAAGTTCCAGCTCACGTTCAGCAAGAGCCTCGAGGGCAAGGTCGTCCTGGACGAGGCCAAGCCCCTGTCGGAAGAGGCGGGGACCATCATCCGCAGCGTCGGGGAGCTGTCCAAGCTGCTGTCCTCGACCGAGACCTCGGGCAGCGCCGCGGCGGTCGCCGACGTCAAGAAGGCCCCCGCCGACGTCCAGGAGATCGAGAAGTCCAACCGCATCCTGAGGGTCCTCACCAAGGTGGCGGAGACGCTCATCGCGGTGCGCCCCGTGGAAGAGGTCCTGCAGCAGGTCATGGAGATCGTCTTCGACCACGTGCCGGCCGACCGCGGCTTCCTCATGCTGCAGGAGGAAGGCTCGTCCAAGCTCGTGCCCATGGTCATCAAGCACAGGAACGCGAGCGCGGCCGCGGGCGACCAGGCCAAGATCAGCATCTCCAAGACCATCGCCGACCGCGTGGTCAAGGACCGGGTCTCGATCCTGACCTCGGACGCGCTGGTGGACCCGCGCTTCGGCGCCGGCGACTCCATCCGCTTCCACGGGATCCGCAGCGCGATGTGCGCGCCCCTCTGGAACAAGGACCAGGTCATCGGGATCATCCACGTGGACTCGCCCATGCTGACCAACTGCTTCACCCTGAACGACCTCGACCTGCTGACCGCGCTGGCCAACTACGCGGCAGTGGCGGTGGAGCGCGCGCGGCTGAACCAGAGGATCGTGGCCGAGGAGAAGAAGCGCGAGCGCCTGGGCCGTTTCCTCTCGCCGCAGGTGACCAACCGCATCCTGGCCACCTCCGACTCGCAGAGCGCGACCCTGGGCGTGCCCGAGGTGCGCGACGTGTCGGTCCTGTTCGCGGACATCGTGGGCTTCACCTCCATGTCGGAGAAGATGAGCCCGGCCGCGGTGGCCCTTCTGCTGAGCGACTACCTCTCCCGCATGACGGACGTCGTCTTCAAGTACGAGGGGACGCTGGACAAGTACATCGGCGACGCGCTCATGGCGGTCTTCGGGGCGCCCCTCGACATGCCCGACCACGCCGAGCGCGCCATCAAGGTCGCCCTGGAGATGAGGGAGCGGCTGGAGGAGTTCAACTCCGAGCGCAAGGAAGGGCCCACCATCCGGATCCGCATCGGGATCAACAGCGGCAAGGCGGTGGCGGGGGAGATCGGCTCCATCAACAAGAAGGAGTACACGGTCCTCGGGGACACCGTGAACACGGCCAGCCGGCTGGAGAGCTCGGTGGCCAAGCCGGGGATCATCGTGATCGGGGAGAACACCTACGCGGCGGTGAAGAACCGCTTCCAGTGCCACAGCCTGGGGAAGGCCAGCCTGAAGGGGAAGGAGAAGGAGGTCGCGGTCTACGAGGTCCTGGCCTCTCTCCACGCGGCCACCTCCACGCCGTCGGGCGGCGCCGCCTCGCGGGAGGCCTGACGGGATGAAACGGCCGGCGCCGCGGCGCGGCCGGATCCTGGTCTCGCTCCTGGCCCTGCTGCTGGCGGTGGGTGTCGTCCCGCTGCTGTGGACCTCCTACAAGCTCGTCTCGCGCAGCCGCGAGATCCTGGAGCTGGACCAGAAGACCAGCCAGCTCGACAAGGCCCGCAGCCTCTCCCAGCAGGTGGCGGTCTACGTCTCCAGCCTGCGCTCGCAGATCACGGCCATCGCGCGGACGCTGGAGGTGGACATGCCGCCCGGCGGGTTCGCCGCCCGCGTGGCCCGCATCCGCGAGACCAAGACGCTGGAGCGCTTCATGGGCGGCAACAGCGCGCTCTACTCGGTGAGCGTGGTGGATGCCGCGGGCTCGGCGGAGGGGAAGGTGGTGAGCGGGACGCGCTCGGGCGTGCAGTTCCCCGAGCCCGCCATCGAGAGGCTGCTGCAAGAGGGCGTGCTCCGCGCCCTGCAGGGGAAGTCGTTCGTCAGCCATCCCGTGGTCTCGTCCTCGGTCCAGGAGCCGGTGATGATCCTGGCCGAGCCCGTCAATCCCCCCGAGGGCGGCGTGCAGGGGGTGATCCTGGCCGTGGCCAACCTGGGCCCCCTCTGGAAGATGACGGAGGAGATGGGGCAGGGCGGGGTGGTGGACGTGTACGTCGTGGACGGCCGCGGCTTCCTGGTGGCCCACTCGGACAAGAAGAAGTTCGAGGAGGACCTCGACCTCTCGTCGGTGTGGATCGTGAAGAAGTTCATGGAGTCGCGGGGCCGCGCGTCGTCCACCGAGCCCTTCACGATCGACACCAAGGACGGCCCGGTCAAGATGCTGGGCACCTACACCGCGGTGCCCGACGACTCCGGTTGGGGCGTCATCGTCCAGGTCGACGAGACCAAGGCCTACTACAGCGCGCACGAGATGGCGCAGTGGTCGTACGCGCTGGTGGCGCTGGTGGCCGTGGTGGCCATCGTGCTGGGCACGCTCTTCGCCGGCCAGATCAGCCGGCCCATCCAGGAGCTGGCCCGCGGCGCCCGGCGCCTGGCCGGCGGCGACTACGCCACCCGGGTGGACGTGAAGAGCAGCAACGAGGTCGGGGTCCTCGCCGACTCCTTCAACTTCATGGGCGAGGAGATCCAGAAGGCCATCGAGGAGGTCCGCCGGCAGGCCGCCGCCAACAAGCAGCTCTTCCTGGGATCCATCCGCATGCTGGCCAACGCCATCGACGAGAAGGACGTCTATACCCGCGGGCACTCCGAGCGGGTGGCCTGGTACGCGGCGGCCATGGCCCGTCACATGGGCATGGGCGAGGAGGAGGTGGAGCGGGTGCACCTGTCGGGGATCATCCACGACGTGGGGAAGATCGGCATCGAGGACAAGATCCTGCGCAAGCCCGCCGCGCTGACCGAGGACGAGTACGAGATCATGAAGCAGCACCCGCGCAAGGGCGAGCACATCCTGGAGGCCGTGCCCGCGCTGAAGGAGATGGCGGGCGACGGGCTGATGCATCACGAGAACTGGGACGGCAGCGGCTATCCCGACGGCCTCAAGGCGGAGCAGATCCCGCTGCTGGGCCGGATCGTGGCCGTGGCCGACGCCTTCGACGCCATGACCACCGACCGGCCGTACTCCAAGGCCATGACCTTCGAGGCCGCCCTCACCCGGTTGCGTTTCCTGGCGGGCAAGAAGTTCGACGCGGGCTGCGTGGACGCCATCGAGCGCGCCAGCGCCGCGGGCGAGCTGACCACGGCCAAGGCCCGCCGGGCCTCGGTGGCGGCCCGTCAGCCCGGCGCCGCGGTGGCGCGTTGAGCGCCGCCCACGCCCGGAACATTCCCCGAACAAGGAGAGAGATGGATAGAATCCCCGTCCGCGCGCGTTTCGCCTTCCTCGCCCTGGCCGCGCTGGGCCCGGCGAGCCTCTTCGGCCAGCCGGTCAAGCCCGACGCCGACGGCATGTTCAACGCCGGGCTGTCGCACCTCAAGGAAGGCCGCCCCGCCGTCGCGCTCGAGGAGTTCAAGCGGGCGATCAAGGTCGATGCCAAGAATTCCCTGTACTACAAGGGGCTGAGCGTGGCCTACGCGCAGCTGGCCGACCTCTGCCCGGCGGGCGACGAGGGGTGCCGGCAGGACAAGCTCAAGGAGTCCATCGCCGCCGCGCGGAAGGGGCTCGAGCTCAATCCGCTCTACGTGGACATCCACAACGACCTGGGCACGGCCCTGTTGAAGCTGGGCAAGCGGGACGAGGGGAAGCGCGAGCTGCTCCTCGCCTTCAACGACGCGACCAACCCCTATCCCGAGGTCTCGTCCCGGAACCTCGGCCAGGCCAGCTTCGAGGAGCGGAACTACCCCGAGGCCATCAACTGGTTCCGTACCAGCATCTCCCGCAACAAGTCCTACCCCGACGCCTACCTGGGGCTGGCGGACTCGCTCCTGGCCACGGGCCGTCCGGACGAGGCGCTGCTGTCCCTGGAGGCGGGCGTGAAGGAGCTGCCCGCCCACCCCGCGCTCCTGGTCGCGCTCGGGGAGGCGTACCAGAGGGCCGGCCGGCTCAACGACGCGCGGACGAAGCTGGAAGAGGCGTCGCGTCACGATCCCGGCGGGCCGGCGGGGAAGCGCGCCCTCGAGCTGCTCAAGGGCCTGCCCTCGCGGTAGCGTCTGCCCTATCAGTCCATCCTCGAGCGGCTCGT
>Ga0075424_100005005_pt1 | contig 12619 bp, 16 predicted proteins | sample SoiMethybrSBSTD3_FD_75301 | JGI IMG/M metagenome (GOLD analysis project Ga0075424, IMG submission 75301) | Bulk soil microbial communities from a Populus tree surrounding site in Tennessee, USA - Soil MetaG P. TD hybrid SBSTD3 | ecosystem: Environmental > Terrestrial > Soil > Tree plantation... | reverse complement strand
GCTTCGCTCATGTTAGCGATCCCGAGCTTAATGATCTTTCTGTCAGTGGCGTTGCCACCGGTCTTCAATCGATGGCTAAACATCATCACCGGAGCCGTCTATACGGCAATCATCCTGAAAACGATGTGGGTCTGGGCGTTCTATATCTTCTACGGAGTCATTGAAATCTCGCTCACATTACTAGTTGTCTGGTACGCGTGGCGATGGCCGAAGACGCCAGCAAGCACCTAGGGACCGCAGATTTCTCCAGGGTCTCTCGGCCGCGCAGGGCGGCCTAACTCGCGGGTGCAGCGGAGGTCGGCCACCGCCGGATGCAGCTCCGTCATGCCGGTGTCGACCAGCACGCGCGCATCGGGATGGTCGATGACGTGCACGTAGGCCGGCATCCGCTCGCCCTCGGCGAGCAGGTCGGCAACGCGGACTGGCGTGATGGTGATTGGGGCGGGGGCGTTCATTTTTTCCCTCCGTCAACATTCTTATTCGCTTTAACGCTTTAGGGAACTATCTCTCTGGTCTATCGAGGAGGCTCTCGATTCGTTGAAGCCAAGAATACGGTGGGCGCCCAAGCGCTAGCGCCGCCTAACCCCTCGTTGCAGCGGACGCGCAAAAAGCGGCGCGCCGCTGAACTCGAGTATCGTTAGGCGGCTCTCTCGGGCGAAGGAAGAGTGATGAAACCAGCGCTTCTAGCGGCCACAGTACTTCTGGCGGCTGTGTCGCTCGCGCACCTTTTGCGAATCCTTTTCGGTGTTCGCGTGACGGTCATGGACGAGGTCATTCCGATGTGGGTGAGCTGGGTCGCCTTCCTGGTGGCGGGTGGAGCGGCCCTAATGCTTTGGCGCAGTGCGCGGGGAACGGGCTGAGGATGCGATCGAGCTCGCCGCCGTCGTTCGAGTGCTCGCTGAATTTGCAGCCGCCTGACATGCGCGTGCAGCGGACTCGCGCCGCTCGCTTCGCTCGCACGCGCTCGCTGCTGACGCGCAGGCCTTTAGGCCACGCTGGAATGGTCTTGCTGGCGGCAGCGATGCTGATTCCTGAGCAAGGCTGTTCGAGTAGCGCTCCCCAGCCGCAGGGCGAGCCAGGAGGCCGACAAGTACTGTCGTACCAGTCTGAAGACGGCGTTTGGCACCAGAACACGGCTCTCGTCAAAGCTCCCGTGCTCCTGAGGCATGTGGACCCGGGGCTTCCGGAGTACCGCAGGGATGCTGTCTCAGGAACAGTCGGTTTGAAGATACTCGTGGCCAAGTCGGGCAGCGTTCTGGACGTCGTTGTCACGAAGAGCCTGTCGCCCCAGATGGATGAGCAAGCGATCAAGGCAGTACGTCAGTGGGGGTACCAGCCGGCGATTTTTGCTAACCGACCAGTTGCAGTGTGGCTTGCGGTCACTGTCAGCTTCAGCCTGTCAGGGTCATGAGGGCGTGGCCTAACGCGCGGGTGCAGCGGACTCGCACGCGTTAACGCGGCGTCGAAGGCTTGGCTTCTTCCAGTCTCCATCCGCTGCGGATGTTTTGGGCGTTGCAATAGTTCGACTCGCATGCGTTGCCGTTCAGACAGCGCAGGACGGCCTCGCACGCCTGCTTCGGCGTCGTGCCCGCGGGCATCGGGACCGTCTGTCTGCACCACCCGGAGTAGCCCGGGTTGCTGAAGGCGCAGTCGGCCTTGGGCGCGTCGGCCTTCGGCGGCGGCGATCCGACCGCTCGGTCCGTCGAGAACAGAAGCAGCGCCAGAAGGGCGAGCGGCCAAGCTGTGATCCGTACATTGTTCTTCAAGGATTCCTCCGTCTTCGGCGGTGTCCGGGCTTCGCGTGCCGAGATTGGCCCAAATCTTCTCACGCTGACCCGCCGCCCGTTAGCCCGGCGCATGAGTCGCAAAGACGTCGTACCGTTCTGATCGCTGCCGGTGCGATGATGGCCGCGGCAGGGCTCGCGGGCGCGCGTCCCTGGCTGACCTCGAGGCTTGACCCGCGCCCGCGAGCAGACGGACCCACGAGAGAGGAGGTCCAGGCGTGATGAGACCAGCGAATGTCTACGTCGCACTCGCCGGGTCGTGCCTGGTGGTCGCATGCCCGAGAACGGAATCGAGCCGTCCGCCGAGCGGGCCTACCGGCGGAGCGTCCTTCCAGACGACGCCGTGTCCCCAACCGAACATCGCGGGCTTCCCGGACCTCGACTTCCCGTCAGTTGTTCAGTGTGGCTACCTCACCGTGCTCGAGAACCGGGCCAAGCCCGACGGGCGCCGTATTCGCATCTTCGTGATGCGCGCACCCGCTGTCTCAGCGAGGCCAAGGCCCGATCCGATCGTGTACCTCTCGGGCGGGCCAGGTGGTGCCGGGTCGTTCGAGGTGGCGTCCATGATCAAGCACGGCCTCAACGCCGAGCGCGAGGTCATCTTCGTCGACCAGCGCGGCACGCACCGCGCCGACCCCCTCCTTGCATGTCCCGAATGGGAGCAGTTCTTGTACGACTCGGTCGGCGTTCCGTTCACGGCGGAATCGACCACACACATGGACAGCGCGGCGATCCAGGCGTGCCGCGACCGGCTGGCCGCGACTGGCGTCGACCTCGCCGCCTACAACAGCACGGAGAACGCGGCTGACATCGCCGACCTCCGAGTGGCTCTGGGAATCGACACCTGGAATGTCTACGGGGTCTCCTACGGATCGAGGCTGGCTTTGACCGTCCTGCGAGATCACCCGCAGGGCGTCCGCAGCGTGATTCTCGACTCGGTGTCGCCCGCCACGAACAACATCGTCGAGAACTGGTGGTCGGCTCCGGCGAGCTCGTTCAAGGCGATCTTCGCTGCGTGTGCTGCCCAGCCGGCTTGCGCCGCGGCCTACCCGAACCTGGAAGCGGACTTCACGGCCGCAGTGAACCGCCTCGACACGAAGCCCGCCATCGCTCAGGTCAAGGACGCATCCGGCTCAACGGTGACGGTAAATGTCGACGGATTCGCTCTGGCCTATACGGTGATCATGGCGAGCGAGCGCGGCGATGCCTCCGGCGTTCCCAGGATGATCGCCGACATCGCGCGAGGCGATCCGAGCGCGGTCGCCGCCGCGTACCTCGCGTTGCGGGGGCCGCAGGAGTTCGTCGGACTGGGAGGCATGGGTCTGGCCCTCACCGTGTTCTGCGCGGAGTCAGCCAATCTCACGACCGAAGTGGCCACGCTGGCGAAGGCGAAGGCGGCGCTTCCCGGTTTCCCGGACGGGGTGCTGCGAGTGCAGCCCAAACAGGGACGAGTCTTCACCGAGTGCCCGATCTGGAACGTCGGAATGGCCGCTCGGTCGGTGACCGCCCCGACCGTGAGCGACGTGCCGGTGCTGATCCTCGAAGGCGCCTTCGACGCCGCCACAGCACCCGAGTGGGTTGGTCAGATCACCCGGGACCTCAAGAACTCTCAGGTCGTGGCGTTTCCCTTCACGGGCCACTCGGTTCTCGGCAAGTCCAAGTGCGCTCTCTCGATCGTGGCCGCCTTCCTCGACAACCCGACCAAGCCGGTCGATCAAACCTGCGCCGCACAAACCACACTGACATTTGCCAGGTAGAGAGCGCCAGGCGAGGGCGACCGGTGAGGTGGTCATCAAGCCGGACAATGAGGGGAATGGGACTCGTACCAGGAGGGCGGGTGGGCCGGCAATGAAAGCTGCCGTACTCCATTCCCTCGGAGGTGTGCCTCGATTCGAAGATTTCCCCGACCCGCGAGCGGCCGACGGCGAGGTTATCGTCCAGGTCAAAGCGGCCGCTCTGAAGAACGTGGACAAGATGATGGCCAGTGGCTCCCACTACGACAGCTACCGTGAATTCCCGGTCGTCTGTGGCGTAGACGGAGTCGGAACGCTTGACGATGGCAGCCGTGTGTACTGCGGCGGCTGCCGACCGCCATACGGCATGATGGCCGAGCGCACCGTGGTGTCGCGAGCCAGGTGCCTGCCGGTCCCGGACAGCGTCGACGATGTCTTCGCGGCAGCTTTACCGAATTCCGCCCTCTCGTCGTGGCTCCCACTCGTCTGGCGAGCCCGACTTCAGCCTGGCGAAACGGTCCTCATCCTGGGCGCGACTGGCGTCGCGGGCAAGCTCGCCATCCAGGTCGCCAGGCATCTTGGCGCTGGCCGGGTTGTGGGCGCCGGCCGAAACGAACAGGTATTGAAGACGTTGCGTGATCTTGGAGCCGACGCAACCATATCGCTCGGCAAGCCCGATCCGGAGCTCACACTGGACTTTGTCGATGAATTCCGCAAGAGCCGTTTCGATGTCATTCTCGACTACCTGTGGGGGCATCCGGCTGAAATTCTGTTGAACGCATTGACGGGCCATGACCTGACAGCCGAAGGACCTGCGATCCGCCTCATTGAAATCGGTGAAATGGCTGGTCCTACGATTTCGCTACCCGCAGCCGCATTGCGTAGCTCGGGTCTCGAGATTTATGGAAGCGGAGGCGGCGGAATTCCGTACAAAGCCATCCTCGAAGCCTTCCCCAAGATGTGGGCGCTTGCCGCCAGCGGCGGACTCCGCATCGATACCGAGGAAGTGCCGCTCGCCGCTGTGGAGGCGACCTGGCGACGGCAAGGCTCGGACGGTCGGAGGGTCGTAATTGTTCCCTAGATGTTGCGAAGACCGATTCAGCGGACTCGCTCATCGTCTTCGGCTCTTCGCGAACCGCTGACCCGCCAGCCATTAGGCCGCCCCATCGCTATTGGTAGTCTTACGTGATGCGACCCCTTCGGTATTCCATCAACGTCACGTTGGACGGGTGCTGCGATCATCGTGAAGGGGTCGCGGACGAAGACTTGCATCGTAACGCGGTCCGGAACATCGAATGGGCCGATGCCCTCCTCTTCGGCCGGGTGACCTACGAAATGATGGAGGCTGCGTGGCGCCTCGCGACGCGGACGGTGGTGATGCCCGACTGGACGGAACCCTTCGCCCGCACGATCGACGCGAAAAAGAAGTACGTCGTGTCGAGCACTCTGGACCGGGTCGATTGGAACGCGGAGCTCGTGCGCGGGGATCTGGCGAAAGCAGTTCAGCAGCTCAAGCGGGAGCCGGGCAAGGGACTGCTCACCGGAGGCGTGACTCTCCCGTTCGCGCTGGCGGAGCTGGGATTGATCGATGAGTACGAGTTCGTGGTCCATCCCAGGCTGGTGGGCCATGGGCCGACGATGTTCGCCGGGCTATCGAAGCGTATCGACTTAAAGCTCGTGAGCCGGCTGGAGTTCGGCTCGGGGGCGGTGGCGATGCGATATGAGCCGAGAAGGTAGCCATCCCCCTCTAAGCCCGACCGAGGATGACGGCCAGTTCCGAAAGGGCGTGAGATGAACTTCGGACGTATCGCTCTCGCGGCGCTTGGTGGTTTGGTCGCCTACTTCGCTCTCGGCTTCTTGATGTTCGCCGTCCTGCCGACGATGAAGTCCGAGTTCGCGAAGTACCCGGCTGTGTATCGGCCCCCGGAAGCGATGAAGAGCCTCATGCCCCTCGGAATGGCAGCCATCTTTGTCGAGATGGTGGTTCTCGCGGTGCTCTACGCCATGACCTACCGGGGCGCCTCGGGGCTCGCCGCGGGCGCCGGCTTCGGTGCGCTGATCGGCGTCTTCGCGGTGTGCTCGTTCGTCGTGCACAACTACGTCAACCTCAACATCGGCCCGACGCTGACGATTCAGCAAGGCGTGGCCTACTTCATCCAGTGGCTGGTCACCGGAATCGTCATGGGCCTGATCTACCGACCGCTCTAGGCGGCTAGCCGCAGGAGGGCAATGATGGCGAAGGTCACCGGAATCGGCGGCGTCTTCTTTAAGAGCAAAGGCGACGGCGCTTCACTGGCGGCGTGGTATCAGAAGTACCTGGGTATGTCGCTGGAGGATTGGGGTGGCGCGATCCTCAGATGGCCGGATGACAAGGCTGAGGATCGGGGACTTACGGTGTGGCATGTCGCGGGGAAAGACAGCAAGTGGTTCAGTCCAAGCACGTCTTCCTTCATGATCAACTACCGTGTCGACAACCTCGGCGACCTGCTGGAACAGCTGCGTGCGGGGGGTGTGGAAGTCATCAAAGGACCCGACTCGGACGAGAACGGCAAGTTTGCGTGGATCATGGACCCGGACGGAAACAAGGTCGAGCTCTGGGAGCCGAAGGCCTCAGGCGACAAGAACAAAGGTGCCTGAGCGGAGGCAAGCTCGCGCCCGGCTTCTCGCGGATTCGGCCGCCGTCATTTCCTGCGCGGATTCGACACCGGCGTGACGCCTTCGAAGTAATGGCTGCCGCGCCTGGCCGCGTCCTGGACCTTCCGTATTAGCCGGCTCTTCGTGCGGGTATCGAGGAGCCCGGCCACGAAGCGCCGCTGAGCTTCGGTTCCGCCGTGGGTGAGCGATCGCCAGCGATCGTTGCGGGCGCTCCAGCACGTCAACTCGACCAGGACGGGGATGAGCGCGATGCCGCTCTCGGTCAGATCGTAGCGGTCCTTGCGCCGGTCGGCCACGTCCGAAGAGCGCTTGATGAGCCCTTCTTTCTCGAGGTGCCGGAGCCGCGAGGCAAGGATGTTTGTAGCGATGCTCTCGTCCGATCCAAGAAGTTCGCCATAAGTTCGTTTGCCCCAGAAGACGATGTCGCGAAGGATCACCAGCGACCAGCGGTCGCCCAGCACTTCGACCGCGAAGTTGATCGGGCAGTCCGAGCGCCTGCCCCTGAGCCCTTCTCTCCCCACGGCTCAGCACATTAGCCAAGTTCAGTGGCGACGGCAATATCACTTGCAATATGCAAGTAGGCGGAGTAGCGTCTGCGAGACCACGGGGAGGGCCCATGAAGAGCAAGGTGTTCGCCGGACTTCTATCCGCTCTTCTTCTCGGCGCAGTGCCGGCACGGGCGCAGACCCGGGCAGGCGCCTACGAGAAGATGGCGCCGCTCGAGCAATACTTGATTGCCGACAGGAACGCGGAGATTGCGCTGGCGCGCAGCGCCGCGCCTCCCGCGATCTCGAATGATGCATCCGTCCTGGTGCTCACGCCGCGCGGCTACGTAACCGCCGTCGAGGGCACAAACGGCTTCGTTTGCTTCGTCGACCGCTCGTGGTCGAGCAGCTTCGACGATCCCGAATTCTGGAACCCGCGCCTGCGCGGCCCGGTCTGCATGAACCCGGCGGCGGTCCGGTCCGCTCTGCCGCTCCAGATCAGGCAGACGGAGCTGGCGCTCTCACGCCTGACACGCGAAGAGATCCTCGCCCGGATGAAGGACGCGATCGCGAAGAAGGAGTTCGGACCGCCGGAGATCGGCTCGATGTCCTACATGATGTCGAAGCAGCAGTATCTCGGCGATCGCAACGGCCACTGGCACCCGCATCTGATGTTTTACGTTCCGGGCGATACGAACCCGGCCGCGTGGGGCGCCAACCTGCCTTCGTCGCCGGTCTTCGGCGGCGGACAGGATCTTCCGGGCGGCGGACGCATGCCGTGGACTCTCTTCTTCGTTCCGATACCCCGATGGTCCGACGGCGCGCCCGCGGAAGAGCACCCGAGCTCGCAGAAATAGCTCGTTCACTGGGTCGCACAGGGCCTCGACCTAACAGTCGCGTTTATGATGCGTGCAGGTTCGGGGCCTCGGATTGCTGGTCGCGCATCCGCCCTTCGGTTCGCGAGCCGCTGATCCGCAGGCGAGGCCGCGTTAGGTAGGTCGGGGAGTCGGTGGACAGAATACTTGTATGGGCCATCGGTGGCCTGCTACTCGTCTGGTTCAGTCGTGCGATCGCTAGGTGGCGATCTCGACACGCAGGGGCGACGGGAACCGAGGCAGTGGAGCTTCCGTTGGGCTCCTCGATCGCTTCGGCACACGTTCACATGCGGGGTGATCGCCCAGATCTGGTTGAATGGTTGACTGGAGCCGTGGCCCAGGAGACTGGCTTCCGTTGCTATCGCACCGAGTGGCGAGGGTTGGGTGCGATCATTCCTCAAGTTGGCGTGGCGACCGAGCCGGTGGGCTTGACCATTCAGGTCGAGTCGGATCCTGACTTCGTTCCCGCGGAACGAGATGAATTGATCGAAGAACTTAACGGCTTAGTGAACGAGACAGCGCTAGGTCGTCTCAAGCTGGCGACCTCACGCCTTGCGATCATGTCCGTTGCTCATCCTGACACGGAGGTGACAGCCGCTTCGATCACTATGGGCGCCTCGACCAATCTCGACCCGCGCTCGCCGCAGGTCGATCGAGTCCTGCGAGCACTGGTCGCGCTGACCGACGGCGTAGCGATTGACTTGGTGAATGGCGGAGTGTTGAGCACACCGGATGGAGCTTGGGTTGCTTTCTGACTCGCGGCCTAACAGGCGGGTGCAACGGACTTGCCACCCGTTCGGCGGCGGAACTTCACGGAGGTGGCTCGGCGGGCTCGTGCTTGCGGCGACCGCAGCTGTGGGGTGTAGCTCCGCGGCCGCGGCCCCGCCTGTGAAGCAGTCGAGGCAGAGTTTTGGCAATAGTCTGAGCCTCGCGATCTCGTTGGAAAGTGCCCTGGCAGTCGGCGACAAGTCGGTCATGGCAAAGTTCGCTCTCACGAACAACGGACCGGAGGCTTTCAATGGGTGCTTTGGTCCGGCGTGGGGACTCAGCGTGATTGTTGGCGGGCACAATGCGGGCCACGCTGTTCGAGCGGACTATCCGAGTTGTGAGGAAAAGTTGACCCTCTTGCCGCATCAAACGATTGTCTGGTCGAAGAGGGTTCCATTCAGTGATCTGCGGGCGGGCCTGGCGAAAGTGACCGGCTGGGTGAGGATTGTCGATCCCACGGCTTGCGATCCGCACTACGGTTGTCGCGACGTGTCCGTTGCGTCCAAGTCGATGTCGGTTCCGATTGGAGAGAGGTGAACGACCGTGACCAACGGTCGAGCAACGAGCGCGTACATGTCGAGGCGGCTGCTTCTCACCTGCATGACGCTTTTGCTTTCGATCGCGTCATCGGCTCGAGCCCAGAGCGAGACACCGAGGCCCGCGCCCGAGCTGAAGAAACTCGACTACTTCGCCGGCACATGGACCACGGAAGGCGAGATCAAGCCGGGGCCCATGGGCTCGGGCGGCAAATTCACAGGAACAAACCGCGTCGAGTGGATGGAGGGTGGATTCTTCCTGGTGACACGCTCCGAGTTCAACGGCGCCATGGGCAAGGGTGCGGAAACAGCCTACATGGGCTATGACAGCGACGACAAGATGTACACCTACGACTCCTTCAACACTCTGGGCGAAGCCGATCACGCCAAAGGCAATGTGGATGGCGATACGTGGACCTGGCAGAGCAAGACGAGGATGGGCGCACAAACCATGAAAGGGCGACTCACGATCAAGATGCTCTCGGCCACGGCCTACAACTTCAAGTTCGAAACGTCGCCCGACGGCACCACCTGGACCGCCGTATTGGAAGGCAAGACGAGAAAGAAATAGACGCCAGGCGGCGGGCGGCGCGCGGCTTCAAAGGAGAGCGTGATGAGAAAACTGTCGTGGTGCCTTTTCGGCGTCCTGCTGGCGACGACTCTCGGCGCCCGCGCGGCGGGCGCGGCGGGCGCGGCGGAGCCTCCAAAGCTCAAGGTATTGATTTCCGCCGACATGGAGGGCGTCGGAGGTGTCAGCACGTGGACGGTTCAGGCGGGCTCGAAGGGCCGCGAGTACGAAAAGTTTCGCCAGCTCATGACCAAAGAGGTCAACGCCGCGATTGCCGGCGCTTTCGACGCGGGCGCCACGGAAGTCGTGGTGGGCGACTCCCACGGCGACGGGCAGAACATCGACGTAGAGCTGCTCGATAAGCGGGTCCGGCTCATTCGCGCCTGGCCGAGGCCGCTCGGGATGATGCAGGGTATCGACGAGACGTTCGGTGCGGTGGCATTCATCGGCTACCACGCCGCCGAAGGGCGCCCTGCGGCGATTCTTTCCCACACATTCACCGGCACGATGGATGTCGAGCTCGACGGCGTGGCCGTGTCAGAAGCCGGGTTCAACGCCGCAATCGCGGGTGAGTTCGGCGTACCCGTAGTGTTTCTTTCGGGCGACCAGACCATCTGCGGGGACGCGCGCAAGCTCCTCGGCCCGATCGAGACGGCTGCCGTCAAGGATGCGACAGGCTTCTACTCGGCCTCCATGATGCACCCGGAGGAAGCGCAGAAGCTGATCCGGGAGGGAGTGCGGCGCGGTGTCGAGCGCCGGCGGGAAATCCAGCCGTATCGCGTGGCGAAGCCGGTGCGGCTCCAGTTGCGCTTTCACCAGGTCGTCGATGCGGAAGTCGTGTCGCTGCTCCCGGGTATGGAGCGCCCGTCGGGCAACGTCGTCGTCTTCCAGGGCCGCGACATGGTGGAGGTCGCTAGGTTGATGGAAGCCATCACTAACATGAACCAGGTCAGGCCGTGACTCCAGCGGACTCGCTCGTCGGCTTCGAATCGTGGCGGTCGGACGCGTAGTCATCGTTGGGGCGGGACCGGCCGGGGCAGCCCTGGCCTACCTCCTCGCCCGCCGCGGGGTGGAGGTTTCGCTGCTGGAGCGGCACCCCGATTTCGAGCGGACATTCCGCGGCGACGGCCTGCAGCCGAGTGGGATCGATGCATTCGACCAGATGGGGCTCGGCGAGCGGCTCCGGCAGCTTCCCAGGGCCACCATCAAAACGATCGAGCTCTACCAGGGGGGCAGGCGGCGGGCTTGTCTCTCGACCGAGTCGCTGGGCTTCATCGGCTGCTTCATCCCCCAGCCGGCGGTCCTCGCCATGCTCACCGACGAGGCTCGCAAGTACCCGTCCTTCCGGCTTCACCTGGGGACGGTAGTCCGGGACCTGATTCGAGCGGGGGATCGGGTGGCCGGAGTGCGCGCCGGCGATCCGGACAAACCGAGCGACTTCCCGGCAGACCTCGTCATCGGAACTGACGGCCGTTACTCGACGGTGCGCAAGCGCGGAGCTTTCACCGAGCTGCCGTCGCCGCAGCACTTCGACATCCTGAACTTTCTGATCCCGTTCCCCGACTTCTGGCCCGACCGCTCGACCGTGCGGCTGGAACTGGGACCGGGGTGCCTGACGGGCGGGATCCCGACGGCCGACGGCCGGCTCTGGATCGGCATGACCATCGAGAAGGGGCAGCACAAGGCGCAGCGGGCTTCCGATCCGGGATGGTTCACCGAGGAACTGCTTTGCCGCACGTCGCCCGACCTGGCGGCCCACCTCCGGTCGCATCCGGAAGCGCTCGAGCACCCGGTGCTGCTGGACGTGATGGTCAGCAGGTTGGAGACCTGGACGGCGCCCGGCCTGCTGCTCCTGGGAGACGCGGCCCACCCGATGTCGCCCAACGGGGGCCAGGGGATCAACATGGCCCTGCGCGACGCCCTGGTGGCCGCCAACCACCTGGTCCCGGTGCTCACCCGCGGCAATGACCCCGCGGAGATCGACGCCGCCATCCGCCGGGTCGCCGAGGAGAGGCTGCCGGAGATCGTCGCCATCCAGGAGTACCAGCGGAAGCAGACTCGAATGTTCCTGGGGTCCGACCGGATCTCGGCCCGGCTGGCAATGCGGCTGTTGCCCTTCCTGGCGAGGAGCGGGTTGCTCCGCCGGCTCCTCGAAAAGCGGCTCCACACCTTTCAGCACGGCATCGTGCCCGTTCGATTGACGGCGTGACAGCGTTAGGCAGGGCATCCCTCCTGAACCGCTAAGCTCTCATCATGGGCGACGCTCCATGGATTGAGTCCGCCAAGCGCCAAGCAACGAAGCTCAGGCGGTTGGAGGAGGCGATTCGCCTTCTGGCCGGCGGTAAAGTGCTGGGGCTGAAGTAACAGGCCGCCCAACAGCGTGCGTTCGGCGGCACCTCCCGAAGGACGTTGTCGTGACTCAAGGGACTCTGCTGGATCTCATCGTCGGCGCTACGGCGTTGAGCGGTCTGCTGGCAGGTGCCAGTGCCGACCGCGGCGTGGCGCCGACTGGACCCGATGGTCTGGGCCGAGCACAGCCGTCATGCAGATATGGGCAATGGCCGCTTCTGGTATCCCCTGCTCGCGTTCGGAGCGACCGGGCTCTCGGTGGCGGCGGCGATCGGGGTTTACCGGCGCGCAGTCGTTCCCCGAGGGCTCGCGGAGCCGGTTTATTTGGCAGCGGTTGCATCGGTTCTGGGGCTGACCATGACAGTGTTGGCGGCGCCGCAGCTGCTGCGTCTTCGTAAGCCTCGCGATCGCGCCACCACCGAGGCGTCCTTTCGCGCCTTTCATGCGTGGGGGCTCATCCGAGCTGTCTTTCAGATACTCGCGTTTCCGATCAACTTGTGGGCGTTATACGTGCTTTCGGCGCAACCCCATGCTTGAACGCCGGAGATAAACCCATGAAGCAGACTGCGAATGCTCGGTTCACGATCAAAACCTGGGACGAAAAGCCCTACAGTGAAGGACCGGACGTGCCGAAACTCACTCGCGCCAGCGTCACGAAGATCTTCACAGGAGACATCGAAGGGGAAGGACAGGTCGAATACCTGATGATGTATCGAAGCGACGGTACAGCGGCTTTTGTCGGACTCGAGCGAATCGTCGGCCGAATCGGCCCAAAGAACGGCACTTTCGTACTCCAGCGCACGGGAGTATTCGAGGGCGGCCAGGCCATCGAATCCTATTCCGTCATCGAAGACTCCGCGACCGGG
>Ga0075424_100005004_pt1 | contig 12620 bp, 11 predicted proteins | sample SoiMethybrSBSTD3_FD_75301 | JGI IMG/M metagenome (GOLD analysis project Ga0075424, IMG submission 75301) | Bulk soil microbial communities from a Populus tree surrounding site in Tennessee, USA - Soil MetaG P. TD hybrid SBSTD3 | ecosystem: Environmental > Terrestrial > Soil > Tree plantation... | reverse complement strand
CGGACGGCGGAGATCCAGGCGCTGGAAGAGATCGCCGAGGCCGCGCTGGGCGCCAGCGACGCCGACGCGCTGCTCGGCAAGATGGTCGAGCTGGCCACCGGCGTGTTCAATGCCGACGCCGCCGCCATCCTGCTGCTGGACGAGGCCCACAGCGAGCTGCGCGGACGCGCGGCGGCCGGTCTGGGCGGCGATCTCAGCCGCGTGTCGATGCCGGCCGACGGCGGCGTCGCGGCGATCGCGCTGTCGACGCAGGCGCCGGTGATCATCCCCGACGGCGCCTCCGCCGATCCCCGGGTGATCAGCCCCGCCATCCGCGAGGGCGGCTTCCGCTCGCTGATGGTGGCGCCCCTCATCGTCGGCGGCGCGCCGATCGGCGTGCTGGAGGTCGCGCGCAAGTCGCGGCGCCTCGACCCGCGCACCGAGCGGCTGCTGCGCATCGTGGCCGACCGCATCGCGGCCACGATGGTGCACGCCCGGCTGCAGGCGGAGACGCGCGAGCTGGCCGACGTGGTGCGGCGCATCGGCGAGGGCGTGCTCGTCACCGACGCCGAGGGCAAGGTGATCTTCGCCAACCGCGCGTTCGCCGAGATGGTCGGCGTGCCGGCCGACGCGCTGCGCGGCCGGTCGTGGACGGAGCTGCTGGCCACCTCCTCCCAGGACGTGCCCGCGCTGACCGCCCAGATGCGCAGCGCCACCTGGCAGGGCGAGGTCCTGCTGATCACCGGCGCCGGCGATCCGCGCCCCGTGCTGGTGAGCCTCTCCACGGCGGCCGACGGCGGCGGCCAGGTGCAGCGCATCGGCGTCTTCCGCGACGTCAGCCGCGAGCACGAGCTGCGCTTCCGCCTGATCCGCGAGCAGAAGTTCCGCACGCTCGGCTCGCTGGCCGCCGGCGTCGCCCACAACATCAACAACCGTCTGACGCCGGTGCTCGGGTGGACGGAGATGCTGCTGGAGCGCTTGGCCGCCGACGAGGCGATCGACCGCGACGAGCTGGTGCACGCCCTTCGCGTGATCAACCAGGGCGCCTCCGACAGCGTGGAGACCGTGCGCCGCCTGCAGGACTACTCGCGCCCCTCGCGCGTGCGCGGTCCCGAAGGCGTGCAGCTCCGCGACGTCCTGGAGCAGCTCCTGGCGCTGACGCGGCCGCAGTGGGACAACGAGGCGGCCCGCCGCGGCATTCGCTACGAGATCGACCTCAAGGCCGAGCCGGCGCCGCTCATCCTGGCGGTGGCCAGCGAGATCCGCGAGGCCATGCTGAACATCCTGGAGAACGCACTCAACGCGATGCCCGAGGGCGGCCGGCTCACGCTGCACGTGCGCGGCGAGGACGACCGCGCCGTCGTCTCCATCGCCGACAGCGGTCGCGGCATGAGCCCCGAGGTGCAGCGCCTGGCCTTCGAGCCGTTCTTCACCACGCGCTCGAGCGAGGGCGGCTCCGGCCTGGGCCTGAGCCTGGCCCAGGAGATCGTCCACCGCTATCGCGGCACGATCGGCGTGTCCAGCCGTGAAGGCGTCGGCACCACGTTCACGCTCGCGTTCCCCGCGATCAGCGTGGATGCCGCGCGCACGCCGGCCTTCCTGCCCACGCTGGAGCCCATGCGCATCCTGGCCGTCGAGGACGAGCCCGAAGTCCTCGACGTCATCCGCGCCATGCTGACGGCCGCCGGCCACACCGTGGTGAGCGCCGCCTCGGGTCGCGAGGCCCTCGAGCTCTTCGAGCGCGAGCCCCTCGACGTGGTGGTGACCGACCTCGGGATGCCGGGCATGACCGGCCTCGCGCTGGCCGAGGAGCTGAAGGGCCGGCGCGCCACCCCGGTGGTCCTGCTCACCGGCTGGGCCGACGAGCTGGACTCGAGCCACTCGCAGCACGTCGACGTCGTTCTCGCCAAGCCGGTGACGCGCGAGCGGTTGCTCGCCGGGCTGGCCAAGGCGGTCCCCGCGCGCGTCCGCCCCGGCTAGCACGAATCGCCGGCCGGCTCGGTGGCATCCTTCAGAGTGGGAGGAGCCGAGGATGAGCCAGCTGTCGCGCCCCGTGGCCTCGGTCGTGACGCCAGAACCCGTCGTGGAGGGCGCCGGCGTGCGCCTGCGCCGCAGCGTGGGGACCCGTCAGCTCGATCACCTCGATCCGTTCCTGCTGCTCGATCACTTCGAGTCGGCGTTGCCAGCCGACTACGAGGCCGGCTTCCCGTATCACCCGCATCGAGGCATCGAGACGGTGACGCTCGTCCGCGCGGGTGAGATCCGGCACGGTGACTCGCTGGGGCACCGCGGGACCATCGGCGCCGGCGACATCCAGTGGATGACCTCGGGCAGCGGGATCATGCACGAGGAGATGCCGCAGGTGCGTCCCGGAGGTATCGCGGGCTTGCAGCTCTGGCTCAATCTGCCCGCGCGCGACAAGATGAGCCGGCCGAAATATCGCGATCTCTCCGCGGACCGTCTGTCCGAGACCCAGACGGCGGAGGGCGCGGTCATTCGCGTGATCGCCGGCGAGGCGAACAGCGGCCGGCTCGTCGGCCCGGTCGAGGGCCTGGCGGTGGCGCCGAAGTTCATCGACGTGACGCTGCCGCCCGGCGCCGGCTTCCGGGAGGCGGTGCCGCGCGGCCATACCGCCTTTGCTTACGTGGATCAGGGTGAGGTGCGCTTCGGCCCGGAGCGGACGGCGGCCCGTGCGCCGGCGCTCGTCGTGTTCGGTGACGGGGACGTGGTGGAGGCAGCGACCAACGGCGCGGGCGGCCGCTTCCTGCTCGCGGCGGCGCGGCCGCTGGGCGAGCCCATCGCCCGCTACGGGCCCTTCGTAATGAACACGCGCGCCGAGATCGAGCAGACGCTGCAGGAGCTCCGCAGCGGCCGCTTCATCCGCGACGAGCCGCGCGACGCCTGAACCGCCCTAGACGGTTCGCCGGTTTCCGCCCGACCGCGCGTTACAATGACGCCGCGTGAACGGCGTGCGCCAGGTCCGTGCGCGGATCCGAAACCGGCTCGTGTTCTTTGCCGAGACGGTGCGCGCCACGAGCCAGGTCGGCGCCTTCGCGCCGACGTCCGCACTCGCGGCCGCCGCGGTGGCCAGGTCGCTCGCGGCCTACACGCCTCCCCGAGCGGTCCTCGAGATCGGCGCCGGCACCGGCGCCCTCACGCGCGCGCTCGTCGCCCGGCTCGGCGCCGGCGATCGGCTCGATCTCTGCGAGATCAACCCGCGGTTTGCCCAGGTCCTGCAGGACGAGTTCGCCAAGCTCGCCGAGCCCACCGTGCGCGTGTTCGCCGACGACGTGGACGGGCTGCCGTCCGACACGCGCTACGACGTCATCGTGTCGTCGTTGCCGTGGCTCAACCTGGACCCGCCGAAGGTCCGCCGGATCCTCGAGCGCTACGACGCCAGCCTGCGGCCCGGCGGCACGCTCTGCTACGTCGACTACTGGGGCAACGGCGTCCGCGTGCTGATCGGCTCCGGCCGCGAGCGCCGCCGGCTGCGCGGCGTGCGCGACGCTCTCCGCGCGTTCCAGCGTCGCTACACCTATGCGCGCCGCGTGGTGCTCTGGAATCTCCCGCCGATGTCCGTGCACAACCTGCGGAAGCCCACGGCGTGACGCTCCGCCGGGCGATCCCGAGCCTCATCACGCTCGCCGCGCTGACGGTGGGGCTGGCGGCGATCCGCGCCGCGCTGCTCGGGGATGGCGAGGAGGCGGCGTGGCTCGTCCTCACGGCCATGCTGCTGGACCAGCTCGACGGCGCCGCGGCGCGTCTGCTGAAGGCGCGGACACGCATCGGCGCCGAGCTCGACTCCTTCTCGGACTTCGTCGCCTTCGGTCTGGCGCCGGCGTTCGTCCTGATCGGCCCGCCGTCGCCGGAGGCCTGGCCGGCGTGGCTGCTCGGCGAGCGCGCGCTCGCCGTCGTCTACGTCTGTGGCTGCGCGCTCCGCCTGGCGCGCTACAACACCCAGGACGCGCCGACGGGCCTCGACGTGTTCCGTGGCCTGCCCTCCACGCTGGCCGGCGCGCTGGCAGCGTCCGCGGTGCTGACGGCGAGCGCCCACGGCGGCCGCCTGCGCGGGCTGGCGCTTGCCGTGCTGCTGGGCGTGCTCGGCGTGCTGATGGTGAGCGATCCGCTGCGGCCGCCGAAGATCCACGTGCTCGCCGCGCGGCTGGCTGCTCGCGGCACGCTCGGCCGGGCAGTGGTCATCGCGAATCTCATCTTGGTCTATGCGACCGTGCTCTGGCGCGTGCTGCCGGAGTACGTCCTCGGCCTCGCGCTGCTGTACGCCACCGCGGGCAGCCTCATGGGCCGCCGGCGCGACGCCTCGCCCGCGCTCACGCCGTCTGGGGTTGCAGGAAGCTCCGGATGACGGGGCGGGCCAGCCACGTGCCGGCCGCGCGCCCCAGCGCGCGGACCGCGCCGATCTTGACGCGGTCCCACCCGGGGCCCCGCAGCGCGTACACGAGCGCCAGGAGATGCGAGGTGCGGACCAGCCGCTGATTGACCGGCCACTGGCGCGTCTGCCAGGCGGCGAGCGCCGTTGCGAGGTCGCCGCCCGCGGCCAGTGCGGGTCCGAGCGTGTCGCCGAACGTGCCGGCGTCGTCGAGGGCCATCGCCATGCCCTGGCCGGCCGTCGGGTTCGTCAGGTGCGCGGCGTCGCCAAGGATCACGAGCGGGCCGGCCACGTAACGCTCGGCGTGGCCACGCGCGAGCGCGTACACCTGCGCGCCGGCGCGGTGCAGGCGCATGCCGTCGAGCACCGGCGCGCGCGCCACCAGGAGTCGCGCCAGCTCGTCGTCGCTGCGGCTCAGCCACCATGCCGCGCTGCCCGCCTCCACCAGCACACCGAGGCCCACGCGGGCCGGGCGCGGCATCAGGAGGACGCCGCCGTCGGCGTGGAAGTGCACGCGCATCGCGTTCTCGTAGTCCGCCGGCCGGTCCGCCTCCAGCCCCAGGTAGGCGTGGTCGTACGCGGTGGTCGGCATCGCGATGCCGGCCGCGCGTCTCACCAGCGAGGCGTGGCCGTCGGCGCCGACGACGACCCGCGCGCGGACTTCGCCCGATCCCTGGCCCGTCTCGTAGCGGACCCGCGCGCCACGCTCCCACGGCTCCACGGTCACGACCTTGACCGGCCTCAGCAGCCGCGTGCGCGCGCCGGTGCCGGCGGCGGTGAGCAGCACGTCCTCGAAGCACGCGTGGGGAAGCACGAGGTAGGGGCTGTCCTCGCCGGTTGTGGTGAGCGGCACCTGCGTGACCTTGCCGTGAGCCGAGTGATGGATCTCCAGCCGGTCGATCGCCTGGGCGCCGGCGGCCCGCACAGCCGCGAGGACACCCCAGCGTTCCAGCAATCGCGTCGCCTTCGGCAGCAGGCTGTCGCCGCGATGGATGCCGCCGGCGCGCGCGCGCCGCTCCAGCACGACGACGCTGGTGCCGTGCGCGGCCAGCGCGCAGGCCAGCGAGGCGCCCGCGATGCCGCCGCCGACGATGGCGACGTCCGCGTCGAGGACGTCGCTCACGCGGCCGCGCCGAGGATGCGGAGCGCGCCCCGCACCACGCGCGTCTCGATGGGCGTCGCCAGGGTCGTCAGCTCGCCGTCGAGCGTGACGGGCACCGGCGCGCGGCTCTCGAAGCGCACCCACGGGCTCTGGGCCAGCGTGACGCCGGAAAGACCTCCGTGGCGCCCGGAGGTCACGCGGCCGAAGCGCATCAGCAGGCGGGGCCACGACTGGCCCGCAATGACGCAGAGATCGAGCAGCCCGTCGTCCACGCGCGCGGCCGGGCAGATGCGCATGCCGCCCGCGTAGCAATCCGTGTTGGTCACCGCCGCGAAGGCGACCGGCCGCTCGTCGCTGCCGCCGGCGTGGCTGATGCGCACGGTGGGCGGCCGGTACGTCACGATCGAGTGCAGGGCGGCGTACGAGTAGAGTAGCCGGCTGCGGGGAACGAAACGCACGCGCTCGATGAGCCGGATGGCCGGCGTGTCGAGCCCGACGCCGAGCACGCAGACGAACACGCGGTCGGCGACGCGGCCAAGGTCGATCGTGCGCACGTGCCCGGCGGCGAGGACGGCCAGCGCCGCCTCCGGGTTGGCCGGCACGCCGACGGCCATCGCCACGTCGTTGCCGGTGCCGAGCGGGACGATCGCGAGCGCGGTCGGCGTCTCGGCCACGCCGGTGGCGGCGAAGTGCACGGTCCCGTCGCCACCGGCGATCACCAGCCTCGGGTGCCCCTGCTTGGCGCTGTCCCGCGCCAGCGCGGTCACCTCGGACGCGCTGGTGGTGACGCGCCAGTCGAGCGGTCCGAAGATCGCCTGCAGGCGCGGCCGGAGCGCGGCGGCGCGCTCGGAGGTGCGGCCGCCTCCGGCGGCGGGATTGACGATCACGCGCGTGGTCATATCCAGGCCTCCTTCAGTCCGAGCCGGTAGCCGAGCGTCGTGACGACGACATGGCCGGCGAGGATGACCGGCACGCAGAGCAGGGTGGGCACGAGCGGCGGCGTCCACACGGCCATCACGAAAAGATAGCTCGCGACCAGAAAGTCGAGCTGGTCGAAGACGAGCCACGGCTTCCCGGACGGAATCCCGACGCGGCGCTTGAAGAAGGATTTCACGGCGTCGCCGACGCCGGCCGCCAGCCCCATGAGCGCGCCGGGCAGCACCGGATGCGCGGCGTAGTCGAGCAGCGCGAGGTCATGGCCGATGCCCGCGCGATAGACCAACCGCTGGATCTCGAACACGAGCGCGCCCACGACGATGCCGGCGAGCAGGCCGCGCCACGTCTTGTGATCGCCGAGGATGCGCCGTCCACCGAGCGTGCGGCCGCCATCGAGGGGGCCGGCCAGCCGCTTGAACCACGGCGTGACGAGCGCCGGGCTCATGTTGCCCAGGTACGCCGGCAGGAAGAAGTAGAGCACGCGAACGATCTCCCCCACGCCGGTCGCTCAGATCGACCGCGTCAGGATCAGCAGGTCCAGCACCGCGCGCAGCGACAGCGGGCACGCCGCCAGGTACTCGCGCTCGAGGACGTCGGGGCCCCACTTGAGCTTGTACTGCGCCTGGCTCTCCGCCGGGTACACGAGCCGGCCGTGGCGATAGAGCTGCCGCACGGCCCACGCGGCGAGCCGGTTGGCGCCCGGGTGCTCGTGCTCACCGATCACGAACGGCGTGAAGCCGAGGTGCAGGAAGGCCACACCCTCCGCCGTGAAGCGCTCGATCGCCGTCGCGTTGCACAGCTCCATGGTGCCGGGCGGCGCCTCGGGCGCGCGGCGCGTGAGGTCGTGCAGGTAGCCGGGGCGCGCGCCCCAGGCCGGCACGTAGGTGATGAAGCCGAGCATGGCGCCGGCGGCGTCGAGCGTCGCGAAGATGCGCCGGCGCGTGTCGTCCACCTCGCCGAGCTCGCCGATCATGAAGTCGAGCTCTTTCTTTCTCTTGGCGCCGAGCCACGCGGCGCTGATCGCGTGCAGCCGCTCGAAGGACGTCGTGTCGCGTTCGGCGTCGCGGCCGAGCTCGACGACGCGGAGCCCCGCGTGGCGCGCCCGCGCCAGCTTGTTGCGCAGCCGCATCTTCGCCGTCCCCCCCAGGCTGAACCCCGCCAGCGTGAGGGTGAAGCTGGTCCCGAGCTGATTCACGGTAAAGCCGCGTGAGCGCAGGAGGGAAACCTGCGGCTCGCGTACCTGAACGAACAGCGTCCGGCGGCCACGCGCGGCGGCAAAGGCGACGAACCGATCGAGCAGCGCGCCCTGCCGCTCCGCGGAGGCGTGAACACCCCCCAGCGCCAGCATGTGACGGCCCTGCTCGCGATACGCGATGAAGCCCTCGCCGGCCGCGTCCTCGAAGCGGGCGTTGCGCCGCGACAGCGTGAGGAAGCCGGACGGGTGGTCGATGAGCGCGGCGTCCGTGGACACCGCGCGCGCAGGCGCCTCGAGCACAGCGCTCATGATCGTCTCCTCACGCGAAACGGTCGAGCAGCCCCATGAAGCCGACGCCGGCCTGGAAACCCGCCCAGCGCGTCACCTCGCCGGGTAGCAGCGGCAGATCCTTGCGGAACCACGGCAGATCGGCGTGCGGCAGGCCGCACAGCATGTCGGCGAGCCAGGCGCCGGAGGCGAGCGACAGCGCCACGCCGTGGCCACACCACCCGAGCGCGTGGAGGACACGCGGCCGGTCGCGCAGGCGCTGGATGGCCGGCAGCGCGTCGGCGACGTAGCCGATGACGCCTGTCCAGCCGTGCGTGACGCGCAGGCCGAGGTCGGTCCCGAACGTGACCGCGAGCTCGCGCTCGAGGGCGGCGAGTGCGCGCGCCCGCGCCGCCGGAGACTCGCGGCCGCCGTTCCAGTAGTAACGCGGGCGGCCGCCGCCGAAGACGATCCGATCGTCGGCGGTGAGCCGGAAGTAGTCGAAGACCCGCCGGGAGTCGAGGATGCCCTCGCGGCCCTTCCAGCCCAGCGCGTCGCGCGCGCCGCTGTCGAGCGGCTCCGTGGCGACGACCTGAAGGTGCACGGGCAGGATGCGTCCACGGAAGAGTCCGAGCCCGGGCGTGTAGCCAGCCGTGGCGACGACGACGTCGTCGGCGATCACGAGCGTGCCGCCCTCGAGCTGGAGCCGCACCGGGGCGCCGTGGCCGATGGCGAGCACGCGCGCGCCCTGGAAGATCAGCCCACCCTGCTGCGTCACGCGCTCGGCCAGACCCGTCAGCAAGCGCAGTGGGTGCAACGTGCCGGCGATCGGCAGGCGAATCGCGGCGGGCGCCGCGCCGGCGGGCGTGGACTCCAGATGCACGAGACGCGCGAGGGCGTCGCGGTCCAGGGCCTCGCCGGGCAGCCTCAGCCGCTCGAGCAGGTGAGCCAGCGTCCTCAGCCGCGCGGCGCCGACGCGTGAGCGGGCGACGACGAGCTGTCCCGTCATCTCGAGCTCGCAGGCGATCCGCTCGCGTTCGACAAGCGCGGCGACGGCCGCGACGGCGTCCAGGCTCGCCGCGTAGAGCGCGCGAGCGCGAGCGAAGCCGTGACGACGAATCAGCCCCGGGAGACTCTGTCCAACACCGGGACCGAGCATGCCGGTGGTGTGGCCGGAGGCGCCGGCGCCGAGGCGCTCGGCCTCCAGCACCACCACGCGCGCGCCCGGGCGTCGGAGCAGAACGTGATGAGCAGCCGACAGGCCGGCGAAGCCACCGCCCACGATCGCGACGTCGGCTCGCACGCGCGATCTGTCGAGGTGGGGATACTCCGGACATGCGACACCATCGCGCCAGACAGGCTGGCCCACGATCATGATGTGCGCGCCCCCTCGTCGAGTGTGCGGGCAACGTCCGGCGACCGGCGGATGCGCCAGATCCGGCCGTCCACGATGTAGTGATGGAACGCGACGCCCCAGCCAAGCCCCAGCAGTACGTTTCGTGTCGTCTCGGATGACGTCGCCGCGACGCCGAAGACGCGGGCGCCGTACCACACGAGGCCGAAGGCGAGCCCGAGCGTCAGGTAGCGGGCCAGGCTGCCCGAGGGCACGCGGCCACGGCCGCGCTCGTACTGCCAGACGATGCGGTGGTACTGCAGGTTGTGAAAGATCGTCAGCGTCGCCAGGATCGCCAGCAGGTTGTCGAGCAGCGCGAACACCAGCAGGTGGAAGACCGTGACGATTGCGAGCAGCAGGTGCTTGGGGCCCGGCCGGAAGGGCTCGATCCGTTCCGACAGCACCAGTGTCACGAGCGCGAGCACCACGAGCGCGAACGCCAGATCGAGCGGCAGGCGCAGCGACGCCAGCGCGGGCGGTGGCAACAGCAGCGGCAGGCCGCTCGCCACATATGCGTCGCTGAGCGAAAAACGCAGGTAGGGATAGGCGCAGCCGACCCACAGAAGCATCGCGTCGAGCCGCGCGCCGCGCCGGTCGTGCTCGCCCGCCCGCCGGCGATACAGCATCAGGAAGCCGTAGTGCTGGCGCACCAGGTGCCAGTAGCCCCACAGGTTCGCGCCGACAAGGAAGAAGCCGAAGAGCGGCGACACGAAGAGCGCGACGGCCGGGCCGAGGGCGAGGACCGCCCACGACCAGCCGCCGGGGAGCGTCGAGCGCGAGGCCTCGTCCGCCGCCAGGTAACTGCGTGCATACGTGCCCCACACGTGCGTGCCGTCGAAGGCGATGCCCCACAGGAGCACCGCCAGCAGAACGGGATGCCAGGGGCCGGTGCTCGCGTCGTCGAGATGCGGCGCGGCGACGAAGAACGCGAGCAGCGCGAGGCCGGCGAGCACGGAGCCCTGGAACCACACGAGGTCCTGGCCCCGCGACACGATCCACGCGGGCGGCACCGTCGCCGTCGTGGCCGCCATCGCGCGCGTCGCCGGCGTGGCGAGTATCGTCATCGTGCGGGTCCCGGCTCGAACGGCAGGGACACGGGCTTGTAGACGTTGCCGAAGAGCCCGCGGTCGCCCGAGAGATGGATGGGGACCGCCAGCATCGCCCACTCGAGACCACCACCCGCCAGCGCCCACAGCGCGACGAAGCCGCCGGCGACGAGGTAGCTGTGCGTCAGGTTGTAGAGGTGGTGATAGAGCGGCGCGATGCGGGCTCCGCCCGCGCGCCGATACGCGATCGCGCCCGGCACGTAGCCCACCAGGTCGATCACGACGAACGCCAGCGCGAACCGGCCCCAGGCGACCTCGCGCCAGTGCAGCAGGACGAGCAGCGAGAGCGCGACGATCAGCGCCACGTGCTCGCTGCGTACCCAGCGCCAGGTGTCGTCGGTGTGGAAGCGGTGGACGGCGTCCATCAGGCGAGGCCCGCGCGCGCCAGCAACCGGCCGTGCTCGCGGTCGATGCTGGCGTGGATGGCGGCGATCTGCGCCTCGTAAGGCGTGTCGGCAATGCGGCGCCCCGGCGCGAACTCGGCGCCGGCAAAGAGGTCGCCGTGCCGGCGCGCGACCGCGTCGAAGAGCGAGACGAACTTCCGCACGTAGAAGTCGAACACCTCGCGCAGGGCCAGCCGTGCCTCGTGGCAGAGGACTGCCACCTTCGCGCGGCGCGCCGGGTCGTCCGCCAACAGCGCCTGCACGAGGCCGGCGCCGAAGGCGACGTGCCGCGTCTCGTCGGTGAACGCGCCGCGGATCAGCCGCGCGAGATAGGGATCGACGGGCTGCCAGTACCGCTCCTCGTAGGCGTAGAGCGGATAGGCCATGCCCTCCAGCACAAGGTTGATCAGCACCATCGCCTCGACGAACGAGCCCGCGTCCGCCACCTCGTAGGCGCGCTCGAGGAAGCGCCGTAGCGGCGGGATCAGGATCGCCTCGACCGCGTCGTCGGCGGAGAGACCGAGCGCCGCGCTCGTCAGGTCCAGGCGGCGCCGGAACATCTCGTGGTGATGCGCCTCGTCCAGCGTCTGCTGTGCTGCGAAGTTGAGCGCATCCAGCGTGGGCGCGCGCCGCGTGAGCGCGCCGGACACGCGCAGCGAGGCGTCCTCGAAGACCACGAAGAGCGCGAGGTCGAGCCGGTGCACCTCGGCCAGCGGCCGCGAGTCGAGCAGCCGCGCGGGCAGCGCCTCACCCACGGCGGCCAGGACGCCCGCCTCGCGGGTCCACTGGGTCGCGGCCACGGCGCCCGTCCAGCGCGTGATCGAGTAATCAATCGCCATGGGCACTCACGGGAGCGGCGAAGGGACGGGCAGCCGGACGGACCGGGCGCGTCGCGCGCTGCGCGGCGACAACCGCAAGTCCGTACGCGAGCGCCAGCAGAGCGACGAGGCCGCCGCGCGCAGCGCCCGCGTCGAGGATAACCGCCGCGCCGAGGCCCGCGAGCAGCAGCGCGAGCGTCGCGCCCAGCAGCCGCGGGCCGACGCGGCGCCCGCTCTCGGCGAAGGGCCGCCGCTGACGCGCGAGCAGCGCGCCGGCGTACATCACCGACGCGGACACGGCCGCGGCGAGAATCGAGACCGCGATCCCCTCGCCGACGATCACGAGCGCCGTCGCGCCGATGGCCGCGGCGAGCAGCGCGTTCACAGCGGGGCGCGGCACCAGCGTGGTAGGGTCCACGCCGGCCAGCTGGCGGGGCAGCGCCCCCTGCGAGGCGAGCGCGTACACGAACCGCGAGAGCGACAGCAACGCGCCGTTGAAGGACGTGAACGACGCGAGCACCGACAGCAGCGCCACGAGGACGAGCGCGAGCGGCCCACCCGTTTCCTCGGCCAGGGCGAGCTGGGGCACGAATCCATCTGCCCGAGGGCTGCCCGACAGACAGGAGAAGCCGAGCGACACGATGCCATAGAACACCGCGAGAATGCCGACGCTGACGCCGAGCGCGCGGCGCACCGTGGCTGGCGAGGCCACCTCGGCCTGCGCGGTGACGAGCTCGAAGCCCATGAAGAGGAAGAGCGCCTGACCGACCCCGGCCACGAAGGCGACGACGTCCGGCACCGGCGGTACCAGGCGCGCGCCGAGCTCGCCGCGCGCTCCCGCCGCGACGATCGCCTCGAGCGAGAGCGCGGCGAGTCCGAGCAGGAGCGTCCACGTCGCGACGGCCTGGGCCCGGTAGCCGACCTGGATCCCCGCGCGGCAGATGCTCCATGTCCCGACCAGGAAGAGGAACGCCCCGACCGGCACTGGCAGTGGCGTGAGTCGTGCGACCACGAGACCGACCACCGTGGCCTCCGCGCCGACGAGCGTGAGCGT
>Ga0075424_100005003_pt1 | contig 12620 bp, 7 predicted proteins | sample SoiMethybrSBSTD3_FD_75301 | JGI IMG/M metagenome (GOLD analysis project Ga0075424, IMG submission 75301) | Bulk soil microbial communities from a Populus tree surrounding site in Tennessee, USA - Soil MetaG P. TD hybrid SBSTD3 | ecosystem: Environmental > Terrestrial > Soil > Tree plantation... | reverse complement strand
GAGGAAGGCTCGGCGGTGGAGTCGATCCGCGCCGACAGCCCGGTCGTGCAGTGGCTGACCTCCGTCGAGGGGCTGCTGGTCAAAGAAGAGGTCAAGCTCAACCCGCGCATCGCCAAGTACTTCGAGACGGCCGAGGGCGAGCTGGAAGCAATCAAGGCCGCGCTCATCGTCCCGCTCAAGGTCGAGAACAAGCTCAACGGCATCCTGCTGCTGGGCGAGAAGCTCTCCGGCGAGATCTACGACGACCAGGAGCTCGACATGCTCCTGCTGCTGGCCACCCAGGCCGCCATCTCGCTGGAGAATGCGCGCCTGTACGAGAACCTGGCCACCTCCAACGCGCGCCTGCTGGAGGCCAGCCGCCTGAAGTCCCAGTTCCTGGCCAACATGTCGCACGAGCTGCGGACGCCGCTCAACTCGATCATCGGCTTCAGCAAGGTGCTGCTGAACCGTCTCGACGGCGAGCTGACCGAGCGGCAGGAGGCCTACGTCAGCTCCGTCCACAACTCCAGCCGCCACCTGCTGGAGCTGATCAACAGCATCCTCGACTTCTCCCGCATCGAGGCCGGCCGCTTCGAGATCCGCTCGGAACGGATCGACCTGCTCGACGTCGTCGAGGAGTGCATGGAGACGTCGACGCCGCTCGTGCGCGACAAGCGCGTGAAGCTCGAGAAGGACGTGCCGGTCGAGCTGGCGGCCGTGCAGGGCGATCGCATGCGGATCAAGCAGGTGCTGCTGAATCTGATCTCCAACGCCATCAAGTTCACCCACGCCGGCCGCGTCCTGGTGCAGGTGCGCCTCGAGGCCGAGCTGGTGCACGTCTCCGTCGCCGACACCGGCATCGGGATCTCACCCGCCGACCTCCAGCGGCTGTTCGAGCCGTTCCAGCGCCTCGACAATCCGCTGGCCCAGCAGGCCGACGGCACCGGCCTCGGTCTCGCCATCAGCAAGAAATTCGTCGAGCTGCACCACGGCCGCATCTGGGCCGAAAGCCGCGAGAGCCAGGGCTCCACGTTCCATTTCACTTTGCCGCTCACCTCGGCCCAGCTATAGAGGAAGAGATGCCGATCAGCCGGCGCGACAGCAAGAAGGCCAAGCTCCTCTACATCGAGGACAATCGCGAGAATCGCATGCTCGTGCGGGCGATCCTCGAGGCCGAGGGCTATACGATCGTGGACGCCGAGGACGGCCTGGCCGGGATCGAGGCGGCCATCCGCGAGGAGCCCGCACTGATCCTGCTCGACGTCAACCTGCCGGCCATCGACGGCTACGAGGTGGTCGCCGTCATCAAGTCGTTCCCGGCCTTCGCAACCACACCGGTGATCGCGGTGACCGCCTACGCGATGGAGGGCGATCGCCAGCGCACGCTGGTGGCCGGCTGCGACGGGTACATCCAGAAGCCGATCGACGTGGACGCCTTCCCGCGCCAGGTCGAGGAGTTCCTGCACGGCAAGCGCGAGCACGTGGAGGAGCGCGAGGAAGGCATCTACCTTCGTGAGCTGAACCAGCGGCTGGTCTATCGCCTGGTGAACCAGGTCGAGGAGCTCAAGCGCCTCAACCAGCACTTCGTCCGCCGCGCCACCCAGCTCGCCGACCTCCACCGTGCCGTGCAAGACATCACCTCCGAGGTCGGCGTCAGCCCCATGCTCGAGCAATTGCTCGGCGCCCTGGCGCGTGCGCTGGGAACGCGCAGCCTCGCCGTCGAGCTGCCCGAGCACGACGTGAAGGTCGTCGTGAGCGGCGAGGCGGCCGAGCGGCCGCGCAGCGTGCTGGCCGGCGCCGGCGTGGCGCCCGCCGATGAGTGGACCGAGGTGGACTGGACGCTGCCGCTGGCCGTGCGCGGGCGTTCGCTCGGCGTGATGACGGCGCGCCACGTGCTGCCGCCGGGCGCCAAGGCCGACGAGGAGCAGCTGCTCAACATCGTGGCCAACCAGGTGGCGATCGCGGTGGAGAACGCGCGCCTCTACGAAGGCGTCGTCGCGCGCGCGGCCGAACAGCAGAGCCTGGTCGAGGCCGGGCACCTGCTGGCGTCCTCGCTGCGGCTCACCGACGTGCTGCAACGCTTCACCGAGCTCGTCCGCACGCGTCTCGGCCTCGACGTCGTGCGCATCTGGCTCCAAGAGGCGCCGGGCGACTACCGATTGCACGCGCAGGCCGGCCTGGCCGAGCAGCCGGGCGACCGCCGGCTGCACTTCAATCCCGGCGAGGGCATCGTGGGCTGGGTCATGGAGCACCTGGCCCCGCTGATGATCGAGGACCTGCAGGTCGATCCGCGTCTGCGCGAGCGCGACTGGGCCAAGGCCGAAGGCCTCGCCTCGCTGGTGGCGGTCCCGCTGCTCCTCGAGGACGCCCCCGTCGGTGTCCTCGTCGGCCTGTCGCGGCAACGGCGTGAGTTCTCCAAGGAAGAGGTCGCGCTCGTCCAGGCGCTCGCGACCTCGGCCGCGGTCGCCATCCGCAACGCCCGGCTCTACGAGGAAACCCAGACGCGCCTGCGCCACACCGAGACGCTGGTGTCGGTCAGCCAGGCCATCGGCTCCACGCTGGAGCTGTCCGAGGTCCTCCGCCGTGCGACGCGCGAGATGGTGCGCGCGGTCGGCGGCGACATGGGCGTGGCGTGGCTGCTGGCCCCCGACCGCACGCACTTCGTGCCGCTGGTCGGCTACCACATCCCCAAGGACGTGCTGAACACGCCGGTGGCGGCGGCGCTGAAGCTCGAGGATCCGGTCATCCAGACGCTGCTGGCCGCCAAGGGGCCGATCGTGGCCGCCGACAGCCAGGGCGAGGCGTGGAGCGCGATGCCGGCCGCCCAGGCCGTGGCCCACAAGTCGATGCTGATCCAGCCGATCCACTGGAAGGACGAGCTGATCGGCGGCTTCTCGGTGCTGTGGCTGAAGGAAGCGCACCGCTTCACGCCGGACGAGCTGCGGCTGGCCGAGGGCATCGCGCTGCAGGGCGCCCTGGCCGTGGAGAACTCCCGGCTCTACGAAGGCGTCAAGCAGCAGATGGCCGAGCTCAAGCAGACGCAAGCCCAGCTGGTGCAGTCCACCAAGCTGGCCGCCATCGGCGAGCTGGCCGCCAACATCGCGCACGAGATCAACAACCCGCTCACGACCGTGCTGGGCTTCGCCTCGTTCATCGCCGAGCGGCTGCCGGCCGAGGATCCCATGCGCGAGGAGCTGGGGCTCATCCAGGAGGAGGCTTCGCGCGCGCGCGACATCGTGCGCGACCTGCTGCAGTTCAGCCGGCAGCGCGACTTCATGCCGGAGCCGGCCGACGTCAACATGGTGCTCGAGCAGGTGGTGGCGATGATCCGCCGGCAGGGCGCCTTCGGCGCTGTGACCGTCACCGAGACCTACGCCGAGGACCTACCGATGGTCGAGATGGACGTGCCGCGTATCAAGCAGGTCTTCCTCAACATCATCAACAACGCCGTCTACGCCATGAAGGACGGCGGGAAGCTGACCGTGCGCACGACCGCCGCGCCGGAGCTCGTGCGCATCGCCTTCGAGGACAGCGGCCCCGGGATCCCGCCCGACGTGCTGAGCCGCATCTTCGATCCGTTCTTCACGACGAAGCCGGAGGTGAGCGGCACCGGGCTCGGCCTCTCGGTGAGCCTGGGGATCGTGCAGAGCCACGGCGGAAGCATCGAGGTGGACAGCAAGGTCGGCGCCGGCTCGACGTTCACGGTGACCCTGCCGCTGAAGATCGACGGCGACGACGGCGGAGAGACGATCGATTAGGAGGCCTCGGGGGGCCTCCTAGACCATCTCGCCCGCGACGTGGGCCGCGCCGAAGAGCGGGGCGCGCGGGTTGAGCGAGACGTGAATCGGGATCGACTCCATCAGCGGCGCCAGCCGGCCCTTGTCACGGAAGGCGGCCACGAAGCCACCGGCCGCCAGCCGCTCGATGATGCGCGGCGCGATGCCGCCGCCCACCAGCACGCCGCCCACCGCCATCGCCTTCAGCGCCAGGTTCCCGGCCTCGGCGCCATAGACGGCCACGAAGATGTCGAGCGCCTTGTCACACAGCGGGTCGCGCTTGGACAGGCCCAGCTCTGTCACGATCGCGTTCGGGTTCTCCTTGCGCATGCGCTCGGCGACGGCCGGTGACTCCTTGGCCCAGCCGGTGTCGCGCAGGAAGCGGTACACGTTGAACAGGCCCGCGCCGGCCAGCACGCGCTCGTAGGACACGCGCCCGAATTCCTTGCGCAGATACCGCAGCAGATCGTCGTCGAGGTCATTGCGCGCGGCCAGGTCGCCGTGGCCGCCCTCGCTCGGGATGACGACGCGCCGGTCCCCGTCGCGGATGATCAGCGCCTCGCCCAGCCCGGTGCCGGCCGCGATCAGCACCAGGTTGCCCCGCCGCGGCACGCCCTGCTGCAGCGAGCGTAGATCCTCCTCGGGCAGCCCGAGCACGCCGTGCGCGGCCACCTCGAGATCGTTGAGGAGCTTCACCCGCGGGGACGGGATCGAGTACGTCAGCAGGCGCTCGTCGACCACCCACGGCAGGTTCGTGGCCTGACAGCGGCCGTCCACCACCGGCCCGGCCACGCCCAGGCACGCGGCCTCCACGACCGGCCGCGGCCCGGCGTCGACGAACCGCTCGATGATCGCCTCCAGCGAGGGAAAGTCCCCGCTGGGCAGCGTCATGTCCCGCACCATCTTCAGCCCTTTACCGCGCGCGTCCTTCTCGAACAGCGCCAGATCGGTCTTGGTGCCGCCCACGTCCCCTGCGAGAACGATCACTTCTGGGTGCCGTTGTAGATGGCCATGACCGTGGCGAGGAACTTGAGCGCCTCCGGGTTCTTCCGCTGGAAGGAGTTGCGGCCGATGATCGAGCCGAACCCCCCGCCGTCACGAATGGCGCGGACCTCGTCGAACACCTGGTCGTCGCCGACCGCCGGTCCTCCCGAGAAGATCACGACGCGGCGGCCGGCGAACGTCGACTGCACCACGTGGCGCACGCGCTCGGCCAGCGTGCCGATCGGCACCTTCTCCGTCTCGTAGACCTTCTTGGCCGCGCTCTGCTCGAGGTGCGGCGCGGGCAGCTTGACCTTGACGATGTGCGCGCCCAGCTGGGCGGCGATGTGCGCGGCGTAGGCGGTGACGTCGATGCCCGTCTCGCCCTCCTTGGAGAGCCCGGAGCCGCGCGGATACGACCACACCACGAGGACGAGGCCGTTCGCCTTGGCCTCCTCGCCCAGCTCGCGCAGCTTGCTGTACATCTCGATGCGGGCGGAGGAGCCCGGATAGATCGTGTAGCCGATGCCCACGCAGCCGAGCCGGAGGGCGTCCCGCACCGAGCCGGTGATGGCCTGCTCGGGATCCTTCTCTTCGTAGAGCACGTCGTGGTTGTTCAGCTTCAGGATCAGCGGGATCTGGCCAGCGAATTCCCGGGCGCCTGCCTCGAGAAAGCCCAGGGGCGCCGCGTAGGCGTTGCAGCCTGACTCGATGGCGAGCTGGAAGTGATAGCGCGGGTCGTAGCCGGCCGGATTCCGGGCGAAGCTGCGCGCCGGCCCGTGCTCGAAGCCCTGGTCCACCGGAAGGATCACCATTTTGCCGGTGCCGCCCAGCGTACCGGCGCTGAGCATGCGGGACAGATTGGTGAGCGTGCCGGGACTGTCGCTGCCGTACCAGCTCAGGATCTCGCGCACACGATCGGTGGTCGCCACGTGATGTCCTCCTTGGGGGCTCGGAGGCCGCCCCGTTCGTCAGGCCCCGGGGGGACCGGGGCATGTCTCGTCACCCCGAGCGTACACGGCGATCGCGCATCGTCCAGCGCGAGCCGGCGCCGGGCGTGAGCGTCACTCGCCGCTCTGCTCGATCAGCTTGGCGACCAGCCCCGTCCAGCCCGTCTGGTGGTTGGCGCCGATGCCACGGCCGTCGTCGCCGTGAAAGTATTCGTAGAACAGGATGAGGTCGCGCCAGTGAGGATCGTTCTGGAACCGCTCGCAGTCGCCATAGATCGGCCGGCGCCCGTCGCGGCCGCGCGTGAACAGGCGCGTGAGACCGCGGGACAGCTCGGCCGCCACCTCCCACAGGTTCAACAGCCGGCTCGAACCCGTCGGGCACTCGACCTTGAGGTCGTCGCCGAAGAAGTGGTGGAACTTCTGCAGCGACTCGATCAGCAGGAAGTTGACCGGAAACCAGATCGGCCCCCGCCAGTTCGAATTGCCCCCGAACAGACCGGTCGTCGACTCGGCCGGCTCGTAGTCCACGCGGTGCTCGGAGCCGGCGACGTTCAGCACGTAGGGATGGTCCCGGTGCACGCGTGACAGCGCGCGGATACCGTGAGAGGACAGGAACTCCTCGCGGTCGAGCATGTAGTGGAGCACGCGCAGCAGCTGCGGCCGGCGCACGATCGACAGCAGCCGGCGCACGCCGCCCCCCGCGCCCACCCGCGTGGCCACGTGGCCGCGGAACTCCGGCCGGTTGTCGATGAACCACTGCATGCGGCGCTTGAAGCCGGGCAGGCGGTCGACCAGCTCGGGCTCGAGTGTCTCCACCGCGAAGAGCGGGATGAGCCCGACCATCGAGCGCACCTTGAGGCGGCGCACGTCGCCCGGCATGTTCAGGATGTCGTAGTAGAAGCCGTCCTCCTCGTCCCACAGCGCCTGGCCATCCCCCAGCTCGTTCATGGCCTTGGCGATGTAGACGAAGTGCTCGAAGAACTTGGAGGCCACGTCCTCGTAGGCCGGGTTCTCCGCCGAGAGCTCCAGGGCAATGGCCAGCATGTTCAGGCAGTACATGGCCATCCACGAGGTGCCGTCGGACTGCTCGAGACGCCCGCCGCCCGGCAGCGGCGCCGAGCGGTCGAACACGCCGATGTTGTCCAGCCCGAGGAAGCCGCCCTCGAAGACGTTGTTACCCTGGAAATCCTTGCGATTGACCCACCACGTGAAATTCAGCAGCAGCTTCTGAAAGGCCCGCTCCAGGAACAGCCGATCGGGAACGCCGTTGATGTTGCGGTCGATCTTGTACACGCGCCAGACGGCCCACGCGTGGACGGGCGGATTGACGTCGCCGAACGCCCACTCGTAGGCAGGGATCTGCCCGTTCGGGTGCATGTACCACTCGCGCAGGAACAGGATCAGCTGCGACTTGGCGAACTCCGGGTCGACCATCGACAGCGGGATGCAGTGGAACGCCAGGTCCCAGGCGGCGTACCACGGGTACTCCCACTTGTCGGGCATCGAGATGACGTCTTCGTTGTAGAGGTTCAGCCACTCGCGATTGCGGCCCTTGAGGCGCGAGGGCGGCGGCGGCGGCTCGGTCGGATCGCCCTGCTGCCAGCGCTTGACGTCCAGGTGATAGAACTGTTTGCTCCACAGCAGGCCGGCGAAGGCCTGGCGCAGCACCAGCTTGGTGTCGTCGGAGACGCCCTGCTTGCCAAACCGCTCGTAGAACTCATCGGCGTCCTTGATGCGCTCGGCGATCAGCGCGTCGAAGGCCTTGCCGAAGGGATCCCGCGTCGGCGCGGTGTCCGACAGGCGCAGGTGCACCGTGGCCGTCTCGCCGGGCGCGAGCGACAGCTTGTAGTGCGCGGAGGCCTTGGTGCCGACGTGCGCGGGATTCACGGCGTCGAGCTTGCCGTGAACGACGTAGTCGTTGATGCCGTCCTTGACGTACGCCGAGGTGTTCGCCGTGTTCCACAGCCGCTGCTTGTTGGTGTCGTTCTCGGTGAACAGCAGCTCGGCGGCGCCCTCGACGCTCAGCCAGCGCCGGCCCAGCGTCACGTGCTCGGCCTCGATCGCCCGCCAGCCCGGCCGCGAGGCGCTCTCGCGCAGCCGCGGACGCGGCGCGCCCGGCTCCCAGGACCACGTGTTGCGAAACCAGAGCGTCGGCAGCAGGTGCAGCGGCGCCCGCTCCGGCCCGCGGTTCGTCGCCGTGATGCGCACGAGGATGTCGTCCGGCGCGGCCTTGGCGTACTCCACGGACACGTCGAAATAGCGGTCGCCGTCGAAGACGCCCGTGTCGAGCAGCTCGTACTCCCCCAGGCTCCGGTCGCGCCGGCGATTCTCCTCGATGAGCTTGGTGTATGGATACGCGACCTGGGGATACTTGTAGAGCCATTTCATGTACGAGTGCGTCGGCGTCGAGTCGAGGTAGAAGTAGTACTCCTTCACGTCCTCGCCGTGATTGCCCTCGTTACCCGTGAGGCCGAAGAGCCGCTCCTTGAGGATGGGGTCGTGCTCGTTCCACAGCGCGAGCGCGAGGCACAAGCGCTGATGGTTGTCGGAGAGGCCGGCCAGGCCGTCCTCGCCCCAGCGGTAGGCCCGCGACCTGGCATGCTCATGCGGAAAGAACTCCCAGGCGGTGCCGTAGGGGCTGTAGTCCTCGCGCACGGTACCCCATTGCCGCTCGCTCAGGAAGGGGCCCCAGCGGCGCCAGTGCGCCGTTCGCTCCTGGGCCTCCTTCAGGCGTAACTCTTCGGACTTCATGCCCTGCCGTCCCCCCAACCTGCCGGCCCCGTCGAGACCGTGCCCGGAGACTCTGCGGCAAGCGGCGCCCCGGAGTCAACCGCCCGTTAACTCCTTGACTACCCCCAGCAGTTACCAAGATAGTAGGCGCACTCGTCTGCCCCTGACCGGCTGAGCGAGGCGACGGAGGGCCCCAGTTGTTTCAATACGTTTTCTCACGCTTGCTCTGGCTGATCCCCACGATCTTGGCCATGGCGCTCGTGACGTTCCTCGTGATGCACGCGACCCCCGGGAGTCCGCTGGATCCTGTCGCGGAGGGGGCCAATCCCCTGTCGCCGGAGGGCCAGAAGGCCCTGGCCAAGCACTACGGGCTGGACAAGCCGCTCTACGAGCAGTTCTGGATCTTCGTGAGCAAGGCCGTCCGGGGCGACTTCGGCTATTCCTTCGTCTACAAGACGCGCACGGTGGCGGAGATCCTCCGCGAAACGTTCCCCATCTCGCTCTTCCTCGGCTCGATGGCGCTCGTGCTCGCGGTGGCCGGCGGGCTCACCCTGGGGATCCTGGCCGCCGTGTACCAGAACCGAGGATGGGACTACGTCTCCGTGTCGCTGGCCACGATCGGCGTGGCCGTGCCCAACTTCGTCCTGGCCGTGTTCCTCATCATCCTGTTCTCGTTCATCATCCCGCTCTTCCCGACCGGTGGTTGGGACTCGCCTCGCGACTGGGTGCTGCCGACGATCACGCTGGCGCTGGCGCCGATGGGCATCATCGCCCGTTTCACGCGGGCCAGCATGCTGGAGGTCATCCGGTCGGACTACACGCTCACCGCGCGGGCCAAGGGGCTCAGCGAAATGCCCGTGATCTTCAAGCACGCGCTGAAGAACGCCCTGATCCCCGTGGTGACGCTGCTCGGCCCGCTCTTCGCGGCGGTGGGAACCGGCTCGTTCTTCGTCGAGTCTATCTTTCGAGTGCCGGGCATGGGCCGCTTCTTCGTGCTGTCCATGACGGGCCGCGACTATCCGATGATCATGGCGGTGGTGCTCTCCTATGGCGTGTTCCTGGCGGTCATGAATCTCCTGGTCGACCTCGCCTACGGCGTGCTCGACCCGAGGATCCGTTATTAGCCTCGGAGGGGGGCTGGCGGCCTCCCCCGAGGCAGGAACGGCCGGGCAAACCCCGGCCTCGACAGTGGAACAGTCTGCCGCGCGGGGTGCGCGGGGGACGAGTCTCTGGCGAGATGGGGTGCGGCGGCTGCGGCGGAACAAACTGGCGATGGCCGGTGGGGTGGTCATCGTGCTGCTGTGCCTGGTGGCGATCTTTGCCGACGCGCTGGCGCCGCTGCCGTACACGAAGACCAACTTCGGGCGGCTGAACGAGGGACCGACCCGTACCTATCCGCTCGGGACGGATCAGCTCGGACGCGATCTGCTCTCGCGCATGATCTACGGCGCGCGCGTGTCCATGCTGGTGGGGCTCGGCGCCCAGCTCATCGTGGTCTCGATCGGCGTGCCGATCGGCGCGCTGTCGGGCTACCTCGGCGGCCGCGCCGACATCGTCCTCACCCGCATCATCGACGTCATGTACGCCTTCCCCCGCCTGCTCTTCGTGATCCTCGTCATGTCGATGCTCGGCGCGGGGCTCATGAACATCTTCATCGCCATCGGCCTCACCGGCTGGGTGGGCATCGCGCGGCAGGTGCGGGCGCAGGTGCTGGCCCTCAAAGAGAAGGAGTTCGTCGACGCCGCGCGCGGCCTCGGCGCCGGCTTCACGCGGCTGCTCGGACGCCACATCCTGCCCAACGCGCTCACGCCGATCGTGGTCGCCGTCACCTTCGGTATCCCCGAGGCGATCTTCACCGAGGCGGCGCTGTCGTTCATCGGCGTCGGCATCAACCCGCCCACGCCCTCGTGGGGGCAGATGGTCGGCGAAGGGCAGCAGTTCATCCGCTCGTACTGGCATCTCTGCGTGTTCCCGTCGATCGCCATCGCCATCACCATGCTTGCCTTCACGTTCTTCGGCGACGGCGTGCGCGACGCGCTCGATCCCAAGCTGAAGTAGATTCCCCACACAGGAGGCTTCCCATGAGTCGTCCCCGGATCACCGACGCCCAGATGGACCTGCTGGCCGAGCGCCTGAGCGCTGGCGGCCTCGGCCGCCGCCAGTTCTTACAAATCGCCGCGGGGCTCGCCGCGATGGGCGCGGCCGGCTTCAACGCCCGGCCCGCCGCCGCCGCACCCAAGCTCGCCGCCGGCGAGAAACTCGCCAAGGATCAGCACCTGCGCATCGGCGGCGGCGGCTGGTGGCAGAACGACCCTTCGAGTCACGACTTCAACAAGGACCTGTACTGCAACGGGGTGCCGGCCCTCTGGGCTGGCCTGATGAAGTTCAACGCTGATTTCCAGCCCGTGCCCAACGTGGCCGAGAAAGTTTCGTCCAACGCGGACGGATCGATGTGGACGTTCACGATTCGGAAGGACTCGAAGTGGTCCGACGGCTCGCCGTGCACGGCGAAGGACTTCGAGTGGTCGTGGAAGCGCCAGATGGACCCGGCCAGCAAGAACCCCTACTCCAGCTACTTCTACGACATCAAGGGCGCCGAAGCGTTCAACAAATCGAAGGTCACGGACGCGTCGCAGGTAGGCGTACGCGCCAAGGATGACTGGACGTTGGAAGTGACGCTGGAAGGTCCCCGCGGGTACTTTCCCGTGCTGTCTGCGTATCTCGCCGCCTTGCCGGCCCACCGGCCGTCGGTGGAGAAGCACGGCGACAAATGGACGGAGGCCGGCAACCTGATCTGCAATGGCCCGTTCACCCTGGAGTCGTGGGAGCACAACAAGGTGATGGTCCTCCGGAAGAATAAGCATTTCATCGGCGCCAAGGACGTCACGCTCGATAAGGTCACGATTCCGATCGTCCCTGTCCAGACGGGCGCGCTGCCGTACGAGAATAACGAGCTCGACATGACATCGCTGCAGACGGGCGATCTGCGACGGATGCGTGAAGACCCCCGCATGAAGGGTCAGGTGTTCCGGTATCCGTTCCCGGGGACCTGGTACTTGACACCCCAAGTCACCAAGCCGCCTTTCGACAACGTCAAGGTTCGTCGCGCCGTCGCGCACGCCATCGACCGCGAGAACGTCGTGCGGGTCGCGGACGGCTTTGCGGTGCCGGCTCATGCCATGATCCCGCCGGGCTTCCCCGGCGCCGTCGACGACAAGAAGATCCGCGACATCCAGCGCTTCGATCCCAAGGCGGCGATGGCGCAGCTCAAGGGCACGCCGTTCGAGGGCGGCAAGAACTGGCCGAAGATCACGCTGACCATGCGAGAGGAAGGCTACGGCTCGAAGCCGCTGGCCGAGGCGGTGCAGTCGGTGCTGCTCGAGCATCTGAACATGAAGACGGAGCTCGAGGTGCTGGAGCAGCGGGTGTTCCGCGCCGGACTCTGGAAGAACGACTATCAGCTCGTGTGGATTCGCTGGTTCATGGACTACCCCGATCCACACAACGAGTACTTCGACACGTTCTACGGCAAGAAGACCGAGGGCAAGCGTCAAGCCTGGGTCAACGACGCCTTCGACAAAGAGCTCGAGGCCGGGCGCGACACGCGCGACACGAAAAAGCGACTCGTGAACTACGCCAAGGCCGAGGAGATCTTGCAGACGGATGCCGGGTACATCCCGGTGGCGTGGGTCGCTCGGTGGGCGGCCGCGAAGCCGACCGTGCGCGGTCTCGAAAAGAACAAGCTCGGTGAGAACGTGGTGGAAGGCAACATCTACTTCGACATGCTGCCGCACCTGTACATCGTCGAGAAGGCGTAGCGCACCGGGTGGGGCCGGCGGCCCGCGGCCGGCCCCACGTCACCCAAAAGTAGCGTCCGGCCCCGTCACCGGGGCATGCTGGCGCCGGTGAACACGGTTCTGCTCCGCTTGCTGCCGGGAGCGCTCCTCCTGGTCGCCCTCGCGGTGGCCCTGCACTCCCTCCGTCTTCGCGCGGTCCTGTGGCCGCTGCTGCCCGCCTATCCGCTGGTCGTGCTGGGTGCCGGCATCCTGCTCGCGTGGCGATTCGACCGCAGCCGGCTCGTGTTCACGCTGGCCGCTCTGCTCTTCGCCGACCGGGCGCTGCTGCTGTGGGTGCCGGTGGACGGCAGCGGCGGCGACGTCGGCCGGGTCGTGTTCGGCGCGCTCGCGATCCTGCTGCCCGTGGA
>Ga0075424_100005002_pt1 | contig 12623 bp, 10 predicted proteins | sample SoiMethybrSBSTD3_FD_75301 | JGI IMG/M metagenome (GOLD analysis project Ga0075424, IMG submission 75301) | Bulk soil microbial communities from a Populus tree surrounding site in Tennessee, USA - Soil MetaG P. TD hybrid SBSTD3 | ecosystem: Environmental > Terrestrial > Soil > Tree plantation... | reverse complement strand
CCCCCGGTCGGCGAGGCCCCAGGCCGCCGCGTTGTCGTGGGAGAGCTTGCGCACCGCCTGCTCGAGCGTGAAGGCCTGCTTCGCGCGCACCCAGTAGCTCAGCATGTGGGTCTGGAGCGACGAGCCCATCTCCTGGCACACGTGCGCGCCCGAGTCCGAGAACGTGGCGAGGGTGCGCGGGTGCCGCAGCATGCCGAGCACGTGATCGGGCCGCTCGTTGACCAGCGGCTGAACGAACACCTGGTTGTCGTTGGCGAGGGCCAGGTCGATCATCACCTCGACCGGGTGCTGTCCCCGCGCGGCCGCGAGCTCGGCCACCGTGGGGTCATTCCACTCCACGTCCTTCATGGCGTAGAGGTTGCCGTAGTCGGGCCGGCGCGGATCGGTGGTGGCCGCCCCCCCGCCCTGGAAGACGTTGTCGCGCGGCTTCATCCGCGCTTCCTCCGCCACCAAGGCCCGACGCGTGGCGGGATCGGCCAGACGCGCCTTCTGTTCCGCGAGCGGCAGGCGGCGCAGCTCCCGCCAGGCGGGCAGCACGTCGAACGGGAGATACGACTTCAGCGAGAAGATCGCGTTGATCGACCGGGTGGTCGTCTGCCCCCACACGCGGGCACCCGCCGCGGCGCACTCGTCGAGGTAGTCGAGCTGATAGGTCCACGGGTTCGGGTCGTCGCCCTGGCGGCTCGCGATGGTGCCGAACATCACCGTCCGGCCGCTCTCCAGCGCCACCCGCTTGAGGCGGCCGAGGAACGCGCGCTGCGCAGGGCCGCCCGAGATGTCCGGCCCCACCTGGAAGATGCCCGCGCCGAGCCGGCCCATGGCGCCGACGAGCCGGTCCACCTCCGTCCAGTCCGCGATGCGGCTCGCCACCGGAGTGTTGTCGGGAGTGACGTGGGTGGTCGAGCGCGAGCTCGAGAAGCCCATGGCCCCGACGCGGATCGCCTCCTCCACCGCCGCCTCCATGCGGACGAGGTCGTCCTCGGTGGCCACCTGGTCGAGGGCCCGCTTGCCCATGACGTACATCCGGAGGGCGGAGTGGCCGATGTAGGCGCCGTAGTTGATGGCCTTCGGGAGGCGGTCGACGTTCGCCAGGTACTCGGGGAAGGTCTCCCACGTCCAGTCGATGCCGGTGAGCATCGACTCGGTCGGGATGTCCTCCACCGCGGTCAGGCAGCGCGCGAACCACTCGCGCTCTTCCGGCTTGCACGGCGCGAGCGCGAAGCCGCAGTTGCCCATGATCACGGTGGTGACCCCGTGCCAGCAGGAGCAGCTGCCGATCGGATCCCACGCCACCTGCGCGTCCATGTGGGTGTGGCCGTCGACGAAGCCGGGCGCGACGATCAGGCCGTCGGCGTCGATCGTCCGCTCCGCCACCGAGCCCACGCGCCCGATCTCCACGATGCGCCCGTCTCGCACGCCCACGTCGCCCCGGTAGCGGGCCGCGCCGGAGCCGTCGACGATCGTGCCGTTCCGAATCAGGAGATCGAGTCCCATGGTCGCTCCGTCCTCCGTTGGTGCCGGGTGCTCAGCAGGTCTCCCACGTCTTGGGAGGCGGCCCTCATCCGAGGGCCCTCTCCAGGCGCCGCACGATCTCCTGCTTGGGCTGGACGCCGACCAGTCGGTCGACCTCGCGGCCGGCCTTCAGCACCAGCAGGGTCGGGATCGAGCGCAGGTCGAAGCGCGCCGCGGTCTGAGGATTGTCGTCCACGTTGAGCTTCACCACCCGCACCCTGCCCGCCAGCTCGGTCGCGAGCTGGTCGATGACCGGCGCGATCATGTGGCAGGGGCCGCACCACGGAGCCCACGCGTCCACCAGCACCGGCACCGGCGAGCCCTCGACGTCCCGGGCGAAGCTCGCGTCGGTCACCGGCTGCGGCTTGCCGGCCGGCAGCGGAGCCCGGCACTTGCCGCACACCGGCGCGAGCCCCCGCGCGATCTTGTCGGCCGGGACCCGGTTCGTGGCCCCGCAGGCCGGGCAGCCGATCATCAAGGTCTCCATGCTGAGGCGATTCCTCCGGCCGCCATTCTGCCCCTGCCGGGGCGAAGACGCCAGCCGGGCGAATGCGCTAGAGTGGGCCCGCTCCGCCGGGGCTCCTCCATGTCCTTCTTCATCTCCCTGCTCGTGGACGGACTGCTCGCGGGCGCGATCTACGCCTTGATCGCGCTCGCGTTCGTGGTGGTCTACAAGACGTCCCGCATGATCAACTTCGCCCTCGGGGAGTGGGCGATGCTCGGGGCCCGGCTGGTCGCGACCGGCCTCCACGCGACCGGGCTCGGGCTCGCGTCCGCCCTCGGCCTGGCGGGAGCCGGCACGGTGGGCGCGGCGCTCGGCTTCAACCGGCTCGTCCTGCAGCGGCTCGTCGGACGGCCACTCATCTCGGTGATCATGGTCACCCTCGGCCTCGGCATGGTGATGCGGGGCGCGACGCCGCTGGTGCTCGCGGGCATCCCCGGCACGATCGCGCTGCCGATCCCGCCGGACCCGATCAGCCTGCTCGGGGTGCTGGTCTTCCCGGGGAAGCTCGCCGCTGCGGCGATCGCCCTGCTCTGCGCGGCCGCGATCGGCGGCTTCTTCCGGTGGAGCCGGACCGGCCTGGCGCTGCGGGCCATCGCCGACGACCAGCAGACCGCCATGGCGGTCGGCATCGACGTCGACCGCCACTTCGCCATCGCGTGGGCCCTGATGGCCGCCATCTCGGTCCTGGCCGGCACCCTGTGGACCTTCGTGGCCGGCAGCGGCCTCGGGGTCGTGCTGGTCGGGCTCAAGGTGTTCCCGATCGTGGTCGTCGGCGGCCTGGACAGCATCGCGGGGACCGTCGTCGCGGCCCTCGCCATCGGGACGATGGAAAGCCTCGCGGCCGGCTACCTGGATCCGGTGGTGGGCGCCGGATTCAGCGGCGTCAGCTCCTACGTCGTCCTGATCGCCATGCTGTGCGTGCGGCCGTACGGCCTCTTCGGCCAGGCAGACGTCGAGCGAATTTAGACCGGAACGATGCGCTATGATCCCGCCGATGCGCCTGCAGGGTCGGGTGGCGGCGATCACCGGCGGCGCGCTCGGGATCGGGCGCGCGACCGCGCTCCTCTTCGCCGAGGAGGGCGCGACCGTCGCGCTCGGCGACGTCCAGCTCGAGGCGGCCGAGAAGGTCGCGCAGGAGATCGGCCGGCGCGGCGGCAAGGCGGTCGCGATCGGCCTGGACGTGGGCGACCCGGCGCAGGTCCAGGCCTTCGTGGACCGCGTGGTGGCAGAGTTCGGCCGGCTCGACGTCATGTTCGCCAACGCGGGCATCGCCCACTCCGCGCCGTTCCTCGAGCACCCCGAAGCCCAGTGGCACCGCGTGCTGCGCGTGAACCTGACCGGCGTCTTCCTGTGCGGCCAGGCCGCGGCCCGCCAGATGGTCCGCCAGGGCGGCGGCGGCCGGATCATCACCACCGCGTCGATCAACGCCTTCCGCGGCGTCGAGAACCTGGTCGGGTACAACGCGGCCAAGGCCGGCGTCATCGAGCTGACCCGCACCATGGCGGTGGAGCTGGCGCAGCATCGCATCGCGGTGAACGCGATCGCGCCCGCCCAGATCGACACGCGGCTCACCCGCACCCTGCCGGAGAGCGCGCGGCGCCGGCGCGTGGAGCGCATCCCGATGGGCCGCTTCGGCGAGCCCGAGGAGGTCGCGAAGGTCGCGCTCTTCCTCGCCTCCGACGAGGCCAGCTACGTCACCGGCCACACCCTGGCGGTGGACGGCGGCTACCTCGCCGGGGGCCTCTGGTCCGGCGCGCCGGGCGTCGTCCCGCCCGCCGCCCCGCCCGGCACGCCCAGCTAGGCCCACTCCCCGTGGATCAGGCGCTCGACGACGTCACCGTGCTCGACCTGGGCCAGGTCATCGCGATGCCCTTCTGCACGATGCTGCTCGCCGACATGGGCGCGCGGGTGATCAAGGTCGAGTCGCCGGAGCGCGGGCGCGAGCGCGTCTCGCTCGGCGTGAAGCGGCGGCGCGACGGCGTCGAGGAGCGGGTGCCCGCCGCGCAGTACCGCGATCGCAACAAGCTCGGCGTCACGCTCGATCTGAAGACCCCGGCCGGCGTCGAGCTCTTCCGCGAGCTCGTCCGCCACGCCGACGTGGTGAGCGAGAACTTCAGCGTGGGCACCATGGAGCGCCTCGGCCTGGGCTACGACGACCTGCGCCGGGTGAACCCCCGCCTCGTCTACGCGTCGATCACCGCGTTCGGCCAGACCGGGCCCTACGCGCCCCAGCGCGGCTACGACATGCTCGCCCAGGCAATCAGCGGGTACATGAGCATCACCGGCGATCCCGACGGCCCGCCCACCCGGTCCGGCCAGTCCATCTCGGACTACTACGCGGGCATGCTCTGCGCGTTCAGCATCGTCTCCGCGCTGCACTACCGGCAGCGTACCGGCCGGGGCCAGCGCATCGACCTGGCCCTGCTGGACAGCCTGGTGGTGGCGCTCGACAACCTCGGCGAGCGCTACACGGTGGGCGGCGAGATCCTGACCCGCGCGGGCAACGTCTCCTTCGCGGGCTCTGCCACCGGGATCTATCCGGCCGCGGACGGCCACGTCGCGGTCGCGGCGTCGGCCAGCAACGCGATCTGGGCGCGCTTCTGCGCGGTCATCGGTCGCGACGAGCTCACGCGCGATCCCGAGTTCGCCACCGCGGCGGCCCGGCGCGACCGCCGCGACCGGATCGCCGCCATCATCCAGGCGTGGACCGGCCCGCGCGCCAAGGCGGAGGTGGTGCGCGTCCTCGCGACGGCCGGCGTCCCCGCCGCGCCGGTCAACAACGTGGCCGAGATGGTCGCGGACCCGCAGGTGCAGGCGCGCGAGATGTTCGTGCAGCGCGACCATCCCGTCTTCGGCCCGCTGACCACCACCGGCACGCCGCTCAAGCTCTCGGAGACGCCCGGCCGTGTCCGCTGGCTGGCGCCCATGCCCGGCGAGCACAACGACGAGGTCTTCGCGGGACTCCTGGGCCACTCGCGCGACGACCTCGAGCGCTGGCGCGCGGAAGGGGTGATCTGAGCCATGGCCTCGAGCGGGGTGGTGATCGTCGGCGGCGGCATCGTGGGAGTGGTCACCGCCTACTACTTGGCCAAGGCCGGTGTCGCCAGCGTCGTGGTGGAGCGCGACGCCATCGGCAGCCACGCCTCGGGCTTCGCCTACGGCGGCCTCAGCCCGGTGACCGGCGCCGGCATCCCCGGTCCCCTCGCCGGGATGGCGCAGGCGGGCATGCGGCTCCATCACGAACTGGCTGAGAGCGTCGTCGCAGAGACGGGGATCGGCATCGACTTCCGGGTGCGCCGGTCGTTGGCGCTGGCATTCACCGACGCGGAGGTGCAACGGCTCCAGGGGGCCCTGCCCTGGCAGCAACGGCAATCGGGCTACGTCTCGCGCTGGCTCGACGGCGATGAAGCCCGACGCGTGGAGCCGCGAGTCTCCGAGGAGGCCATCGGCGCGGTCTCGATCGAGGGCGGCGCGGACGTCGAGCCGTATCGCCTCGTGCTCGCCCTCACTCGCGCCGCCGAAGCGCTCGGGGCGAGCGTGCGCCACGGGCGCATCACCGGCCTCCGACGTCGGGGCGGAACGGTCACGCACGTGGTCCTCGAGCGGGGCGAGATCGCCTGCGACACGGTGGTGCTGGCCCTCGGCCCGTGGAGCGCGGAGGCCTCGTCCTGGCTCGACCTGCCGATCGAGGTCCGTCCCCTCAAGGGCCAGATCCTGCGCCTGCAGGCGCCCGGGCCCCCGGTCCCCTGCTCCGTCGGCTGGGGCCACAACTACGCCACCACCAAGCCGGACGGTCTTCTGTGGGCGGGCACCACCGAGGAAGAGGCCGGCTTCGACGAGGAGACGACGCGCGAGGCGCGCGACGAGATCGGCGCCGCGCTGGTGAAGATGCTGCCCGCGATGGCCGACGCCCGGGTGGTGCACCAGACCGCCTGCCTGCGGCCGGTGGCCTCCGACGGCCTGCTGCTGCTCGGGCCGGTGCCGGGCTTCGACTCCGTCTACATGGCCACGGGCGCCGGTCGCAAGGGCATCCTGCTCGGCCCGGCCATGGGCCGCGCGGTGGCCGACCTGATCCTGACCGGCAAGAGCACGCTCGCGCTGGACGCCTTCTCGCCCGCGCGCTTCGCCCGGGTACCTCGCTGATCCTGCCGGGCCCGCCCCGGCGTCAGCGGAAGCGCGCGATCACGTCCTTGCCGTAGCGCAGCACGTCGTCGGGCGTCTTGACCTGCGCGGGCAGGCCCGCGGCGGCGCTGACCGGCACCGCCACGCGCGCGACGCCCTGGCGGGCCAGCGCCTCGATCCCCGCGACGTCGGTCGGCGCCGCCAGCGTGATCTCGACGGCTTTGGGATCGCGCCCGGCCGCCTCCGCGGCGCGGCGCATCTCGTCGAGCAGACCGGGCGGCGGAGTCCGGGCGGGAAAGTAGCCGTCGCCGAGCCGGCCGGCGCGCCGGGCCGCCGTCACCGTGTCGCCGCCCACCACGATCGGGATGGAGCGCTCCGGCGGTAGCGGCCGGCAGAACACCTGGTCGAACGAGACGAAGCGTCCCTTGAAGGTCGCGCACTCCTGGCTCCAGAGCGCGCGCATCGCGGCCACGTACTCGTCGGTGCGCGGCCCGCGATCGTCGAACGGCAGCCCCAGGGCGGCGAACTCCTCGGCGAGCCAGCCCACGCCGATGCCGAGCAGCACCCGGCCGCCGCCGGCCAGGTGATCGAGCGTCGCCACCGCCTTCGCGGTCACCACCGGGTTGCGCTGGGGCAGGATGAGGATCGCGGTGCCGAGCTTGATCGTGCGGGTGGCGGAGGCGATGTAGGCCAGCCAGATCAGCGGGTCCGGGATGGGATAGTCCTCGAGTCCCGAGCCCATGCGCCCCGAGGGTGAATAGGGATAGCGGGACTGGTAGCCCTGCGGCACCACCACGTGCTCCACCGTCCAGATCGAGTCGAACCCGGCGGCCTCGGCGGCCTGCGCCAGCTCCACCGCGGCCGGTCCGTTGCTGTAGCGCCCGAGGCTCGCGTATCGCAGTCCGAACTTCATGGCTGGTCCCCTTTGCAGGTGAGGGCCGCGAGCGCCCCGACGTCGGCGAGCGCGGGGAGGTGCCGGAGCGTCTCGAGGAGCCGCCCGACCTGCCCCGCGGGCAGGACGACGCCCGCGAGCCGCCGGAACTTCTCCTCCACGTCCGGCCGAGAAACCGGGTGGCCGGGAGTGCCGCGGGCGGCCCGGACGACCTCGTCGAGCACGCGGCCGTCGCACAGCCGGACCCGCATCCGTGCCTGGGGAATGCCGAGGGTGAGATCGGCCACCGGCCGGATCCGGCCGGCGAGCTCGACGAGGGCCGGATCCGGCGTCGTCGAGAACTCCGACTCCGCCGCCTCACCGCCGGTCAGCGCGAGCGCCGCGCAATAGGCGGCACTGAACTTGGCCTCGAGTCCGGTGCGCGGCGCGGGAATCGCCGCGACCTTGACCGCGAGCGGATGCACGTGGCACTCCACGGTGGCGATCGCCTCGGGGGAAGGCGCCGAGCGGGCCCGGATCGCGCGGCCGGCGTCGATCGTCGCGTGGAGCAGGTGGCAGGCGGCATAGAGCTTCGTGCTGTTGTCGAGGATCTCGAAGCGTGTGCCGAGGCCGTCCAGCGCCGGGCTCAGGTCGGTGACGCCGAGGAACGTGCCGGGCAGGCCGGGGCGTGCGTCGAGGATGCCGGTGGGCCCGGTGAAGCCCTCGCGGGCGAGCAGGGCGGCCAGGAGCCCGTTCATCGCCGCCTTGCCGGGGTGGAGCGGCTTGCACATGGTCCCGAGCGACTGCTCGAGCCCTGCGGCCTGGGTGCCCGCGATCCCGAGCGCCCGCCCGAGCTGCTCGGCGGTGAGCCCCAGCAGCTTCCCCGCCGCGGCCACCGCGCCGAAGTGGCCGAGGACCGCGGTGACGTGCCATCCGCGATCGGCGAGCATGGGCCCGATGACGCGGCCGATCCGCGTCTCGACCTCGAAGCCGGCGACGAACGCCTCGAGGGCGGCGGCCCCCGGCCGATGCTGCCACTCGGCCACCGCGAGCACGACCGGGGCCACCGGCGCCGAGCCGTGGACGATGGAGGCCAGGTGGGTGTCGTCGAAGTCGAGCGCGTGGCCCTGCGCGCCGTTGGCGAGGGCGGCCAGCAGTGCGCTCGTCCGACGGCCGCGGCCGAGGACCGTCGCCTGTGGCTCGCCGCCGGTGGCGGCGACCACCGCGTCGAGCGCACCCGCGAGCGGCTCGGTCGAGCCGCGGATGGCCGCGCCGACCCAGTCGGTGAAGGAGAGGCCCGCGGCGGCGACCACCGCGTCGGGCAGGGACCCGAGCCCGAGCCCGAGGACGAAGTCGACCAGCGCGTCCACCACGGGCGTGGATGAATCGTTCATCACGGGACGATCACGTGCTCGGTGGTGATGATGAACGGCGCGTCGCCGGGCGCGATGAAGTTCGGCTCGTCGGCCCGGACCCGCGGGTATTGCGGGCTCGCCGCCGACGCGCGCATGGCCTGGGTGTCGTCGAACCACGTGATCGCCACCCCGTCGTAGGCCGGCGTCCGCCCCCGCTCGTAGGCGGCCGCGCGGGTGTGGCTCTGCACGTATCGCCGGATCACCGGGATCTGCGCGGCGAGCGGTCCGTGGATCTCTAGCCAGTAGCGCTGGAAGTCCTGCACCGCGAGGCCGGGCTTCCGGGTCACGAACTCGACGTTCTTCACGCCGCGCGGCGGCGCGGGCCCGTCCTTGATGACGCGCTCCTCGGTGAGGATCAGCCCCATCGTCGCGCGGTCGATGAAGACGGCCTCGTCGGCGGTGACCGCCTCGAGCTCCTTCGTGCCGCGGAGCGCGTGCATCGCCTTGGTGTCATCGAACCAGAGCTCGGCGATTCCGTCGTAGATCGGCTCACCCTTGCCGTACCCGGCGAGCCGCGTGTGCGACTGGACGTACCGGCGCACCCCCGGCAGCCGCACGACCGCCGTCGGGTGAGTGCGAAGCCAGTAGGCCTGGAACTCCTCCACCGACATGCCGGCCTTCCGCTTGAAAAAGGACACCGCCTTGATCACGGTGGCTGAACGCTAGTCCCGGGCGGGAGCGTAGTCAAGGACGGGTCGGGCACGACGCACGCCGATCGGGCAGAATGCCGGATCCGCGATGCCGCGCTGAATCGGAAGGCCCCGTTCCATCGCAACATTTGCACTGGCACATCCCTTGCCATCGCTCACTGTCGATCGACCCGCGACTCTGGCGAGGTGATCAACCATGGGCGCGACGAAACGGACGCGGATTCCCTCGGCTTGCATCCTGACTCTGGCGGCCCTCCTCTCGCTTCCAAGTCCCGGTCGAACCGCGGAGCGAGAGGTGGCCGGAATGATCACCGAGATTCACCTGGGGGAGGGTCGGGCGGAAGTCCGGCCGGCCGAAGCCGAGCTCTGGCGCCCCGCGACGCCGCTGCTGACCCTCCGGGCCGGCGACACGGTGACCACGACCCAGGACGCGTGGGTGGTCATCGTGCTGACCGGCGGGCGCGGAAGCGTCCGGGTCCACGAGGCCGATGCTCCCTTCACCGTCACCGCTCCGCTCGTGGAGCCCGGTCCACTGAGCAAGGGATTGCGGATCCTCGAGGCGAGCTTCAACTTCCTGTCGGCGACGCCGCGGGAGCTACCGCTCGGGATCCTGGGCACTCGCGCCGGGATGAAGCCGCCCGCGATCCTGACCCCCCGCAATGGTCCCGTGCTTCCCGATTCGCTGCTCTTCGAATGGCGCGGGGGCCGCTCGTCACCCGTCACGGTTCGGATCGTGGGACCCGGCGGCCTCGTGCTCGAGCGCACGAATCTCGCGGCCGCCCGCTTCGAGTACCCGAGGACCGCTCCCCCACTGCTGGCCGGGGTCCGGTACAGATTCCAGGTCCAGCCGGCCTCGCCGTCGCCGGCCCAGGAAGTATGGTTCGAGCTCGTCAACCCGGCCGACGCCCGGAGGATTCGCCGTGAGCTGCTCGACCTGGAGGAGGCGCTCGCCGCCGCGCCGCCGCCTGCCCCCACCCTCGCGGAGCTTCGGGCCGGGCTGCTGGCCAGCCGCGGCCTGCTCCACGACGCTCGTCTCGCCCTCGCCGAGGAGATCGTCCGGCACCCGGACGAGCCCACCCTCCACTTCCTGCTCGGCGACCTCTACCTGCGGCAGGGACTACCGGAGGAGGCATCGGAGTCATTCACGGAAGCCAAGATACTCATGAGCGGAGCCGGCTCGGCCCGCCAGGAGTGAGCCGGCTCGCGATGCGCTCGACCGCCTCGACGCTGTCGGGGAGCGAGCCGAACGCGGTCACGCGGAAGTAACCCTCCCCGCTCGGGCCGAAGCCCGAGCCCGGCACGCCCACCACGTTGGCCTCGGCCAGGAGCCGGTCGAAGAAGTCCCACGACGACACGCCCGCCGGCGTGCGGATCCAGATGTAGGGCGCGTTGCGGCCGCCGTACACGGTGAGCCCGGCGCGCTCCAGGCCCTCCCGGAGGACGCGCGCGTTCTCCATGTACTGGTCGACCAGCCCGCGCACCTGCTTCTGGCCCTCCGGGGTGTAGACCGCCGCGGCCGCCCGTTGAACCACGTACGGCGGCCCGTTGGACTTGGTCGACTGCCGCCTGAGCCAGAGCTGGCTCAGGCTCACTCGATCCCCTGCCCCGGTCCGCCCCTGCACCTCGCGCGGCACCACGGTATAGGCCATGCGCAGGCCGGTGAACCCGGCGTTCTTCGAGAAGCTGCGCGACTCGATCGCCACCTCGCGAGCGCCTTCGACCTCGTAGATCGTATGCGGGAGCTCGGGATCGCGGATGTACGCCTCGTAGGCGGCGTCGTAGACGATCACCGCCTCCTGGGCGCGCGCGTAGTCGACCCAGCGGCGGAGCGCCGCGCGCGTCATGACCGCGCCGGTGGGGTTGTTGGGGTAGCACAGGTAGATGAGGTCGACGTGCCGGTCGGGCAGCTCCGGCTGGAAGTCGTTCTCGGCGGTGCACGGCAGGTACACGAAGCCCGGGTAGCGGCCGCTCGCGTCCGCGGGGCCGGAGCGCCCCGCCATCACGTTGGCGTCGGCGTACACCGGGTAAGCGGGATCCATCAGGGCCACCACCGCGTCCGTCGCGAACAGCTCCTGGATGTTGGCCGCGTCGCTCTTGCCGCCGTCGCTGACGAAGATCTCGTCCGCCCCCAGCTTCACACCGCGGGCGCCGAAGTCGTGCGCCGCGATCTCCGCGCGGAGGAACTCGTAGCCCACGTAGGGTCCGTAGCCCCTGAGCGTCTCGGCCCGCGCCTGCTCCCGCGTGGCCTCCACGAGCGCCTGGACCACCACCTCCGGGAGCGGCAGGGTAACGTCGCCGATGCCGAGGTCGATCAACCGGACGCCGGGGTGTGCGTCGCGATGCGCCTGCGTCCGGCGCTTCACCTCGGCGAAGAGATAGCTCGCCTTCAGGTTCAGGAACGCCTCGTTGATCCTGGGCACGTCCCGCCTCCTTGCTCCCCGGGTGCGCGCGATTCTATTCGATCGCGGTGCGCGGCGCCACCGCCCGCGCGGCCCGCGGTGCGCCTTGACGCCGCCCCGGCGGCCGTGCAGTATCGCGCCGAAGGGAGCGCGGCCATGGCCACGGAAACAACGGGACGAGTCGTCGACGCCGACGGGCACGTGCTGGAGCCGGCCGACACCTGGCTCCGCTACATGGATCCCTCGTACCGGGACCGCGCCATCCGGATCGATACGGATGGCGCGGGCTACGAGATGCTGCTCATCGACGGCCGATCGCTCAAGACCCTGCGCGGGCAGCTCGGCTCACTGGGCGGCGTCGAGATGGACACCGAGCGCCTGCTCACCCGGGGACAGGTCACCTACGCGGAGGGCAGCCCGGCCGGCGGCTACGATCCGCACGCGCGACTCGCGGTGATGGACGCCGAGGGCATCGACAGCGTCCTGCTCTATCCGACCATCGGTATCTGCTGGGAGGGCCACGTCACCGATCCCGGGCTGGCCACCGCCTACACGCGAGCCTACAACCGGTGGCTGGTCGAGTTCTGTCAGGCCGATCGTCGGCGCCTCCACCCGGTGGCGCACATCAGCCTCCTCGATCCCGAGGGCGCGGTGGAGGAGACGCGGCGCGCGCGCGCGGACGGGTGCGTGGGCGTCTTCCTCTCGCCGGACGTGGCGGCCCGCGGCGGGCGGCACTTCGACGACCCCGCGTTCACCCGCTTCTGGGAGACGGTGCAGGATCTCGAGATGCCGATCGCGTTCCACGTGGTGGTGCGCGACCGCCAGTGGTTCCGGCCCTGGCAGCGCTACGATCCCTCCGACGGCCTCTTCGGCTTCGCGTTCCTCGCCATCGACGTCATGGCGGCCTTCACCCAGATGCTCGCCTCCGGCATGTTCGAGCGCTACCCGCGCCTCAAGTGCGCGGTGCTGGAGGCGGGGTCGAACTGGATCGCGTCGTGGCTCGACCGGCTGGACCACAAGCACCGGGTGATGGCGCACCGGACGCCGATCCGCATGGCGCCCAGCGAGTACTTCTTCCGCCAGTGCCTGATCTCGGCCGACCCGGACGAGTCGCTGACCGCCCAGATGGTCGAGCACCTGGGCGCCGAC
>Ga0075424_100005000_pt1 | contig 12624 bp, 12 predicted proteins | sample SoiMethybrSBSTD3_FD_75301 | JGI IMG/M metagenome (GOLD analysis project Ga0075424, IMG submission 75301) | Bulk soil microbial communities from a Populus tree surrounding site in Tennessee, USA - Soil MetaG P. TD hybrid SBSTD3 | ecosystem: Environmental > Terrestrial > Soil > Tree plantation... | reverse complement strand
CGCTGGCTTCGGGAGGCTGGTCCTCGCCGCCGGGACACCGCTGCGGCGCTTCGCGTCCTCGCGGCGTTCGGCCCGGCGGCTGCGGCATTTCACTGCCTCCCTCGCGGCACGTCGTTCCGGAGGCGCGCAGCCCAGCGGGGCGCTGGCTTCGGGAGGCACGGGGGTCCGGGGGTTTGCCCCCGGGACCGGCAGAGTCTCGCCGCCGGGACACCGCTGCGGCGCTTCGCGTCCTCGCGGCGTTCGGCCCGGCGGCTGCGGCATTTCACTGCCTCCCTCGCGGGACGTCGTTCCGGAGGCGTGCAGGACAGCAGGGCGCTGGCCGAGGTTGACATAGGGGTGTCTCAGAGGCTGTCGCGGCGGCGCTGCAGGAAGGAACGCTCCGCTCCGTTGCCGGTGCGGGCGATCGCTGCGTCGTAGGCGGCCCGGGCCTCGTCCCGCCGGCCGAGCCGACGTAGCAGGTCCGCGCGGGTGGCGTGGAACAGGTGATAGCCGTCGAGGCCGAGCGTGCCGAGTTCGTCCAGGGCGGCGGCCGGGCCGCGTACCTCGGCGAGCGCGACGCACCGGTTGAGCGCCACAACGGGCGTGGGCGTCACCGCGAGGAGCTGGTCGTACAGCGCGAGGATCTGTCCCCAGTCGGTATCCGCCGCGGTGGCGGCGTCGCTGTGCACCGCGGCGATCGCGGCCTGCAGCTGGTAGGGGCCGGGCTGGTTGCGACGCAGGCACGCCCGGACCAGGTCCTGGCCTTGGGCGATCATGGCCCGGTCCCACCGGCTCCGGTCCTGGTCGGCGAGCGGGACCAGGCCGCCGCCAGGACCGGTGCGGGCCGGGCGCCGGGACCCGGTCAGCAGCAGCAGCGCCAGCAGGCCCAGGGCCTCGGGCTCGTCGGGCATGAGCGTGGCGAGCAGCCGGGCCAGCCGGATCGCCTCGTCGCACAGATCGCCGCGGATGAGGTCCTCGCCGGCCGAGGCGGTATACCCCTCGTTGAAGATGAGGTAGATGACCGCCAGGACGAACGGGAGCCGGTCGGGCAGTTCGGCGTCGCCGGGCACCCGGTAGGGGATCCCGGCGGCGCGGATCTTCCGCTTGGCCCTGACCAGTCGCTGAGCCACGGTCGCCTCGGGGACAAGGAAGGCGCGGGCGATCTCCGGCGCCTGCAGCCCGGCGATCAGCCGCAGGGTCAGGGCGAGCTGCGCCTCGGCGGCGAGCGCCGGGTGACAGCAGGTGAATATCAGCCGCAGACGGTCATCGGGCACGGGTCCTACCTCGGGTGGCTCGGCGTCGGCGAGCATGCGGACGGCTTCTGCCTCACGCCCGGACCGGGATGACTCCCGCCGCAGGCGGTCCAGCGCCTTGTTGCGGGCCGTGGTGACGATCCAGCCGCCGGGGTTGGGGGGCACCCCGGCTTCCGGCCATCGCTGCGCGGCCACCGCGAACGCTTCGGCAACCGCCTCCTCGGCGATGTCGATATCGCCGAAAGCCCGGATCAGGGTGGCGACGGCGCGCCCGTAGCTTTCCCGGTACGCGCGCTCGAGGGCATCGCCACCCGTATCGGCCACGCCTACTCCGCGTCCTCCTGGAACGGGCGGACCTCTACCGGCCAGCCGCACGCGGCGGACCCCTTGGCCGCCCAGTCCAGGGCCGCGTCCAGGTCGGCGGCCTTGATCACCCAGAAGCCGCCGATCTGCTCCTTGGTCTCCGCGTACGGCCCGTCGGTGGTGATGACCTGGCCGCCCTGGGCGCGGACGACGGTGGACGTGGACGATGGGTGCAGGCCGCCCGCGAACACCCAGATGCCGGCCGCCTGCACTTCGCTGTTGAAGGCATCGACCGCCCGGTAGGACCGCTGCATCTCCTCCTCCGACATGACGTCCCGGGCGTCCTCGGCGCTGTACACGGCGAGCAGGTACTGCTTCATGCTGTGCTCCCTTCGTCTGGCCGGGACCATACCGGCTCTCTTTGTTGTTCACGAATAGCGGCGGCCGGAATCGACACCCGGCGGCCGGTAACCGGGCACGATGGAAGGACCATGACGCTCATCGACCAGCTTCCGGCACAGGCCGGTCCCGACTCGATCTTCGACGCCTTCGCCGCCTGGGCGCAGGAGCAGGGCTTCACCCTGTACCCGCACCAGGAAGAGGCGCTGATCGAGATCGTCTCGGGCTCCCACGTGATCGTGAGCACCCCGACCGGCTCCGGCAAGAGCCTGATCGCCACGGGCGCGCACTTCGCCGCCATGGCCGAGGGCGCGCGCAGCTTCTACACCGCGCCCATCAAGGCGCTGGTGTCGGAGAAATTCTTCGCCCTGTGCGACATCTTCGGGCCCGCCAGCGTCGGGATGATGACCGGCGACGCGAGCGTCAACGCCACGGCACCGGTGATCTGCTGCACCGCGGAGGTACTGGCCAACATCGCCTTGCGCGACGGTGCGGCGGCCGACGTCGGCCAGGTGGTGATGGATGAGTTCCACTTCTACGCCGACCCGGCCCGCGGCTGGGCCTGGCAGGTGCCCCTGGTCGAACTGCCCCAGGCGCAGTTCGTGCTGATGTCGGCGACGCTCGGCGACGTCAGCCGGTTCCAGCGGGACCTGACCCGGCGGACCGGACGGCCCGCCGCGGTGGTCAGCTCGGCCGAGCGCCCGGTGCCGCTGGTCTATTCCTACGTGCTTACGCCGCTGCACGAAACGCTCTCCGAGCTGCTGGCGACCCAGCAGGCACCGATCTACGTCGTGCACTTCACCAGGGCCGCCGCGGTGGAGCAGGCGCAGGCACTGATGAGCATCAACGTGTGCACCCGGGCCGAGAAGGATGCCATCGCGGAACTGATCGGTGACTTCAGGTTCACCGCCGGGTTCGGCAAGACCCTGTCCCGGCTGGTCCGCCACGGGATCGGCGTCCACCACGCGGGCATGCTGCCCAGGTACCGGCGGCTGGTGGAGACGCTGACCCAGGCGGGCCTGCTCAAGGTCATCTGCGGCACGGACACCCTCGGCGTGGGCATCAACGTGCCGATCCGCACGGTGCTGTTCACCGCGCTGTCCAAGTACGACGGGACTAAGGCCCGGCTCCTGCAGGCGCGCGAGTTCCACCAGATCGCCGGGCGCGCGGGCCGCGCCGGGTTCGACTCCTCCGGCACCGTGGTCGTGCAGGCGCCCGAGCACGTCGTCGAGACCGAGCGGGCGCTCGCCAAGGCCGGTGACGACCCGAAGAAACGGCGCAAGGTGGTGCGCAAGAAGCCGCCGGAGCGCTTCGTCTCCTGGGGCAAGCCGACGTTCGAGCGGCTGGTGGCCGCCGACCCCGAGCCACTGCAGTCCAGCTTCGTGGTTAGCCACGCCATGCTGCTGGGCGTTATCGGCCGGCCAGGAGATGCCTTCGCGGCGATGCGGCATCTGCTCACCGACAACGACGAGCCGCCCGCCGCGCAGCGCCGGCACATCCGGCGCGCGTTCGCGATCTACCGAGCCCTGCTGGCCGGTGGCGTGGTGGAGCGGCTCGACGAGCCGGATGAGCTGGGCCGCCGCTGGCGGCTGACCGTGGACCTGCAGGAGGACTTCGCGCTGAACCAGCCGCTGTCACCGCTGGCGTTGGCCGCGATCGGGCTGCTGGACCCGGACTCACCCGGGTACGCGCTGGACGTGGTGTCGGTGATCGAGGCCACCCTGGACGACCCGCGCGAGCTCCTTTCGGCGCAGCGGTACAAGGCGCGGGGCGAGGCGGTCGCGCAGATGAAGGCCGACGGCATCGAGTACGAGGAGCGGATGGAACTGCTCGAGGACGTGACCTACCCGATGCCGCTCGCCGACCTGCTGGGGGTCGCGTATGACACCTACCGGCGGGGCCACCCGTGGGTCGCCGACCACGAGCTGTCGCCCAAGTCGGTAGCGCGGGACATGTACGAGCGGGCGATGACCTTCACCGAGTACACCGGGTTCTACGGGCTGTCCCGCGCGGAAGGGCTGGTGCTGCGCTACCTGGCCGGCGCCTACAAGGCGCTGCGCCAGACGGTCCCGGAGGAGGCCAGGACCGAGGAGCTGACCGACCTGATCGAGTGGCTGGGGGAGCTGGTCCGGCAGACCGACTCCAGCCTGATCGACGAGTGGGAGCGGCTGCGCAGCCCGGCCCCGGAGCCGACAGCCCCGCTGGACGAGCGGCCGCCGCCGGTGACCGCCAACTCGCGGGCGTTCCGGGTGCTGGTCCGCAACGCGCTGTTCCGCCGGGTCGAGCTGGCCGCCCTCGGCCGGTACGACGACCTGGGCGACCTGGATGCCGAGGCCGGCTGGGATGGCGATGCGTGGGAGGAGGGCATCGAGGCGTACTTCGCCGAACACGACGAGATCGGTACCGGGGCCGATGCGCGCGGCCCGGCCATGCTGATCATCGACCAGCAGCCCGGCCGGTGGACGGTGCGGCAGATCTTCGACGACCCGGCCGGCGATCACGACTGGGGGATCAGCGCCGAGGTGGACCTCGCCGCCTCGGACGCGGCGGGCACGGCCGTCGTCCGGGTCACCGATGTGGGCCAGCTTTAGCGCCGGTCAGCTGACCGGCGGCGGGATCCCCTCGGCGCTCGCCGCCAGGCCCGAATCCCACCCGCAGACCGTGCACGCGTGCCGGAACACCGAGCGGGCGAACTCCAGCGCCACCGCGTGCGGATCCGCGGCCGCGCGGACATCGTCCCAGTCGAACAGGTATTCCCCCACGACCCCGTCCCAGCGCGCTGCCGCGGGACTGACCACGGCGCCCGGGAAGTCCTCCGGGGCCGGGTGCGCGTAGGCGTAGAACGCCGCCCGCGGGTAGCGCTGGTCACCCGGCCACCAGCCCACCGCGATTTCCTGCGCGTCCATGGCGTTGCGCATGATGAAGTCGTTCGACGGCGGATCCGCGGCCTCGCCGGAGAACAGGTTCACCGCCAGGTCGAACGAGCCCCACCACGCATTGACCTGGGTGGACCGGCCGCGGTAGGGCGCGCGGAATGCCGCGAGCACCATGGCGGCCCGGGTCGCCGCGGCGAAGTAGTCACTCACCTGGGCCGGGTCGTAGCTGGCGTGTTCGGTGTCGGTATCCAGCGGCACGCTCCAGCCGACCTCTTGCGGCGCCGGGTCGATCCGCACCTCGCCGGCCACCGCGCGCACCGCGGCCAGCACGTCCCCGGTCACCTCGCCAACCGCCCGGTCCGGGGTCAGCGCGATGCGCTCGGCCCGGCCGCCGCTGTGCTCGACGATCGCCTCGTGCACCCGCAGGTCCAGCACAACGGCCATCGCGCCCGAGCCGTCCGGCGCCGGGAGCGGGGCGGTCTCCCAGCCCCGCGCGGTGAGCCTTAGCGCCGCATGCTGCAGTTGCGGCTCGGGCGGGGCCAGCGCCGCCGCGAGCTTGCCGAGTACCTGGGTGTGCGCGTGCAGTGTGTCGCAGGTCGCCCGCCAGTCCTGGTACGAACACGCGGGCCAGCTACCGCCCATGGCGGCACACTAGTCACATGGCACGCTGGGCTCAACTGAGCGAGAGGGGGCCGTAATGCCGACGGTCCAGGCGAACGGCATTGACATCTACTACGAGGTGCAGGGCGAGGGCGAGCCGATGGTTCTCATCCCGTATCTCGCGGCCGACCAGGCCTGCTATGCATTCCAGATCGCGGACTACGCCAAGCACTTCACCTGCTTCACCGTGGACCTGCGCGGGGCGGGCCTGTGCAGCAAGCCGGAGGGCGCCTACACCACCGAACTGCTCGCCGACGACGTGGCCGCGTTCATGCAGGCCGTTGGGATGGGCCGGGCCCACGTGGCCGGCCTGTCGCTGGGCGCCGCCACGGGCATGTGGCTGGCCGGCAAGCACCCGGAGCGGGTTGCCTCGCTGTCGTTGCACAGCGCCTGGGACAGCTCCGACCCATTCCTCCGCACGGTCGTCGAGGGCTGGCGGGTCATGGCGCAGGCACTCGGCAGCGTCACGGACATGGTGATCCAGGGGATCTTCCCGTGGTGCTTTACCCCGGAGTTGTACGCCGCGCGCCCCGAGTACATCGACTCGCTCGCGGCCTTCGTCCGCGGCCGCCCGATGCCGCCCGTCGACGCGTTCCTCTGCCAGTCGCAGGCGGTCCTCAGCCACGACGCGCGGGAGGTGCTCGGCGCCATCCAGGCGCCGACCCTGATCACGTTCGGGCAGCACGACATGGTGACCTCCACCCGGTTCGCCGGGCCGCTCACCGCCGCGATCCCCGGCGCCGAAGTGGTGGTGTTCGAGAATTGCTCGCACGCCCCGATCTACGAGGACGTGGCCGGGTTCAACCAGCGGACCCTGGCCTTCCTGCGGCAGCACGCCGGGTAGCGAACCAAGCGGCGTGCGGATCTCTACCACGGCGGGCCCCGCCAGGGCCGAGCTGGACGCTGCCGAGGACCCGCCGTTCCTGCTGGTACTCACGCACGGGGCGGGCGGCGGGACGGACAGCGCCGACCTGCTGGCGGCGCGGCAGGCCGGGCTGGACCTCGGCGGGGCGGTGGCCCGGGTCCTGCAGCCCTACCGGGTGCGCGGCGCCCGTGCGCCCGGTTCCGCGGCCAGGCAGGACCAGGCGTGGCTGGAGATTATCGGCAAGCTGCGGCGGCGGTTCCCCGGGGTGCCCCTGGTCCAGGGCGGCCGGAGCAACGGGGCCCGGGTAGCCTGCCGTACCGCCAGGGAGGCGGATGCCCTGGCGGTGCTGGCGCTGGCCTTCCCGCTGCATCCGCCGGGCCGCCCGGACCGGTCACGGGCGGCTGAGCTGGCGGAGGCAGGCACCGAGGTGCTTGTCGTCAACGGCGCCAGCGACCCGTTCGGGATCCCCGAGCCGGGCGGCGGCGTCCGGGTAGTGGTCTTGCCCGGTGCCGCGCACGCGCTGGCGCGCCAGGGCGCCGCGATCCGCCGCGTGGTCGGCGCTTGGCTCGCCGAGCCGCGGGCCGGCAGGCCTGCGTGAGGGCTACCCGACGGCGGTCGCCCGGTGCGGGGCGATGATCTCGCCGTCCGGAAGCAGATCGCCGGTGTCCTCGAACACCACGACGCCGTTGCAAAGCAGGGTCCAGCCCTGCTCCGGGTGGCAGGCCACCGTGCGGGCCGCCTCGCGATCGGTGGCGTGTGCGTCCGGGCACTGTGGCGTGTGCGGGCACATGGGTCGTGCCTCCTGGTCAGATGTACGGTCTAGGCGTGGTCTAGGCGGTGACGGTGCTGGCGGGGCTGGTCGTCGGGTCCGGTACGTCCCCCAGCCGGGGCGGCAGCTTGACGATCCCGGTCAGCCGGTGGCTCTCCCGCAGCGTGAGCAGCCGCTCCGCCTCCATGGTCCAGGCCCGGACCGGCGTGGTAGCCATGGCCTTGCGGCGGTAGATCCGGTCGTCGTAGCCGCGCGGTCCGATCTCGGCCCGCTGCGCGGCGAAGGCGGCGCGCATCACGTCGGTCAGGGCACCGTCGAGGCGCTTGCCGGCCCGGTGCAGGTCGTCCAGACTTGCCCCGTTCGCCTGCGCGTCGCGCAGCGCCTGCTCGGCCTCCCGCGCCTGGGCGAACAGGTCGTCGAACCGCCCCGCAAGAGCAACGTCGGCCTCGTGCTTGGCTGCTGCCTCCGGGCTGACGGGCTCACGCTTTGCCATCACGCCGCCCAGCTTAGGGCAAGCGGCACGTGCCTCGTACGAGGCCGGGCCGCGCCCGGCAACGAAGGATCTGGGCCGTGACGTTTCCGGCGGCTGCGACGTGACCGCTGGCCGAAGCTGACCAGAGAATTCTCATCTGGCGAAGTAGTGCCAGCCGAGCCACAACCAGCCGGCCAGCACGAGGAACCGGCCGACCTTCGGCCGCATCATATAGCCGAGCCACTGGCCGACCGTGGGGATCCGGGAGCCGGGGCGCCGGGCCAGGATCTCCAGCGCGACCATGGCCGCGACCAGCACGGCGAAGCCGGCGATCGTGATAGCGCGGGTGGGGATCGGGGGCATGGCTACCGCCTCACCAGCGCCCAGCCTGCCAGCAGCCACACCAGGACCGCCGCGCTCTTGATCAGGTGCGGGTCCATGAGGGGATCGATCAGGTTGGTGAACGACGGGTGCCAGGGCCAGGAGCTGTCCCGCCAGGCGGACGCCTCCCATTCGAAGAACGCCGCCAGGCAGATCACCCAGTACGACATCCCGGTCACGTCGAGTTCGGCCGGGGGCGGGATCCGCTCCGGCGGCCGTACCAACGCGATGGTCCCCAGGACGGCCCCGGGAACGAGCACCCCGATCAGGGCCCCGCGGCTGAACGGTGCCGTGCCCGCGACCACCCAGGCGTACACCGCGAGCCCGGCACCGAGCAACGCAAGCAGTGCCAGGTGCGCGGGGCTGCGCCGGGTCAGCGGTCGTGGCCAGCGGCCGGGATGGTCCCGCTGAGCCGCCGTGGTGCCGTCTCTCGCCATACGATCTCCCGGCACATGGTCTCATCGCGCCGTCAGGCGCGGCAATTTCGCGAAGCTTGATAACTGACTGGCATGTCAGGCAATGCTGGACCGCCAGCTGGCATGCAGGGCAGAGTACCTCCCGCTGCCTGCCAGCAGCAGATCCGGTGACCCGTCCTCCACAATCTGCCCGTCGCTCATCACCAGCACCCGGTCGGCGATCGCCACGGTGGACAGCCGGTGCGCGATGATCAGCGCGGTGCGCCCGGCGAGGATCGTGCGCAGCGCCGCCTGCACGGCGCGCTCGCTCGGCAGGTCAAGCAGCGAGGTCGCCTCGTCCAGTACCAGCACGGCCGGTGCCGCGAGGAAGACCCGGGCGAACGAGATGAGCTGCCGCTGGCCCGCCGACAGCCGGCTGCCGCGCTTGCCCACCTCGGCGTCGTAGCCGCCGGGCAGCGCGGCGATGAATTCGTCCGCGCCGATCGCCGCCGCGGCCGCGGTGATTTGCGCCCGGCTGGCACCCGGCTTGCCGAGTTCGATATTGTCCGCGATGGAGCCGGTGAACAGGAAGTTCTCCTGCGTCACCAGCACCACCTCGGACCGCAGCCGGTCCGCAGGCACATCCCGCAGGTCCGTGCCGTCGAGCAGGACGCTGCCCTCGCGGGGGTCGTAGAAGCGGGCCACCAGCCGCGCCACGGTCGTCTTCCCGGCGCCGGTCTCCCCGACCAGCGCGACCGTCTGGCCCGCGGGGATCCGCACGTCCATGTCCGGCAAGACGAGCGTCTCGCGGTACCCGAATCGCACCGAGAGCAGCTGCAGTTCCCGGCCGGCGCCGCTGCGGGCGGGCAGCTCCGCGGGAGCCCCCGGGTCGGGCACCCCGGGCGCCTCGTCGAGCACCCCGGAGATCTTCTCCAGGGCCGCGCCCGCCGACTGGAACGTGTTGTAGAACTGCGACAGGTCCTGCAGCGGGTCGAAGAAGCGCTGCAGGTAGAGCAGGAACGTGGCGAGCACGCCCACCTTGATGTCCCCGTTCGCCACGCGCAGCCCTCCGTACAGCAGCACGGCGCCCGTGGCCAGGTTGCCGACCAGGGTGATCCCCGGCGAGTACACCGCAATCAGCCGCATCGACCGCAGGGTGGCCGCGGCGTTGCGTCCGTTAAGCATGGAAAAGATCTCTTCGTTGCGGCGTTCCCGGCGGAAGGCCTGTACCGCACGGATGCCGCCGAAGGTCTCCACGAACGCGACGATGACGTCGGCGATCGCCTCCCGGCTGCGCCGGTAGGCGGTCGCGGACTCGCGGCGGAACCACAGGGTGAGCACCGCCAGCGGGCCGAAGCCGGCCAGCACCACCAGGGCCAGCGGCCAGTCCAGCAACAGCATGCCCACGCCCACCAGCAGCAGCGAGAACGCCGCCGACACCAGCGAGTCGAGGCCCTCCTCGAACAGGTCGGAGATCGAGTCGATGTCCGAGGTCTGCCGGGAGATGACCCGGCCCGAGGTGTACCGCTCGTGGAACGCGACCGGCAGCCGCTGGAAGTGGGCGAACAGGCGGCGCCGCAGTTCCCGGACAACGCCCTCGCCGAACCGGCCGACCTCCAGGATGAACGCCCGGGTGGTTACGGCCTGCACGGCAACGGCGACGAAGAACGCGGCCATGATGACGACCAGCGGCACCGCGTCCCGGCTGTGCACCAGCGGCGGAATGCCCCGGTCGATGGCCACCCCGATGAGCCAGGGCCCGGTCAGGGCCGCGATGTTGCAGACGATGATCAGCACCAGGGCCCAGGCCACCTGGCCGCGGTAGGGCCCCAGCAGGCTGGTGAGCAGCCGCCGGGCGCGCCGGCGCAGCAGCGCTGACAATTTGCCGGTGACCAGGTCGACGTTCTCGGCGGCGACACCGCGCCACGGCTGGTCGGTCACCGGGTCACCGCCTCGGCTGGCACGTCGCCCATCAGTTCGACGTAGCGGGGCTCGGTGGCGAGCAGTTCTGCATGGGTGCCCTCGGCCACGATCCGGCCATCGGCCAGCAGCGCCACCCGGTCGGCGAGCAGCACCGTGGAGGGGCGGTGCGCCACCAGCAGCGCGGTCGTGCCGGCGAGCGCCTGGCGCAGCGCGGCGGTCACCTTCTCCTCGGTCCGCACGTCCAGCGCGGACAGCGGGTCGTCGAGTACCAGCAACGGAGGCCGGGCCAGAATGGCGCGGGCCAGCGCCAGGCGCTGCCGCTGGCCGCCGGACAGCGCCATGCCCTGCTCCCCGATCCTGGTGTCCAGCCCCCAGGGCAGCCTGGCCACGAAATCGGCGTGCGCGACCGCGAGAGCCTGCTCGACCTCCTCGTCGGTCGCATCCGGCGCGCCGAGCGTGACGTTCTCCCGGACGCTGACCGAGAACAGGGTGGGATCCTCGAACCCGCTGCCGATCAGCGTGCGCAGCACCGGCAGCGGCAGGTCGCGGATGTCGGTGCCGTTCAGGGTGACGGACCCGGCCGTCGGGTCGGCCAGCCGCGGCACCAGGTGCAGCAGCGTCGTCTTCCCGGACCCGGTGGCGCCGGTCAGCGCGAGGGTCTGCCCCGGTGCCAGGTCCAGCGTCACCCCGAGCAGCACCGGGTGCCCGGTTCCGGGATAGGCGAACTCCACCCGGTCGAAGCGGAGCCGGGCCGGCCCGCTGGCCGCGGCAGGGGCGACCGCGCCGGGCCTGGAGACGACGGCGGGCGGGGTGTCGAGGATCTCGAACACGCGCTGCGCCGCCGTGGCCGCTTCCTGCCCGCTGGCCAGGATGTAGCCCATCGCCTCGATCGGCCAGACCAGTTCCAGGGTGAGCGTGATGAACGCGACCAGGCCGCCGAGCGTCAGCGCGTGCTGGCTGGTCGCGATCGCGCCGAGCGCCACGATGAGCCCGATGACCGCGTTCGGGATGAGGTCGAGCGTGGCCCAGAACGAGCCGCGCAGCCGCGCCTTGGCCAGCTGGGTCTGGTAGACCAGCGACGCCTGGGCGCCGTGCTTGGCCTCCGCCTGCGCGTGGCGGCCGAGCGCCTTGAGCACCGCGATCCCGGTGGCCGCTTCCTCGACGTAGGTCGCCAGGTCGCCCTGCTGGTCCTGGGCCCGCCGGGACAGCACCCGGTAGCGGCGCTCGAACCGGGCGCTCACCAGGCCCACCGGGAGGAAGATCCCGCCGGTGATCAGGCCCAGCCACCAGTTGAGGTGGAAGAGCAGCACGACCACCGCGGCGAACGTGACCACGTTGGTGATCAGGAAGACGGTGCCGAACCCCGCGAACCGCCGGATCGCCGACAAGTCCGTGGTGGCACGGGACAGCAGCTGGCCGGACTGCCACTCATCGTGGAACCCGACGTCCAGCCGCTGCAGATGCGCGTACAGGTCGCGGCGGATGGCTTGTTCCATGCCGGTAACGGCGCTGGCCTGAACCCAGCGCCGGGTGAAGTTCAATGCCGCCTGCGCGATGCCGAGCCCGGTCGCGGCGAGCCCGATCGGCAGCAGCAGGCTGCGGTCACCGGTGGCGAGCGCGCTGTCGATCAGGGCTTTGGTCAGCAGCGGGATCACCAGGGCGGTGGCGACCGACGCGAATGCGGCGGCCAGCATCACGATGAGCCGCCCCAGGTACGGCCGCAGGTAACCGCGGAGCCGCCACAGTGCCGCCAACGGGGTCGCCGGGGAATGGGCACGCGCGTCGGCAACGGCGTGTCCGGGGGGCATTATCTTGACGCTAACCGCGCGGACGCGCCGATGTCACCTGGTTTTCTGCCGCTGGGCGCGCGGTGCGCGGGGCCTGGCCGCCCGGTTCGGAGCCGGTTGTGCTGTTACGGGCGGTTTAGCGGTGAAGCCCTGTCCGGTACCGGTAGCGCGGTGAAGGCGACTCTGGCACGCTGGCTAGCCCCGGCCCGTCGGGCGTGGCCGGAACGGACCGTGGGGGCAGTCCATGACCGATCGGGTACCGGGCCCGGCGCTCGCCGCGTATCACGCTGGCGTGACCGTGATCTGTGAGCTGGCCGCCCAGTTCACAGCTGAGGCATGGGCGGCACCGACCACCTGCCCGGAGTGGCGCGCCGCGGACCTGGCCGGGCACCTGCGCTGCGTCGCGGACGACTACCACGAGTACCTCAATGACGCGCCGGTCAGCCGGCTGGCCCGGCTGATGGCGACCCGCCCCAGCCCGGAGAGCCTGGCCCGCAAGCTGGCCAGGCAGAACGCGGCCGAGCTCGCCGCGCTGCCTGACGGCCCGGGCCCCGAGCACATC
>Ga0075424_100004998_pt1 | contig 12628 bp, 10 predicted proteins | sample SoiMethybrSBSTD3_FD_75301 | JGI IMG/M metagenome (GOLD analysis project Ga0075424, IMG submission 75301) | Bulk soil microbial communities from a Populus tree surrounding site in Tennessee, USA - Soil MetaG P. TD hybrid SBSTD3 | ecosystem: Environmental > Terrestrial > Soil > Tree plantation... | reverse complement strand
TTCACCATCGTCCGGAACGCGGTCACGCTCGACTATCCGATCGTCCCGGCCATTCGATCGATACTGGAGCTGTGCGACGAAGTGGTCGTCAACGTCGGAAAGTCGGACGACCAGACGCGCGACCTGGTCGCCGGCCTGGGCGATCCCAGAGTCCGTATCCTCGACAGCGTGTGGGATTTCTCGCGCGGCAGCGGGGCGCTGGCGCACGAGACCAACCGCGCGATGGCCGCCTGCCGCGGCGATTGGGGGGTCTACATCCAGGCGGACGAAGTGCTGCACGAGACGGGCGCCGCGGCGTTGCGCGAGCGGCTGCGTGAGTGGGACGGGGACGCGCGCGTCGAGGGACTACTCGTCGACTATCACCATTTCTACGGCGACTTCGACACGATCGCGACGGACCGGCACTGGTATCGACGGGAGGTCCGTGCGGTCCGGCTGAACCAGGGCATCCGCTCGTATCAGGATGCCCAGGGTTTTCGGGTCGGTGACGACGCGCGGCGGTTGCGCGCGCGAGCGACGGGGGCGCGCATGTTCCACTACGGCTGGGCGCGCCCGCCGCAGTCCTTGCGCCAGAAGCTGGTCGCGTCGCAGGAAGTCTTCCTCGAGCAGGGTCATCGGCTCGCGGCGCGCGCCGCCCAGCAACAGGCGCTGTACTGGACGCCGCTGCTGCGCCGCTTCACGGGCTCGCACCCGCGCGCGGCCGGGGCTTGGATTGCGGCGCGCCGCGCGGCCGCCAGCGGGCCGCCAGTGGGCCCGCGACGTCTCAAACTCGCACACCTGCGGCTCTATCTGTCCGACTGGATCGAGCGGCTGACCGGCGCGCGTCTCTTCGAGTACCGCAACTACGTGGAGGTATGACGGCCCGCCCCTTCGCGGGTCTGCGCGTCGTCCTAGTCGCGGCATTCAACCGTCGCTACCACCGCAGCGGCCTGGCTCTCGCCGCCGCGCTGCAGGAGTTGGGATGCGACGTGCGCTGCTGCGAAGAGCGGCGGCGCGGGTGGGACGCCGTTTTCGGGCGCTCGCTCGCCACCCGGCTCGCCGCTCGCCTGCGCCAGGGGCCCGTCGACGTCGTGCTGGTCTTCAAGGGGGCGGGCCTCGCTCCCGCCGACGTCGGGGACCTGCGGCGTAGCTTCGGCGGCCGCTGGGTCAACTGGTTCCCGGACGACCCGCACCAGCTCGAGCTGTCGAACCGGCTGGCGCCAACGTACGACTGCTTCTTCACACACGACAGCTCGAGTCTCGCGGGCCACCGTTCGGCGGGGGCGCAGGCCCACTATCTCGCGTTTGGCTGCGACCCCGACTACCTGCGGCCGCCCACGGGAGGGCCGGAGGCGCGTTGGACGGCGCCGCTCGTGTTTGTGGGATCGCGCGACGACGTGCGCGAGCCCGTATTGCGCGAGCTCGCCGATGCGGGGCTGGTGGCGTGGGGACCCGGCTGGCCGCGGGGGCCCGTATATGGGGAGGACTTTGTGAAGGCGCTCGCGGGCGCGGCCGTGGGCGTGAACGTGCACCAGCAGTTCGGGGCGCGGGGCGATCCCGCGCGCTACGGGACGGGCGCGAACATGCGGGTGTTCGAGCTCGCCGCCGTGGGCACTCCGCAGCTGTCGGATGCGAAGGCGGACATCGCCCGCCATTTCACGCCGGACCGTGAGATCGTGTTGTACTCGAGCGTGGCCGAGCTGACGGATCGCGCCCGTGCGTTGCTGGCGGACGAGGCGCAACGGCGTCGGCTCGCCGTGGCGGCGCGCGAGCGAGCCGTGCGAGAGCACACCTGGCGCCACCGGCTGGAGGAGCTGTTGACCGTCACGCTGCGCTAGTCGCGGCCGTCAGGCGGTCGCCCGGCCCGGCGGCAGCGTGCCGGTCTCGAGCACCGCGCGGTACATACGGACGTATTCGTCGGCCATGACGAGGTGGGAGAAGCTCCGCTCGGCGCGCGCGCGGCAAGCGCGCGGATCCCAATCGGCCAACCGACCCCGCAACGCCACGAGCTCCTCCAGCGTCGTCCCGAGCCCCCCGGTGTCCGGCGAGATCAGCTCGGGCAGGGAGCCGCGGGGCGATCCGATGATTGGGGTGCCGCTGGCGAGCGCCTCCAGAATGTTCACCGGGCACGGGTCCTCCCATCGCACCGGCATCCAGAGGCAGCGCGCTCCTGCGAGCAGCTCGCGCTTCCGCACACCGCCGACCCGACCCACGAATTTCACGTAGCGTGAAAGGCTGGGCCGCCATCCACCTGCCAGGGTGAGCCGCACGTGACACTGTTTCGCGGCGGCGACCGCGACCTTCCATCCTTTCACGCTGTGCAATCGCGCCAGGAAGAGGTCGTAGTCTTCCTTCTCGGTCCTGAATTCGTACTCGTCCAGGCGAACGCCGTTGCGCACGAAGGCGTGGGTGCCGTGGCGCCGTGCGTGGTCCTGACTCACGCAGATCGTTCGCGCGTCAGCCCGGCGCCCGCCGCCCATGTTGCCGTGGAGCGTCCACACGGACGGCACGCTCGCTGGCGGGTAATGGATCTGGCAGTGATAGTGCATGATGTCGACCGGCTCGCCGACGTGGCGGCGCAAGTCGAAGCCCGGGGACAGCACCTCCTCGGGCGACACCTCCACGATCCGCACGCCCGCGACGCGACTTCCCTTGGGGGCGAGCAGGGTGACCTGATGCCCCCGCTCGACGAGCCCCTGGCTCAACCACACCACGATACGCTCCGCGCCGCCGTACTTCGGCACCGGTAGCCGCACGTGGTGGAATAGCACGATGTGCATCGAAACGGCGGCGTTCCCCTCTGCCCTAGGGCTGCGGCGGATCCGCGGGTAGCGCGCCGGCTTCCAACACCCGCCGATACTCCCGCAGGTAGCTCTCGGCCATCGTCAGGTGAGTGAAGTGGCCCTCCGCATGCGCCCGGCACGCCGCGGGCTCTCGCGTATGGATCGACTCCGCCGCCGCGATCATCTCGTCCACGGTATCGCACAGGCTGCCCACGTCGGGCGTGATCAGCTCGGGGAGCGCGCCCCGGTGGGTCCCGAGCACCGGCGTGCCCGAGAACAACGCTTCGATCGTCACGAGGCCGAACGGCTCGTCCCACGCGGCCGGGTTCCATAAGCAGCGGGCACGGGCCAGCAGCGCTGCTTTGGTGGACCCGTCCACCTCGCCGACGAACTTGATGGATCCCGTGAAACTGGGCCGCCAGCCGCCCGCGACAATCAGACGGTGGCCGGTGCGCTTCGCGGCCTCCACGGCCCAGTGATAGCCCTTGGCACTGTGCAGCATCCCAAGGAACAGGTCGTACTGCGACGGGCGCCTGGGGAACCGCCGGAAGACGTAGTCAGCGGGATCGAGACCGTTATGAACGAAGACGGCGCTGTTGTGGCGGCGCGCGTGGTCGCGGGAGAGAAAAATACTGTTGGGATAGGGCGGAGTGCCGGCCTTCAAGTTGCGGTGGATCGTCTGGACGAAGGGAAACGCGCCCGGTGCACGACGCAGCGGGAAGTGCGCGTGCACGATTTCGGCGTCGCGGGGAATGAACGGCGCGAGCGTTGCGGGGTCGGCCAACTTGCGGGGAGGCACTGCCACCACGTTCGCTTCGGGGACGCGTGTCACTGGCGGGGCGAGCAGCGTGATCCGATGACCGAGCGCTGCGAGCCCGCGCACCAGTGCCACGACGACGCGTTGCGGGCCGCCGTAACCCTTCGCCGGGAGCGGCTGCTGGCACGCGACGGCGATGTGCATGGGCGACATAGTATAACTACCTTCGTGGCATGCCGGAGCAACGGCTCACCATCCTGCAGATCACCCACCAGGGGCAGGGGCAGGGATCGACGCAGTCCATCTTCGGGCTGAGCCGCGCCCTCGCCGGCCGCGGCCACCGGGTCCTGGTCGGCTGCCGGCCCGGTACGGTGCTCGCTCAACTGGCGCGCGAAGCGGGGCTCCCGGTCATCCCGTTCGACTTCAGTCGGCTCAGGCCCTTGGCGGGTGCGCTGGCCGATACGATCGCCGGCGAGCGTGTGGACGTCATCAACAGCCACGGGACGCGCGACCGGCGCGCCCTGACGTGGCTGCGGTGGCGTGGTCTGGCGCAGGCGTTCGTTGTGACGCGTCGTACCATGCCGCTCACCTCGCCGGCCGAGCTGCTGGCCGTGGGTCTCTCGGCCGACCGCACGATCGCGGTGAGCGATGCGGTCGCGCGCGCCCTGAAGCGTCGCTGGCATCCGGCGGGACGTCTGCGGGTGGTCCCGAACGGGATCGATCTCGCTCGGGTCGATGCGGGCGTCGCGCGGGAGGATGAGGCGGCGGCGCGGGCGGCCCTGGGCGCGGTGGACGGGCGTCCGGTCATCGTGGTGGTGGCACGGCTCAAGGACCAGCACGTGCTGCTGCGGTCCCTCCCCGCGATCGAACGTCCCATCGTCCTCGCGTTCGTCGGGATCGAGCCGAACGAGACGCTCCAGACGCTAGCCCGCCGCGTTCCGGACCGGCACCGGGTGGTGTTCGTGCCGTTCACCGAGCGCCCGCTCGCCTTCTACCGGCTCGCGACGCTCGCGGCGCTCCCGTCGCGCATCGAAGGTCTGTCACAGTCCTTGCTGGAGGCGATGGCGCTTGGACTGCCGGTCGCCGCCTCCGCAGCCGGGGGGAACGCCGACTTGATCCGCGATGGGGAATCGGGCGTGCTCGTCCCGCCACTCGATTCCGCCGCGTGGGGGACCGCGTTGAAACGACTGCTGGAGGAGCCGGCCCTGGCAGCCCGGCTCGCGGCCGCCGGCCGGGCGCGGGCGCGGGGGGAGTTCACACTGGAGAGGACGGCGGCGCGCACGGAGCAGGTATACCGCGAAGCTCTCGCTCGGCGCCGATTGCTCCACGGGGAGCCCCCGCGTTAGCATTCGACACGCCCATGCGGAAGCGCCTTCCGGGACCCTCACGATGACCACGCTGCTCCTGGCGCAAGATTTTCCCCCGATGGGTGGCGGCATCGCTCGGTTGCACGGCGAGCTCGCTCGACGTTTTCCCAAAGGTGAGCTGATCGTCTCGACGCCCAGCGACCCCGACGCGGCCGAAGTGGACGCCGGGCTGCCGGCGATCATCGACCGCCTCCCGATGGGCGTGCGCCGCACGAAGTCACTGCCCGGCGTGCTCTTCTGGTCGCGGCGCGCCGCGAGTCTGGCGCGCCACCATCGCGTGCGGTTCGTGCACTGCGGCAACGTGAAGCCGGCCGGCTACCCGGCGCGCTGGGTGTACGAGCGGTTGCGCGTGCCGTACAGCCTGTTCCTGTACGGCGCGGATCTGCTGAGCGAGCAGCATAAGATCCGGCACTCTCGGATCAAGCGCCGCATGGCCCGCGCGATCTTCGGTGGTGCCACGACGCTCATCGCGATCAGCAACTGGACGCGGGATCTCGCGCTCGGGGTGCTGGGGGAGCTCGGCCTCGACGGCCACGGACAACGGCTCCGCGTGGTCCACCCCGGGACGGATCCGACGCTGTTCCGGCCGGGCGTCGATCCGCGCACCGTGCGGGAGCGATTCGGCCTGCCCGACAGCGGGACTCGCTGGATCGTCACGGTCGCGCGCCTGCAGCGGCACAAAGGCATGGACACGGTCATTCAGGCCCTGCCGGCGATCCTCGCCCGCGCACCGGACGTGCGATACGCGGTCGCGGGAGCGGGTCCCGATCGCGACCGACTGGAAAAACTGACGCACAAGCTCGGCCTGGCGGACCGCGTGCGGTTCCTGGGCGGCGTCACTGACCAGGATCTGCCCGCGCTGTACAACCTCGCATCGGTGTACGTAGGCGCCTCGCGGCGGAGCGAGCGGCTCGGCGTCGAGGGGTTTGGGATCGCGCTGGTCGAGGCCTCGGCGTGTGGGCTGCCCGTCGTCGCCGGGAACTCGGGCGGCATCCCCGACGCGGTACGCGACGGCGAGACCGGATTCCTCGTGCCGCCGGAAGACCCCGCGGCGTTCGCCGAGGCGATCTCCCGCGTGCTGGCCGACGCTTCGCTCGCGCAGCGAATGGGGGACAGCGGCCGGCGCGCCGTCGAGACCCACTTCAACTGGGACCGCGCCGTCCGCGACCTGCGGGCGATCGAAGCCGACGCGCTCAAGTCTCCCACCGCCTGAGCGCCACTCTCCTCCTCGCGTTCAACTTCCCGCCGCACGGGGGCGGCATTGCGCGCTGGATGGGCGAGCTCGCGCTGCGGTATCCGCCGGGCACGCTCGTGGTGTCCACGGGCCGCCACGCCGGCAGCGCCGAGAGCGATCCGCAGTTTCCCCAACCGATCGACCACGCCCCAATCCGCGCCACGCGATTGCGCACCTTCAACGGGCTCGTGCTGTGGACCGCGCGGGCGGCTACACTCGAGCGGCGAGCGCGTCCGGGCTTCGTGTGGTGCGCCGAGCTCAAGCCCGCCGCGTACCCGGCGCGCTGGCTGCGTGCCCGGCGGGCGGTTCCCTACGGGGTGATCGTGCATGGGACAGAGCTGCTACTGCTCCAGGCCAAGATGCGCCGCTCGCGCTGGCGCCGCTGGACGGCGCGTCAACTGCTCGGCGGCGCCGCCGTGGTGGTCGCGAACAGCCGCTGGACTCAGGACCTGGCTCGCTCCGTTCTCGAGGCGGTCGAGCGGCCGGCGCTTGCGCGCGACGTCCGCGTCGTGCCGCTCGGCACCACGCCGACCCGGTTCCGTCCCGGCATCGATCCAGGTCCGATCCGCGATAAGTACGGGCTCGCCGGCGGTCCCTGGCTCTTGACCGTGTCACGCCTCGACGCGCACAAGGGCATCGACACCGTGATCAGGGCGCTGCCCGCGGTGCGGGCCGCCTTTCCCGACGCTGCGCCCCGCTACGCGGTGGCAGGCGTCGGGCCGCAGCAGACGCGGCTCGCGCGCCTGGCCGCGGAGCTCGGCCTCGGCGACGCGGTGCGGTTCCTCGGGTTCGTCCCCGAAGACGACCTGCCGGCGCTTTACAACGCCGCGGATCTCTACGTCGGCGTTTCGCGGCGCATCGACCTCCTTGCTGAGGGTTTCGGCATTGCACTGGTCGAGGCGTCGGCGAGCGGTCTGGCGGTGGTGGGCGGACGATCGGGGGGGGTACCCGACGCGGTGCGCGACGGTGAGACGGGCATTCTGGTGGATCCCGAGCAGCCGGCGGCGGTCGCCGCGGGCGTCACGCGGCTGCTCGCCGACACCGAGCTGCGCCGACGCATGGGCGCCGCCGGACGCCGCGCCGTGGAGACCTACTACAACTGGGACCGAGTGGCGGGCGATCTGCGGCGGATCGACGCGGAGTTTCGGCGCCGGGATGGATGACATCCGCTGGTTCGCGCCGAACCGGTTCTGCACCCTGGTGGTGCCGAGACTCCGGGCCCGCGGGCTTGCGATCGCGTTGGAGGGTGACGGGCCGGCACGGGTCGCGATCGCCATGGACGCGCAGGTCGCGGCAGCCGCCTACGCGTACGCGGCACGTCACCGCTGTCCGCTGATTCATTATCTGTGGGACCTCCCGCCCTGGCGATTGGGGCGGGGTCGGCACGATTGGGTGTGGCACGTGTTCGGTCGCTACCTCCGGGTGCCGCGCGTCGGCCGTCGCTACGCCGAGCGCCCCGGCTATTACAGCCGCCTGCGGTTCGTGGCCGTGCACGCCCGCGAGGTATGGGTGCCGAGCGGGCATACTGCGGCGAGCGTCCAGGAGCGACTGGGCATTGCCTCGCGCCAAGTGCCTTTCTGCTTCGATTCAGACAGGTTCACGCCCGCGCCTAAAGCTCGAACAGGTGGATTGCTCAGCGTGTCGCATCTCACGCCGCACAAGAACCATGCGGCGGTGATCCGAGCGGCGGCGCGCCTCGCCCCCAAGAGCTCCGTGCACATCATCGGGAGGGGTCCGGAGCGGGCGGCCCTGGAACGACTCGCGGCGACCCTGGGCGTACCCTGCACGTTTGCGTCCGACCTCACGGAAGCGGAGATGGTGACCGCGTACCGCACCGCGGAGGTGGTGGTCTGCCCCAGTAGCTTCGAAGGCTTCGGACTCACCCCCATGGAAGCGATTGCGACGGCCACCCCGGTGGTCGCTTCGGACATCCCGCCGCACCGTGAGTTTCTCGGCACGGCGCCCCGCTTTTTCTCGCTCGCTGACGACGACAGCCTGGTGGCAGCCATCGCGGCCGCGCGCGCGAGTCCACCGCCCGCCCGGGACGTGCTGTCGGGAGTGACTATAGAAGCGGCGGCCGAGCGGTTTTGGGTCGGCCTGATGCCGTACCTGCGCTGAGGGAAGCGCTCAGCTGGCGGCGCCGGCGACTTTAGGGGCCGCCGCCGGCCGCGCGCTGATGGCGTAGGTGGGACAGTGCCGGATGAATTCACCGTCGATCGGCGACCACTCCTGGTCCGGTCGCGTGACGACGGCTTTGCCCTGCGCGTCGAGCACGAACATGCCGGGTGGCGCCTGCACCAGGCACGCCCCGCAGCCGATGCAGCGCTCGCGCTGCACTCGGACCGTGACGCGACGCCGCGGGTGGACGCCGGGGTCGCTCGGCCCCGGCCATTCCTCCGGCCGATCGAGCGCGGCAATGGTCGCCCGATAGCCTTCCTCCACCTCTTCGCGCAGGTGGTCGAAGTCGAACGCCGAGATGTGCTCGACGCGTGGGTGGATATAGTAGATCGGGGGCGTGGTCCATTCGCGCAGCCGCAGCTCGAGGATGGTCTGCATCGCGATCTCCGCCGCCCGCGCGAACACCGATGCGAAGCCTTCCTCCTGCGTGTCGGCCCGCAGGGCGTTCGAGGCCGACACGTCCACCGCCACGATCAGGTCTGCGCCGAGGATGCGCGCCGTGCCCACCGGCAGGTTGTCCACCGTGGCGCCGTCCATGTAGAACCGCCCCCGGATCTCACGGGGCGGGAGGTAGCCCGGCAGCGCGCAGGACGCGAACACGGCGTCCTTCACCGGGACCTCGTCGAGCCCATCAAGACCCCAGAACACCTGCATGCCGGAGTTCAGTTCCACGGTGTTCACGATCAGGGGGTTGCGCAGGTCTTGGAAGGTGATGTTGCCGACGAGCCGGTGGAGCAGCTGGTCGAGCGGCTCGCGGCGAAACAGGGCCGGGGAGCGCATCCGTTTGAACGCCATGTCGGCGTGCGCCACGGCGAAAATGTCCTTGCGCTGCAGGCCGATCGCAATTTCGCGCAGCTCCGCGATGCTCTTCCCGGCGGACCAGGCGGCGCCCACCAGCGCGCCCACGCTCGAGCCGACGATCTGCGACGGCACGAGGCCACGCTCGGTCAGTGCTTGCAGCACGCCGACGTGGGCTACGCCTTTCATGCCCCCGCCGCCCAGCACGAGGGTGAACTGAGTTTGATTGTTCACGTGACCCGCCGCTTGCCCGGAAGGTGAGCCTCCGAGTAACGTAGTCGTGGCCCCCAGCCCCGCGCTACTCATGCGTCATCGCGTTGTACGGAACCGTTGGACACTGGCTGGTCTCGCCCTCGTGACGCTGCTCGGGCTGGCGGCGCTCGCCGCGCCGTGGCTGGCGCCCGGCGATCCGACGCGCGGCGATCTCACCGCCGCCCTGCGCTCGCCCTCGACGGCCAACCCGCTCGGCACCGACGCCCAGGGACGGGACGTGCTGAGCCGTGTGTTGTACGGGGCCCGGTTGTCGCTCGCGGTGGGTCTCGCGAGCCAGGTGATCGCCCTCACGGCGGGCCTCGCGCTCGGCCTCACGGCCGGCTTCTATGGCCGCTGGGTCGATGCCGTGGTCATGCGCGTCGCCGATGTGACCCTGGCGTTCCCCTCGCTCCTCCTGCTCATCGCCGTCGCCGCGGCCGTGCGGCCATCGCTCCCCGTCGTGTGTGTCGTGATCGGGCTCGTGGGTTGGGCGGGAATGGCGCGGCTGGTGCGCGGGCAGGTGCTCGTGGCGCGCGGGCTCGACTATGTGCAGGCGGCCCGGGCGCTGGGTGCGTCCGACGCGCGGCTCGTGGCGCGGCACGTGCTCCCCAACGTGCTCGGGCCGGTCATCATCGCGGCGACCCTCGGCGTCGGCGGCGCGATCATGGCCGAGGCGGCCCTCTCGTTCGTGGGCCTGGGGGCGCAGCCGCCGACGCCGTCCTGGGGCGCCATGATCGCGGAGGGGCGGGATCTGCTGCGCGTGGCGCCGTGGGTGTCGCTGTTCCCCGGGCTCGCTATCGGCGTCACCGTGCTGGGCGTCAACCTGGTGGGCGACGGCTTACGTGACGCGCTGGACGTCCGAGCATGACCGACATCGCGTATCACCCGACCCGGCTGCGTGCGCTGCGCGATCAGTTCCGCGCGCTGCGTGCCGCCGAGTTCCCCTGGACCGCGGACACCGTCTACCTCAACAACGCCTCCATCGGCCCCATCCCCGAGCGCACCCGCCGCGCCTTGGACGAATTCACCGCGAAACGGACGGCTCCCCACCTGCTCCCGGACCGCGAGCTGCAAGCAGGACTGCAGGCGGCGCGGGTCGCGGTGGCGCGCCTGCTCAACGCGGACCCAGTCGAGATCGCGCTGGCGACCAACACCAGCCACGGCCTGAACCTGGCCGCCAGCGCGTTGCCCCTGCAGCCTGGCGACGTGGTCCTCGTCTCGGACCGCGAGTTTCCGGCGAACGTGTATCCCTGGATGCTGCTCAAAAAGCAGGGTGTCGAGGTCGAGCTGGCGCCCTGCGCCCCCGAGGGCTGGCCCGACGAGGACTACCTCGTCGAGCGGCTGCACGACCCGCGGGTACGCGCCCTCGCGGTCTCCTTCGTCCAGTTCTCGAACGGCTATCGCGCGGATCTCGGCCGGCTCGGCGCCGCCTGCCGCGCCAACGGCACGTTCCTCGTGGTGGACGGGATTCAGGGAGTGGGGAACGCGGTGCTCGACGTGCGCGAGACGCCGGTCGATATTCTCGCGTGCGGCGGGCAGAAGTGGCTGCTCGCGCCCTGGGGATCCGGATTCGTGTACGTGCGGCGCGAGCTCATCCCGGTGCTCGAGCCCGCGGTCGCCGGCTGGATGGCGTTCGAGGGGACCGACGACTTCTCGCGACTGACCGAGTACAATCCCACATTCCGTCCCGACGCCCGCCGCTTCGAGATGGTGACGCTCCCCTTCCAGGACTTCTACGGGATGACCGCCTCGGTCGGCATGCTCGCGGAGCTCGGGATCGACGATATCGCGCAGTATGTCCGCACGCTGCACGAGCCGGTGTTCCGTTGGGCGGACGAGACCGGCGTCCGCATCGTGTCACCCCGGGCGGAGGCGCACCGCTCGGCGATCGTCTGCCTCGCCCCCGCGCACCCCGTCGAGGCGTACCACGCGCTCAAGCGCGCCCATGTCGTGTGCTCGCTGCGGGAGGGCGCCATCCGCCTGGCGCCGCACTGCTACAACACGGTGGAAGAGATGGAGCGGGTGCTCGACGTGCTGGATCAGCTAGAGTAAAAGGCAACGCCTCTTATGCAACGACTTCCCGATGTTTATCCCCCCACCACGCCCAGCCAACAAAGAGCCACCCGAAGATGCTCCCGCCCACGGCGAGCGCGGTCTGGGTCGGTGGCGGTGGACTGAACAAGGAACCCACGTAGGACAAGAGCAGCACGGCGATCAGCGACCAGAATCCGAAGGTCCCGACGCGGTCGCGCGCCTTCGTATTCCTGGCGTAGAGCCACACCCCCGCCGCGAACATCACGCCCTCGACGACCACGGTGCCGGCGACGGAGTTCCACAGACCGAGCCCCAGCGGCGTGCCGCCCGGGTACAGCGGCATGTCGGGCCGATGGGTGACGAAGTCGAGCAGCCAATGGCTCACGACCAGGAGCGCCACCACGAACGCGGCGTGCCCCTCACCGGTGCGCCTGCGGTACAGGTACGCAAACACGGCGCCCCACCCGATGAGCGTGATCAGGCTGTGCGAGATGGGGATGGAGTCGAGCCACAAGGTCAGGAACGGGTTCGGCCCCGGCACGATGTGCGCCCGCTCCCACCCCAGCAGCAGAAACACCGGCCACAGCAGATCCGCGAGCGACGTGGCCGCGAACAGCGTGCCGAGCGAGCTGCGTGGGGCGGCCCGTTTCGCGGCCAACGCCAGGGCGTAGTGCCCGATGAACATGCCGGCTCTCTAGCTGCCTGCTCGCAGCAGCGCGTAGTCCTTCTTGCCCTTGCGGAGCAGCAGGGTTCCACCGGTGAGCCAATCGACCGACGCGATCTTCCGCGCGGGGTCCTTCACGCGCTGCTGGTTGACGTAGATCCCACCTTGCTCGATCGCCCGGCGCGCTTCGCTCTTCGATTTCGCAAGCCCGGCGTGGACCACGGCGTCCACGAGCGAAAGGCCGTCGCCCGACGGCACGCGTGCGGTGGGGATTTCTTGCGCCAGCAAGTCCAACGCGGTGGGCTCGACGTTGCGTGGATCCAGGTTACCGAAGAGAATGGCGTTCACCGCCGTGGCGTTGGACGCGGCCCGCTGTCCATGGACCATCCCGGTCACGGCGACAGCCAGCGTACCTTGAGCCTCACGGCGACTCGGGTCTTTTTTGTGCTGCTTCATCCGCTCTTCGGTTTCCTCCCGCGGCAGCAACGTGAACAGCCTGAGGTACGGCTCGACGTCCCGGTCATCGACGTTGAACCAGAACTGGTAGAACTTGTACGGCGAGGTGAGCGCTGGATCGAGGTA
>Ga0075424_100004996_pt1 | contig 12630 bp, 12 predicted proteins | sample SoiMethybrSBSTD3_FD_75301 | JGI IMG/M metagenome (GOLD analysis project Ga0075424, IMG submission 75301) | Bulk soil microbial communities from a Populus tree surrounding site in Tennessee, USA - Soil MetaG P. TD hybrid SBSTD3 | ecosystem: Environmental > Terrestrial > Soil > Tree plantation... | reverse complement strand
GATCGTGAACGCCGCCAACGAGGGGCTGCGCGGCGGCGGCGGCGTCGACGGTGCGATCCACCGGGCCGGCGGCCCGGCGATCATGAAGGAGTGCATCCGGCACGGCGGCTGTCCCACCGGCGACGCGAAGCCGACAACGGCCGGCGACCTCCCCGCCCGCCACGTCATCCACGCCGTGGGGCCGGTCTGGCACGGCGGCGGCCGCGGCGAGGACGACCTGCTGGCGTCCGCATATCGGCGCTCGGTCGAGGTCGCCGTCGAGCTGGGCTGCGGCTCGATCTCGTTCCCGGCCATCTCGACGGGGATCTACGGCTTCCCGATCGAGCGGGCGGCGCCGATCGCGCTCGCGACGGCCCGTGCTGCGGCCGAGGCGGCCGGCGGCGACCGGCGCCTGGTGTTCGTGCTCTTCAGCCCGGCCGATCTGGAGGTCTACCGGGCCGCGCTGTGAGGGCGGATGGCTCCGGCCGTCACAGCGCGAGCTCCATCACCGCCAGCTCGCGGTCGCCCGCGGCGACTCGGTGCCGCTTGCGCTCGACCTCGTCCATGCCGGCGGACCGGGCCAGCGCCATGCCGGCGTCGTTGCCCTCGAGCACGCCCTCGCGAAGCCGCGTCCAGCCGGCGGCGCGCCCGTGCTCGGCCAGGCCCGCGACGGCCTCGCCCGCCAGGCCGAGGTGCTGGCGGTCGGCGTGGATCATGATCAGCCCGAGCCAGGGCGCGCCGTCGTTCGGGTTCTCGTCCATCCAGTCCAGGACGCCGACGCAGGCGCCGTCGTCGCGCAGCCGCAGCACCGCCGTATGTCGCCCCGGGGTGAGCGTCGACATCGCCAGGTCGCGCTCGAGCATCCCGCGGTCGTAGGCGCCGGCGACTCCGCCCGAGCCTTCGGTCAGCTCGAGATACGCCGGGTTCGAGAGGTAGACGTCGAGAAGCTCCGGGACGTCCTCCTCGGCCACCTCCGCCGCGATGAGCCGGGCCGTCTCGAAGACCGTCACGCCGCGAGGACGCGGGCGGCCTCGTCGCAGACGGCCTCGGCGACCGTCGCGAGCGCGCGCGTGTCCACGACGAGCTGAACGCCCACCCCGCTGCGCGTGGCCGTGACCGCTCGTGCCTTGCCCGAATCGACCCAGGCGGCGATCGCGACCTCGTCGAGGGCGCGCGGCACGCTCGGCGGCGAGAGGTCGAGCCCGAACACCTCGTCGGCGGGGACGAAGTGGCCGAAGCCGTCCGCCGCGGCGTCGAGGAGCGCGTGGCCCAGCGCGAAGAGCTCGGACGGCGTGAGGGCCGCGGCGGGCACGTGCGCGACGGGCGCGCCGCCCGCGTGGAGGGTCAGCTCGTACGGCACCGACTCGGCGAATGGCTCGCTCTCGATCGCGAGCTCGATCGAGATGCCGGTGACGTCCTGTTCGTTGTCGCAGAGGTGGTACCTCACAGCAGCACTTTGCCACGCTTCTTGCGCGGCAGCGACAGCGTGAACGTCGAGCCGTGGCCCGGCTCGCTCTCGACCGACAGCCGCCCGCCCAGTGCCTGGGCCAGCTCGCGCGAGATCGAGAGCCCGAGGCCTGTGCCGCCCTCGCCGCGGCGGCTGTAGAACGGGTGGAAGACCGCCTCCCGCTCGGCCGGGGCGATGCCGCGGCCCGTGTCGGTCACCTTGATGGCGGCGATCCCGTTGGACGTGACGCAGCCCAGCTCGACCTGTCCTCCGCGCGGCGTCCAGCGGAAGGCGTTGTCGAGCAGGTTGTTCACGATCTGGAGCACGCGATCGCCGTCGGTGATGACGGTCGGCGCGCCGTCGATCGGCGTGCGGAAGTCGATGTCGACGGCCCGGGCCTTCTCGCGGAAGGCGCCGGCAGCCTGCTCCAGCAGGGCCTCGAGCCCGACCTCCTCGCGCACGACCCGGAACTGGTGTGCCTCGAGCCGGGTCAGGTCAAGCAGGTCGCCGACCAGCCTGTCAAGCCGGCGCACCTCCTCGTTCACCGCCTCGAGCGACTCGTCCAGCTCGTCGGGGCCGACGACACCCTCGGTCACGGCTTGGACGTGGCCGGAGATGGCCGTGAGCGGGGTGCGCAGCTCGTGGGTGACGCGCATGAGGAAGTTGCGCTCGAGCTCGTCCACCTCCCGCAGCCGGTCGACCATGCCCTGGAACCGGGTGGCGAGCTGGCCCAGCTCGTCGTCGGAGTTGCGCCTACCGACGACGTTCACGTCCAGGTCGCCGCGGGCCACCTTGTCGGCGGCGCTCCCGATCACCCGCAGCGGCTGCGTGATCCGGCGGGCGACGTAGGTGGCGAGGATCAGCGCGACGGCCAGGCCGACCGCGAGGCCCACGCCGACGAGGCCGATGATGTTCTTCCACGCGTTGTTGACGTCGGCGAGCGGGCGGCCCAGGACGACCTCGCCGACGGTCTGGCTCCCCGAGCGGATCGGGGCGCCGACGCCGATGTATTCGCGCGTCGCCCCCTTTGGCTTGAATGAACCGTACACCTGCGACTCACCCGGCTTGAGGTCGAAGTTCGCGGGGATCCCAGCATCCCGCAGCGTTCGCGTGGACGTGGGCGCGCCGCGGAAGAGGGGCGGGCCGGTGTAGAAGACCTCCGCGGCTGTGACGGTCTGGAACGTCGACGACGTGATCACCTGGGGGCCGCGCACCTTCCCAGTTCGGGACTGGTCGAACAGGTTCTGGTAGTAGGCGCGAAGTCCGTCGACCTGGTTTCGCAACTGCAACACCGTCTGGTCGCGGTTGTAGGACTGGTACAAGCTCACCACGACCACGGCTGCGATCACCGTCGCGAGCACCAGCGTGCCGGCGAACAGAAACGCGAGTCGTGCCCTAAGCGACTGGAGCATCGTCAGCGACCTTGTAGCCCACGCCCCATACGGTGGCAACCGGGCAGTCGTCGCCGAGCTTGCGCCGAAGCTGGCGCACGTGAACGTCCACGGTGCGGGTGTCGCCCGCGAACGTGTATCCCCAGACCCGCTCGAGCAGCTGGTCTCGCGTCAGTACGAGGCCGCGATGGTCGAGAAGCTCCCAGAGCAGGTCGAACTCCTTGGGCGCAAGCTGGATCTGGGCGCCGGAGACGGTGACCTCGCGCCTGCCCGCATCGATGCGAAGGTTGCCGTGCTCCATCGCCGCCTCTTGCGGCTTTCGCTGCGCGCCCGTGGACCGGCGCAGGATCGACTTGATGCGCGCGACAAGCTCGCGCGGGTTGAACGGCTTCGTAAGGTAGTCGTCGGCGCCCACCTCGAGTCCCACGATCTTGTCGACGTCGTCGTCGCGGGCTGTCAGCATCAGGATCGGCACGTCGGACGTCGAGCGGATCTGGCGGCAGACCTCGAGCCCGTCGATGTCCGGGAGCATGAGGTCGAGCACGACGAGGTCGGGCTTGGTCGCGTCGGCCTTCTGGAGCGCCTCGGTGCCGTCACGTGCGATCTCGACGTGATAGCGGGCGTTCTTCAGGTACATCGACACGAACGAGGCGATGTTCCGCTCGTCCTCGACGACGAGGATCTTCTCGGGCATGGGCATAGATTACCGCGCTGGTGGGTCGGAGCCTTATTGGAGCGGCTCAGAGCTGAAAGGACTTCCCGCCTGACGGCCAGTCCTTACGCCTGCCGCCGTTCAGGTGGTAGCCGCCCGAGCCCTTGATGTAGACCCCGCCCGTCGCGACCACGCTCGCGCTCACCCCCGTGCCGCTGAGGGAAAGCCACCAGACGGTGCTCGCGGAGAAGTAGATCGTGTTGTTGGCCGTGCAGACCGTGATGGCCTTGTCGTCGGCCTGCTTGAAGCGCTTGTCGCAGCCGGTGAGCGACCAGTCCTGGTGGCCGTTGTGCGACTTGTCCTCGACCTTCACCGTGCCGCTCGAGATGCTCCCCCACTCGGCGCCGTTGCCGTTGATGTTGAGCGTCCCCTTGCCGGTGGCGTCGAGCGAGCCGCAGTTCGAGCCGCATGAGTGGGCCGCAAGCGCCGGGGAGCCGAACGCGACCTGCGGGACGGCGAGGAACGCCGCGACGCATGCGACCACGATTGCGATTCGACCCATGGTCTCATTGTCGGCGTCAACGCCGGATCCATCCAGAACGTGCCTGTAAGCCTTTTGTAAGGGCTTCAGCCTGCTCTGACTACTTTGCGACCTCCACCGCACGCGATTCGCGGATGACCGTGATCTTGATCTGCCCGGGGTACTCGAGCTGTGCCTCGATCTCCCGGGCGATCTCGTGGGAGAGGAGCGCGGCGGCGTCGTCGTCGACGTCCTCGGGCTTCACCATCACCCGCACCTCGCGCCCCGCCTGCATGGCGTAGCAGCGCTCGACGCCGGGCTTCGACGTGGCGATCTTCTCGAGCGCCTCGAGCCGCTTGATGTAGTGCTCGAGGCTCTCGCCGCGCCCACCCGGGCGCGACGCCGAGACGGCGTCCGCCGCGATCACGAGCACGGCCTCGACGGTCTGCGGCTCGACGTCGTAGTGGTGGGCCTCGATCGCGTGGCACACGCTCGGTGACTCGCGGTAGCGCTTGGCCATCTGCGCGGAGATCACCGCGTGCGGGCCCTCCACCTCGTGCGTCACCGCCTTGCCCAGATCGTGGAGCAGGGCCGCGCGGCGGGCGGTCTTCTGGCTCGCGCCGAGCTCCGCCGCCATGATCGACGCCAGGTGCGCGCACTCGATCGAGTGCTTGAGCACGTTCTGGCCGTAGCTCGTCCGGTAGTGGAGCCGGCCGAGCACCTTCACGAGCTCCGGATGGAGCCCGTGGACGTTGGCCTCGAAGCACGCCTGCTCACCGGCCTGCACGATCTGCTGCTCGATCTGGGCCTTGGATTGGTAGAAGGTCTCCTCGATCCGGGACGGGTGGATGCGGCCGTCGGCGATCAGCGTCTCGATGGTGAGCCGGGCGATCTCGCGGCGAACGCCGTCGAACGCCGAGAGGACGACCGCTTGCGGGGTGTCGTCGATGATGACATCGACGCCCGTCAGGTTCTCGAGGGCGCGGATGTTGCGGCCCTCGCGGCCGATGATCCGGCCCTTCAGGTCGTCCGAGGCGAGCTGGACGACCGAGACGGTGGTCTCGGCCGTGTGGCCGGACGCCGTCCGCTGGATGGCGACGGACAGGATGTTCCGGGCCCGCTTGTCGGCCTCGAGCCGCGCCTCCTCCTCGATGCGGCGCACGAGCTTCGCCATGTCGCCGCGGCACTCCTCCTCGATCTTGGCCATGAGCGCGTCGCGGCCCTGAGCCGCGGTCATGCCGGCGATCTTCTCGAGCTCGGCGACCTCGGCATCCCGGACGACCTTCAGCTCCTCCTGGAGCTGCTTGGCGTGGACCTCGCGGTCGGAGATCGACTGCTCGCGCCGGGCCAGCTCTTCGAGCGTCGACTCGAGCTGGATCTGGTTCGTGGCCAGGCGCTCTTCGATCTTGATGATCTCGGCGCGCCGCTCGGCGAGATCGCGTTCCTGCTCCGTGCGCTGGGCGAGCAGCTCCTCGCGCGCTGTGACGCGCGCCTCCTTCACCTGGGCGTCCGCCTGGCGCTGCGCGTCCTCCAGGATCCGCTCCGCCTCCCGCCCGGCGTCACCGATCCGGCCGCGGCGGCGGCCGTGTTCGATCAGGACGCCGGCGCACGCTCCGCCGGCGAGGGCGAGCGCGATCAGCACAGGCTCCATCGCGACTCCTTATGTACGTGCCGCCGGCAAGCCGGCGGCGGGGATCAGATCAGTCTGCCGACCCGGCCGCCGCCGCCGCACCGGGGCGTGCCGAGGCTCGGACCGTCTCCGCCGCAGGCGACGAAGGGTGGGCGCGAGCTGATCGAGGACGCGATCCGATGCATGCAAACCCGCTCGTTTGCGGGAGAAAGAACGACGACGCCGGCGAGGCCGGACTCACAAGAGATGGTAGTCCACCGGCGTCGGGCGCGGCAACGGCATCTCTCAGTCGGTGTCGAAGCGGCCGATGGCGGTGGCCACCGCTTCGGCGTCGAACCCACGCCGCTGAAGGAGGCCGGCCGCCCGGCGGGCGGTGCGATCGTCGTACGGCGGCGGGCCGAACCGGCGCCGGACGACCCGCTCGGCCAGCGGCAGCTCGTCGTCGGGCAGCTCCGCGAGGGCCGACTCGGCGGCCGGGTCGCCGACCGCCAGGCGGGCCAGCTCGGCTGCCGTGTGCATCCGGCCGTAGCCCTGGACGTGGCGGCGGTCGGCAACGGCACCGGCGAGGCGGCGGTCGTCGATCTGGCCCAGCTCCTCCAGTCGCTCGATGACGCCGGCGGCAGTGGCGTTGTCGACGCCCCATCCCTCCATCCGCGTCCGCAGCTCGGCGGCCGACCGCGGTCGGTGGGTGAGGAGCCGAAGCGCCCGGCGCTCGGCGGCGTCGAACGCCGCCGCCCGCCGCAGCGCGTCAAGCCCGGCGCCTCCGAGGGCGGCACCGGCCGTCAGGCGGTGCTCGGAGATCCGGCGGTCGTGAATGCGGATTGCCTCGCCGGAGTCGAGCACCACGTCGACCGCAGGGTCACCGGCCCGACGGCGCCGGATGACCGTGACGCGCGCTGCGTCCACCGCGTCAGTCGACCGAGGACAGTGAGGCGCCGTTGGCGGCGGCTGCCTCCTCCGACGGGGCATCGCCCTCGGATACCGGCATCTTTACCGGCCCTTCGGCCGCCGGCGTGCGCCGTGGGATGACCGAATCGGGCAGCGCCTCCTGGATCGCGTCCAGCACCCGGGCGGTGACGTCGGTGTGCTCGACCAGGAACGCCTTGACGTTGGTGCGGCCCTGGCCGAGGCGATCGTCGCCGAACGAGAAGTAGGAGCCCGACTTCTGGATGATCTTGTGCTCGAGGGCGACGTCGAGGACCGACCCCTCCCACGAGATGCCCTCGCCGTAGGCGATGTCGAACTCGGCCTGCTTGAACGGCGGCGCGACCTTGTTCTTGACCACCTTGACGCGCACGCGGTTTCCGACGGCCTCGGTGCCCTCCTTCAAGGTCTCGATGCGGCGGATGTCGAGCCGCACCGATGAGTAGAACTTGAGCGCCCGGCCGCCCGGCGTCGTCTCGGGCGAGCCGAACATGACGCCGATCTTCTCGCGCAGCTGGTTGGTGAAGATGCAGATCGTGCCGGTGCGGTTGAGCGTGCCGGCGATCTTGCGCAGCGCCTGGCTCATGAGGCGCGCCTGAAGGCCGACGTGGGAATCGCCCATCTCGCCCTCGATCTCGGCCCGCGGCACGAGCGCCGCGACGGAGTCGATGACCAGGACGTCGAGCGCGCCCGAGCGGATGAGGAGCTCGGCGATCTCGAGCGCCTGCTCGCCGTTGTCGGGCTGCGAGAGCAGGAGCTCGTCGACGTTCACGCCGATGCGGCGGGCGTAGACCGGGTCCATCGCGTGCTCGGCGTCGATGAACGCCGCCAGGCCGCCCTTGCGCTGGGCCTCGGCGATGACGTGGTAGCAGAGCGTCGTCTTGCCCGACGCCTCCGGGCCGAAGACCTCGCACACGCGGCCCCGCGGGAGCCCGCCGATGCCGAGCGCCACGTCGAGTGACAGCGCCCCCGTCGAGACGACGTCGACGCCAACCGGCGCGTGGTCGCCCATCTTCATGATCGCGCCTTTGCCGAACTGGCGCTCGATCTGGCTGACGGCAGCTTCCAGTGCCTGGTCTCGCTCCATCTCAACTCCTCGATTCCGAAGGACGCCCGAGCGGGCGCGTCCGATGTCAGTAGTGTCGCAGCCGGCGCCGACGGCACCGAACGGGTCGAACACACGTTCGCAGGGATCCTAGAGCGGCTGCCGGACGGCAGCAAGGGCCCCCGCGTCAGGAATGTGTGACGAGATGCGCGCGCAGGAGCTGCAGCGCGGCCGTCGCCGCGCGCCCGCGGACGGCATCGCGCGACCCCGGGATGTCCATCCGGCGCATGTCCTCCCCGGCCGGCGACGACACGTGCAGGTACACGAGCCCGACCGGCTTTTCCTCCGTCCCGCCCCCCGGTCCGGCGATGCCGGTGACCGACACCGCCGCGTCGGCTCCCAGGCGCGCCCGGGCGCCTGCCGCCATCGCCGCCGCGGACTCGGCGCTCACCGCGCCGTGCCGCTCGAGGACGTCCTCTGGGACGCCGAGCAGGTCGTGCTTCAGCTCGTTCGAGTAGGCGACGACCCCGCCGGCGAACGCGTCCGAGCACCCGGGGATGTCGGTCAGGGCGGCGGCGACCATGCCGCCGGTGCAGGACTCGGCGGTCGCACCCTTCCATCCGCGCGCCCGCAGGAGGTCGAGCACGATCTCGGAGAGCGGCCGCTCGTCGGTGGCGAAGAGGTGGCCGCCGAGCTCGGCCCGCATCTTCGCGGCCAGCTCCGCCCCGGCGCCGTCGTGGCCAGGGTCGGCCCGGATGTCGATCTCGATCTCGAAGCTGCGGGCGCAGATCGACGTCTCGACGCCCGGCGGGTCGCCCCCGGCCGAGCGGTGGATGTCGGCGACGTGGGACTCCCCGATCCCGTACGTCCGCATGAGCCACCTCGCGCGCGGCGTGGCCCGGGCGAAGATGTCTGCCAGCGCGGCGTGCTCGGGGGCGTCGGCCCACAGCCGCCGAAGCTCGGACGGGACGCCCGGCAGGACGACGACGATCGAGCCGTCGACCGGGAGGACGAGTCCCGGCGCCGTCCCGGCCATGCCCAGCACGGCGGCGCCGACGGGCACGTGGGCCTGCTTGCGGTTCCCGGCGTCGAACCCGGCCCGGTCGAGCCCGTAGCGGACCGCCACCTGGTCGGTCCAGCGGTCGATCCGCTCGAGGACGCCGGCGTCGAGGACGAGCGCGGCGCCGGCCACGTTCGCCAGCGCCTCGACGGTGCGGTCGTCGTGCGTGGGCCCCAGCCCGCCGGAGGAGACGACGATGTCGGCGCCGGCGATCAGCTCGCGAAGGCCGCCCTCGATGTCCGGCAGGGAGTCGCCGACGACCAGCGTGCGCTGCACCGAGAACCCGTGCGCCTCGAGGCTCGCAGCCAGGTGGGCGCCGTTCTGGTCGGAGATCACCCCCCGCAGGAGCTCGTTCCCCGTGAGCAGGATGGCGGCGGTGGGCCGGGTCAAGCCCTGGCGACGCTGGCGGAGACGATCCGGATGACGCTCATCGACGTCGCACCCGCCGGCATCTTGATCGTCTTGCCGTTGACCGTGATCGTGACCGCCGCGGGGTTGCCGAGCCGCAGGAAGATCGGTGCGCGGGCCGTGAACTCGACGCGCGACGAGCCGGTCAGGGCCGGATCGACGAGCAGGCCCTTGCCGAGGTCGGTGCCCTTGGAGGTGACGGCGCCCGGCCCGGTGGGTGTCCGGGTGGTCGCGCGCACGAACGTGCTCGACGACAGGACGAGCGCGACGTTCAGGCGCGGCCGCTCCGGCGAGGCGTGCTTCTTGTGCGCCTTCTGGCCGTTGTCCGGCGCCGTGGTCGCGGGCGTCGATGTGCCCGGGTTCGGCGTCGTCGTGTCGGGATATCGGGCGGTCGGCGTGTTGGGGAACGTCGTGGCGAGGAGCACCAGCGCCGACACGGCGACGATCGCCGCGAGGACGATCATGACCAGGTTCGACTCGCGCCGCTGCCGCGGCTGGTGCGGGCGCGACCGCGGGCGCGAGGCGATCGGCTGGTCCTGCGGCGCGCGGGCGTCGTGATGGCGCGAGTTGAGCTCGTCGATGAAGAGCTGTCCGTCGAGGCCGAGGTACTCGGCGTACGCGCGCAGGAAGCCCTTGGTGTAGGTCGCCCCCGGGAGCACGTGGAACTGCTCCTCCTCGAGCGCCTTGATGTAGCGCGTGCGAATTGCCGTGTCGGCCTCGACGTCGCCGAAGGCCAGTCCACGACGTTCGCGTGCCTCTCTGAGTGCCGGACCGATCTCAAACATGCTGTGACGGCCGTCTGCGGCCGAATCGCGGTCAGTCTACCCCGCTTGCTGGACGGGCGCGACGAGCGGAACGGTGGCCTGGCCGGCGCGGATCAGATCCTCGATCCGCTGGAGCCGGTCGACGGCGCTCGGGGGCACCGACGGAGAGATCCAGCCGACGCCGAGGGCGTCCTGGCGCAGGCCCTCGAGCATGACCCCGGGGACCCACCGGCCCGCCTGGACAGCCCGTGCCGCAGCCGAGACCGTCACCCACGGCCGTGGGCCGACCACCGCGAGCTGGTCGGCGTCAGGGATCATCTCGGGAGCGATGACCTTGGCGGTCTCGCCGCCTGCGACGCACTCCGGGCGCTCCGCGTAGACGACGTCCGCGTTCGCGGCCGCGCCGCAGCCGACGACGGTGACATCGAGCGAGGATCCCGCCTCTTCCCCGCCCGCCCGAACCGCGGCGGCGAGGTCGTCGTCACCGCCTGCGACCGCGACGGTGCCGGCGCCGGTGAGCGCGGCCAGCCCCCCGGCAAGGTAGGCCGGCTGCCCGCGGCTGATCTGCACCACGAGCAGGTTGCCCGGCACAGGCTCGGGCGGCGGGGCGCCCACCACGAGGACGTGCGCGTCGTCGGCCCTCTCGGCCGCACGCACGGCCCGCCCGGCGTCGGTCGTGACGACGAGATCCGCCGCCGCCGCGTCGCTGGTCTCGACCGCGCCGACGTAGCGCTCGGCGTCCTGCACGCCGCGGGCCAGGACGGGCGAGGAGTCGATAAGGGCGATCCGCACGGGGCGGGCCGGCTTCGCGGCCGGCGGGCCGGCGTCGGAGCCGCAACCGCCCGCGAGGACGGCGAGGGCGACCGCGATCACAGCCGGGCGGATCACGCCGCGCGTGGGAAGTACCGGTCGCGCAGGACCCCCGCGGTGCCGGCGGCGGCCGCGACGAGCACCCCGACAAACAGGTAGCTCACGCTCTGCTGACCGCAGTCCGGCGAGCACGTCTCGCTTCCGACGGTGATGCTGGAGGCGATCACCGCGCCGATGCCGACGAGCGGCGCCAGCGCGGCGACCAGCCCGAGCCGGGCGCCGAACAGGATGCCGAGCACGGTCGCCTCGGCCATCAGCATGAGCCCCGTGTACTCCTGGGAGCCGCGGGCTGCGCCGGCGGCCACTATCAGGACCTCGGCGGCCACGCCGAGGGCGATGGCGATCACGTAATCGCGCACCTGCGGCGCCGGCCGGCGGATCCCCATGACGCGCGCCACCAGCGCCGGGTTCGCGTTGGCCAGCGACTCGAGGGCCATCCGGGAGAGATCGAACTGCTCGACCGCGGCGTCCAGCCAGTCGTCGCCCGCCGCGACCGCCGCTGCGAGCCGGCGCCGGGCGGCCGGCGGCGATTCGGCCAGGACACGGTCGATCCCCAGCGTGGCCGCCCCGAGGCTTCGGTGGACGTGCTCGGGCTGGGCCGCGATCTCGAGCGGCAGGCCGTCGAGCGCGAGCTCCGCGAACACGGCCTCCTCGCCGTCGAGGCTCCCGCCGTGGAGCGCGAACCCGTCGCGGTCGCCGAACACGCGCTCCATCACCCTCGCGAACGCGGGCAGGTCGGTCGCCCGGCAGACGATCTCGACGCGCGTGCCGTCCGCGGCGACGTCCAGCGGATACGCGCCCACGACGGCCGGCTGGTACGGGGCGAGGACGTCGAGGACACCCGCGGACGCCAGCCGCTGATACCAGTCCTCGATCACGCGCTCATGCTACTCGCCGGCCTCGCGCCGGAAGCGTCAGGTGGTGACGTCCTCGGGGGCCTCGACGACCGGAGCCGGGGCCTCGCCGACGATCCGCGGCAGGTCGGTCTCGGTGATCAGCACCTTGCGGGCCTTCGACCCCTCGTAGCCCGACACGATGCCGCGCCGCTCGAGCATGTCGATCAGGCGGCCGGCGCGGGTGTACCCGACCCGCAGACGCCGCTGGATGAGCGACACCGACGCGGTCTGGTGCTGGGCCACGAGCCGGATGGCGTCCTCGAGCACGGGATCGTCGTCGGCGTCGAGCGAGCCGGAGTCGGCGCTCTCCGGGCCGGACTCGAGCAGCTCCTCCTCGAACGACGGCTCGGCCTGGCGGCGGCAGGCGGTGACGATCTGGGCGGTCTCGGCCTCCGAGATGAACGCACCCTGCACGCGCTGGAGCTTCGAGGTGCCGAGCGGCTTGTAGAGCATGTCGCCCTCGCCCAGGAGCGCCTCCGCCCCATTCATGTCGAGGATGACGCGGGAGTCCGTCTGCGACGAGACCGCGAACGCGATCCGCGACGGCACGTTGGCCTTGATCATGCCGGTGATGACGTCCACGCGCGGGCTCTGGGTGGCGAGGACGAGATGGATGCCCACGGCACGGCTCTTCTGCGCGAGCCGGATGATCGTGTCCTCGACCTCGGCCGGCGACACCATCATGAGGTCGGCCAGCTCGTCGATCACGACCAGCACGTACGGGATGGGATCCTGACCGCGCGCGGCCCGGGCGACGTTCCACTCGGTCAGGTTGCGGGCCTTGGCCGCGCCCATGAGCTCGTAGCGGCTGTCCATCTCGCGGACGATGTTCTGGAGCACGAGCGCCGCGTTCTTCATGTTCGTGACGACCGGCGTCAGGAGGTGCGGGATCGACTCGTAGTGGTTCAGTTCGACCCGCTTGGGGTCGACGAGGATCATCCGCACCTGGTCGGGAGTCGCCCGAAGCAGGATCGACGCCAGGATGGCGTTGATGCAGCCCGACTTGCCCGAGCCCGTGGTGCCGGCGATCAGGAGGTGCGGCAT
>Ga0075424_100004994_pt1 | contig 12632 bp, 10 predicted proteins | sample SoiMethybrSBSTD3_FD_75301 | JGI IMG/M metagenome (GOLD analysis project Ga0075424, IMG submission 75301) | Bulk soil microbial communities from a Populus tree surrounding site in Tennessee, USA - Soil MetaG P. TD hybrid SBSTD3 | ecosystem: Environmental > Terrestrial > Soil > Tree plantation... | reverse complement strand
TCTTCTACGACGACGCTGGTCAGCCGTACCGCGGGGCGGGGACGGTTGTCGACATCACGAGCCGCAAAACGGTCCAGCCCGAGGCCGCTCGACCCCGCGGCGTGAAAGCGTGAGACATGGCCACTCGACCAGCACGAACCGCTCGTCGTTAGGGTAGGGCCAGTGTACGCGCACGAGGCGGCCGCGGCGCCAATGTTGCGCGCCTCGCGGCTCGGCGCCGCATTGCGCTCCGGTGCGCGGCCCTGCACGTTCTCGCGCTGCTCGATACGCTGTTTTCCCTTTTTTTGCGCAGGAGGCGCGATGGGCCCCGGCGTTGTGTCCGAACCGACTCAGGCCTCACCGACGTCAGCGCCTTCCGATGGCGTGGCCACCGTAGCGAGCACCCGCTCGGAGCTTCCGCGGCGTCTCGGCATCTGGGAGACGACGCTGATCGTGATCGGCGTGACGATCGGAAGCGGAATCTTCCGCGTTCCGGCGTCGGTGGCCGACACCGTCGGATCGCCGCTCGGTGTCGGGGCCGCATGGGTCGCCGGCGGCGTCCTCTCCCTCTGCGGCGCGCTCGCGCTGGCCGAGCTTGCGGCGGCTTTTCCGGCGCCGGGTGGTTTGTTCGTCTACCTCCGAGAAGTGTACGGATCCGCCGTCGCCTTCCTGTTCGGTTGGATGTACCTCTTCATCGGCCCGACGGGGATAGCCGCGGTGGCGGTCGCGTTCGGCGAGTACCTCGGCCGTCTTGTCGGCCTCTCCAGCGTGGGTGTTCGGCTCGCGGCCGCGGGTGCGATCGTCGTCGCGGCAGTCGCGAGTTATCGCTCGGTGCGCGGGGCGAGCGCGCTGCAGGGCGTTGCGACGTTAGGCAAGGTGGCGGCACTCGCGGCGATCGTCGTCGCCGCGTTCCTCCTCGGCGACCGGGACACGGGCACGTTCGCGGCGAGTGGTGCGACGCCGACCGGGGCTCACTGGGGCGGCGTGGGCCTCGGTCTGGTGGCAGCGCTGTGGGCGTACAACGGGATGCAGGACATGCTCCCTCTGGCCGGAGAAGTCCGCGACCCGGGGCGCGCGCTCCCGCGCGCGCTGCTCGCCGGCACCAGCATCGTCGTCGCGATCTATCTCGCGGCGAACGCTGCGTACATGTACGTCCTCCCGTACGCGACCCTGCGCACGTCGCCACTGGTCGCGAGTGACGCCATGGTTCACGTCGTCGGGCCGATTGGCGCAGCCGCCGTGGCCGCAGCGGTGATGATCTCGACGTTCGGCACCGTGAACGCGCTCGCGCTCACGCAGCCCCGCGTGTTCTACGCGATGGCCGATGCCAGGCTCCTCTTCCGACCGCTCGCCCGTGTGCATCCCCGGTACCAGACGCCCCACGTCGCGATCGCTGCGTACGCCGTCGTCGCCATCATAGCCGTTTGGTTCCGCAGCTTCGAGCAGCTCACGGAAGCGTTCGTGTTAGGCGTCTGGCCGTTCCTCGCCCTCGCAGTGGCGGGCGTGCTTGTGCTGCGACGCACGCGCCCCGAGCTGGCTCGCCCGTACCGCACGCCGTGGTATCCGGTGGTCCCGCTCACCTTCGTCGCGGGCACGCTGTGGGTCGTTGGGAGTGCGCTGGTGGCGCGTCCGCTGACGACACTCGCGGGGATCGCGCTCACGTTGGCAGGACTGCCGGTGTACGCCCTATGGCGGCGCGCAGGGCGATAGGTTAGACCGGCCGCGCAACCGAGTGGTCGCGCGGCCGGCCTGTGAGACTCATTGCGCGAGCTTCTTCGCCTTCGCCCGAACGAATGCGTAGTTGAAGGCGGGCAGAATGTTTGCGTCGGCGGCCTGCTGCGCGAGCTGCTTGGCCTTCGCGGCGTCGCCCTTGCCCTGATAGGCCACCGCCGTCTGATAGATCACGTAGGGGTCCTGCGCACTCGACTTCGCCAGTTCGCCAATTGCGTCGTCGAATCGCTTCTCACGATTCGCGATCACTCCGTTCAGCAGGTGCGCCTGTCGCGTGCGGAAGTCGTTCTGTTTTGCTTCGGCGCCCTTCAGGTATTCCGTGGCTTCGCTCTTGGCGGTTGCCAGATCGTTCGTCGCGAGCGCGACACGTGCCTTGTTGTAGTGATCGCCGAGCTTGACGTCCTCCTTCACCTCGGCTGATGCACTGGATCCGTTCACCAGCGCCGAGGCTTTGTCATAACGCGCTCGCGCTTCCGCCGGCCGGCCCGCCTCGAGGAGGACGTCACCGATCGTGACCGCGGTGAAAGACATCGCGGCCGTATCCGCGGCCTTCTTCCCGAGCCCGTCGACCTGCTCGAGGCGTTGCAGCGCCTGGGCGGTCTTCCCGGCGTCAGTATAAATGATGGCCTGCGTGGTCAGGGCGTTGCGGCGAACGCCGTCATCCTGTGCGGCGTCATACAGTTTCTGTGCTTCCGCAACCGCGGCGTCAGGTTTGCCCTGGAACATGAGATTCGCGGCGATACCGATGTTCGAGCTCGAGAAGTTCGGGTCCACCGACAACGCCTTCCGATACTGCTCGATCGACTCGTCGAAGCGGCCCAGCTTCATGAGCAGCTCCGCGTACGAATCGTACGGGTTCGGGTCGTTAGGCACGAGCTCGATGTACTTCTTGAACGCCGTCTCGGCTTCGGCATTGTTGTCCGCCGCCCGATACGCGTACCCCAGCGCGTTGTACGCGATGGAGTAGTTCGGGTTGATCTGGATCGCCTTCTGATACTCGGCGATGGCTTTGTCGTTCTGCTGTCGGCCGCCGTATTGGTTGGCGAGGTTGAAGTGAGCACGCTCGTCCTGAGGATATTTCGCGACGAGCTCCTCGGCGTACTGCAGCGCCTTGGGTTGGTCCGCATTGGCATTTGCCTGCAAACCGAGGATCAGGAGCCGCTCGCCTTCCGACGCCTTGTCGGCGAGCGCCACCGCGTGTTTCAGGTGCTCGAAGAAGTCCTTCGGCGAGGCGGAAGAAAGGGCCAGGTTGTAGTGCGCGAGCGCGAACGTCGAATCTTTCGCGACCGCCTGTTCGAAGAGCTTGCGAGCTTCCTGAGTTCGCAGCTGCTCGGTGAAGTCACGGCCCTTTGCGTACAGCGCTCTTGCTTCCTCCGACGTGCTCGTGATCGGCACCTTCGCGTTGGTCGCGACATCGCCGCTCGCGGCCGTGGCTGCCGGCGAATCGGTCGCCGATTTGTCGGATTGCTTGGCGCACCCCACCAGCGTTGCCAGGGCCGCAAGAGCCGCGAGGCGCTTTGGCGCGGACGTCATGACGTATCGCATTGCCCCCTCCATTCGACATGCACGGCTTCAGGCGCCGACGCGTCGCCGCGATCGGATCGCTTCTCGCCGAGGATCGAGTATGGTCGGGCTCGGGTATCCCCGCAACAACCCGTCTGGTTGAGGCTGGTAACACTTGCAGATACTTAACGCAGCTCGTTCCGCAACCTGCGTCAAAACGAAACGCCCGGCTCACGTTAGGCCGGGCGTCTCGCTTTGTCCGTGCGGGGAGCTGACCCTACGTCGCCTTCCCCGTCACGGCAGGTTCGCCGAGAGAAAGTCCTGCGCCGTGGGGATGTCGAGACGATAGACCACGTTCGTCGCGCCACACGGCGTGTCACCCGTGATCGTGATCGCGACGAGCACTTGCTGGCCGCCGACCGAGAAGAAGTTCGGCCCGCCGGAGTCGCCGTAGCAGGCCCCGCCGTCGCCATGAGACGCGTTCTGCGACAAGCGCAGGTACCCGTTGTTGAGCGCGTTGAAGCTCTCGACGGCGAACCCTCGCGTGACCGGGTTCGCGTCCGTGAAGAATGGCTGGCCGCCGCCGACTATTCGGTCCTGCAGGCCGTACCCCGCGACCGTGAACTTTGCGTTCTTGAGGCCATTCTTTTCATTCAGCGCGTCGAGGAGACCGGTAGTTGGCAGCGTCGCGGGCGTGAGGCCCGCCGGCGCGCTCGCGAGAATGAGGAGCCCGATGTCACCGCTGTTGCTCTGGCGCTGACTGAAGGTTGGGTTCGTGATGACATTCGTGACCGGGATGAGCGACGCGAGCGTTGTCGCGTCCGTCTTCGCTCCAAACGCGATCACGTTGCGAAAGCTTACGTACGCCGTGAACCCGTCCCCTAACGTCTGGAAAAATGCGGTGCAGTGAGATGCGGTGAGGAACGCGGTCGGGGCGATGAGCGTCCCCGAGCAGATCGGGAAGACCTGCCCGTTTGGTAACCGGACGATGAACGCGCCAACGTTGCTGTAGGTATTGGCGAGATCGAGCGTGCCGTTGACGATCTCACCGGGCGCACTTGGCAGAGCGGCTGGTGCGGAAGCGCGGTCGGGATCGCACGCGGCCAGGAGCAACACGAAGCCGGCGAGAGCCGGCACATACCAGCGAGACGACATGCTTACCTCCACAAGTTGAGGGCACTGAACGTTCCGAACAGGTGCCCGCCGCGCGTCCGGCGAGTACGACCACCTGGAGCCTCCTCCGCTTCCGCCTAACGATTCACATCCCGGTCGCTACGGCCGCCGCGTCGAGTCACGTCGGACCGAATCCCGGCGCACCGAATCCCGCCGCACCGAGTCTTGCCGCACGCTGTCGCGTCGCACCGAGTCACGGCGCGCGACGACGTCCGGTCGGTAGTTGGTGTCCGGCCTGAGCACCGGCGGCAGGCGGGGCGGTGGAGGGGGTTCCGGAGTCGGCTGCGGCGGAGGCTCAGGCCGTCTCGCATAGCTCACGCTGAGTGCTGTAAGCACCAACTCCAGATCGGCCGACGCCAGGTTCCGCCGCCCGCGAAAGCACTCGATTCCGCGCATCGTGCGTTGGCCAATTGCTCCGTCGGCAGTTCCAACGTCGCAGCCGGCGCGAGTCAGCGCTTGCTGCAGCTCGGCCGCCTGTTGGGTTGAGAATCCGTAATTGGGTCGACCTACACCGAAACGCTCGCTCGAGCGTGTGAGATCGGTCTCGCCACGAGCCTCGGCCCGAACACGTCGTGCTGTGTCCTGAGGCTGCGGCGCCCGAGTCGTGTCCCGGCGACGTGTCGTGTCGGCTTGTGCCGATGCGATTGTCGGTAGAACCGTAAGCACCAGAAGCGCGAGCGGTGTGCGATACATCTCTCCTCCTGTCGGACGAATCCGACTGCTGCGACCGTTCGATTGATGCTCGCCGAACGTCAAGATGCGCGCTAGCCCGCTCGCAATCTGTACGCCGGCACGGCGTGCGTGCGCGAAATGCCGGAGGCCGGCACGCCCTCAGAAGCGCGCCGCAGCGCCACACGCGATCAGTTCCAGCGGAGCGCGCTTCGCTCGCGCCAATACTCGCCAGACTCCATCGCGAGCGACTCGAGGCGCGCATCGGTCTCGGCGCTCCACGACGTTTGCGCAGCACGAACGTTGGATTGGAACTGCTCCACTGTCGCTGCGCCACTCAGCACGACATGAGCCCACGGCCTGGCGAGCGCGGCGGCGATAGCGAGGGCGTCGACAGTAGTGCCGAGCCGCGCCGCCTCGTCGCGCAACAGCACGATGCGCGATCCGTACACCGGGTCGGCGTTGCGCGTGGTGAGCCGGCCGTTCGCGAGCGCCTCCTTCACGATGACGCGCAATCCGGCCCCGTGCGCTTCCTCGAGTGCCGAGCTCGCACCGCGCTCGAGAAGGTTCCACGTCGCCTGCACGGCGTCGAACACTCGCTCACCGTCTCGCGTGACCTCGAGTGCTTTCCGCAGGACGTCGGCTTGCGAGACACCGGTGAGCGTTAGGCCGATGCCGACCCCGGTCGCCTTGAGGCGCGCCAGCTCGTCGATCACGCTGTCGTCGTCCAGCACGCCGCTCTCGAGCGTCGCCGAGTGGATTTGATAGAGCGAGAGGTGCTCGCCGAGCAGAGCTCTCGTCTCGGAGAGCTGCCTGACGAGTGTCGCGCGCGAGTGGTCCTTCACCTCGTGCCGCTCGGCGTCGACGCGCCAGCCGGCAGTGTAAGTGTACCCCCACTTCGAGGCCACCGTTACGGCACCGGGCGTGATGCGGCGATTCGCAAGCCAGGACGCGAGGAAGTCCTCCGCGCGGCCGTAGGAGCGCGCCGCGTCGAAGTAGCGTACGTGGGCGGCGTACGCGGCATCGAACACCTCGTGCGCGTGCTGCTCCATCGCGGCCGGGTCGTAGTTCCTCGTTAGGTCGCGGGAATGGTCGAGCGTGATGTACCCGGGGCGGCCGAGCGCGGCGAGCCCAAGCCCGATACGATCGGGTTTCAAGGGGTCAGAGCCCTTGAATGCGAGCGCTCTATGAGCCTAGGGTGCTGGAATTCAAGGGCTCTGACCCCTTGAAACCTGTTCCGGGATCGCCAGCAGCGAGATCCCCGACGCGTCCACGCGCAGCCACCCCGGCGTGCTCGCCATGCGCAGCATTGGCGAGTCACACCCCGGACAGCGCAAAACGACTCCCATTGGGCCGCCGTACATGAGGAGCTCGCCTACCGCGCGCGCTGTTCCACACCCGGCGCAGGTTGCGGTTGCCACGGTCAGGTCGCGCGCGAATAGCTCGCGCAACGCGCCCGCTGCCGCGTTTCCGTCCACCCGCATGTTCTCCGCTGGCATTGTCTACCTCCCAAGTGCCACGTCGTGGTCCACGACGCCGTCACCTCACGGGTCGCCCTGATACCGCTGCTCATGCCACGGATCGCCTCGATCGTGGTACCCGAGCTGCTCCCAGAACCCGGGTTCATCGGTGGCCAGCAGTTGCAGTCCGCGTATCCACTTCGCGCTCTTCCAAAAGTAGAGATGAGGCACGAGCAGACGCGCCGGTCCACCGTGCTCGGGTGGCAACGGCGCGCCGTCGTAGCGGAACGCGACCCACGCTTTCCCTCCGGTGACATCCGCGAGCGGCAGGTTCGTCGTATAACCGCCATCGCAGAAGGCGAGTATGTGGGAGCCGCCCGCGACACCGATTCCGGCCGCGGCGTTCAGTAGTGTGTCCACCGACACACCCTCCCACGTCGTGTCGAGCTTGGACCACTTCGTCACGCAGTGAATGTCGACGGTGGGGGTCTCGTGCGGCAGCGCCTGGAGCTCCTCCCACGACCAGCGCGCGGACTTCCCGTCGAGCCCGCGGATGGTGAAGTCCCAGTGTGCGAGCGATGTGCGCGGCGTCGGGCCGGCCGACAGGACAGGGAAGTCCTTCGTCTCGTACTGCCCGGGGGGGACGCGCCCTGGCGGCGCCTGCGGCCGGCGGCCTCGGAAGCCGCGAGCGATGAACGGCTGGTCACTCATGATTGCGCTTGCCTCGTGGTTCTCCTCTTCAGCCTACGTCGGTGGACCGCGCTGTGAAAGTGTCAGACTCCGGGTGAGGCCCGATCCCGCGGCGAATCATTGGCTCACGCTGGCTCCCGCTCCCGACCAGCGTAGATTCGGTCAACGGCGATTGAAGTCGAGGTAGCGCCATGATCGATACAGCCGCGTTCGCCGAATGGGTGCACCGCCTCAGCGGACGGCGTCCGGCCTACCGTATTGATACCCGCGACGCGGTAGATCGCGAGTTCGTGTCGTTCGCTTTGAGCGAGGGACTGGCGATCGTTACCACGCCATCCGGCGACGTGCCCTCCGGTGACGCACCATACCTGCTCGGCGTTCGCTTGACGCAGAGTGGCGAGAAACTGCTGCGCCAGGACTCGTGATGACGCCACGCGGCGTGTGCGCTCGGCTCGTCGACTGCCTTCCCCTTGACATCTGAGGGTAACGATCGGATACTACCCTCAGAATCTGAGGGTAATGCATGCCGACCAGCCGATCGACCGCCGAGGCGTCACCCGACCTCGGCCTTCTGCAGGGCACGCTCGACGTCATGATTCTCAAGGCCCTCTCGTGGGGGCCCATGCACGGCTTCGGTGTGGCGAAATGGATTCGCAACACCACCGAAGACGTTCTGCAGATCGAGGACAGCGCGCTCTATCCCGCGCTGCACCGCATGGAGTTCCGCGGCCTCATCGACTCCGACTGGGCGCTCACCGAAAACAAGCGTCGAGCGAAGTACTATACCCTAACGAGCAAAGGTCGGCAGCAGCTCCGAGCCCGCGCGTCGAGCTGGGACCGCTACTCGACCGCCGTGTCCAAGGTCATTCACGCCACGGTGCAACCCGTGTGAGGTGATGGAGGAGTCCCATGTCCGGCGCCGACACGCCCAAGTGGCACCGCTATCTGCGATTCTGGCGCGCCAACGTCGCTGCCGACGTCGACGCCGAGCTGACCTTCCACATCGACGCGCGCACACAGGAATTGTGCGACGTGGGCCTCGACGCGGCGGCGGCGCGCTCCCAAGCGCTGCGCGAGTTCGGCGACCTCGATCGCGCCCGACAGACGCTTCGGGCGATGGACGAGCAGCACGAAGCGAGCACGCGGCGCCGGGACATCTTCACCGACCTCACGCGCGACGTCCCGGTCGCGCTCCGCGCGCTCTCGCGGAGCCCCAGCCTGGTCGTCGTCGTCGTGCTCACGCTGGCCCTCGGCATTGGCGTGACGAGCGCTGTGTACAGTGTGGTCGACGCGTACCTTTTCAGACCGCTCCCCGGCGCGCACGGTGCCGAGCTGGTGGTCCTCGGACGAACTGAAAAGGACATACCGCAGCCGCACGACCTTTCCTATCCGGACTTCCGGGACTATCGCGCCGATACCGCGATCTTCGCCGCGTTAGGTGCCTACACGAGCCGGGTCATCGAGCTCGAGACCGAGCGCGGTACCGAGCAGCTGTGGATCGACGACGCGACGGCGAACTATTTCTCGGTGCTCGGCCTGAGCCCCATGCTCGGTCGCACCTTCGGTCCTGGCGACGACGTGGGCGAGATATCGCATCCATCGGTCGTGCTGACGTACAAGGCATGGAAGAATCGATTCGCGAGTGATTCACAGATCGTGGGCCGCGCCATTCGCCTCAACGGTCATCCCGTCACCGTGATCGGCGTAATGCCGCCGGAGTTTCACGGCGTGCGGCCGGTCGTGGACATCGATGGTATCGCGCCCATCAACCAGGTGTGGCCTGCGTATGGCAAAGCGCTGGAGGATCGAAGCTCGATCGCCGTGAGCGTATTCGGTCGCCTGCGCCCGGGCGTCTCGCTGGCCACTGCCAGAGAGGCCGTGCGTCTCCGGGCCAGTCAACTGGAGCGCGCGTATCCCTCGACGAACAGGAACGTCGGCGTGGCGCTCGTGCCGGAGCGATATGCGCGACCCAGCATCACCGTGTCGAACCTAACGCCGGCCGTTGCCGCCGTGTTCATGACCTTGGTGATCCTCGTTCTCCTCGTCGCGTGCGCCAATGTCACGAGCCTGCTGCTGGCACGAGTGGTCGTACGCGGGCGAGAGCTTGCGATTCGCGCTGCAATCGGGGCCAGCCAGTGGCGGCTGGTTCGGCAGGTGTTGGTGGAGTGCGCGGTGCTCGCAGCCCTCGGCGGAGCCGGCGCCGTCGCGGTCGCGTATGTGGCGGTGCACGCCGTGGAGTCCATCCACGTCGCGACCGACATTCCGATCCGCTGGGGCGTAGAGCTCGACGCGCGCGTCGTCGCGTACACGGCGGTAGCAACGCTGTTGGCCGCGCTCGTCGCCGGGGTAGCGCCGGCGGCCGCTGCACGGAAACGCAACCTCAACGACGTGCTGAAATCGGGAGCAGGGAACACGGCGGCGGGCGGCCACAGGCGCCTTCGCTCGGCGCTCGTGGCTGGCCAGATCGCGGTGTCAGTGGTGGTGCTCGTCTGCGCCGGTCTGTTCGCGCGGAGCTCGTCGAACGCGACGCGCACGAATTTCGGCTTCAGGGCCGACGGCGTGCTGATGATGTCCACGACGCTGCGCAGTCAGACTTACGACACGCTTCGCGGCCAGGCACTCTATCGCGAGCTTCTTCGGCGCAGTGCGGCGGTTCCCGGAGTGCGATCGGTGGCGCTCTCGCGCTACGTACCGTTCGGTTACGAGCGCGCCGTTACCAACGTCGTCCCCATCTCGACTACCGCTCAGGTGCCTGAGAGCGGTTTCCCGTATTTCCTCAACGTCGTGGCCGGGGATTACTTCGCGACGATGGGAATCCCGGTGCTCGAGGGCCGCGAATTCACCGATCGCGACGGTTCCAGCGTGTTAGGCACTGCCATCGTCAACGCAGCGTTCGCGAAGGCGATCTGGCCGGGCGAGACGGCGATAGGCAAGCGCTTCCATGTCGATGGCGGCACCGGTCCCATCGTCGAGATCGTCGGCGTCGTGGGAGACACGCAGGACCTGATCCTTGGCGAGTCGCCAAAACCGTACGTCTTTCGGCCGATGGGGCAGTCGTATCAATCGCAGATGACGCTGCTCGTTCGGACCGGCCCGGCGCCATCCTCCGTCGTGCCGCCGCTCCGGGCGGTCTTCTCCACTCTCGATCGGAGCTTGCCGGTCTTCGACGTGCGGACCATGGTCGATCATCTCCGCAACGGTCAGGCGCTTCTGTTCACGCGACTCGGCTCGGCGTTCGCGACGGTGTTCGGGCTGCTGGCTCTCGTGCTCGCGATGGTCGGCGTGTATGGCGTGGTCTCGTACTCCGTCGCGCAACGCACGCGTGAGATCGGCTTGCGCGTTGCGCTCGGTGCGCGCCTGCCGGCGATCCTGCGGCTCGTCGTTGGACAAGGTTTACGTCTGGCGTGGATTGGTGTCGGGATCGGACTGATGCTGTCGATCGCCACTACAGGCGTCATGTCGTCGATCCTGTATGGCGTGGCGCCGAGGGATCCGGTCGTCCTGGGGATCGTGGTGCTGGTGCTCACGTTCGTCGCCGTGATCGCGAGCCTGGTGCCGGCGCGTCGGGCAACGCGAATCGATCCGCTGGTCTCGCTCCGGTCGGACTAGCGGAGCACGTCGTGGTCTTCATCGTAGTCTCAACTCGTAGGCCGACAGCGCGTACCCGTCGGCCTCGAATCGCCGCTCGGGGCCGACGACATACCGATTGGAGAGTAGCCTGAGCTTCACGGAGTCTCTCGCGTTAGGCATGGCGATATAGACCATCGACTGCGGGGCGGTCGTCGCGCTGGCAAAGACCCAGACCCGATCCCACACCGTCGGCCGGAACGCGCCCGTCCGCCGTAACGTCCTCCGCCACGTAGCCAGGTCGAGCCGCCCGACGGTGTAATACTCCATCCCGCGAGGAACGCCGATGACCGTCGCGGTATCACGCACCAGCGTGGCCACGACCGAGTCGGTCAGGTCGTGAAATCGCGTGAACTCCAGCGAGTACACCAGCTGGTCGCGTCCCACCCCGCAGCACTCGGCCGTGATGCTCGTCATGTCCAGCATCCGATGGGACCCGAAGGCGAAGGTCCCCCAGAGCCGGCGCGACACCGGGTCCACGGTTCGCACCGCGGATACGACAAGCAGCGCCGAGTACGTGCCTAACGCCACGCGACGAGCGCTCGGGCCGATGCCCAGCCTCACGAGCGCCACGTAGGCGAGTGGGAGCAGCAGTCCGGTTCCCGCCATGACGTACCGGACGTTGCTGAAGGTGGTAAACCGCGTGAGCGCGAAGACCGTCGCGACCGCCGCCAGTGTGAGAAACCCGATCACCGCGCGATCCGCCTCTGCGATGACGCGTGCTGATCGCCGTAGAGCCAACCGAACAACGCCCGCGGCGGCATCCACGGCGATCCACGTGGCCGGCAGCCAGGCGAAGTTCAGTACGAACAACAGCGCCAGATAACTCCTGACCCCGGCATCGATCCGTGGCACGAGCAGCCTCTCCAGGAGCGGCGGCCCCGTAGTGGACGTCCACACCGGAGACTCACCCGGCCGGAAGACGCGGAACGTAATTACGTAGCCGGCATAGGCGACGAGCGGTGCGACCGTCGGCGTGAGCGGGATCAGCGCGCGGAGCCGAGCGGTGAACGTTCCCGGTGTACGCGCGAGCACCCACACCACGTAACACGCGAGCAGCACGGCGAAGAGCAGCACCCCGGTCTCCTTCGAGAAGGCCAGCGCCGTACCCGCCGCGGCGCACCAGAACCACCTGCGCTCAACCAACAGCGCTACACACCAGATCGTCCCCGTCAGGACGGGAAGGTCCAGCGAAGGCTGGACGACCGACGCGAGGAACGGCGGCTGAAGGAGAAACGCCGCCGTCAGCAGTGCGACGTCGGCCTCGTGGCCCGTTCCCGGGAACGTCCGGCGCATCAATCGGTGAAAGCCGACCGTGGCCAGGGCAAGGACTGCTCCGTTGACCAGGACAAGGAGGAACTGATTGCCGAGGTCGAGTAGCTGAAAGGCGCCGAGAACGCCCGAGTAGATGTAGGCCGGGTGTCCGTAGCAGCGGAGGAAAACCAACGAGAAGCGATTCGCGGCGACGTCCATCGCGCACTCTGCGTAGGCCCACCCATCCCACATCGGGATGAAGTCGACGTGCGGCGCGAGCAGCAGAGCTGCCGTGGCGCCAGCGAGTATGAGAATCGCGCGTGAGGCGAAGACGGATGGCATGATTTCCGTGGACGAGGGCGTAGGGGTTGTGCGGCGAACGCCCGCGCTCCCAAGTTCTATCAGCCGTCGTCCTACGCTGCTAGATGGCCGTGCGACCGGGTTGGTCGCGAACCGCGTCATGAAGACAGCCTCGCAACCATCTGCCTTGCTCGGGAGCTTCGACCGTCTGATCGAACGAGCGCGCCGATGGAATGCGGCGCTCGC
>Ga0075424_100004990_pt1 | contig 12642 bp, 10 predicted proteins | sample SoiMethybrSBSTD3_FD_75301 | JGI IMG/M metagenome (GOLD analysis project Ga0075424, IMG submission 75301) | Bulk soil microbial communities from a Populus tree surrounding site in Tennessee, USA - Soil MetaG P. TD hybrid SBSTD3 | ecosystem: Environmental > Terrestrial > Soil > Tree plantation... | reverse complement strand
GGGGGCTCGCGAGCGGCGGAGTGGGACCCCTTCGGCCCGCGCGCCGCTCGAAGAGCGGCGATTCGGGCGAACGGGTGACGGAGCCTCGCACCGACCCCCCGGCACCCGCCCCCGCGCGCCGCCGCCGCGCTAGCGGCCTTTGAACGACGGCTTGCGCTTCTCGATGAACGCGCGCGCCGACTCCTGGAAGTCCTCGCTGAGGTGCAGACCGAGTCCCTGGGTGTAGTAGCGCGACTGGCGCTGCATTTCGTTCACGAACCAGCGCATCACGCGGACGTTGGCGCGGACCGAGAGCGGCGGGTTCTCGAGGATCTCCGCGGCAAGGGCCTCGGCGGCCGCGATCAGTTCCTCGCCCGGCACCACGCGGTTGACCATGCCGTGCTGGTGCGCCTCTTCGGCGGTGAACATGCGGCCGGTCAGCGCCACCTCGTTCGCGAAGCGGCTGCCCGTCCAGAACCAGGTGGCCACCCAGTGCTGGCCGCTGGCCAGGCCGCGCTGGACTTCGCGGATCTGGAACTTCGTGCCCGCGGCGGCGACGATCAGATCGCACGACTGGGAGAGTGAGTAGCCGAGCCCGAGCGCGTAGCCGTGGACGGCGGCGATCACCGGCTTCCAGTTCACCGCGTCGCCGAGCCCGTTCTCGCGCGAGCGGCGACCGGCGGGGCCGCCCAGCCGCTTGAGCTCTTCACGCGTGCGGAGCTGGCGCTGACGCACGTCGGCGCCGGAGCAGAATGCACGACCGGCGCCGCTGATGATCGCGACCTTCAGCTCGGGGTCGGCGTCGAACTCGAAGAGCGCGTCGTTGACTTCCTCGACCAGCTGATCGTTCGCGGCGTTGAGCTTCTCCGGGCGATTCAGCACGATGTGGCAGATGGCGCCTTTCGGCTGGTAGCGCACGGTCTCGAACTTGGTGGCGCCGTTGTCGCGTGTGGCCATCGGAACGCTCCTTGGGTCTGGTGGCGAGCGGCGCCGCGGCGGGCGCGGCGCCGCGAGCTATTTGAACGCGCGCATCACCTGCTGGGTGAGGATCTGCAGACTGCGCTTTTCCTGCGCCATCGGCAAGAGCCCGCCCGGGTTCAGCTCCGCCGCGACCCCGTTCAGCCCCAGCTCTTCCTTGAGCCGGGCGAACCGATCGACGAGCGCCGGCGCCGTGCCGAACGCGACCTTCGTTTGCAAGATCTCGGGATATGAGAGCGACGACAGCCTCCGGGCCTGCGACACCCGTCGCTCTACGGGTCCGGTGCCGGCGCGCCCCATCGGAGCGCGAGTCAGATCGGCCTGACGCTGGAAGTAGTACATGATCGTTTCTTCCGGCTCCTCGAGCGCGGCCTTTTCCGTCGGTGCTGCATAGACCGGGATTCGGAGGCACACGTCGCCGTCACCGGGGTGCCCGGCTTCGCGCCACGCCTCGCGGTAGCGCTTCACGTGCACCGCCAGCTCGGGAGTGGCCATGCCGCGCAGCCCCACGAAGATCGGCAAGCCCATCCGACCGACATGCGGGAACGTCTCGGCGGTCGTCGCGGCCATGCGTACCGGCGGATGCGGCTCCTGGTAGGGACGGGGAGTGACCGTGGTCTCCTCGAAGCGATAGAACTTGCCCTCGTAGCTGAACGGCTCGCCCTTCCACGCCGTCAGGATGATCTCGAGCGCCTCGAAGAACCGCGCCTGGCTTTCCTCGTACGGGACGCCGAGCGCGTCGTAAGCCCGCGGGCCGCCGCTGCGGCCGATTCCGAAGTCGAATCGTCCATGGCTCAGGTGATCGAGCGTCGCGACTTCGCCAGCCACGCGGAGCGGGTGATTCAGCGGGAGCAGCTGGACGGCGGTACCCACGCGCAGCCGCTTCGTGCGGGCGACGATCCAGCTCGCCACCAGCAAGGGGGCCGACAGGACCGAGCGCGCCGGGTTGACGAGCATCTCCGCCAGCCACACGACGTCGAGCCCCCACTGCTCGCCGGCATCGGCGAGATCGAGCAGCTCACTGAACCAATCGCCCTGACTGCTCCCGCGCCGTATCTGCTCGGTGAAGATCCCGAAGTCCATGCGTTCTCCCCTCCCGCCGCCGATCGTGTCCGCTCCGGACGTGCTCGTGTGAGCGATACTGCTCCGGCGCCGACCGCGCCGTCAAGGTGCCGCTTGGGACGAACACTCATCGTTCCCGGAGCGGCTGCTAATTTTCGGAACCGCGTATGACACGTTCGGGGGATTTTCCGACGGGATATCGGGGATTCCCTTAATGGAGTCTCGGCGATTTGAGCACTTTTGAGCACTATCGTGACACTTGCCATGGCCCAGGCGAATCGATGGGGTTGGTAGCCGGGCGAGTTTCTCGGAGGGTGCGCCATGTCGATGAGATGGGCGGGTGCGGCAGTCGCGGTGGCGGCGCTGATGCTCGGGCCTGGATCCTCGCTGGCGGCGCCTCCGGTTCCGCCCAGCGGGTACACGATCGGCGCCGAGGACATTCTCGACGTCACCGTCTGGAACAACACCGTGATCAGCCGGACCGTTCCGGTCCGCCCGGACGGGATGATCTCGCTTCCGCTGCTCGACGACGTGCAGGCCGCGGGCCTCACGCCCAAGCAGCTCAAGGCCGATTTGACCCGGAGGCTGGCGAAGTTCATCGCCGCACCCGAGGTGTCGGTCGTCGTGCGCGAGATCCACAGCCTGAAGGTCGCAGTGATCGGAGAGGTCAGAAAACCGGGGCGCTACGACTTGAAGAGCCGAACCTCCGTCCTCGACGCGATCGCGCTGGCCGGTGGATTCAACGACTTCGCCCGTCGATCGAAGATGACCATCGTGCGCGTGGAAGGCTCGACGGTGACCCGGATTCCCTGCGACTACAACAAGGTGGTCTCGGAGGGCCCGATAGAGGTGTTCTTCCTCCGGCCGGGCGACACCCTGGTCGTGCCGTAGCAATGGCCGCCCGAGAGCCGATGCGCTCCACGATCGCCTGGGCGCTGGCCGTTCTCCGCCGTCACGCCGGGCTGGCGATCATGGTCTTCGTCGTCGCAGCGGTGGGCGGCGTGACGGTCGCGGCCTCGCTGCCCGACGTCTATCGCGCCACCGCGACCGTGCTCGTCGAGCACCCGGGAACACCCGAGGGCGCAGGCAAGTCCCTCATTGCAGGTGAGCTCGAGACGCGGCTTCAGACGATCGGACAGGAGGTGCTGAGCCAGGCTCGGCTCCTTGACCTCATGCAGTCGTTCGATCTCTATCCCGAGCTCCGGGCGGGCGGCGCCGACACCCAGGCGGTGGACCGCCTGCGGCGCGACATCCAGGTCAAGCTCGTGAGGGTGGAGCCGGCCGCCGGCCGGCCGACCACCGTGGCCTTCAGCATCACGTTTCGAGGCCGCGATGCCGAGACCGCCGCACGGGTGGCCAACGCCCTGGCGTCGTTCTACGTCGAGGAGAACGCGAAAATCCGCGTTCGCCAGGCGAGCGCGGCGCGGCTCACGCGCCTGAACCAGGAGCTGGCGCAGATGCAGGAGGTCTACACCGCGCAGTACCCGGACGTCATCCGGCTCAAGTCGGAGATCGCCGCGCTCGAGCGCCAACCGAAGGCGAGCGCCGCGGTCGGCGAGGAGTTCCGGATCCTCGATGGCGCGGTGCCGGCTCGCAAGGCGGTGGCGCCGCCGCGCCGCTTGTTCGTGCTGCTCGGGCTGGGCCTCGGCGTCGTGGCGGCGGCGGCCGCCGTGTTCATCGCGGACCAGCTCGATAGCTCGTTCCACTCTCTCGAGGAGCTCCGAGCGTTCAGCAAGCTTCCGGTGCTGGTGACCATTCCACAGATCGGCACCGTCGGGACCAATCGGCGGCGGCTGTGGCTGCGGGCGGCGCCGATCGCGATCGGGCTCGTGCTGGTCGTGCTCGTGTCCTACCACCTGGCGAGCGGCAACGACCAGCTCGCCTTCTTCTTCGCGCGCAACGCTCCCTGAGCAGCCGCTAGATCCCGCGCTCGGCCAGAAACTTGGCGTAGTCGCGCTGGCCCGCCTTCGCCTTCTTGATCTGCTCGGGCGAGTAGAACTTGGCGAGATCGACCACCTCGACGTTGTAGCGCGCGCGCTCGAAGGCGTCCTTGTAGATGAACGGGCGCGTCGCGTCGATGCCCAGCGCGCCCGAGAACCGGATGTTGCTCTGCGTCCACTGGCGCTCGCCGGCCGAGCTGCGCTCCGCGGGCTGGAAGGTCTGCCCGAAGCCGCCCTCGCAGATGTTCAGGAGGTCCTCCTTGGGATTTACGCGCGTGGTGAGCGCCCAGAGAACGTCCTCGACGTTGTAGATGTCGACGTCCTCGTCGACGACGATTCCGAGACGCGCGCCGAGCGAGATCGAGAGCGCGGCCGTCAGGATGTTGCGCTGCAGTCCCTCGTCGCGAGCCCGCCGCTTCTTGACCTGGAAGATCACGCCGCCCCAGTCGGTCATGCCCATCGGGATGTGCGTGTCGATGCAGAGGCCGGGCACGATGCGCTCGGCGAGCTCGAGGAAGCACGCCTCGCGTACGACGCCGTCGATGAAGTGCTCGTCCATCCCGTGCACGATGAGCCCGTAGTAGAGCGGCCGGTCGGCGCGATGGGTGATCGCGGTCGCCTGGAACTTGTAGGTGCGATACGACTTGCCCATGTAGCCGGACCACTCGGGATGGAAGGGATGCACGCCCTGGGCGTCGTCCTTCTCGGCGAGCGGGCTCTCCCAGACCTTCTGGGTCGTGTCGATGTAGCCCTCGACGACGTATTCGGCGTTCGCGATCGACCAGGCGTCCTGCGTCCGCGCCTTGACGAGCTCGACCGGAAAGCCCTGGAGCGCACCGGCCACGCCGAGCTCGTCGCAGCCGCGCGGAAGGATCACGTACGTGAAGCCCGAGCCGGCCATCATCGTGCACGTCGGCGGGATCCCGATGTTGATCGTGACCGGGATCGGGCCCTTGCGGTACCAATGCGTGGCGACCTGGTCCATGTGGGAGCCCGGCGAGATCTGGAAGCTCGAGTAGTCGGGCCCGCGGAAGTTCATCCGGTTGTAGCCGATGTGCGAGCCGCCCCAGAAATACTGGCCGCGCACCACCGTCGTGCCGGCGCCGAGCGTACGGCCGGGATCGCTGTCGGAGTGCGAGATCATCGGCACGACGTCCCAGACGTCGATGTCCTTCGTGATCACGACTTCCTGGCAGGGCCCGTCCTTGACCTCGACCGGTGGCAGCGGAGCCCGCAGCGCCTCGACCACCTTGTGCTTCAGCGCCCGCGCATCGCCGACGTCGAGCAGCTTCGCGATGCGCTCGGCGCTCGCGAAGATGTTGTTGCAGATGCGCGCATTGGGGTAGCCCTTCACCTTGTTGAAGAGCAGCGCGGCGCCGCCGTCGAAGTGCTTCTGGATCGCCGCGACCTCGAGGTGCGGATCGACTTCGACGTCGGTGGTGACCAACTCGCCCGCAGCCTCGAGGTACTCGAGCGTCGAGCGAAGGCTCGAGATGTCCTTTTTCATGGGCGCGATACTGCGCCGCGGGTGCGGGCGCCGTCAAGGCCGGGCCGGGCCGGCGCACGCCGGCGAGCTGGGGGTCGGCCGCCGGTGACGTCGAGCTCGACGATCTCGGCCCTCGGGCCCGTCGGGCCCAGGTGAAGGCGAGCGATCGCGATCGGCAGGTTGAAGCGACGCGGCCCGGCGCTCCCGGGGTTGAGCAGCATGACCCCGGAGCGCTCGACGACGCGCGGCTGGTGCGAATGACCGGAGATGATCACGTCGACACCCAGGGCCGCTGGGTCACCGGGAAGCAACTTGAGATCGTGAATGAGATAGAGACGGTATCCGCCGATCTCGGTCGTCACGATCTCGGGGATCGACGCCGCCCACGCCTCGCGGTCGTTGTTGCCGCGCACGGCGACGACCGGCGCGATCGTGCGGAGCTGGTCCAGGATCGCGGCTGAGCCGATGTCGCCGGCGTGCACGATCAGGTCCACCGACGCCAGCGCCGCGAGCGCCTCGGGCCGCAGCAGGCCGTGGGTGTCGGAGATGACGCCGACAACGGTACGACGGGCTGCGGCGCGCTGACGCTCGCTTCGCATGATCCCGAGTGTAGCCGCAGGACTCTTCGCTTGCCCAGGACTCACTCTGGGACTACATTCGCGTCAGACTCGTGGGCTCACCTCGCACGCCGGGGCCTGGCCCCGCCGTGCTGCGGAACCGCGCCGTGGACTGGGAGGACGACATGCAATACACGCGGATCTCGGCCGACTGTCACATCGACATGCCCTGGCTGCCACCCGATCTTTTCACCTCGAATGCCTCCGCGCTCATGAAAGATCGCATGCCCTACGTGGTCGACGGGCCTGACGGCCCGCAGTGGACCACCAAGAAGGGCGCGCCGTTCGGGCTGGTCGGCGGCATCGGCTCGACGGGCACCAAGTATGTGCCCGGCCAGAACCAACGCGTGGACGTGATGGCGGCCACCGGACTCTACGAGGACGGCAAGAAAGGCATCCGCCGCCCGGGCGATCCGCATCTGCGTGTCAAGGACATGGACCGCGACGGTGTTCAGGCCGAGGTGCTCTTCGGCATCCTCGGCGCCGCGACTCGCTTGGGCGACCACGAGGCGGCCGGCGAGATGTTCCACATCTACAACGACTGGCTCACCGACTTCTGCAAGCACTACCCCGAGCGGCACGTCGGCCTGGCCTGCTTGCCGTACGGCAATCTCGACGCGGCGGTGAAAGAAGTCTATCGCGTCGCGCGGCTCGGCCTGCGCGGCCTCGAGCTCTCGTGCTCGTGGGACATGGAGCCCATGTGGCATCCGATGTGGGAGCCGCTCTGGCAGGCCGTGAACGACGTGAACCTGCCGCTGCACTTCCACACGTTCCCGTCCTTACCGCCGGGCGTGCGCGAGCGTCAGACCGGCCAGACCCGCCGCGCCGCCTTCTTCACGAGCGTGGCCGGATTCCAGATGAACCTGGTCAACATCCTGGCGGCCGTGATCGGCGCCGCCGTGCTCGAGCGCTATCCGAACATCCGCATCTCGTTCGGCGAGAGCGGCATCGGCTGGATCCCGTACGCGCTCGACCGCATGGACTTCGAGTGGGAGGACCGCTTCCGCGACCTCGGGCTCACGATGAAGCCGAGCGATTACTGGCGCCGCCAGTGCAAGGCCACGTTCCAGTTCGATCCGATCGGTACCAAGCTGATCGAGGACATGGGCGTCGAGACGCTCATGTGGGGCTCGGACTATCCGCATCCCGACGGGGTGTGGCCGCAGTCCTCGCGTTACATCCAGGAGCAGTTCGGCCATCTGCCGCCGGACGTGGTCCACAAGATCACCTGCGAGAACGCCGGAAAGTTCTACGGGCTGATGCACTGAGCGCGTGATGATCGCGCCGCGCGCTTGAGACCGGGGGGCTGCCGGGCTAGCTCGACTTGAGGCGGAGCTGGCGAAGGGCCGAGTGGGGCAGGGCCCGGATCAGCTCCTCGAGGTTGGTCCGGCCCTGCGAGAGCTTCTCGCTGACGTCGTCGGCCATCGACAGGGTCGTGTTCCGCGCGCTCTCTCGGACTTCCTCGAACGGCGCGCCCTTGTTGATCAAGACCACGTCGGCGTCGTTCGGCGTCCACAGCTCGGAGAGGATCAGTCTCCCGCGGTACCCGGTGTAGTTGCAGGCCGCGCACCCGGCGCCCCGGAACCACTCGAACTCGAGCTCGGAGGTCCCGAGCGTCTCCTCCAGGAGCTGGTGTGGCGGTGCGTACGGCTCGCGGCATTCGGAGCAGACCTCGCGGGCCAGCCTCTGCGAGAGCACGCCCAGCAGCGAGGAGGCGATGAGGTTCGCGTCGACGCCGAGATCGAGCAGGCGCGGCAGTGCGCTGATCGCATCGTTCGTGTGCAGCGTGCTCAGCACCAGGTGGCCGGTCTGGGCGGCGCGGAACGCGAGGTTCGCGGTCTCGCCGTCCCGGATCTCGCCGATCATGATCACGTCTGGATCGTGGCGAAGGAACGCGCGCAGGAACTTGGCGAACGTGTTGCCGAGGCGTTCGTCGACCTCGTGCTGGCGGAAGTTGTCGCACACGTACTCGATCGGGTTCTCGGCGGTCAGGATCTTGATGCCGGGCTGGTAGACGCTCTTGAGGGAGCCGAAGAGCGTCGTGCTCTTCCCCGAGCCGGTCGGGCCGGTGACCAGGATGATCCCGGTGGACGAGCGCAGGAGCTGACGCAGCCTGGTCGCGACCGGGGCGCGCAAGCCCAGGGTCTCGACCGATTGCGGGAGCCCGCGCTGGTCGAGGATACGGATGACCGCGCTCTCGCCGTAGTAGCCCGGGATGATCGAGATCCGGAAGTCGACCGTCGTCGTCTGCCCGTCGCGGGCGATGCGCGCGCGGAAGCTGCCGTCCTGGGGCCGCCGGCGTTCGGCGATATCGAGCTTGCTCAGGATCTTGAGCCGCGACATCAGCTTGCCGCGGTTCTGATTCATCATCTCGGCGAGGTCGTCGAGGTCGATCTCCTGCAGGACGCCGTCGATCCTAAAGCGCGTCTCGATGCCGTGATCCACCGCTTCCAGATGGATGTCGGAGGCGCCCCACTGCACGGCCATGCTCAGGAGGCGCCGCACCATGCTGGCGGTGCCCTCCGACGCGTGGTGGACGTCGAGGTAGGTGAGCTTCTCCTCCGAGAGCCGGTCGATCTCCTCGAAGCTCAGGATGTTCGGCTCGCCGACGATTCCCGAGAGCTGCTGGCGCACGGTAGCGGGCACCGATTCCACCGCGTCGGGCTGCCCGGCCGTGGGATACATCTGGGCGAGTGCCCGGCGAATCGCAGCGGTCGTGGACGTGATGACCTCGATGTCGAGCCCCGTGCTGGCCTGGAGATCGTCGACGACCGAGGTGCGCGTGGGATCGTCCATCGCGACGACCAGCGTCTGGCCGACGCGCGCGATCGGAACGACCAGGCGCTTCTTGGCGAATCGGGGATTGATGAGCGCCCGCAGGGTCAGGTCGAGCACGATCGTGTCGAGGTCGAAGTAGTTGATGTGCAGCTGCTGCGACAGCGCCCGGCGCATCTGCTCTTCGGTCACGTACCTGAGCCGGACGACCACCTCGCCGAGTGTTTGTTTGATGCGCCGCTGCTCGGCCAACGCAGTCTCGAGCTGCGCCGGCGTGATCGCCTTCGACTTGACGAGCAGCTCGCCCAGGCGCGAGCGGCGGCGGTGGCGATCGAGGACCGACAGGAGCTGGTTGCGCGAGATGACCTTCTGCGCCACGAGGATCTCGCCGAGCAGCATGTAGGCCTTGGACTGAGCCTGCACACGCAGCGCCTTCTGGATCTCGGCCGGGGTCGCGAGGCCTTCGGCGACGAGCAGATCGCCCAGCCGGAGCGCGATGGCTTGCCGGCGGGTCGCGTTGCTCTGAATGGCCACCGCGCCGCCGCCGTTCAGGGCGATCAGGCGAGGTGCCTCGACGATCTCGGGACGGTTCGCAGGAGTCACTGGCCAGGAGATAGAGCAACGCGAATGCCACATGGCAGCGCGCGCCAACCGTGTGAAAAGCTTCGAGTGCGCTTTCCGGAACGCCAGGCCCGAACCGTAACGAGCTGGTCGATCTCGCACCGCTGGTAGGTTTCGTCACGGCGCGCGGTTATGATCGCGATCACATGTCCGACGTCCGCCGCCGGCAGGGCTGGGTGGTGGTTGGCGCGTGCTCGCTCGTCATGTTCGGTGTCTGGAATTCTCACGCCGGGTTCGGCGTATTCCTTCCGGTGCTGGCCAAGGAGTTCGGCTGGAGCCGAGGTGCGATCTCGATCGCGCCGTCGCTGAACCTGATCATCGGGGGGCTCATCGCCTTCGCGATCGGCGCGGCCAGCGATCGCTGGGGACCGCGCCTCATCCTCACGATAAGCGCCGTGACGGCGGGCGCGCTCTTCGCGCTCGCGTCGCGAATCGACGCGCTCTGGCACCTCTATCTCGTTCTTGGCGTGTTGCAAGGGGTCGCGATGTCGTCGGTCTATCTCGTACCGACGACCACGGTTTCGCGCTGGTTCGTCGAGCAGCGGGGCCTGGCGCTCGGCATCTTGCTGGCCGGGCTCAACCTGGCGTTCGTGACCGGGCCGCGCCTGTCGGCGTTCTTGATCGAGCGCTACGGCTGGCGGATGACCTATCTCGTGCTCGGCGCGCTCGTCTGGATTGTCGCCATCCCCGGGAGTCTCCTGACGCGGTTTCCGCCTGAAACAACCGACTCCGATTCGCGAAGCGCCGAGCCGGCCGCGTCGGCTGGTCTAACCCTCCGCGAGGCCCTCGACGACCGCCGCCTGTGGCTCCTGGTGACGGCGTGGCTGCTGCTCGGCTTCAACCAGATGATGATGTCGATTCACCTCGTGTCCTTCGTGAAGGACCAGGGGGTTGCCCTGGAGCGCGCGGCGCTGGCGCTGACGATCCTGGGCACCGGCACGATCGTCGGCCGGGTTCTCGTTGGCATCGCCTCCGATCGCGTCGGCGCCAAGCCGATGTTCTGGTGCTGCCTGACCGTCCAGATCGCCTCGCTCCTCGCGATCGTGTCCGGGCCGTCGCTGTCGATACTCGATCTCTGGCTGTTCGGGTTTGGCCTCTCGGCGGCCGGCAGCGACACGACTCTCGTGAAGGGCGCGGTCGAGACCTTCGGCGTGCGGGCGATCGGCGCGGTGATGGGCGTCCTGAGCCTTGGCTGGCGGTGCGGGGCGGCCGTGGGGCCCACGGCCGCGGGCTTCATCTACGATGCGACGGGCGGCTATACGCTCGCGTTCAGCCTGGCCGCGTGCGGTCTTGCGCTGAGCTGCGCGTTCTTCACGCTCGGCACCTCGGAGGCGCGCGTTGCGCGCGGCTACTTGTAGAGAATGTCCTTGAGCTTCGCGAGAAGCCCCGCGTCGAGCGCGAACGCCTCGGCCACGAGCTTCTCGAGCTCCTCGGCGGTGGCCGGATCGAGGGTGAGCTTGGCCTTGTCGGCCTCGGCCAGGAACGCCGGATCCTTCAGCGTCTCCTGAAAGGCCTTTCGCAGGATCAGCACGCGGTCCTTTGGAGTGCCCGGCGGCAGTGCCAGCGGACGCGCGAAGGCGGCAGCGTTCTGGATGCCGACCTTGATCAGCTGCCGTGCCTCGTCGGTCTTGGCCAGGCTGATCGCGAGCGGAACGCCCGCCAGGTCAGGGAACGACCGCGAGCTCGTCTGCAAGACCGCGACGACGTCACCCGCGTCGAGCGCGCCGCGCCAGGTCGATCGCATCGACTCCCACGACCAGCACGCTCCACCGACCTCACCCGACGAGGCGGCCAACCTGATCTCGGCGGTTCCCTTGTAGCCGGAGACGAGCTGGATCGGTAGCCCGAGCGCCGCCTTCAAGATGCGCGCGTTCGCGTCCGGTGTGCCGCCGGGCGCGACCCCGCCGAGCTTGACGGGCGCTTTGGCGGCCATCCATTTCTCGACGGAGGTGATGCCGCTCGCCTTCGTCAGGGCGCACACCGCGTCTTCCTTGATCGGCGCGCCGATGAGCTCGAACTTGCGCGCGTCGAACTCGATCCCGGGCTGGCCGAGCGCCTGGCCCAGGAACAGCGCGCCGTTGAAGTGGCCGATCGTGAGGCCGTCGGGTTTGGCGACACGATAGAGATGATTGGCCGAGATCAGACTGCCGGCGCCGGTCATGTTCTCGACGACGATCGTGGGATTGCCGGGAATGTGCCGGCCCATATGGCGCGAGAACACGCGCGCGTAGGTGTCGAAGCCGCCCCCGGGGGCGAAGCCGACGACCAGGCGGATGGTCTTGCCCTCATAGAAGGACTGCGCCCGTGCCGCGGCACCGCTCGCGGCCAGCACGATCGCCAGAGTCGAGAGAGCGAGAAGGCGCTTTCGCATGTCGTCCTCCCGTCGTGATCCCCGGGAATCTACCACGCCGCCCGTGGCGTGCGCCCGGGCTCGGCGACGCCGGCGAGCACGAGCTCTTCGGCCCGGTGGCATCGCACGAGGTGCCCCGCGCCGATCTCGCGCAGCGCTGGCGGCTCAGTCCGGCATGCGTCGGTGGCGAACGGGCAGCGCGGATGGAAATAACAGCCCGCCGGCGGGTTCGCGGGATGGGCGACCTCGCCGGCCAGCGCGACGTCGCCGCTCGGCGCGAGAGGATCCGGAACGGGCACCGCGCGCAACAGCGCCGCGGTGTAGGGATGGAGGGGGCGGCCGAAGATCGCCTCGGTGGTCGCCAGCTCGACCAGCTGGCCCACGTACATCACCGCGACGCGATCGCTGATGTGCTTAACCACCGACAGGTCATGGGCGACGAAGAGCAGGGTCAGATGCAGGCGCGAGCGCAGCTCGAGCAGGAGATTCAGCACCTGCGCCTGCACCGACACGTCGAGCGCAGAGACCGGCTCGTCGGCGACGACGAGCCGGGGCGCCGTTGCCAGCGCGCGCGCGATGCCGATGCGTTGGCGCTGACCGCCGGAGAACGCGTGCGGGAAGCGGTGCATGTGCTCGGGACGAAGGCCCGTCAGCTCGAGGAGATCGGCGACGCGCGCGAGCCGCGCCCGGCGGTCGCGCAGCCCATTGACCAAAAGCGGCTCGCCGACGTTGTCGAAGATCGTCATTCGTGGGTTCAACGATCCAAAGGGATCCTGGAACACCATCTGGATCTGCGGCCGAAGCGGACGGAGCTCGGCGCGGGAGAGCGGCGCC
>Ga0075424_100004987_pt1 | contig 12645 bp, 10 predicted proteins | sample SoiMethybrSBSTD3_FD_75301 | JGI IMG/M metagenome (GOLD analysis project Ga0075424, IMG submission 75301) | Bulk soil microbial communities from a Populus tree surrounding site in Tennessee, USA - Soil MetaG P. TD hybrid SBSTD3 | ecosystem: Environmental > Terrestrial > Soil > Tree plantation... | reverse complement strand
CCGCCGTATTCTCCTCGCGGGATGATCCCTTCAAATCTAGCGTAGTCCATTGGATGATCTTCAACCGCGACCGCGAGCCGTCGCTCGTTCAGCTCGTAGGGCGGCCCCTTCGGGACCGCCCATGATTTCAGTGTACCGCTCATTTCCAGGCGAAAATCGTAGTGCAAACGACGCGCGGCATGCTTTTGAATCACAAAAAGCGTGCGGCTTCCTTGCCGGCTCGATCTCGGCACCGCCGGACCGGGTTCGGGAGTCTTGGTGAAATCGCGCTTGCGGCGATAGGCGTCAAGCGTGTGTGTGCGCCCCTGCTGATGACCTTCCGATTCTTTCGACATCAGCTCAAGAAAGGGCGCGGGCAGTGTCTGCTTCAGTTTCAGCACCGGCGCGAAGAGATCTCCGGTTTTTTTGAGCCGCCGTACGGCCAGATCGGGTTCAACGAAGAGTCCGCCGGCATCGCCTTTTTTGACCGCATCTCTCAACTCCGTCCAGCTCACGGGCATCGCGACAAACGGTCGCTTCGCCTTGGCTCTCAACGAATAAACCGCGACCGTCGATTTGTATTCGGCGTTTTGGCTCCAATCGACAAACACTTTGCCTTTGCGCTTGGTTTTCGGCATTTCCGAAACGAACAGATTCGGCTGCTCGCGTTCGAGGAGTTGAGCGATGCTTTTGGCAAACGGCTGAGTTCCGTCGTAGGTTACGTTCGTATTGAGCGGGACGTGCAGATGAATCCCCTTTGAGCCGGAAACTTTTACAAACGATTCGAAATGGAGCCGGTCGAGTACGTCCTTGACATGGAAGGCTGCTTGGCAGGCGCTAAGAATGTCGGCGCCCTCACCCGGGTCGAGATCAAACACCAACATGGTCGGCCGATCGATCTGCGGAGCCTTCGCTAAGAAAGGATGTATTTCGAGATTGGCCATGTTCGCTGACCATGCGAGGCTCGAAACGTCATTGAGCAGGATGTAATGGATCATCGAGGGCTCGCCGGTGCGTGGAATCGCGAATTTCTTGACCCATGACGGCGTGAATGAGGGCGCGTCTTTCTCATAAAAATGCGCGTTGCCGACTCCGTTTGGAAAGCGCTTCATCGTGATCGGGCGATCTTTGATGTGCGGTAAAAGGTACGGCGCTATGGCGGCATAGAACTCGATCACCTGACGTTTGGTAAAGCGGTTGTCCGGATACATGACTTTGTCCGGATTGGAAATCGCCAGTTCCTTGCCGCCGAATTTTTTGGAAATCTTCATCGCTGTTAGTTTTCTACAATTTCACAGCTCCCCGCGCTAGATCGACCAACGCGCGTCAAAGACTCGTCGAGTGCCTAGCCTTCAACTAACCAACCGCACGTCATGCCATGGCATAACGGTTGCTCTCCCAATCGCGGATAACGGGGGTAGAAGAACTAAATTTCGAGGAGGCTTAAAATATGAGCGTTTTAGGCTGGATCCTGTTCGGCTTGATTGTCGGAGTTGTTGGTAAACTGCTGATGCCCGGCCGTGATCCCGGAGGATTTATACTGACAATTCTACTTGGTATTGCTGGCGCGTTGGTCGGCGGCTTTGTCGGACAATCGCTCGGGCTTTACCAGCCAGGTGAACCCGCGGGCTTTGTGATGGCGGTGATCGGGTCGATTATTCTTCTGCTAATCTACCGGTTGGTAATAGGCAGGCGGACTTATTAGCACGGTTATTGGCGCTCGGTGCTCTCGTGGCGCCGGGCGCTGCCTGTTTTCCCTCCGACGTGAGATAGTCGGTTATGGTTCCCCGTTGTGGTGGAGGCAGTCGAGCGTGAACGCGCCCAGCAGAATCCCAAAAAGATAGCCCAAGGATTCGAACAGACCGGGCACACTGCGCAGCAAGTGCCAGAAAACGCTGAGTAATACTAGACCGGAAAAAACCATTAAGCGCCTAGGGTAGCAGATCCCCCGAACCAGGACTACTTATTTGCGAGCATATGCGAGACGCTGCACCACTGAGCAATGCTGCGTGAGCCGCAGACTTCTTCTTTCTCAGACGAATCGAACCGACCTAAATGAACTGAAAGCAATCGGAGAGCTGAACGGTCTCCATGTGAACTAGCGTCGTCCAGTCAGAAAGGAACTTCGATGAAAAAACACCAGTCGTGGTTTCCGATTTTGGCGCGGTGGGCTGCCACAGCTGCGGGCAGTCCGGTCACCTTTGGTCTCGCCTTAGTCGTGATCATTATCTGGGCGGTAACCGGTCCGTTCTTTAGTTATAGCGATACCTGGCAGCTCATCATAAACACTGGCACTACTATCATCACGTTTCTCATGGTGTTCCTGATCCAGAGCACGCAGAATCGCGATACCCAGGCCCTGCACCTCAAACTCGACGAGCTGATCCGTGTCACCAAAGGTGCGCATAACCTCTTGATCGATTTGGAGGGGCTCGACGACGAGCAGGTCGAACAGCTGCGCCGAACCTATGAACGATTGGGAAAAATGGCCAGAGAAAAACCTAAGTCGGATTAGGCGGAGGCCACCCGCCGCTTTGCGAGCCGCGCTTTCCTTTATTCCAGCTTATCCGTAAGCATCCCACGTCTTTGACCGGCGTCGATCTCCTCGCGAAGGTTGGCAATAGCGTCGGCGAGTTGCCTCCGATTAGTGTTTGTAGTTGAGCCCGGAGGTCGATTCGCGACGACGGAACCGGCCATTCGTGTCACAATGGCCGTCATGTCTCGCGCGATCGACCTCGACTACTCGATCAATGCTGCCAATCCGTTCACTTAGCGGTTGACTTAGTGGTCTTTCCTGTGGATTTCACCGCATCCGCCGTGCTCTCCGCGAGCTGCAAATGCTCTTTCAATGTGGGCAAGGTCTGGCTGGCGAATTTCTTCAGATCCGCGTCTTTGCTCTTATCGGCTACATTCTGAAACTTTTTGATGTCGTCTTTATGGTCGCTGACCATGGCGCGCATATACTGGCGATCGAATTCGGCGCCGGAAAGTTTCGTCAGCTTGTCCATCTTGGATTTGTGTTTTTTGTCCAAGTCGGACGAGAGCTGGACGCCTTTATCCGAAGCGATTTTCTTGAGTTCATCATTCGCCTTGCTGTGATCTTGTTCCATCCGCTTGCCGAAGTCCTTCACCTTCTCGTTCGATGCTTTGTCTTGCGCGGTTTTGCCGAGCTCGACTTCCATCATTCCACCTTGAGCCGCTTCCTTGATGAAGTCAGAATCGGCGCTGGACAATTTGCTGCTGCTCGTCTTGGTGCTGCTACTGGTCTTGCTGTCTGCAGCCTGTGCGAGCCCTGCGGGCAAGCTCATTGCCAGCGCAATGACGACGCTCTTCACAAGTGCTGAATTGGACATATAGATAGACCTCCCTTGGCTAAGACTTTTTATCGCAACTACAAAATCCACAACGCACACGGTTCTGGGCGGTAGGTTATTTCTTTTTTCTCTTTCCTTTGCGCGGCGGTACCTTTCCGCCTGCGCGTCGAGCCTCGGAGAGCCCGATGGCGATCGCCTGCTTTCGGCTCGTGACCTTTTTCCCTGAGCGCCCGGTCTTTAACTTGCCTCTCTTCCGTTCGTGCATTGCCCGCTTGACTTTCTGCTGGGCCTTTTTGCCGTATCGAGCCATTGACGCTTCTCCTTTCCGTAAGCTGCGATTCAGCTCAACTGGCCTTGCGAAGCCGTTTGTGCTTGGCGGCTTCGAGTTCTTCTCCGAGCTGCTCCAGCTCGGACTTGTCAATAATTTTTCGCACCTTCGGGAACATCTTTCCTTCCTCTTCCTCCACCGCGTGGTGTTCAACATTATCCTTAAGCACCTTGAATTTCGGCTTGAAACGCTCGCTGTTCGGCGAAAGCTTCGCCAACTCGCGGAGCACCGTTTTCATTTGCTTGTGCTCTTCCAGCGATTCGAGAACCATGTCCTTCAATTCCTCGTGCTCCTCCATTGCAGGATAGAAAATGGTCTCCTCGATGCGCGCATGGGTCTCCAACTCGCTCTTGATCTCTTTGAAAATCTGCTTGCGTTGCTTGGGGTCGGCTTCCTGGCCACGTTCTAACAGCTCGCTTACTTTCTCGTGATCTTGTTTAAGAAGTTCTAACGCATCCATCATTTACCTCCACCGAAAAGTTTTGCTTCAGCGAGGGGCAAGAGCTGTGCCATTGCTGATACGAAATCTACCCGCAAGAAAATCATTGACATGTTTTCGATTTTCCTCGGCGGGCAGCTCTTTGTACGGCAACGGATCGCTAGATTAACTCTGCTCTCTGTCCTAGTTTTCGGACGTCGAGAGCCTTATCGTCTCTACATCAAGACATGATCGTGGCTGCAAGGTCGGCATTCCAAGTGGCAGGAACAATTCACTCAGCGGCGTTGCAACGTCGAATGGCACTTTGCTTGCTGAATACTTAGCCTATACTCGGAGTACCGCAGAGCGAGTTTAGAGTTTGGAAGGAGCTTGTCATGCAGAGCAAAGCGAGGTTGCTTGGCCATCCCCGTTCATCAGATGCTGATCGTCTTTCCTTTGAGGCTCCTTGCGACTGCCGTCATCTTTGATGTCGTCACTTGATAGTGGGAAGTCCGGTCACCGCAACGGTCTCGTATTGGATGACTGCCGCGGGGATTATCGGCGGGCTGGTCGCGGCGCCGTTCGGCTGAATCGACTGGTTTTACATTCCCCGAGGCACCCGCGCCGCATCAGCCCACTCCCGCGGTCCGTGAGCCTAGGCGTGAGCCTCCGCCCAATTCGTGCCGCTGTGGATTTCCACGGCTAGCCCGCAACGGAGCTCGGCGGCCCCTGTCATTTCACGCTCGATTAATGCTCGTGCCTCGCTAAGCCTTTCGTCAGGAACCTCGAACACCAGCTCATCGTGAACCGTCAGCAACATCCTACCGACCGGTTCTTTGCGCAGGGCCTGGTCGACATTAATCATCGCTCGTTTGAGAATATCGGCCGCGCTGCCCTGAATCGGTGCGTTGAGCGCCATACGCTCGCCAAGTGCGCGCAGGCGAAAATTGGCGGACTGAAGCTCCGGCAAATAGCGTCGGCGGCCGAACATCGTTGTTGTAAAACCGTCGATCTTCGCCTTGTCGACCTGGGAAGCCAGAAATTCCTTCACTTTGGGAAATTGTGCATAGTATGCTTCCACGAAGTTCGCGGCTTCGTCCATCTCGACTCCGAGCCGCTGCGAGACGCCGTAGGTCGACATCCCGTACGCGATTCCATAGGAAAACTGTTTTACCTGGTTGCGCATCGCGGAGCTGACAGCGCTTCGATCGACGCCATGGATCTTTGCTGCAATCGTCGCGTGAAAGTCATGTCCCTGGCCGAACGCTTCGCAGAACGTCTCGTCCTCCGATAGATGCGCGAGTATCCGGAGCTCTATTTGTGAGTAATCCGCCGAAACCAGCACGTGTCCCGCCGGCGCGATGAACGCCCGGCGAATTTGCCGGCCAAGCTCGCCGCGAATGGGGATATTTTGCAGATTGGGCGCGCTCGAGGATAAACGTCCGGTGGCCGCTGTGCATTGCTCGTAGGTGGTGTGGATGCGTCCGCTCTTACCATCGATGAGCGCCAGCAACATTTCGGTAAAGCCATTCTTGAGCTTGGCGACTTCCCGATATTCGAGCAATGAAGCGATGATCTGATGAGTGCCCGCAAGTTTTTCCAGCTCCGCCGCATCGGTCGAGTAGCCGGTCTTGATCTTGCGGGTTTTCGGTAACGCAAGCTTCTCGAACAGAATGCGCTGCAGCTGCAGATTGGAGTTCACATTAAACTCCTCTCCAGCGAGCTGTTGAATGGTGCTCTCGAGCGACGTCATCTTGGCCCCGAACTCCGCGTTCAGCTTGTCCAAATAATCGCGGTCAACGAGGATTCCCGCATGCTCCATCCGAGCGAGGACTTGCACCAGAGGAAACTCCAGCGCGGTGGCGAGCTCCCAGATCCCTTGTGCCCGGAGCCGCTCTTCCAGAATCGGCGCAAGCGCGCGGACTGCGACTGCTTCCCGACATGCGCTGGTCTTTTCGTCAGTAGTGAAAACGAGCGAACCCTGCTCCGCCGGTTCTGACTGACCCAGCTGATCCGCATGGATGGATACGCCGAGATAACGCTGCGCGGTATCGTTAAGCATGTACCCTGAAGCTGCGCCAGGGTCGAGCAAATAGGCGCCGATTTTCGTGTCAGAATACAACCCCTCGATTGCAATTCCCGCCGCCAGTGCAAAACGACAAAGAATCTTCGCATCATGGGCAATTTTTTGCCGGCTCGGATCCTCGAGACAGCTCCGCAGCCGTTCCATCGCCTCATCAAAGCGGAGCACGCGCGCCGTCTCGCTCTTATCCGACAGCGCCAGCCAGTTCTTGTTCCAGGCGAGCGCCACCGCCTGCCCGTCGTCGAAATCCGTCTCTGATGTGAATTCTGCAATGGAGGAGATCTGCAACGCAGGAGCATTCGTCGGCGCGTGAAACTTCACCTCCAGCAGGCGCTCGTGCAGGCTGCGAAATTCGAGCGAGGTGAAAAGTCTGCGCACTGCTTCCTCATCCCACGACTCGAGCCGAAGTTTTGCCGGATCCAGATCCAATTGGACATCGTCAAGCAAGTGACCCAGCTCCCTATTGATGCGCACCTGCTCGGCATTTTTTGTGATCGCCTCGCGCAATTTGGGTGTGAGCTCTGCGGCGTGAGCAATGACTTGCTCGATGTCGCCGTACTTGTTGATCAGCTGGGCCGCAGTTTTATCTCCGACTCCCGGCACGCCGGGCAGGTTGTCGGAGCTCTCTCCCTTCAGGGCCACGAAATCGATCCATTTTTCCGGCACGACGCCATAGCGCTCCAAAACAGTTTGATGATCGTATCGGATCACATCGGAGATGCCGCGGCGGGTCATAATCACGGCGACACCGTCGCGAACGAGCTGAAGAATATCGCGATCGCCCGTGACGATGACCACTTCGCAGCCCTCTTGGCGCGCGTGTTTGGTGATTGTCGCCAGCAAATCGTCGGCTTCATAGCCTTCGAGCTCCGCAATGGGAATACGCAACGTCTCGACGACTTCGCGGATAAGCGGCAGTTGCTGTTTGAACAAGTCTGGAGCCGCCGTTCGCCCGGCTTTGTATTCCGCGTAGCGCTCGACGCGAAATTGCGGCGTCCCTTTGTCGAAACAGACCACCACTCCGCGCGGGCGTTCGTCAGCCAGAAGCTTGATCAGCATTGCCGTAAAACCGTAAACCGCGTTCGTCACTTGTCCGGAAGACGTGACCAAAGTATCGGGCAGAGCGAAGAACGCGCGGAACGCCAGCGAATGGCCGTCCAGCAAGAGCACTTTTTGGGTATCGGCTTGTTTTGATGCGGCGGCGCCGTGCGGCGGCGCAGACTTTTTACTTGATTTGCTGTTCACACGCGGCAGTCTAGCGGTTGGTCTAGTCCACGGCAACCGTTCGCAAAACGATCCGACAGCAACGCGAGAAAACGCGCCAGAACCCGCGGTGCTCTTGCCATGCTCTGTCGAATTGGGCTAAGAGGAAGAGCGAATTCACTAAAAAAATTTCCAGATGAGGCGGAGTCTATGGAGTATTTTGAACCTCGATCGGTGAGCGAGGCGCTTTCCGTGCTGGCCAAGCATGGCGCAGAAGCCAAGATCATCGCCGGTGGTACCGACGTCATGGTGGACATCAAGTTCAAGGAAGAGCCCGGCGGCCTGGTCAACATCAAGAAGATTCCCGGCTTGAGCGGCATCAGCGAAAATGGCGCCGGCTTGCGTATCGGACCCTTGACCACGATCCGCGAAATCGAAACCAGCGCTCTCGTACGCGACAAGCTGCCGGTGCTCTGGGAGGCCGCGCACCAGTTCGCATCGCTGCAAGTGCGCAATACCGCCACCATTGGCGGAAATATCTGCCGGGCGTCCCCCTCCGGCGAAACTTTGGCGCCTTTGCTCGTACTCGATGCCAAGGCGAAACTAGCCTTTGGCGACGGCGAGAAAAGCGTTCCGTTCACATCATTTTTTCAAGGCCCTGGGAAAAGCAGCGCGGGAAGTAACGGCTTGCTGACGGAAATCGAAATTTCTTATCCGCCCGCAAACAGCAAAGGCGTTTATCTCAAGCACGCCGTACGCGGCGCGATGGATATCGCCATGGTCGGCGTGGCCGTGCTCATGACGCCGGACAGCGGTAAAAATAACATTCAAGATGTGCGCGTCGGCCTCGGCGCCGTGGCGCCGACGCCGGTCAGAGCAGCAAAAGCGGAAGCGTTGCTGCGCGGTAAACCGCTTACTGCATCTCTGCTCAGGGAAGCTGCGGCGCTCGCCGCTTCGGAATCAAGCCCAATCAATGATCAAAGAAGCAGCGCAGAATACCGTCGCTGGATCGTCGAAGCGCTTACGCGCAAGGGCCTGGAGCAGACTTGGAAAGCCGCCGCCGGCAAGGAGATCGGGCAATGAGCATTACCATCAACACGAAAATCAATGGCCAAGCGGTGACCGCAATGGCCGATGCTTCAACGTCACTCTTGGAATTTCTTCGCGACACTCTCGAAATGAAAGGCAGCAAGCTCTGCTGCAACACCGGCGAGTGCGGCGCCTGCACCGTCATTTATGACGGTAAACCGATCAACTCGTGCGTGACCATGGCCGCAGACGCCAACGGTGCGGAAATCACGACGATCGAAGGACTCGCGAACGGCGATAAGTTGCATCCCGTGCAGCAGGCATTCATCGACACGGGCGCGGTGCAATGCGGCTACTGCACGCCGGGATTCATCATGTCTGTCAAGGCCTTGTTCGATCGGACCAAAAATCCGACGCCGCAAGACATCGAGGAAGCGATCTCGGGCAATATCTGCCGGTGCACCGGCTACAACAAGATTGTCGACGCGATCCAACTCGTGGCACAGAAGCTTTAGTTTTTGAATGACGGCATTGGAAGAAGATTATCCACCGCAAAGGCGCCAAAACCGTAACGCAAGTTGTGTCATTTCGAACGAAGAGAGAAATCTTTCTTAGATCCCTCGCTGGTCGCTCGGGATGACAGTTCCATTACCTGTTTCTTACTTCCTGATTCAATGAGGAGATCATCCTATGGCCAAAGCTGAATTTAAAGTAATCGGTTCGAGCCCCGCCCGCATCGGCGGCGTAGAGCGGGTCGTCGGCAAGGGTGTCTACGGCATCGACTTGATGCTCAAAGATCAACTGCACGGCGCGATCCTGAGAAGCCAGTACGCCCATGCAAAAATCTTGAGCATCGACACCAGCGAAGCGAAGAAAATCCCCGGCGTGCACGCCGTCGTAACGGCGGATGACGCCCCCAACGTGCGCTACGGCCGCAGCTACATCGATCGCCATATACTCGCGCGCGGCAAAGCGAGATTCATGGGCGACCCGGTGGCTGCCGTGGCCGCAGAATCGCCGGCGATCGCCAAACAGGCGCTCAAGAAGATCAAAATCGTTTACGAGCCGTTGCCGGTGGTCATCGACCCTGAGGAAGCGACCAAACCGGATGCTCCGGTTCTGCATGAGGACATGCCGCTGCCGAAAACCATTCCAGCGGATGCGGGACTTAAAAACATTTGCGGTCACACGGCCGTGCGCGTCGGCGATGCCGAAAAAGCGATGGCTGACGCGGATGTGGTCGTCGAGGAAGCCTACGAAACCAAAATGATTCACCCGCAGTATCTGGAGCCGCGCATCGCTGCGGCGCAGATGGAGCCCAACGGTAGGCTCACGGTTTGGGCCAATGCTCAGGCGCCCTTTCCGGTTCGCCAGGAAGTAGCGAAGACTCTCGGTCTGCCGCTGAACAACGTGCGCGTGATATCCGCCGGGTTGGGTGGCGGTTTCGGCGGCAAAGGCAGCGGTATCACCTCCGGCGCCGCGATCGAGCCGATCTGCGGACTTCTGGCGATCACAGCGAAACGGCCGGTGATGATCGTTCTCGACAAAGCGGAAGAAACGATTTCGACAACCATTCGCGCCGGTGCCAAGATGTACATCAAGACCGGCGTAAAGAAGGACGGCACCATCGTTGCGCGCACCGGCAAAGTTTTTTATGACGCCGGCGGCTACTCGGGCTTCGGCGTGCAGGCCGGCGGCCGGTGCACGAACATGCTCGGCGGCTGGTATCTGATGCCCAACTGTCACATCGATGGCTACACGGTCTACACCAACAAACAGGTATGCGGCCCCGTGCGCGGCCCGGGCGGGCCGCAGGCTGCCTTCGCGGTAGAATCACACATGGACTCGATCGCCGCCAAGCTCGGCATGGACCCCACGGAATTCAGATTGAAAAATACCCCGAAGGCCGGCGACAAAATCGTCGGCGTGCCCAAGCTGCGTGACGTTTCGCTCGGCGAGACGATCAAAATTGCCAAGGAAAAAATCGGCTGGGGCACGGTCAAACTGGAAAAGAACCAGGGCATCGGCATCGCCACCGGTTCATGGATCGAGAGCGCCGGTCCCGGCGGCGGCGCCATCGTGAAGGTCAACGAAGACGGCTCAGTGACTGTGCACATCGGCAAAATCGACATGGGCACCATCCCGGGTTTCGGTATACCGCTGATTGTCGCCGAGGAGCTTGGCGTTCCAGTCAGCGATGTCACCGTGGTCAACGTCGACACCGATGCGAGTCCATGGGATGCAGGCACCGTCGGCAGCCGCGGCATTCTCGTTTCCGGCACGGCATCGCGGCGCGCCGCCATCGATGCGCGCAATCAGATCTTTAAAATGGCCGCCAGCAAACTGGAAGCGAGCCCCGACGATCTGGAGATCGTCGACAAGCAGATTCGCGTCAGAGGCACGCCGGCCAAAACCGTCGCTCTTGCGACCGTTGCCACCGATGCGCACAACGTGATCGGGGAGGTCATCGGCCGCGGCTATTGTGACAACCTCGAATTGGTGGCCGAAGAAAAAGCGCACGGCAGCTCTCAGCCTTTTACGACCCACGCCTGTATCGTCGAGGTGAACCCCGACACCGGCAACATCAAAATTCTGAAATATGTTGCCGTCCACGACATCGGCCAGCCGATTCACAAAGCCGCTGTTGAAGGCCAGATCGAAGGCGCCGCCGCGATGAGCATCGGCCAGGCGCTTTGCGAGCAGGTGGTCTTCGATGAGAACGGCCGCACGATGAATCCGTCGTTTGTCGATTACCTGATGCCGACGATCAACATGATGCCGCGCATCGAAACGACACTGGTGCCGGGTTATCCGGGAGCCGGTCCCTATGGCGCCAAGGGCGCCGGCGAGATCGCCTGCGTTCCGCCCATGGCCGCCATCGCCAACGCGATCTTCAACGCGACGGGCGTGCGCATTTATAAACTGCCGTTGAGTCCGGAAAATGTGTTGAGAGGATTGAAGGCTGCGGGCAAAGCATAACTTCGAACTTGTCTTTTGCGGCAAAGCGAAAGGGCGGGTAATTAACCTGCCCTTTTTCGTTTTTTCAATGCGCGACAATCCAGCCTAGAAATATTCAATAGTCACGGCGTCTGGAACGAGTCACCAATCCGCTATCTCGAACCGTTTCTGCCGATGCCGAGACAAAGGTCTGCAACGGCCATTGTCATGGGAGCAGTCATGGTATTCAGGTCGTTTCTCTTTTTACTCGTCTTGGCTCCGGTAGTCTTCATAACCGGTTGTGAGCGTAAACCGTCGTCCGCTCAAAACACCGAATCGCGAGGTTCAGCCCCGTCCGACCTTTGGCGTGTGTACGATCGGTCGCTTAAAGGAGCCAAGTACATCGATCTGACACACACGCTTACCCCATCGATCCCGGTGTGGAAGGGCTTTGCGCGGGCGCAATTTGCTCCGACGATCGATCCTGAAACCAGGCAGCCTTACACTTACAAAAAGGATGGCTTCGAGGCGACGCACTACGATTTGCCCACCGACCAGTTCGGTACGCAGCTCGATCCGCCGGCGCACTGGGCGCCCGAGTATCCGACGATCGACGAGCTGCCGGCAACCTATGCCGTGCGCCCGCTGGCGGTAATTTCCATCGTGGATCGGGTGGCCAAAGATCCTGGCTATCATGTCTCGCGCTCTGACATCGAGAGCTGGGAGAAACGCAATGGCGAGATTCCAGCCGGTTCGGTGGTCATGGTGCGCTCGGATTGGTCGAAGCGCTGGCCCGATCCGGCGCTGGCAAGCCAAACAATCTTTCCCGGCGTGTCATTGGAGGCGCTGCAGTTTCTTCACGAGGAACGTCACATCCTGTTTCACGGCCACGAGCCACTCGACACCGACACCACTCCCACGCTCGAAGGAGAAGCTTGGCTGATGCACCACGGCTACGCCCAGGCGGAAGGTGTCGCGAACCTGGACAAAGTCCCCGAGAAGGGTTGTTTAATTGCGATCGGCTATCCGAAATTTGCCGGCGGCCTGGGCGGCTACGCGCGCTACATCGCGATCTGCCCGCCGGACTGGAAATACGGCGTGTCAGTAGGCGAAGTAGCCGAAGCGCCCCTGCCCAAAAGCGACAAGATTCTTCAGTGGGATAACAAGCTCGGCATGCGTGTGCGCAAGTAGCGCGAGAAACGAGCATGATAGCCAAATATCTGGTGACCGAATTCCAACCGGCTAATTATTCACCGCCACTGTTTCAAACGCCTCACGTAGTTGCATAAAGGGCGGTAGGCGTTAAGGTAAATTTTTAGTTGAAAGGAGCGGACTATGGCCAAATGGTTTTTCG
>Ga0075424_100004985_pt1 | contig 12648 bp, 6 predicted proteins | sample SoiMethybrSBSTD3_FD_75301 | JGI IMG/M metagenome (GOLD analysis project Ga0075424, IMG submission 75301) | Bulk soil microbial communities from a Populus tree surrounding site in Tennessee, USA - Soil MetaG P. TD hybrid SBSTD3 | ecosystem: Environmental > Terrestrial > Soil > Tree plantation... | reverse complement strand
GCCGTCACCCGTTGCTGGCACCAGCTGACGGACACCAACAAAGGAGACACCCATGCGCGCAGGACTCGCCGTCGCACTCGCCGGACTCCTGCTGCTCGAGCCGCCACCGCCGGCCCGGATCGGAATGACGCGGGTGTTTCCTTATCCAGGCCAGATCGGCGCATTCATCGCGAACGCCGACGGCACCGGCGAACGACCGCTCGTGTCACCCGCGGACATCGACTACGACGCCGCTTGGTCCCCCGACGGCCGATCCATCGTCTTCACATCCGAGCGGAACGGCTCGGCTGACCTGTATCGAATGCATGAAGACGGCAGTGGTCTCGAGCGACTCACCGACAGCCCCGCGTACGACGACCAGGCCGCATTCGCGCCCGATGGCAAACGCGTCGTGTTCGTCAGCACTCGGGGCGACGGCACGGCTGACCTGTTCACGCTTGACCTAACGACCCGGAAAGTGAAGCCACTGACGCCGGGCCCTGGCGGCGACTTCCGTCCGTCGTGGTCGCCTGACGGTCAGTGGATCGCGTTCTCTTCCGATCGAGCGAGCAGTTTCCCATTCGCACACGGGCGCTGGGAGCGACTGCATGTCGCCGAGGTCTACGTGGTTCGTCCCGACGGCTCGGGGCTCAGACGACTGACGCCCCATACCGACAGCACATTCTGCGGGAGCCCGAAGTGGACCGGTGACAGCAAACGCGTCGTCGCGTACTGCACGACCGCCGAACAGACGCTCGACAATCGTCGCGCCTCGCCGGACCATCCCGAGGACTCGCGCATCGTCTCGATCGACGTCGCCAGCGGCGCAATGGCCGACCTGTCCGTTGGACACGGCGTGAACTTCAACCCCTCGCCACTCGGCGCGGATCTCGTTGGTTACGTCAGAAAGGACGGGCCCGACCGCGGCATTCGGTATTCGGATGGCCGCCGAGGCCCGGCTGGCGATATCCTCGTGGCGTCCTGGTCACCCGACGGGCGGCGCGTCGCGTTCCACCGGCGCCTAACGGTTCAACGACGGCCATGGGCAAGGACGTGGAGCCGTGACTCGCGGTTCGACCTGGCGTTCGTCGGTGGCGGCTCGTCGTTCAGCCCGACTGGCGATCGGTTCGCGTACGTTGGCGGGGGACAAAATGCCAAGGGCGCGGCCATCATGATCGCGACCGCCGAGGGGGACTCAGCCCGAGCGCTCTATCGGGACTCGACGCGCAACATTCTCGCGCCCCAGTGGGCGCCTAACGGCGACCGGATCGTCTTCGGCATCGGTATCTTCAACGCGTTCTTCAACGGGTTCCGCGGACTGTTTCTCAACCCCGAAGATCGTGTCGAAGGCGGGGCGCAGGTTGCGATCATCAATGCCGACGGCACGGCATTCCGCGAGCTGACGTCGGGACCTAACAACAACGCATTCCCGTCCACGTCGCCGGATGGGCGGAGGGTTGTGTACCGGACGTTCGGCCCGGATGGCAACGGGCTGCGCATCATGGATATCGAAACGGGGCAAGTGACTTCACTGGGCAGTGGATACGACAACTTTCCGCTCTGGTCACCGCGCGGTGACCTGATCATGTTCGCTCGTCAGGCAGCAGGCGCGTACGAGATCTACACGATCAAGCCCGACGGATCGGGCCTCAAGCAGTTGACGCACAGCCGGGGCAACGACGCGCACATGGCGTGGTCGCCTGACGGCGAGTACATCGCGTTCGCGTCGTCACGGAAGGGGTTCAAGGATGAAGCGATCTACACCAACGCTCCGCAGCCATACGGCGAGATCTTCGTCATGAAATTCGACGGCACGGACGTCCGGCAGCTCACCGACAATCAGTGGGAGGAGGGCACACCGGTGTGGCGGCCGTCGGCTCGGTCGACGGCGGCGCGGTAACGCAACAATTGTCCATCTGACCGTGTCCAACTCCCGTATGGTTCTCGCGTTTAATGGGGACCAGGCATTACTCGGGAGATCTGACGATGCTCAGCGCCGCAGCGCTCGCGCTCACATTGCTGGCTGCCCAAAATGATTCGACGCCGTCGTGCGCGACCACGCTCGCGCTGCTCGAGCGCACGATGCACCTCGATTACGCCGGATACACGCTCGAGCTGCGTGGCGATCGGCTGACGCGCTTTGCCGCCATGAAGGCGGCGCTCCAGGAGCGCGCCAGCCGCACGCATGGCGACGACTGCTACTTCGTGCTCCGCGACTTCGTCGAGTGGTTTGACGATCCGCATCTGTTCGTGTATCAAACGATGCGCGTCGACACCGCGGAATTGCGGCGAAGAGCCGCTCAAGTCGAGCGGCGCAGCGTGACGGAGGACGGCGTGCGCGAGTACTATCGCAAGCGCGGCGCTCGGCTCGACGCGATTGAAGGCATCTGGTACGACCGCGGCACGCGCGTCGCCGTCGTTCCCGACTCGAGTTCAGGTGCGGGACATTACGTAGCCGTGCTGCTTACGAGCGACACGACCGGTTGGACGCCGGGGACAGTGCGCGCGCGATTCACGCGTCGCCCTAACGGCGGCTACGATGCGCAGGTACTCGAGCGCAATTACGCGCGCGCCTATCGACGGGCGGAGATCTACCGCCACGTGGTGTTGCGCTTGTCGCCCGGTCTCTGGGGAAAGGAGTTTCCCGTTCCTTCAGCAGACACCGGGACGCTCGATCCCGTCGACCCGCATCGCCCTGTCGTCTATCGAAAGAACGGAACCATCGTGTTCGCGATCCCGTCGCATAACGGGTACAAGCCGGCGCTCGACAGCCTCGTGGCGAAATACCGTGAGGAGATAAGCTCGGCCGACAGACTGATCATCGACCTGCGCGGCAACGAGGGCGGTGGATCGTTCATGACCAACGATCTCGAGCCGTTCGTCTCGCTCGAGCAGGAGCTGCCGAACCCGTTTCCGACGGATCGTCCGCTGATGCTGTCCTCGCCCGACCAGATTGCCTATGCGCGCCGAGCGTTCGGATCGGATACGTCGAAGTTCGTGCGCGGGCTCATCGCGCGCCTCGAGGCGAGTCCTGGTGAGCTCGTCCCGCTGAACGATCCCGCCGATACGGTGAAGGCCCCTGATCCGCGCGACTGGGTGGTGTCGAGCGGGCCGCGTCGAGTCGGCGTGCTGGTGGATCACGGGACGGTGAGCGCCGCGGAGGTTTTCGTACTCTATGCCCTCAGGAGCCCACGCGCGACGGTGTTCGGTGAGCCGACTGCCGGTGCGCTCGACTATCAGACCGCGAGCATCGTCTCGATCTCACCGCACGAGCGACGATGGTTCCTGGGATACGGCACGATCACGCGCGGGCCGGGGTTGCCGGCGGGCGGCATGCGGGGGAAGGGAATTCCGCCGCAGGTGCGCATCGACCTCCGTGCGGTGGCGGATCCGGTCGCGTACGTGGATCGCGCGTTGAGCACGCGACCCTGATCGTGTCGCCGCTCACGCGTCATCCGCTCCGGTGGGCAAGCGCGATAACGGCGTTTATGGTCGTCGGATCGGCGGCTTGCCATAACGATGGCGTGAGCGCTGTACGACGGCCGACGACTACGAACCACGTGCTCCGCGTGCAGGCGAACGGCGCTGGTTCGGGCACGGTTACCACGCCGGACGCGTCGCCACAACTCTCCTGCACCATCACGCGGGGCGCGCTGTCTGGAGTGTGCGCAATGGCGTATCCGGCCAACTCGGCGGTGCAGCTGGTCGCGACACCTAACGCGGCATCGACGTTCGCCAACTGGAGCGGCGACTGCACGGGAACGGAGGGGTGTGTGGTCGACATGTCACAGGAGCGAACAGTCACTGCGGCATTCGCGGAGAAGCAGCCTCGAGTGGGTCAGCCGAAAGGGATCTTCTCGCCGAGGTCGACAGCCTGTTGCGTTGACTGACGCGACGCCGGCGACGCGATGACCGGATTCCCGAGCCCACCGATTCCGGCGATGTTGACTTCCATTCGGTCTCCCGGTTTGAGAAACACCGGAGGCTTTCGTGCGAACCCCACGCCGGCGGGCGTCCCGGTCGCGATCACATCCCCCGGCTCGAGCGTGATGCTGTCCGTGATGAACGCGATCAGCTCCGGCACGCGGAAGATCAACTGACTCGTGTTCGAGTCCTGCATCACAATGCCGTTGACCGTGAGCGAGATGCGCAGCGTATGGGGATCGGGGATCTCGTCCGTCGTGACGATCGTCTGGCCCATCGGCGCGAACGTGTCGCATGACTTACCGCGCTGCCACTGCCCATCGCCGAACTGGAAGTCACGCGCCGTGACGTCGTTGAAGGCCGTGTACCCGAGCACGTAGTCGTATGCGTGGTCGGCGGTCACGTGCGACGCGCGACGACCGATCACGACCGCGAGCTCTGCCTCGTAGTCGACCTTGTCACTGGACGGGGGAATGACGACGGGCTCGCCCGGCGCGATCACGCAGCTCGCGAACTTCGAGAAGATGACCGGCGTCTTCGGCACCGCGAGACCACTCTCCGCGGCGTGGTCGCGGTAGTTCAGCCCGACGCACACGATCTTCCCCGGCCGCGGAACGGGGGCGAACCAGTACGCATCCCGGCTCGGTACCAACCATCCGTTCGCGCGTGCTTCCGCGAGCGCGCTCGGATCGCGCTCGAGTTGCACGGCAGTCTCGCGTGCTCGCTGAAACCACGGGCCATCCATGTCGAACCATGCGAGGAGACTCGACGGACGCGCGGCGGGCGCGAACAGCTTCTCGCAGTCGAGGCGACGCCCGCTATCAACGCCATTCGTGCGGAGGATGATCCCCATTCGGGGAGACTTCCAATCCGTTTCCTGAGTAGCGAAGGAAATGATTTGCATGGTGAACCAAGCTAGTGGGGCAATTCGCTGTGGCGGTGCGTCATGGAGCATAGCCCCGCCACAGCCATTCCAGCGCCGCTGGAAGCGTCTGAAGTTTGACGTCCCGATCGACGTGCGCCGCGTTGCGGGCAAAGACGTACTGATAGTGATACCCCTTCGCCGCCAATACGCGGGCCATGTTCTCGCTCGCGAGCACCCAGTCGTGCATTTCGTCGCGCATGACGTTGGGGTTGAGAAAGTCCCGGTCACCGACCGCGAGCCAGACGCGAATCGGCTTCACGGGACTCGACGGGATGAGTCGCTCGTGCAGCTCCCACGCGCCGTGCGGCGTCTCGTCGCTGTGTGGCCATTGCTGGTTGATCGCCGTGATCGAATAGGCCAGGACTCGGTGGTAGAGTTCTGGATGGTACCATGCCATGATGAAGGCGGCAGAACCCCCCGAGCTGCCGCCCATCGTCGCGCGCCCATCGGGGTCCTTCGTTAGGCGCACGCCGTACTGCTTCTCGACGAGCGGGAGCACCTCCGTCTCGACGAACTCGGCGTAGCGGCCCGACATGGTATCGTATTCCAGGCCGCGCTGGCTACCTTGAGCATCGCCGCCGCCGTTGCCGATCGAGATGGCGATCATCACCGGCACGCGCTTCTGTGCGATCAGATTGTCGAGCGCCGTGAAGAGCAAGTTGTCGGGGCCGTCCGCACCGACGATGAATGGCGCGACCGTACCGGGGACATACTGCGCGGGGACATAGACGGCGACCGTGCGCTTATACGGCGCCGGGTGGCTCGTCGTCACGATCAACGTCGCCGGGTCGTTAGGGCTGACCGTGCCGAACGTCCCGGAATCCCGCGCGATGCCCGGGTAGCTCCGGCTGTCCTCCGAGCGCATCGTGAAGGTGTGCACCACGCCACGGGGCGTTCCTTCGTGCACCGTCATCTCCGGCGCGCGCGGGTGAGTCGCTCCGATGACGAAATTCCCGTTGTCGTTAGGCGACGGCACGCTGCCGTCCGGCAGCTCCGTCTTGGAGACGAAGCCCGGCGTAAACGGATCGCGTGTGGGAGGCGTGGGGCGTGTCGTGGCGGATGTCGACGCTCTCTGCCGTGAAGTCGTGTCCCGCAGCCAGTCGTTCGTCCGTATGTCCGGCATGGCACGCACCGCCGCACGCAAGGCGTCGAGGTCGCCGTGGCGAAAGAGCTTCCCGCGCAGCACCACGGCCGAGATCCGCTGGGTATTCTTGATGTCGGCGAGCGGGTCGGCGTCGAGTAGGACGAGGTCCGCCACCTTGCCCGATGCGATCGTCCCCAAGGAATCCGCAAGCCCAAGCCACTCGGCCGGCTTCCGGGTAGCGCTCTCGAGCGCTTCCATGGGGGTCATGCCAACAGAATCCACGAACAGCCGTAACTCCTCGTGGAGTGAAAGCCCGGGAAAGATGTTCAGGACCGCGACGTCCGAACCGGCCATGATTCGCACCCCGGCCTCGCGCATCTCGCGGACGTGTCGCAGCCAGATGGGCCAGGCGCGCTCGAGGAGGGCGCGACGCTGCGGTGTCGCTTCCTCCACTTGCTCGCGCCAGTCGAGAATCATGAACTTCGAGACGTATGGCCGGAGCGGATGCGTGGCGCCCGTCGTGTCCGCAACGAGCGCCTGGAAGTAGCTGAGCGGTCGGAACGCGGACTCGATCATCACAACGAGCGTCGGTACCACGCCGACGTCGCGCTTCGCGAGCTCACGCCAGAACGCCATCCGCTGATCGCGGGACATGGACTCGAACGTGAGGGGAAATCCGTGCTCGACCCCATCCTGACCCGCCTCCAGGAACAGCGCGGGCGACGCGGCGACGTAGTGTCCGACCAACCGCTTGCCGTGCTCGTGCGCGGCCCGTGCGAGCGCGAGATACGTCGCGCTGTCCTGCACCGTGCGGACCTTGAAGTGGTCGATCTCCAGTTGCACCAGCGAGTCGATGACGCGGCGGGCGTCCTCCGGCGAGCCGATGGGTATGCGGGCCCGCTCGAACGGCTCTACGCGCGATTCCGGCGGGTCGCGGCGCATGCGCTGGATGTTGCTGAGCGATTCCAGGTATGGTCCCGCGATGAGCATCCGCGGTCCCACTCGTGCGCCGTCCCGGATCTCCCGCCGCCAGCGCAGGACCTCGGCGTGTTCGCTCCCCTGATCGCGGATCGTGGTCACACCGTGCACCACGTAGAGACCTAACGCGGAGCCCCGGGTCTTCGACGTATGCGCGTGCATCTCGAAGAGGCCGGGAATCAGGTACTTGCCCGTGCCGTCGACGACGCTCGCCCCCTCGGGACCCCGGACTTGCGCGGACGGTCCGATCTCGGCGATTCGGCCATCCCGAATGACTACGGACTGGCGCGCGGCAGGCCTCGCGCCCGTCATCGGAATCACCGTGACGTTCCGGATCACCACCGAACTTTGAGCGACCCCGGCGGCAGGAGTGCACGCCAATATCGCGATCAGGGCTGCAACGTGTCGGGCCATCGAGACGCCTCCTCATCATTCGTGCAGGCTGCCCATCGCTCTACATCTACGCGTTTGCCGGCGACGACGACAGCCGGGTCAGCGACGTCGTTGCGAGTCCGCGTCGACGTCGGAACGGCTGGCCCCGATGACAACTAATGACCAATAACGAATGACCCACAACGCAGAATCATAACTGGCGAGGATCGGTCGCGATGTCAGGGCTCCGCAACGGCAAGACCTAACGCGGATTTCGAACTTCGATTGCGCGAATGCTCGCGGATTTGCTCCGTGCGCAGTGACGCGCCCGACGGCACGTCGCGATCCGGAGGATCCGCTTCATCCGTCAAATCCGTTTCCCCCTTCGTCTGTGGGGCCGGGCCCTCTCGGGTCCGGCATCTACTCGATCATAGCGCCAAATTGTGCCATCGTAGATGGCGCCCGGATTGGAAGTGCTGGCGTAGGTCGGGAATAGTCTCATACGAATCGAGGGATCGAAACCGGAATGCGATCATCGCGGCCAAACGCCCACGTGGGCCAGGGAACGACGCGGGTACGAGTGCTGTGCTCCACATTGCTCGCATCGGGACTTGCGCTGTCGCCCACGCCAGCTGCGTCACAGGGCACCGCCAACGACTATGCGCGCTCCGAGGGACTGCGTGCGCGAATCGACGGCCTCGTCATCGACGCCGCCGAAGTGCCAATCTGGATCGGGCGCCCGAGCAATCAATTCGTCTACCGCAAGTCCGTTCAGGGCGGCTCGGCGTTCATGCTCGTTGACCCCGCGACGCTCGAGAAACGCCCCGCCTTCGATCACGATCGCCTCGCCACCTCCATCGCCGCGGCCGTGAAGCGCCCCGGCGGCCCACCCATCACCGGCAAGTCGCTCCCGTTAGGCAGGCTCGCCTACGTCGACTCGGGCCGCGCCATCGAGTTTACGCTTACCCCTCGGCCAGGCGACACCCAACCGCCCGACACGACGCGCTGGCGCTGCACGCTCGCGGACTACGCCTGCGGCCGCGCGCGGCTGGATTCCACCTTCCGTCCTCGGCGCCAGGTGGGCGGTGGGCTGTTCGGAGCTCCGCCCGCTCTCGACGCGCGCCCCCGCGCGTCGCCCGACGGCAAGCTCGAAGCAGTCGTCCAGAACTTCAACGTCGCGATCCGCGCCGTCGGATCCCGGGACGCCGCCCAGCTCAGTACCGATGGCTCCGAGGGCGACGCGTACGACCCACAGTCCATCGTGTGGTCGCCGGACTCGAAGCACATCGCGGCGTTCCGCGTTCGGCCCGGCTATCGCCGCGAGGTCTACTACGTCCAGTCCTCGCCGGAGGATCAGCTCCAACCGAAACACTCGACGCTCCTGTACAACAAGCCCGGCGACGTCCTCGACCAGGGCACGCCGGCGCTGTTCGACGTCACCACGCGCGCGGAGACCGTGGTCGATCGCACACTCTTTCCGAACGCGTATGCGGTCACGGGGCTCGAGTGGCGCAAGGACAATCGCGCCGTGACGTTCGAGTACAACCAGCGCGGGCATCAGGTCTACCGCGTCATCGAGGTCGACGCCGCGACCGGGAAGACCCGGGCCATCATCGACGAGCAGATGCCGACCTTCTTCGAGTACTCGGCCAAGAAGTACCGGTTCGACCTGGCCGATGGGAAGGAGATCATCTGGATGTCGGAGCGCGATGGGTGGAATCACCTCTACCTGTACGACGGCATGACGGGCAAGGTGAAAAAGCAGATCACGAAGGGCGCATGGGTCGTGCGCGGCGTCGACTGGGTCGACACGACCAAACGGCAGATCTACTTCAGCGCGAGCGGCATGTACGCGGGCAAGGACCCGTACTTCGTGAACGCGTACCGGATCAACTTCGACGGCACGGGACTAATGCCGCTCACTGACCCGGCGCTCGACGCGAATCACGCGGTCAGCTACTCACCGGACCATCAGTACTTCGTGGACCTGTACTCGCGCGTCGATCTGCCACCGGTCATGCAGCTACGCCAGGCGACCGATGGCAAAGTCCTGTCGGAGCTGGAGCACGCCGACGCCAGCGCTCTCCTGGCCACGGGGTGGCGTCCGCCGGAAGTGTTCACGGCGTTAGGCAGGGACGGGAAGACGGAGATCTGGGGCGTCATCATCCGGCCCATGAGCTTCGACTCGACCAGGACGTATCCGGTCATCGAGAACATCTACGCCGGCCCGCAGGGCTCCTTCGTGCCCAAGACGTTCAGCAACCAGCTCGCCATGCAGTCGCTGGCCGAGCTCGGGTTCATCGTCGTGCAGATGGACGGGATGGGCACGTCGAACCGGTCGAAGGCGTTTCACGACGTGGCGTGGAAGAATCTCGGCGACGCCGGCTTCCCCGACCGCATCCTGTGGCACAAGGCGGTGGCGGCGAAGTACCGCTACTACGACGTCGGCCGGGTAGGGATTTACGGGACCTCCGCGGGCGGGCAGAACTCGATGGGCGCGCTGCTGTTTCACCCGGAGTTCTACAAGGTTGCGGTGTCCGCCGCAGGCTGCCACGACAACCGGATGGACAAGATCTGGTGGAACGAGCAGTGGATGGGGGAGCTCGGTCCCCACTACGCGGCATCGTCGAACGTGGACAACGCCGCCAAGCTTCAAGGCAAGCTGCTGCTCGTCGTCGGCGAGATGGACACGAACGTCGACCCGGCGTCCACGTATCAGGTGGTGAACGCGTTGATCAAGGCAAACAAGGCATTCGACCTGCTGGTCATTCCGGGCGCCGGGCACACGAATGGCGGCCCGTACGGCGAGCGGAAACGCAACGACTTCTTCGTGCACAACCTGTTAGGCGTCGAGCCGCCGGACCGCAACGCCCACGTCGCATCGACATCATCTGATGGTGCGCGGTAGCGGGCGCTCCGCTACCACGAGTTTCGCTCGAGACCGTTACAAGCGTTCGACCCGAAGTAGTCAGTCCAACCGCCAGTTTCAAGTGATCAGTTGCTCAGTCATTAGTCATCAGGCATCAGGTTCCCGTTTCCTCCGGTCTCCGTCGGAAATGACTGCACACCACGCTGCCCATTGGGACCTGATGCCCGATGACTGAAAACCGACGACCGATCACTTGGTACTGGTAGTTGGACTGACAACCCCCAGAGTCTTATGTCGCGTCTAATCGGCTTGTAAGGCAGTCTTGGGGTCTAGTCCTGCTGCTCTTAACGCCGGGACCCAGCTTGCCACGACCGCCACCGACACGAGCACAATGCTCACCGTTGCCAGGACCGTCACGTCGCGCGGCGACTGATTGAACAACAACGGGCCGATCCACTTGCCCGCCGCGAGCGCGACGACGCTCCCGATCACAACACCCGCCACCGCGAACCGCACACTTTCCATCACGACGAGTCGCACGACTCGAAATCGTCCGGCGCCGAGTGCGAGACGCACTCCCAGCTCGTGCTTCCGTTGTGTGACGTTGTACGCGATCACGCTGTAGAGGCCAACCGCCGCGAGCACGAGAGCGAGCACACCGAGGGCCGTGAAGAGCGTTGCTCCAACGATCCAGGAACGCATCTTCGCCCCGACGATATTCCCCATCGGATTGACCGTGACGAACGATGTTCCAGGCATCTCGCGCTGCAGCGCTCGGCGCAGCGGTTCCGCCATCGCGCTCGCTTCACCACGCACGCGCACGAAGAGACCACCGTCCTGTGGTTTCCATTGCAGCGCTGACATGTAGTAAAAGAAGAGCTTCGACTCCGGCTCGATCGACTCCGAGTGAATGTCCTCGGCCACGCCGACCACGTACCGGCACGGTGGCATCGAATCGAGGCCGACCCGCACGCATTGGCCGATCGGGTCCTTGCCGGGCCAGAGCACGTTCGCCATGGCCTGGCCGACGACCATGACCGGGCGCGTCTCGCCACGGTCCGTGGTTTCGAAGCCGCGGCCGCGCAATATCCGCGTCCCCATCACGGCGAAGTACTCGGCCGACACCGAATTGAAGTCGAACTCGCCGAGGGCTCGCACGGAATCGATGCCGTCGACTTTGATCGGATAGGACGACATCCCGACGAACGGAATCGATTCTCGAAGTGCGGCGTGTGTCACACCGGGAACCCCTTTGGCCGCTTCCACGAGACGGAGCCGGAGCGCCACGGTTGACGCGCTGTCGAGCCGAACATCGCGCATCTCGAGCTCCACGAGGAGAACCGGGTCGGCGTCGAACCCGAGTCGCACTTCCCGCACGTTCCGCAGGCTTCTCACGAACAGCCCCGCACCGACGAGCAGGACCACGCTGAGCGCGCTTTGCAACAGGAGAAGGGACGTGCGAAGGCCGGACCGTCCGTGGGTCCCCTCGCGCGGGCCCGATTTGAGATCGGCGACAACGCTCGTGCGGGCGAGCTGCGCCATCGGCGCCATGCCGGTGAGCAGCCCTACGCCTAACGCGACGAGCGCGGTGAACCACAGCGTTCGTGGGTCGGTGAGGATCGAGACCGGCTCGGTGCCGGGGAGGAATGTGGCGGTGAGCACTCGTCCGCCCCAGACTGCGAGCGCGACACCTGCCGCGCCGCCCATGAGCGCGAGGATGACTCCTTCGGTGAGCAGCTGCCCGAACAGGCGCCTCCGACTCACGCCGAGCGCAAGGCGAACGGCGATCTCGCGACGGCGGCGGATCGCGCGCGCCAGCAGCAGGTTCGCGACGTTCGCCGACGCAATGAGAAGCACGATGACGGTGACGCCGGCGAGCCACCGCGCCGGACGCAGGGCGGTCGACGGCTCAGGCCCCCGCTCAGTCAGGATGGATGCCGCAACGCCCCGCGGACGAAGCTTGTCCAACGGCGCGCCGGCAGGATTGCCTTGGTACTGTGCCTGGTAGCTTCGGCGAAGCGCGTTCGTCAGTTCAGCCGAGGCCTGGGCGATCGTCACGTTAGGTTTACGACGGACGATCAGGCCGAGCCCGATGGAGTGACCGTAGGTCGTCGCCCAATCGGGGGGTCCCTCGCTGCGCAGGTAAGTCGCCGCCGGGACGAACGCGATCGGCGGACGATACGGCCACAGTCCGACAAACCCTTCCGGCGCCACGCCGATGATCGTGTACTCGACGGCATCGATGCGGAGCGTCGTTCCGACCACGTCACGACGCGCGTTGAATTGCGTCGTCCAGAGTGCGTGACTCAGGACGACGACCGGCGCCGGATCCGGCGGCGCATCTTCGCTCGGCGTGAAGTACCGCCCGAGCACCGGTGGGGCGTCGAAGAAGCCGAAGAATCCGGCGCTCACGACCGCGATGTTCCGGACGCGGGTCGCCTCACCCGTTCCGACCGCAAGACGCTCGAGGTCTACCGCTGCGCTGTGCGAAAAGGCCGAAGAGTACCGCACGATGTC
>Ga0075424_100004984_pt1 | contig 12648 bp, 13 predicted proteins | sample SoiMethybrSBSTD3_FD_75301 | JGI IMG/M metagenome (GOLD analysis project Ga0075424, IMG submission 75301) | Bulk soil microbial communities from a Populus tree surrounding site in Tennessee, USA - Soil MetaG P. TD hybrid SBSTD3 | ecosystem: Environmental > Terrestrial > Soil > Tree plantation... | reverse complement strand
GGGCGTTGGACGCCATCAGGCCCCCAAGTACCGGCGCGACGAGGTGGCGCTAGGAGCGGTCGCGGGCCACGCGGCGCAGTCCGGCGCCAGCGGCCACCAGACTGGTGCCGACGCCGAGGACGAGCACCAGGTCGAGACCGGTAAAGGGAAGCGCGCCTGCGCCCTCGCCGGCCAGTCCGCCTCCGCTCTGCTCGCCGAGCACGCCGGCGTACTGATCATCCGCCGCCGTCGCGGCTTGCGCAGGACTGGCAAAGCTGAGCGCGACGACACTCGTTACTAGACCGATGATGAGCCTCATGCGTGTCCGCATCTCGTACCTCCGTGTCTAGCGAGGAATCAACGTCTTCGCGGCGACAGCCCGAACGGGCGGCGCCGCGTCCAGCGGATATCGAAGCAGGACGCGTCCGCGCGCCAGCGGGGCGAGTACCGCCCGCGCCCGGCTGCGCACACCGAGCATCTCAGACGGCAGATACCAACACCAAAACAGGAGTCCCGCCGCGACGTGGCTCGCGGTATCCGCTTCCCACTCTTGCATGACGGTGGCATCAACCGGATCAATCTTCTGTGCGCTCATACCCACTTGACAGCTCGTACCCATGCGAGCGGCCTTCGAAACGTCAAGCCACGGCCGACGCACCGTCTTGCTCGTCAGGCGACTGCCACCGCAGCGGCCGTACCGTCCTCGGCAGCTTGACTCGCACCCCACTACCCACGGCTCGAGTCAGCAGCCCATCGACGCGCTCGACCGCTGCGTCCACAGATGAAGCGGTGCTCACCACCAGGACACGCTCCCAGTCCGGCGTATGCAGGTAGGCACGAAACCGCGGACCATGCTTCGGCGCAAACACGGTTACCTCGAGCCCGCGATGTCCACTCGCCGCGTGCTTGACCACAGAGTCGCGAAACGGATGCTGCGATCGACTCATGACGCCTCGCGAACACACCGCCGAGCTCCGCTCGATCGTTACACCGATGTCGACCCGCGTCGTCGTTCAGGGTCTGCGCTTGAGGTTCGGCTTGGAGACGACCAGGAAGTGGTCGCGGATATCCACGACGACCTCGACATCCGGGTCCTCATGACCAGGCACCACGACGAACCGGTCAGCGGCCTCCACGGCACGCTCGTAGTCGCCGAGTGGGATCTCGATCGCCATCCAGCACTTCGGCTGGTCACACTCGCACACGAACGGCACCGGCTGGTCGCCGGGTGTCCCGCCGGACTCCTCCAGATCAGCGCGCCGCGCGTTATAGGACTGGAACGTCTGCTCGTTCTTCGTCGCGCGCTCCAGGCGGGCTCGCCAGTTGGAGCTCATGGCGCTGATGCTACCAGCGGCGTGCGGTGACCCCTTAGACGACGGATTCCCATGCGCCCGAGGCCGCCCCGCCGGCGGCAACCGCGAAGAAGCGCCAGACGGGACGGCCCTCTTTGGAGTTACCCAGGCCTCTGTCCATCGACGCGCAGACGCGCCAGGGAGCAGGCGGTGACCAATGGGTGTAACGGCGGGCGGGGGCCGTGCGGTCTTCCTACCGTGGCTCGCGTCCTCGTCCGGCCTCGCGTGCCCTCTGCTGGGCTCCTTGTGTTGGTGCTCGCCGTCTTCGGCGGCGCGTCTTCGGCGTCGGCCGACGACCACCATCCCACACCGCCGCACCACCCGAAGCCGCCACACCACCACAAGCCCCCACACCCGCCGGCGCCTCCGAACCTGATCCGCGGCGGCGGTTTCGAACATCCCCGTGTGCACCCGGGGAGGTCGCATCCGTTCGCGTCGATCCCGGGTTGGCGTCTGGCGTACGGCCCGGACTTCGAGCTCCAGAACCGGCTCTTGGGTCCGGCGGCGGCCGGCCAGCAGTACGCTGAGCTCGACTCCGATGCGTCGACCGGCATCTTCCAGCGCGTGCACACCCAGGCGGAGACGACGTACCGGCTCGAGTTCTGCGCCGCGGCGCGGCCCGGGACGCCGAAGGCCGAGAACGTGCTCGTCGTCCGGTGGCAGCGCGGCCCCCTCGCCCGCATCGAGCTGGACGGCGGGCACCGCACGCAGACCGAGTGGCACGACTACAAGTTCAAGGTGCAGGCCACGGGCACTCGCGCGCGGCTCCAGTTCAACGACCGTGGCATCTCCGACTCGGTCGGCACGCTTCTCTACGCCGTCAGGCTCCACGCCGACAAGGGGCACCTCGAGGAAGGTTGCACCGCACCAGGACGCGGTCCGCACCATTCCTGACGGCGCTCCGAGTCGCGCCGGTAGCTCGCCGATCCGATGACCGACCGGCGCTGTCCTCAGCGCCGGCTGAGGACGTACAGCAGCGCCATGAACGTCAGCCTCACCCGCTGCCCGGGGCGGGTGGCGATACGGCGGCGGAGACGAGCGAAGAGACGCTCTCGCACGTCGGCTTCGAGCGTCCGGTAGCTCGACACCGTCATCAGCAGGTCGGCGTAGTCGTCGGCGGTGTAGACGATGTCCCAGAAGTACCGCCTCGCCGCGGTGAGGCGGAAGGCGCCGCTCGCCTCGACCTCCTCCGCGATCACCCGGTCGCTCAGATCGGCGATGGCCTCCGGATGCGGCGGCCGGCCGATCGTGACCATCTCCCGCGCGTCCTCGCCGAGGACGGATGCGTAGTCGTCGACGACGTTGCGGAAGAACGGATCGCCGTCATCCGGCAGGACGTGCACCATCGAGACCACGGCGAGCTTCCCGGATGCGCGGACCAGCTCGGCCGCCTTGCGGTAGCGGTGCTCAGGCGAGATCCAGTGGAACGACCCGAACGCGACCACGGCGTCGTACTCGGCGTCAGCGGGCTGCCACGTCTCGAAGTTCCCGGTGACCACCTCGACGTTCGGGAACCCGGCCAGGTTGTGCCGTGCCAGCGCGGCGAGCTGCTCGCCCAGCTCGAGGCACGTCATCGTGTAGCCGCGCTGCGCGAGCGGCCCGGTGGCCTGGCCGGTGCCGCATCCGATCTCGACGAGTCGCGCTCGCGGCGGGAGCTCGGCGAGCTCCGCCAGGTCCGCGAGGACGTCCATCGGGTAGCCGGGCCGGGCGCGGTCGTAGAGCTCCGCCACCTCGTCGAACGTCGCTCTCAGTCCGGGCGAGGGCTCCGTCAGCCGAGCTTCTCTGCCAGCTCGATCACGATGCCGACGTAATCCATCCGTTGAATCGCCATGTGCTCCAGGGTACCCAACCCGGCCCCGGATCTCCGCCGCTCACGCGCTCCCGTACTCGTCGTTCCGGTGCCACCAGGCTCCGGGATCCCGGCGATCCTCGTTTCGGCCCAGGGGCGCCAGGTCGAGGAAGCCGAACGTGCCGCGGCCCTGCTGGCACGCGCCGGTGGCCGTCAAGCCGCCTTGTCCCCAGCATCCCATCTCCGCCACGCAGTCGGCCACACTCAGCGGCGCGATCGGCTTCACCGTCGCGGTGAACGTCCGCTCGCCACTGCAAGGGGGCGGCGCCGCCCGGCAAGCTACGGACACCCTGTGGATGGGTGATCACGATCGCCACGTACGCCACGATGACACCGATCACGATCAAGGCCACCTGGCTACGCGAACGCTTCGCGTGCTCCATCCAGAGCGGATCTGGTCGCTGCTCGAAGTCCTGGCGCGTCCAGCACGTCAGTCGCCGGCCGGCGTCCGCGTGGCCGTCACGACGTCCGGGTCGCGCGGCCGCAGGGCTCCTTCGGGCAGCGGGAGCTGGAACGCGACCGTCGTCCCCTCGCCGACCACGGAGGCCACGTCGAACGTCCCCGTCATGGCCCGCACCCGCTCGCCGGCCGACTCGATGCCGATGTGGGTGGACGGGCGCCGGTGGGCCTTCATCTGAAAGCCGCGGCCGTCGTCGCGGATGCGGACATGCAGAACGCGCCGGCGCTCGACGATCGAGACCCAGACGTTGTCGGCCCGGGCGTGCTTTCGGACGTTCATGAGCAGCTCGCGGATCGTGCGGTAGACGAGCGTCTCGATGTCGACGGGGTAGCGGCCGATCCGCGTCCGCACCTTCACGTTCACGCCCGTGTCGCGCTGAAGCGCCTTCGCGAGATCGCGGACGGCCGGGGCGAGGCCCGCGGCCTCGAGCAGCTGCGGGCGCAGCTCGAACGTGAGCCGCCGAGTGCGCTCCGTCGCCTTCCGGAGGGCCTCACGGGCGGTTCCGATCGCACTGCGGGCCGCCTCGACGTTGTCCGTTCGCAGGTGTCGCTCGATGCGGTCGAGGTCCATGAGCGCCGCGGTCATCACCTGGATGGTGTCGTCGTGGAGCTCCTCGGCGATCCGCGACCGCTGCTGGGCCTCCATGTTGATGATCTCCTCGAGCAGGGCCGCCCGGCGCTGCTCGACGTCCCGCAGCCGCAGCTCCTGCGCGCGCTCGGCGGTGACGTCGCGGTAGTTCAGGATGATCCCGCCCACCGCCGGGTCGTGGAGCAGGTTCGTCGCGACCCCCTCGACGACCCGCCACGAGCCGTCGCGGTGCTTCAGGCGGAACTCGCCCGGAAGCTGGGCGCCGGGCTTGCCGCGGAGCTCGGCCAGGATCGCGCGCCCGCGGGCGGCGTCCTCGGGCGGCATCAGGTCGAGCGGCGTCCGGCCCTCGAACCACTCCGGCGGGTGCCCCACCACCTGCCCCATCGACGGGTTCTGGTAGAGGACGACGCCGTGCGCATCGACGATCGTCACGGCGTCGCGCGCGTGCTCGATCAGCGACCGGAAGAGGGCGCCCACCCGCTCGGCCACCTCCAGGGAGATGCGCTCGTCGGTGACGTCGACGATCACGCCGTGCACAAGCGGCTCTCCGGTCGTCCCGTCCGCCAGGATCAGCGCCCGGTCGTGGATCCAGCGCACGCGGCCGTCCGGCAGCACGATCCGATACTCGTCGCTCTCCGCGGCCCCGCCGCCTTCGAGGAACTCGCGGCTCGCCGCATCGACCCGCTCGCGATCGTCTGGATGGATGCGCTCCAGCCACCGCTCGTAGCCGCTCGCCCACTCCGCGGGAGTCAGACCGACAATCGACTCGATGTGCGAGCTGACCCAGACCGACGTCCCGTCGATGCGGTCGACGTAGAACGCCGCCGGCAACGCCTCGGCCAGCTCCGCCCACGGCGGCCCGCCCCCGGCGCGCTCGTTCACCTTTGCCAAGCCACGGCGATCGGCGCCCATCGACCACTCCTCTGAAGCCGCCGCATCCTCTCACGCCGCCGCCTGCCTGCCAAGGGAGCGCTCCTTACTGGGTCATCACGAAATTCTCAGGCAGCCCTCATGTCTGGCTGCCACCGTCCCACGGTGCGCCGAAGCCCACGAGCCTTCGCGAGCTTCGCAGCCTGTCTGGCGGCGCTCTTCGTCCTCTCCGCACCCGCACCGGCGCAGGCCCGGGCGCACCGGCTGCACCACGCATGGATCTTCGTCATGGAGAACCACAGCCTTGGGCAGATCATCGGAAACCCGAAAGCGCCGTTCCTGAACCGGATGGCGCGCCGGTACCGGGTCGCGACCCAGTTCTATGCGCCGGGCCACCCAAGCCTTCCGAACTACCTGGCGATGATCTCCGGCTCCACGCACGGCTGCGGGAGCGACCGGTGCAGGGGCGGGTTCGGCGGGCCAACGATCGCGTCCCAGCTCTCCGCCCGCGGGCTCGGCTGGCGCGGGTTCTTCGAGGGCCTCCCGCACCGCGGCTACGTCGGCGTCGACCGGGGCCAGTACGTCCGCCACCACAACCCGTTCGTGTACTTCCGAAGCGTCACGTCAAGCCACCGCGAGCGCCGCCACCTCCAGCGCCTCCAGGCGCTGCCGGGCAGCCTGAGGCATCCACCCGCCCTGAGCTACATCGTGCCCAACAACGCCCGCAACATGCACGACGGGTCGATGCGCGCCGGCGACCGGTTCCTGGCGCGCTGGGTGGGGCGCATCATGCGCTCGCGCGCCTACCGGCACGGCGGCACGATCTTCATCGTCTGGGACGAGAGTCACAACGACCGGTCGGGCTGCTGCCTGCCCCACATCCGCGGCGGCCGCATCCCGTTCCTCGTCATCTCCAGGCGCTCGCGAGGTGCACACCGCCTGACCCGTCCGATGACGACGTACTCACTCCTCGCAAGCCTCGAGCGCGGCTTCCGCCTGCCCCGCCTCGGCCTGGCCGCCCTCGCCCGGCCGCTGGCCCCGCGCCTCTAGATGAGTGATTCCACGCCTTCGCCACATGACGCCGACCCACGACGAAGGGACGTTCAGGCGCGCGGGGGCGTGGAATCACTCATCTATGCACCTCACCCGACGGCGTCGTCGAAGTACTGCAGCAGGTCGTACGCGGCCCGCTCGACCGCCTTGTGATGCCATTCGGCCGCCCGGTAGAGGCAGGCCACGATCCCCATCCGGTGGATCCGGCGGAAGTCGCCGTAGACGAACGCGTAGCGGGCCTTGGTCTCGTCCGACGCGCCGTCGGTGAGGCCGAGGTACCAGCCGGCGTAGTCGGCCCAGCCGTGCCGCTCGAGGTAGTCCGTCTCCTGGGCCGCGGTCGGCTGCGCGCGCCCCCACTCGCTCGTGCGCACGTACTGGCGGGCGTCGATCAGCTTCCTGGCATGAGCCACGCCCGCGTCGTTCACCGCGTAGGAGGCCATCGCGCACGATGCATGCCCGCGGCGGGCCTCCGCGAATCAGGCGTCGGGCGGGATCTCGGCGGCGGGCACGGCCTGCGCCGTGGCGCGGGCGGTGCGGAGCGGGACGTCACGCAGGAGCCACGTGAGGACGAACGCGACCAGCGAGATGCATGCGGCGACGGCGAACACCGGCTGAAGCGATGCCGCGAACGCGGCGACGAACGGCGCATGCAGCGCCGCCGGCAGGCTGCGGATCACGGCCGGGTTGGCGACGGTCGGCACGTGCGCGCCGGCGGGGAGGCGGGCGGCCAGCTCGTCGCCGAGCCGGTTCGCGAAGATCGCCCCGAACGCGGCCACCCCGATCGACCCGCCGACCTGGCGAAAGAGCGTCGATCCGGCGGTTGCGACGCCCAGGTAGCGGTGCTCGACGGCGTTCTGCACGGCGAGGACGAGCACCTGCATCACCATGCCGAGACCGAGGCCGAGGATCACCATGTCGGCCGTGGCGACCCACGACGGCGAGTCGACGCCGAGCCGCGCGAGCAGCGCGACGGCGACCGTCATGACGGCGGTCCCTGCGATCGGGAACGGCCGATAGCGGCCGGTGCGCGAGATGATCGCCCCGCTCAGGATCGACGTCACGAGAAGCCCGGCCATGAGCGGCGTGAGCTGGAGGCCCGAGTGCGTCGGGCTCTGGCCCTTCACGACTTGGAGGTAGAGCGGCAGATACGTGATCGAGCCGAAGAGCGCCAGGCCGACGACGAACCCGATCGCGCTTGCGACAGCGAACGTGCGGTTGCGAAAGAGGGCGAGCGGGAGGATCGGCTCGGCGGCCCGCGCCTCGACGAACGGGAACGCGACGAGCAGCACCGCCCCTGACGCCATCATGGCGACTATCGGGGCCGACCCCCAGTCGTAGGTCGTCCCGCCGAGGCTGGTGAAGAGGACGATCGACGTGAGCGCCCCGGCCAGGACGACCGCGCCGAGGTAGTCGATGCTGGGGCGGCCCTGGGTGCGCCGGGCGTGGAAGACGACGCCGATGACGACGAACGCGGCGATGCCGATCGGCAGGTTGACGTAGAAGATCCAGCGCCACGACAGGTTGTCGACGAAGAAGCCTCCCAGCAGCGGCCCGATCACCGTCGACACGCCGAACACCGCGCCGAAGAGCCCCTGGTAGCGGCCCCGGTCGCGCGGCGGGATGATGTCGCCGACGACGGCGACCGTCGTCACGAGCAGCCCGCCGGCGCCGAGCCCCTGAAGGGCCCTGAAGGCGATCAGCTGCGTCATATCCTGACTCGTGCCGCAGAGCGCCGAGCCGATGAGAAAGACCACGATCGCCGTCTGGAGCACCACCTTGCGCCCGTACAGGTCGCCCAGCTTGCCGTAGACCGGCGCCGTGACGGTGGAGGCCAGGAGATACGCGGTCACCACCCAAGACAGGTGCTCGATGCCGCCGAGGTCGCCGACGATCGTCGGGAGCGCCGTCGAGACGATCGTCTGGTCGAGCGACGCCAGCAGGAGGACCAGCATCAGCGCGGCGAAGATCAGCCGGATGCGCCCGCGGGGCAGCGCCTCGGGCTGGCCCGACAGCTCCGTCGGTGCTGCGACGTCGGTCACGCCGCCTCGGCAACCCCCTCGTCGACCGCTCCGGCCGCCGGGGCAGGCACACGCACGGCGACGACGACGCCGACCGCCAGCGCGGCGGCGGCAACCATGAACGCCAGCGTGAACCCGCCCTCGGTGGGAAGGCCGTTCGCGGCCACCGTCGCCGTCACGATGACGGCCGACACCTGGCTTCCGATCGCGCCGCCGATGCTGCGCACGATGGTGTTCATGCCGGTGGCCACGCCGGTCTGCTGGGCGGGCACCGACTCGATGATGAGGTTCGCCATCGACCCGAACGCGAATCCGATCCCGACGCCCATCACCAGCATCGCCAGGTAGATCTCCCAGCTCGAGTCGTGGGCGACCGCGAGCAGCACGAACGCGAGGCACGAGATGCCCGCTCCGAGCACGAGCGGCACCTTCGAGCCGACGGTCGCCGAGAGCCGTCCCGATACCGGGCCGACGAAGAGCATGCCGATCGTCGCCGGCACCATGAAGAGCCCGGCTTCGGTGACCGACGCACCGAACCCGAACCCGGTCGAGGTCGGGAGCTCGACGAACTGCGGGACGAGCACGAACGACGCGAACATCCCGAAGCCGATTACGAGCGCGGCCAGGTTCGTCGTCCACACCGGTCGCAGGCGCATCATCCGCATGTCGACGAGGGGCGCTGCGCTGCGTGACTCCGCCCAGATCCAGATCGGAAAGAGCACGGCGGCCATCGCGAACAGCCCGAGCGTGCGGGCCGACAGCCACCCCCATGTGGGCCCCTCGCTGATCGGCACGAGGAGGGCCACCAGCCACCCCGCGAGCAGCACGGCGCCGAGCGGGTCGACGCGGCCGGGCGTGCGCACCGGCGACTCCGGCACGTACGCCACGATCCCGGCCGTCGCCACGAGGACGGCGATCAGCGGCAGCCAGAAGAGCCAGTGGTAGGAGAGGTTCTGGACGATCGGGCCGGCGAGGACGATGCCCAGGCCGCCGCCGATGCCCAGGATGGCCGAGATGAGGGCGACGCCGTGCGGGACCCGCTCCCGCGGGAACTCGTCGCGGATGATCGAGAACGACAGCGGGAACACCGCGCCGCCGGCACCCTGGATGACGCGGGCGACGATCATCACGCCGATCGTCGTCGCGAGCCCGGCCAGCGCGGTGCCGGCCGCGAGCACGAGCAGGACGATCACCATCACCCGCTTCTTCCCGAACATGTCGCCGAGCCGGCCGGCGATGGGCGTGATCACGGATGCGCTCAGGAGGTACGCCGTCAGGATCCACGCCGCCCCGGTCGTCGTCGTGTGCAGGTCGTGCTGGATCGTGAGCAGCGCCGGGGCGACCAGCGACTGGAGGAGCGCGTACGCGACCGCCGCGACCGCGAGCAACGTGAACGTCACATTGTGGTGCTGCCGGTGAGCGGTGGGCGCCGCGTCGCCCCCGGGCCCAGCGCTCTCGCGGTCCTCGACCTGCATCTGCCGCCAACGTAGCAGAAGGCGGGCGCCGCCCCGGGCGGCCGCTAGGTCGCGAAGTCGGGGATCGCGCGATGCGGGTCGTCCGCCCGGCCCTTCGGCTCCTCCCACTCCTCCTGCCGCCCGAGCGCCGTCTGGTCGAGGAACGCATATGAGCCGCCCGCCGCCTCGCTGCCACGGGCGTAGACGGAGTAGGTGTGGAACACGGCGTCGCCGTCGCGCAGGAAGTAGCTCTCGCCGGGCTGCTCGATCGGCTCGTCGCCCTCGACGTAGCCGGGCGTCCCGGCCGCCAGGTGCTCGGCCCGCGTCCGGTAGTTGTACTCCACGGGGGCGACCGCCTCGTCGAGGGTTACGTGGAAGTCGTAGTTGAAGTCGCTTCCGTGCGACGAGTAGAACGGCACCGTCCAGCCCCGCTCGGCTCGATAGCGCGCGAGCTTCTCGAAAGGCGCCCGGGCGACGACCACGAGCGTCGTCTCGCGGGCCTCGAGATGCCTGAGAAGCCCGTCGGCGAGCTCGTCCACGCCCGCGGTGCAGCTCGGGCAGCCCGTCTCCCAGTCCGGTCCGAACATGAAATGCCTCACGATCAGCTGGCGGCGGCCCTCGAAGAGGTCGAGCAGGGTGACGTCGCCGTCGGGCCCGTGGAAGACGTAGTCCTTCTCGATCCGGACCATCGGGAGCATCCGCCGCGCCACGTTCAGCTCGTCACGCGCGCGGGTCATCGCCTTCTCCTTCGCGAGCAGCTCCTTCCGGGCTCGAGTCCACTCCTCGCGCGACACGATCTGCGGCAGGCTCATGCGGGATCCTCCTGGCGGTTGGGCGTCCGAGTTGAAAGACCGCGAACGGCCTCGAAACTCATCGACCGGCTCGGCCACCCAGCGCCGCGATTGCCTCCGCGCGCGTCGTGTACGCCGGGATCAGCTCGTCCAGGTTCGTGAGCGAGAGCAGGCGGCGGGCGACACCGTCGTCGGGAACCACCAGCACGAGCCGGCGCTCGGCTCCCTGCTCCGTGGATGTGCGGCCCTGCAGCAGGGCCTGAAGCACCGTGCTGTCGACGAACTCCACCTCGCCGAGGTCCACCACGACCGCGTCGCCGGCCGCCTGGGCGCGCTCGAGCGCGCCGCGAAGCTCCGGCGCCGTCGAGATGTCGTGCTCGCCGTGAAGGGAGACCACCTGGACGTCGCCCTCTCGGTCGACCTCGATCGTCCCGATCGCCGTGGCGTCCTCCTTTCGTGGACACACAGCCGCCACCGGCAGGGCCGGCGGCGGCTGACAGTAGATCCGCGCTGATCATGGTCAGGCGCGGCGTGCGTGTCAAATGGACGGATCTAGAGGATCCGGAGGATCAGGACAACGATGATGACGATAACGATGAGGCCGATGATCCCGACCCCGGTTCCAAGTGCAAGGACTTCCAAGACGCACCCCCTCTCTCAGGTGCACCAGCCATTCCCGAGAGCTCGGCTGGACAAACCTCGTTCGCGTCGCTATATTTCGCATAGAAAGTTTCGTACACGAAAGGCTGTTGCGCGAATCATGTCCACACGAACCACCTCGAAGCGCGAGCTCGCCGCCGAGATCGGGAGCCTGCTCGGCGACCTGGCGGTCCGCTCCAAGCGGTCGCTGCGGCCCCTGCTCGAGGCCGAGGGCGTCACCATGCCCCAGGCCATGCTGCTCCAGGCCCTCCAGCGCGCCGGTGGGCGGCAGTCCGCGCGCGAGCTGGGGCGCGAGTGCCACATGCTGGCGTCGACGGTGACCGGCGTGATCGATCGGCTCGAGGCCGCCGGCCTCGTGCAGCGCGAGCGCGATTCGCGCGACCGCCGGATCGTGTGGGTCGTCCTGACCGGGGATGGCGAGGAGCTCGTGGGCCGGCTGCCCTCGTTCTTCGAGCATCTCGGGAAGGCATTCACGGTGCTCCCCGCGCGGGAGCTCGAGCAGATGCGGGAGTCGCTCCTCCGGGCGCTGGCTGCCGGAGAGGATGAAGGGGAACGCTGATGCCGATTCTGACCGAGGCCAACCGCAAGTGGTGGACGCTGGGGGCGATGTGCTTCGCCCTCTTCATGGTGATGCTCGACAACACCGTCGTGAACATCGCCCTGCCCGCGATCAAGTCCGACTTCGGTGCGTCCATCTCCGGCCTCTCGTGGGCGGTCAACGCCTACACGCTGAGCTTCGCCGTCCTGCTCGTCACGGGCGGCCGCCTCGGCGACGTCTTCGGCCGCAAGCGCATGTTCCTCGCCGGCCTCATCGCCTTCACGCTCGCGTCGATCGGCGCCGGGCTCTCGCAGTCGATCGGCCAGCTCATCTTCTGGCGGGCCGCCCAGGGCGCCGGCGCGGCGTTCCTGATGCCGGGCTCGCTCTCGATCCTGACCGATGCCTTCCACGGCCGCGAGCGCGGCCGCGCGCTCGGCCTGTGGGCGGGCATCTCGGGCATGGCGCTCGGCATGGGCCCGGTCCTCGGCGGGCTGCTTGTCGAGAAGGCCGGCTGGGAGTGGATCTTCTTCCTGAACGTCCCGGTGGCGCTCATCGCCGTGCCGGTGACGCTCTACGCCGTGCGCGAGTCGCGCGACCCCTCCGCGGTGCGGCGCATCGACTGGGCCGGCATCGGCACGCTGTCGCTCGGCATGGGGCTCGTCGTGCTCGCGCTCGTCCAGGGCAACGATGTGGGCTGGAGCTCGACCCGCACGCTGCTCGAGCTCGCGGTCGGCGCGGCCGGCCTCGTCGCCTTCGGCTGGCTCCAGATCGCAGGCGACGATCCGATGGTCGACCTCGGCTTCTTCAAGAACCGCACGTTCTCAGCCGGGAACCTGGTCGCGTTCCTCGTCACCTACTCGATGTTCGCGACGTTCTTCTTCATCACGCTCTACATGCAGGACATCCTGCATCTCTCGCCGCTCGAGACCGGCGTGCGCTTCCTGCCGATGACGATCCTGATCATCGTGACGGCGCCGATCGCCGGCCGGCTGTCCGACCGGTTCGGGAGCCGCTGGCTCCTGGCGGGCGGGATGGC
>Ga0075424_100004983_pt1 | contig 12649 bp, 12 predicted proteins | sample SoiMethybrSBSTD3_FD_75301 | JGI IMG/M metagenome (GOLD analysis project Ga0075424, IMG submission 75301) | Bulk soil microbial communities from a Populus tree surrounding site in Tennessee, USA - Soil MetaG P. TD hybrid SBSTD3 | ecosystem: Environmental > Terrestrial > Soil > Tree plantation... | reverse complement strand
GACATCATTCCGATTCCGGAAGGCTTCAAGTGCGGGAAGTACGTCCTCCTGTTCGATCCCCTCGACGGATCGTCGAACATCGACGTGAACGTTCCCGTGGGGACGATCTTCTCGGTCGTCCGGAAGATCACGCGGGGTGCGCGCGGGGAGATGGAAGACCTTCTGCAGCCGGGCCGGCGTCAGGTGGCGGCGGGCTACGTGATCTACGGGTCCAGCACGATGCTCGTGTATACGACGGGGCAGGGTGCACACGGCTTTACGCTCGACCCGTCCATCGGCGAGTTCCTGCTATCGCATCCGGACATCAGGATCCCGGAGCGCGGGCGGTACCTCTCGGTCAATGACTCCTACGAGAATGACTGGGCGGACTCGGTGAAGCAGCTCATGCGTAGCTATCGCGGGATCGGCGGGTCACGCAAGCCGCTGAGCGTCCGCTACGTGGGTTCGCTCGTCGCCGACTTTCACCGAAACCTCCTCGGCGGCGGGGTGTTTTGTTACCCGGCCAATCGTCGGAGTCCCAACGGTAAGCTGCGGCTGCTGTACGAGGCGAACCCGCTCGCGTTTGTCGTGGAGCAGGCAGGTGGTCTGGCAACGGACGGGCAGCAGCGCATTGTCGACGTCAACCCTACGGAACTTCATCAGCGGACACCGCTGTTCATCGGCAGCCGCTACGAGGTCGAGGCAGCGACGGAAATGCTCTCGAAAGAGCGGGCATTATCGGCAGCCGTGTAGCCGTCGGCGCGGCTATCTTGTCTGGACCGGCCGGCATCGCGATCGGGCGTCGCGAGTCATGAGTCCGGGGTTGTGAGTCGTTAGTTGTTGGTCATTGGTTTTTCAACCGATGACCAACAACCAATAACCCAGAACCCACAACGGATAACTCGCAAGGAAAATTCGCGATGCCGGCCCAACGCGCGCCTTTTCGTGAGCCTGGCCTTCTGACCGCAACTTCTCGTCCTCCCCAGAAAACCGACGAACGGCTAACGCCATCGGGGATCGTCGTCGACCCGGTGTACGGGCCTAACGAGGCGCATACCGACTACGAGCGCGACCTCGGGGATCCCGGGCGGTTTCCGTTCACGCGGGGCGTGCAGCCGACGATGTATCGCGGCCGGCTGTGGACGATGCGCCAATACGCCGGCTTTGGGACGGCGGCGGAGACGAACCAGCGGTTTCATCACCTGCTCGGTGCCGGTCAGACGGGACTGTCCGTCGCGTTCGACCTGCCGACGCAGATGGGCATCGACTCCGATTCGCCGCGCGCGCTGGGCGAGGTCGGTCGCGTTGGCGTGGCCATCGACTCTGTCGAGGACATGCACGTGCTGCTCGACCGGCTGCCGCTCGATACCGTGTCGACGTCGATGACGATCAACGCGACGGCTGGCGTGCTCCTCGCGATGTACATCGTGGTCGCCGAGGAGCGTGGCATCCCGCGCGATAAAGTGAGCGGCACGATTCAGAACGATGTGCTCAAGGAGTACATCGCGCGCGGCACCTACATCTATCCACCCGGTCCGAGCCTCGCGCTGATTGCGGAGATCTTCCGCTTCTGCGCGGACGAGGTGCCCAACTGGAATCCGATCTCCATCTCCGGATACCACATCCGGGAGGCGGGTTCCACGGCTGTTCAGGAGCTTGCGTTCACGTTCGCCAACACGATCGAGTACGTGAAGCGGGCGCAGGCGGCTGGGCTCGCGGTGGACGCGTTCGCGCCGCGACTGTCGTTCTTCTTCGCTGCGCACAGCGACCTGTTCGAGGAGGTCGCGAAGTTCCGCGCCGCGCGGCGCATGTACGCTCGCCTCATGCGCGAGCGTTTCGCCGCCAGCGACGCGAGCTGCCGGATGCGCTTCCACACGCAGACCGGCGGCGTGACGCTCACCGCCCAGCAGCCTCTCAACAACGTGGTTCGCGTCGCCGTCCAGGCGCTGGCGGCAACGTTAGGCGGTACCCAGTCGCTGCACACGAATGGCTACGACGAGGCGCTCGCCCTCCCGACTGCCGAAGCGGCAACGCTCGCCCTGCGCACGCAGCAGATCGTGGCGTACGAATCGGGCATCGCGAATACCGTCGATCCGCTGGCTGGCAGCTACTTCGTCGAATCGCTGACGACGGAAGTCGAGCGTCAGGCCACCGCGCTCATCGAAAAGGTCGACGAGCTGGGCGGCGCCGAGCGCGCGATCGCGGCGGGTTTCTTCCAGGAGGAGATCGCGCGCAGCGCGTACGCGCAGCAGCTGCGCGTCGAAGCTGGCGAGACCGTGGTGGTGGGCGTGAACCGCTTTGCCGACGACGCCGATCCTCCATCGATTCCCACTCCCGACTTCTCGGCCCTCGAGCGCGAGCAGGTCGAACGCGTTAGGTCCGTGCGCGCGGGCCGTGACGCGCCGCGGGCGGAGGCGACGCTCGCGGCGATTCGTGCGGCTGCGCCGCCGTACGTGGACTCCACTGCCATGCGCCGACCCGAGCTCATGCCGCTGATTGTCGAGGCGGTGCGCGCGCGAGCGACTGTGGGCGAAATCTCGGACGCGCTGCGGTCAAGCTGGGGAGAGTACCGTCCAACTTGAGCGCGATTTGGGCGCCCGCTATGTTACGGGTTCGCCCCGGCTCCCTAAGTATCGAATCAATGCCAACTTACGACTATCGTTGCCCTAACGGGCACGATTTCGAACGCTTTTTCCGCAAGATCAGCGAGGCCACATCCGAGCTCGAATGCCCCGTATGCGGGGCGGTGGCGGCTCGACGGGTCTCGGGCGGTGCCGGGTTGCTCTTCAAGGGCAGCGGGTTCTATCTCACTGACTACGGCAAGAACGCGCACCGCAAAGGTGGGTCGGACACGTCGGGATCCAGCTCCGGCGGCGAGCCGAGTGCGAGCAGTAGCGACTCCGCCAAAAGCGATGCGGGCTCGGCGACGTCTGCGAAGTCCGACGGCGCGGCCACGTCCAAGTCGGATGCTCCGAAGAGCACGGAGAGCAAGTCGTCCAGCAAGCCGAAGGGCAGCGACAGCAAATGACCGCACCGGACTTTATTCGTGACGAGCTGACCCGCGCAGCCCGCGATCTCGGCGCGCCCGAGTCGGTGGCGCCGGTCCTCGAACGGCCACGTGACCCTTCGTTTGGGGAGTGGACGACGAATCTGGCGATGACGCTGGCGAAGCCGCTCAAGCGGAAACCGCAGGAGATCGCGCACGACCTTATCGCCCGGATGAACCTGAAGCGTGCGACCGTGAGCGAGGCGTACGTCGCCGGTCCGGGCTTCATCAACTTCCGCCTCGATGCGGGCACGGTGGCCAGCGGGTTACGCGACATCGTCGCCGCCGACGTGGCGTACGGGCACGCGAACGTGGGGAATGGCCAGCACGTCAACGTCGAGTTCGTATCCGCGAACCCGACCGGCCCGCTCCACGTCGGCCACGGGCGTCAGGCGGCGTTAGGCGACGCCATCGCCAGCCTGCTCGAGTGGACCGGGTGGGACGTGACCCGGGAGTTCTATTACAACGACGCTGGCGCCCAGATCTCGAATCTCATCCGCAGCGTCCAGGCGCGCATCGCCGAGCGGCGCACTGGGACGCTCGCGATCCCGGAGGGGGGGTACCACGGGGAATACATCGCCGAGATCGCGGGCAAGTACGTCGAGGCGCACCCCGAGGATCCCGATGGGCAGGATAACGATGCCGTGCGTCGGTTCGCAGTCGCGGAGCTCCGGAAGGAGCAGGACATCGACCTGCAGGCGTTCGGCGTCAAGTTCGACAAGTATTTCCTCGAGAGCTCCCTCTACACGGACGGCAAGGTCGACTCGACCGTCGAGGCGCTCGTGGCTTCGGGCCACACGTACGAGCAGGACGGCGCGCTGTTCCTCCGGACGACCGAGTTTGGCGACGACAAGGACCGCGTCATGCGACGCAGCGCGGCGCGCGGCGGCGATTACACGTACTTCCTCCCGGACGTCGCCTACCACGTGGACAAGTGGGGGAGGGGATACCGGCGCGCCATCAACGTCCAGGGCGCCGACCATCACAGCACGGTCACGCGCGTGCGGGCAGGCCTTCAAGCGTTAGGCATGGACATCCCGCAGGGCTATCCGGAGTATGCGCTGCATCAGATGGTCACCGTCATGCGTGGCGGGCAGGAGGTGAAGTTCTCCAAGCGCGCCGGCGACATCGTCACGGTGCGCGACCTGGTCGAGTGGGTCGGCCGCGACGCGGTACGGTACTTCTATCTCATGCTGAAGCCGGAGTCGCAGCTCAAGTTCGACGTGGATCTCGCGCGCACACAGTCGGACGAGAACCCGATCTACCGGATCCAGATGGCGCACGCGCGCATGTGCGGCATCTTCCGGCAGGGTGGCATCGACCCCGCGTCGATCGACGCGAGCACGGTGGATCTCGCGGTGCTCGATACGACGGAGGAGCGCGAGCTGGCGAAGAAGCTGGTGGACTTCCCGTCGCTCGTGGTCGGGGCGGCGGAGGCGCTCGAGCCGCACCGTGTGGCGGCGTACCTCCTCGAGACCTCGGGCCTGGCGCACAAGTGGTACCACGAGCACCACGTGCTGGATCAGCCCGAGCCGCTCCGGACCGCCCGTCTGGTGCTCACCCGCGCGAGCCAGATCGTGCTGCGCAACGCGTTAGGCATTCTTGGAATTACGGCGCCGGAGCGAATGTGAACTGCCGGGAACCGGGAGACGGGAGACGGGAGACGGGAAAACGAGTCAAGACCGCCGGTAACCCGTCTCCCGCTTCCCGTCTCCCGTCTCCCGCTCCCCGTCTCCCGTAACCAATCCACGATGACTGTCCTGGTAGTCGGCTCCGTCGCGCTCGATTCCGTTGAAACGCCGTTCGGCAAAGCCGAAGACGTGTTAGGCGGATCGGGTACGTTCTTCTCCGCCTCGGCGAGTCACTTCTCACCCGTGCAGCTCGTCGGAGTCGTCGGGAGCGACTATCCCGTCGACAAGCTCTCGGCACTGAAGAACCGAGGCGTAGACCTCTCGGGGCTCGAGAAAGCCGACGGTGAATCATTCCGCTGGCGCGGCCGATATCGTCACGACCTCAACTCTGCCGAGACGCTGGAAACGCGGCTTGGTGTATTCTCGCACTTCCGCCCGAAAATCCCCGAACAGTTCCGACGCGCGCCGTTCGTGTTTCTCGCGAACATCGACCCGCGACTGCAACTCGACGTGCTCAACCAGGTCGAGAAGCCGAAGCTCGTCGCGTGCGACACGATGAACTTCTGGATCGAGAGCCGACGGTCCGATCTCCTTGCGCTGCTCGAGCGCGTCGACCTGATCACGCTCAACGACGGAGAAGCGCGCCAGCTCACCGAGGAGACCAATCTCGTGAAGGCGGCCCGCTGGATCATGAAGCGCGGGCCCCGACACGTGGTCATCAAGAAAGGCGAGCACGGCGCCTTCATGTTCACCGAACGGTCCGTGTTCTTCGCGCCGGCGTACCCCCTCGAAAACGTGTTCGACCCGACCGGCGCGGGGGACTCGTTCGCCGGTGGGTTCATGGGATACCTCGCGCGCACCGGCCGCATCGATGACGACAACATGCGTCGCGCGGTCGTATATGGGTCGGCGATGGGATCGTTCGCCGTCGAGCGCTTCTCGATCGAGCGGCTGCTGGAAATCGGCACGTCCGAGATCCGGGACCGACTCACGGCGTTTCGGCGCCTCGTCGCGTTCGAAGAGGAGCTGCCCGACTGAGCGTGTGTGGCGCAGGCTGACGCGGCGGCGCATCGAGTGTGGTCCACGCGCTGCATTGCCTGACGACAAACAGCCGACGAATTACCATCCATCGGCCTTCATCGTCGGATAGGCGGGCGAAGCAACACTACAGCCGCCAGCCGCCGTGTTCGGCCGCCGATGGTGCGGTCGCTCACACTTGAGTCGTCGATCCGATCACGACTCGCGGATCTCGACGCCCCAAGTGCGTCGGTCGTTCCGGGTTCATCGATGTGGTGCGGGGATCCGGCCAGTGGCTGCCTAACGCCGTTCCGCGCTCGAGCGGAGGCGTTGTCACTCTCAGATGAGGATCCTTGGCGAATGCAATTCGGCTCGAGGTACGGACTCCCGTTACAATCGGCTGGCGCGCTGCTGGCCTTGTCGCTCGCCGGCGCTCCGGCGGTCGCGCTATCACAGGGGCTCGATGCGCGCTGCCCCGGTGGCTCGCTCAGCGAGCAGACGACGCAGGATGCGTGTCAGAAGGCGATAGACATTTTTGCGTTCATGACGCCGCAGCTCGGCATCGGGCTCGTGGGCGGCAACGCAACGCTGGGCGCGACCAGCGCGTTAGGCGGGATCGGCCACTTCTCGATCGGCGTGCGCGGGAACGCGACGCGCGGGCGGGTGCCGCAGGTCTCGAACGTCAGCTACGCGGTCACCGGTGCGCAACAGAGTGACTTCGGCGTCGAAGACCAGGTCGTCGGCCTGCCGGCGATCGATGGCGCGTTCGGGCTCTTCGGAGGCATTCCGGTCGGTCTCTCACACGCGTTGGCGCTCGATGGCCTCGTGAGCGCGGCCTACGTGCCCGCGTTCAACAACGACAACATGGCCGTCTCGCTTCCCGACGGGTCGCTCAAGCTCGGCTACGGCGCGAGACTCGGTGTGCTGACCGAATCGTTCGCGATCCCGGCGGTGTCCCTCACGTACCTGCGGCGCGATCTCCCCACGACGAGCATCAGCGCGGCGTCCGGCGACGACGACATCACCGTGTCGGGCATCAGCGTGAAGACGACGGCGTGGCGCGCCGTCGCGGGCAAGTCGCTTGGGTTCTTCGGCGTCGCGCTTGGCGCCGGCCAGGACATGTACGACAATCGCGCCACCGCGTCCGTGCGCGTGAACAATGCCGGCGGGCTGGTCGACGGCGGTCCCTACAACCTGTCGCAGAAGGTGACGCGCGCGAACATGTTTGCCGACGTCTCGCTCAACTTCCCGTTCGTGAAGCTCGCGGCGGAGGTCGGGCGCGTGTCGGGTGGAAAGATCGACACGTACAACACGTTCTCGGGCAAGCGGGCGGACGACGCGCTGACGTACGCGTCGATTGGAATCCGCATCGCTAACTGACCTTGGTTGATTCTGCGCTGGTCGTCCGGTAGCAGCAGACGGCAGACGGCAGACAACCCAGACGGCAGACGGCAGAGGGCAGACGGCAGAGCACCGCCGTTTCCTCTGCCATCTGCCGTCTTTGGTTTTCTCTGCCGTCTGCCGTCTGTCACGTTATGTTCCGTGCTCATATGCTGAACTCGATATGAGCATCGCCGCGGAGCGGGCCGAGGAGCGCGACGCCGGGTTCATGCGGCGCGCGCTCACCCTCGCGAAGAAAGGGTGGGGACAGACGGCGCCGAACCCGATGGTCGGCGCCGTCGTCGTGAAGGAGAACGTCGTCGTGGGCGAGGGATACCACGCCCGCTACGGCGACCCGCACGCCGAGGTCGACGCGCTTCGTGCCGCCGGCGACCGCGCGCGCGGCGCGACCGTCTACGTGTCACTCGAGCCGTGCAACCACTTCGGCAAGACACCGCCGTGCGTCGACGCGCTCATCGCAGCCGGGGTGTCCCGCGTCGTGGCCGCGACGCGCGACCCCTCACCGACCGCGGGCGGCGGCGCCGAACGGCTTCGAGCGGCAGGTATCGACGTGGCGTTCGACATCGAGGCGAGCGCGGCTCGCGAGCTCAACGCCCCGTTCTTTCACGCGCTCGTGTCCGATCGGCCCTGGGTCACGCTCAAGCTCGCGCTCTCGATCGATGGCGCGATCGCCGATGCGAGTCGGGCGCCGGCCTGGCTCACCGGGAAGAAGGCGCGCCGCGAGGTTCATCGCCTGCGTGCGAGTAACGACGCGATCGGCGTTGGGCTCGGAACGGTCCGCGCGGACAACCCGGAGCTCACGGTCCGCGACTTTCCGCCGCCGCGTGTCCCTCCCGCTCGGGTGGTGTTCACACGACGCGGCGAGCTCCCACTCACGAGCGTGCTCGCCCGCACGGCAATGGACGTTCCCACGATCGTCCTCGCCGAGTCGGTGGATCTCGCGTACGCGCGCCGGCTCATGTCGCTCGGTGTCGAGGTCCTCGCCGGCACCTCCGTCGAGGAGGCCATGCGGGCGCTCCGGCAGCGAGGGGTTCGATCGTTGCTGGTCGAAGGCGGGGCAGGGATAACGGGCGCATTGCTCGGCGCCAACCTCGTGGACCGGCTGATTATCTTTCAGGCACCAATCCTGCTCGGGGCCGGCTCGCTGCCGGGATTCGAGAACGCGCCAAGCATGGGTGCGTCGGGCGCGCGGCGGTTCCCCATCGTGCGTCGTACTGAGCTGGACGACGATCTCATGACCGTGTACGCTCTCCATTCCATCTGATGTTCACCGGGCTCGTCGATGCCGTAGGAACCATCGAGCGCGTCGCGGAAACATCGGCAGGCCGCGAGTTCGTCATTCAGTCACGCTACGACGATTTGACGGACGGCGAGAGCATCGCCATCAACGGCGCGTGCCTAACCGTTCGCGACCGTTCCGATGGCCGGTTCACGGTTGCTGCGGTCGTTACTACGCTGGGTCGGACGACGATGGGCGATTGGATGGCGGGCAAACGCGTGAACCTCGAGCGTGCGCTCAAGGCATCCGATCGCCTCGGTGGCCATATCGTGCAGGGCCACGTCGACGGCGTGGGCACCGTGCAGCGCGTGCGCCAACTCGCTGATGCCCTGCTCGTCGACGTTGCGGTCCCGAGCGCGATCGCGGAGCTACTCGTGCCGCACGGGTCGATCACGGTGGATGGCGTGAGCCTCACGGTGAACGCCATCCCCGAGTCATTGGTCGTGCAACTGTCGCTCATCGAATACACGCTCCGCCACACGACGCTCGGCGAGCTGAAACCGGGCGACGTGGTGCACGTGGAGGGCGACGTGATTGGTAAGTATGTTAGGCAATTCATAGCTCCGTACGTTCGGGAATCGGAAATCGGGAATCGGGAATCGAAGCTTCCCGCTGTTTCCGATTCCCGATTCCCTATTCCCGATTCCCGATGAGTTTCGGAACTATTCCCCAGGCCATCGCCGAGATCAAAGCCGGCAAGCTGGTCGTCGTCGCTGACGATGAAGATCGCGAGAACGAGGGCGATCTCATCTGCGCCGCGCAGCTCGTCACCCCGGCGGTCGTCAACTTCATGCTCAAGGCCAAGGGCATGATCTGCCTCGCGCTCACCGGCGAGCGCGTCGATCAGCTTGGCCTGCCGCCTCAGGGCGACGAGAACACCGACGCCTTCAGGACGGCGTTCACGGTCAGCATCGATGCCGCGCCGCGCTTCGGCGTGACCACCGGGATCAGCGCGGCTGACCGCGCGACGACCATCCAGGTCGCAGTCGATCCGGCGACCGTCCGAGGCGATCTGCGTCGCCCGGGCCACGTGCACCCGCTGCGCGCGCGCGATGGCGGTGTGCTCCAGCGTGTCGGACATACGGAAGCGGCCGTGGATCTCGCGCGGCTCGCCGGACTGTATCCCGCCGGCGTGATCTGCGAGATCCTGAACGAGGATGGCAGCACGATGAAGCGCGACGGCCTCGCGCGGTTTGCGCGCGAGCATGGGCTCACGTTCATCACGGTCGCTCAGCTCGTCGCGTACCGGCTGAACACGGAGCGGCTCGTACATCGTGTCGCCGAGGCGCGCCTGCCGACCGACATCGCCGGAAAGGATTGGCGCATCATCGGCTACCGCAACGACGTCGATACGCGCGAGCACGTGGCGCTCGTGTACGGCGACATCGGCGATGGCGAGGGCGTGCTCGTGCGCATGCACTCGAAATGCCTAACGGGTGACGTCTTTCACTCCATGCGCTGCGACTGCGGCTGGCAGCTGCACACCGCGATGCAGATGATCGCGCACGAAGGGCGAGGCGTCGTGGTGTACCTCGACCAGGAAGGGCGCGGCATCGGGCTCCTCAACAAGCTCAAGGCGTACGAGCTGCAGGACACGGGTCACGATACCGTCGAGGCGAACGAGGCTCTGGGGTTCAAGCCCGATCTCCGCAACTACGGTATCGGCGCGCAGATCCTGCTCGACCTCGGACTCAAGTCCATTCGCGTGCTGACGAACAATCCGAAGAAGCTCGTCGGGCTCGAGGGCTACGGCTTGAGCGTCGTCGACCGCATTCGCATCGAGGCGCCGACGACGGAGGAGAACGCCGGGTATCTGGCGACGAAGGTGCAGAAGCTCGGGCACCTGCGCGCCCTGTAGATGAGCCCCGAGTTCAGCGGGGCTCCTCGGGGCCAGGGCCGGCGGTGCGCGGTGTTGGTCAGCCGGTTCAACGAGACGATCACCCAGCGGCTGCTGGACGGGGCGCTCGACGCGCTGGTGCGGCACGGCGTCGCGTTCGACGACGTGGACGTTTTCTGGGTGCCTGGCGCCTGGGAGCTGCCGGCGGCGGCGAGGCGCGTCGCGGCGTCGGAACGCTACGACGCGCTCGTCGCGTTAGGCGCGGTGATCCGCGGCGAGACACCGCACTTCGACTACGTGGCTGGTGAAGCGGCGCGCGGCCTCTCGCTGGCCAGCGCGGACTTCGACGTCCCGATCGCGTTCGGCGTCCTGACGTGCGACACCGTGGCTCAAGCCGAGGCGCGCGCGGGAGGTGAGCACGGGAACAAGGGCTGGGACTCCGCGCTCGCCGCACTCGAGATGGCCGATCTCTTCGATCAGGTCGATGGCTCGGCGGAGAACTGAGACGCGCGCCCGCGTGCGCGCGATCCAGGCCCTGTACGCCTGGGACATGCGTGGCGGTCGCGATCTCGAGCGCGTGGCAGAGCGGGTGTGGGATTACTTGCCCGTCGCGCCGGACGTCCGGAAAGCGGCGGCGGTGTTGATTCACGTTTACGCCGGCCGCCGTGCCGAGCTCGATCGCGAGCTGAAAGCCGTCACCGAGAACTGGCGGATGGAGCGGTTGGGCGCGATCGAGCGGTCGGTGCTCCGAGTCGCCGCGACCGAGCTCTCGATCGCCGAGACCCCTCCACGCGTCGTGCTTCAAGAGTCGATTCGCCTCGCTGAGCGATTCGGTACGCCGCAAAGTGCGCGCTTCGTGAACGGCGTGCTCGATGCGTTGGCCCGGCGAATGGGACGTCTATGAGGTCGGGAACCGGTTCCCGCCGTTCCGATTCCCGATTCCCGATTCCCGATTCCCGATCGTGAGGATTCTCGTCGTCAACTGGCAAGATCGGGAAAATCCTCAGGCCGGCGGCGCGGAGATTCATCTGCACGAGATTTTCGGCAGGCTCGCGGCGAGAGGGCACGAGGTGACGCTCCTCTGCGGCGGCTGGCCGGACTGCCCGCCGCGCGCGACGCTTGACGGCATCGACGTGATTCGCGTCGGCACGAGGCTGACCTGGCCTGCCCTCGCGCGCGGTGCGTACCGCCGATTGTTTCGCGGCCACCCGCACGACGTCCTCGTCGAGGACATCAACAAGATGCCGCTCGTCACGCCGCGCTGGGGCGCCAAACGCGTCGTCGCGCTCGTCCCGCACCTTTTTGGCGGCACCGCGTTTCAGGAGCTTGCCGCCCCGCTCGCCGCCGTCGTGTGGATCTCCGAGCGGCCGCTCGCGAGGCAATACCGCGGCATCGCGTTCCACGCTATAAGCGAGAGCACGGCCGACGATCTCGTCGCGCGCGGCATTCGGCGCGATCTCATCCGTGTCATTTACCCCGGTATCGACGCGCAGCATTACACGCCCGATCCGGCGGCGCGCTCGCGGACGCCGCTCTTTGCCTACCTCGGCCGCATCAAGCGGTACAAGGGCGTGGACCTCGTCATACGCGCGTTCGCTGAAGCCGCGATCCCCGACGCGACGCTGGAGATCGCCGGCGCCGGCGATTACCAACCGGCACTGGAGAGGCTTGCCGCGTCGCTTGACCTCGGGGCGAGGGCAAGGTTTCTTGGGCGTATCAGCGAACGTGACAAGGTCTCGCTTCTCAGGCGATCGTGGGCGCTGGCATTCGCGTCGCCGAAGGAAGGCTGGGGCATCACCAATCTCGAGGCGGCAGCCTGCGGAACGCCGGTAGTCGCCTCGAGCTCGCCAGGGATCAGGGAATCGGTGCGTGACGGCGAAACTGGCTTCCTCGTACCTCATGGCGACACGATGGCCATGGCAGTGGCCCTTCGGCGGATTGCAGCCTCACCCGGTTTGGTGCGAACACTTGGGGCACACGCGCGGACGTTCGCCGAGTCGTTCACCTGGGAGCGTGCCGCACTGGAGACCGAGTCACATTTGACCACCGCGTCGTAACGTCGTACGCAGGAGGGTTTCGGTGGAGATACTGTTCCAATCACACCATGCGCAGGTGTCCGAGCGGATTCGCGAACGAGCTCGCGCCGCTGTCACCAGACTCAGTGCGCGGCTGGCCCGCGCCGTGAACGCCGTCGTCCGCTTCGAGTCCGACGGCCCCACCCGACGTGTGGAGATCGTTCTCCACGCGCCCAAACGTCGCGCGATGGTCGCCGAGGGAAGCGCTCGCTTCTTCGGTCCTGCCCTGACCTACGCGCTCGACCGACTCGACGCGCAGACGCGCCAGTTCAAGCGCACACCGAAAACCCGCGCCAGGAAAATCGCTCGCGCGTGAATCGACCGCTCACCGTCGGTGCCCTCATCGCGCGCCTTCAGCGCGGGCTTCCACTGGAGCAGATCGGG
>Ga0075424_100004982_pt1 | contig 12650 bp, 5 predicted proteins | sample SoiMethybrSBSTD3_FD_75301 | JGI IMG/M metagenome (GOLD analysis project Ga0075424, IMG submission 75301) | Bulk soil microbial communities from a Populus tree surrounding site in Tennessee, USA - Soil MetaG P. TD hybrid SBSTD3 | ecosystem: Environmental > Terrestrial > Soil > Tree plantation... | reverse complement strand
CGTTATCTGTTTCGATGCCCCACTGTCCGAAGAATGTCGTCACCGGATCGTTCGTCGTCTGGCCGGCGCCCCGGTTGAACTCGAACACGCGTTGGGCCGCGACGGGTATCGCGGAGAGATTGACCATCCAGACCTTCTGCCCGATCGAATAACGTGAGAAGTCGATCACGATGTCGCACCGCTCCGCGATCCCCATTTCATCGGTCTCGGTGAGCAGCACGCGATTCGGCATCAGATTGCCGTCGTTCGCGATGAAGAAGAACGGCGAGCCGTCGCTGAGACACAGCTTGAAGAACCGCGACACGGCGCCATTCAGGATCCGGAAGCGGTACTTCCGCCGCTCCACTTCGAAGAACGGGTTGTAGGCGAGGTTCACGGTCATGACGTCGCCGAGGAAGCCATCGAAATCGAAGATGTCGAAGAACAGCTGCCCGTTCTGATCGAACGCCTTGTCGGCGAGCATCAGGTTCACGTCGTAGTCGAGATTCCCGAAGGACTTCGCCGTCCCGCTCGGCAGCCGCAGGTTCACGCCGTCGTTGATCGCCTCGTTGCCGCGATCAAGCGCGCTGTAGATGTTGAACATCCCGGCGATGCCCTTGTACACGTTCTGCGCTGTGAAGCTGAACATGTGATCGTGGAACCAGTGCGTGCTCATCGTCTCGTGGAAGTCGCCGGGCACCTTCATGATTCCGCCGCTATCGGCCGGCCCGCCGGCGCGAGGATCGGTGGCGGTGGTGTTCACCGTTCGCAGCCCCGCGAGGACGATCGGGTAGTGATAGTCGTAGAACTCGGTCGGGAAGAAGTACGCGCCGGTGAAGCCGTCGTTCTCGGCGCCGTGATGCCCGTTGTGCTCGTGCGTCGAGATCGTGTGTCGGCCGAACCCTCCGTTGTTTCGCACGTCCGCCGACAAGTTGTTGTGATGCCGGAACAGGATCGGCTCGCCGTAGCGGCCAATCATCAGCTTCGGCGGCAGGGTGCCGTTGAACGTCCACAGCTTGTCGGGCCGCTGATCGGGGAAGTTCGGATGGAAACGCGGCGGGAACGGCGCCGCGGCATTGATGCCGGAATTCAGGCTCGAGGGAACTCCCGGGTTGTACACGAGATTCGTCTTCGCCCCTTCCTGTGTCACCTCCACGGCGATTTGCGGCGGTAACACATCGAACAGCTGATGCGCCCAGATCGTCCCGGTGGGCGACCCTCGATCGGACCAGTCCCGCCACCGAGCTCGGCCGGCACCGGATGCAGCGTGGTGTTGGCTTCTTTCGTCGGTGCCGGATTGTGCAGCCGCCAGTGCCAATTCGACGCGATTGGCGGCGCCTACTTTGTCGAAGATGCGGGTGAGGTGATGCTTGACGGTTTCTTCGCTGACGGCGAACCGCTGTGCGATCTCGCGGTTGTTCCACCCGTCGACGACGAGCGAGAGCACTTCGCGCTGGCGGAGCGTGAGGCCGAACGGCTGCCCGGACCTGACGCCGCGCTCGTAACGGCTGAGCGTCCGAACGATGTCGAACAGATCGCCAATCAACGTCTCGTGCAACCATAAAGCGCCGGCGGCCACCCTCGTCATCGCTTCGAACAGGAGTTCCGTTGCGGCATCCTTACGCACGACGCCGCGCGCGCCCAGCTGAATCGCTTTGGCGAGCTGCGGCTTGTCGAGCGTGCCCGATAGCACGATGGTGCGCGTGCAGCTGTCGCAATCCTTCAGCTCGTAGAGCGCCTCCAGGCCGGAAAACCGCGGCATCGCCATATCGAGCAGCAGCAGATCGGGATGCGTCGACCGGACGACCTCTACGGTTTCCTCACCGCTTCCTGCTTCGCCGACAACCTCGAAACCGCAGCCGACATCGACGCCGTACATGTCCTGGATGACTCGAGGCGGCGCCGATACCAGTCGCGACAGGCTCGTCCGAAACAAACGCTCATCGTCTGCGATCACAACACGCGTGCGAAGCGTCACCTGCGACGACGCCATTTGCTCTAGCCGCGATGACCTCTGAAAATCGTCCATCGGCTCTTCAAGAGTCGACGTGATGCAGAGCAAATGGCGCGCCTGTACTCACGTGCGCGATAACGCCTCAAACACGGCGATCGTTCCGCTTCGCTTATGAAAACATGGAGCATGTGTAGACGCGAGACGACAACGTGGAGCGAATTCTTGAGCGATCAAGCTATTCAAATATCGTCAAGCAGCCGATGGAATGCCGTAAACAGTGCGAGCTCGACACGGCTCGACGCGCCGACCTTGTCGAAGATGTTCGCGATGTGGCGCTTGACTGTGTTCTCGCTGATACCCAGCTGCGCGGCAATGGCACGATTCGTCTCGCCGGTGACTACCCCGCGCACGATGTCGAGCTCGCGGGGCGTCAGTCCGAATCTCTGGACGTCCTGACGCGCCCGCGCGAGACGCCGGATGATCGCGGCGGCATCGCCGCTCGTAGCCTCGGTGCCAACCCAGTGCTCACCTGAAACGACCGCGTCGATGCTGCTGAAGAGCACATCGGCTGGTGAATCGCGCGCGACAACGCCGCGCGCTCCGCATTGCAGCGCGTCGATGATCTCGGGCGCCGCGATCGACTTGACGAGCAAAATGGTTCGCACCGGAACCTTGGTGTCGTCCGTCACGCTTCTGAGGACGTCGAGCCACGCGCCTGACGACGCGCCGAGGAGCAGGACGTCGGGTTTGATCCGGGTGACGAACGACGTGGCGGCGGGACCGACCGCGACGTCGCCGACAATCTGCAGGCGCGTGTCAGCGGCGAGCAGCAGCCGAAGGCCGTCTCGAAAGATCTGGAGATCGTCGGCGATGACGATGCGGACCGGTGGATCGATGAGTGCGGATTATTCCTTTTCGCTGCCGAGGAAATCGACCCACTGTTTGACCAGGGGCACCTGTGGGCCGCGCGCCCTCTCGTACGCGGCGGCATAGTTTCGAGCGAGCTTCACGTCTTCGGCTCGACTGTGCACCACAGCACCTGCGGAGTGGACGTGGTACAGCCACTCGACCGCGTGATACAGCGCTTCGACATCGTCGGCCTCGACCTCGAGATATCGCTCGAGCGTGCGGACCGCTTCGCGTCCGCGGCCAAACGTCGCGTAGATCATCGCGAGCGGACGGATGAAGCGGACATCGCCCGGCCACTTCGACAGCGCCTCCTCGAGGAGCGTCCGCGCTTCCGCGTAGTCGTGCTTGCGCATCAGCGCGCCCGCGAGCCAGTCGTAGATCTGCGGCAGATCTGAACCGTCGACGAGCGCCGTCTGCCATGCGCTGGCCGCCTCGATGTCGTGTCCCGATGCGGCGAACGACGCAGCAAGGTAGGCCAGACCCGCGGTGCTGTCGGTATCCGGATCGATTGTCTTCTTGAAACTCAACTCGGCCTTGATGTAATCGCCGGCCACGAACAACGCCACGCCCTGATCGAACGAGGGTTTCAGATGATCGGCGACGCGCGACTTGAACGGTTGGAGCGTTTCATCGAGCGTCGCGTGCCCGCGCTGAAACGTCGGCGTCAGCACGCCGTCGTCGACGGGCAGGAAGAGCTCGGCGTCGACGCTCGTCGCGCCGAGTCCGTCGGCCGATGTCATCAGCACTTTCGGCGATGCGACCTCGAAGGCGCGCGCCACGGTCTTCACCGGTTTGCCTGCTGCAGACACGATCGCGCGCAACACGTACTTGCCGGGCGGAAGCTGCGGCACAGGGATGACACGCGAGAAAATCACCCGATCGTCCCCGCTGAGGCGTCCCTGCACGTCGGCGTTGAGCAATGCGGGCGCTTTCTGATCGGCCGCGATTTCGTATTTGACCGTCACGACCTCGGCCTGGGATCCGTACGCTTCGAGGTAACCGTGCACCGATCCGAAGCTGGCGGTGTATCCGATCGTCGGCCGCAACAGCTCGCCGGCGTCGGCGGGACCGCCGACCATCAGCTCGCTCAGCGTCACGCCGCTCGCCTCGGTCAGCGCGGCATGGATCGGATGTTCGACGGTGCCGACCTTGTCGCCTTCCGCCGCCGCGAGCTTCAGCAGATACTCGCCGGGCGGGATGCTCGCGCCGGCGGCGTACTGCAGCGGTGACGGCACCCCATTCATCACCGGCAGCAAACGCGAGCTCTCGGCGCGGCTGTCGACCACACGGCCGTTCTGATCGATGATCACGTACGCGAGCGCAACCGGTTTCGATGCGGCGTAATCGGTGCCGACGTCGGCGTGGATGAGGAGCTGCACCTTGTCGCGCTCCGGTCCCTGGAGCGAGAACGACGCGACGCGCAGCGGCAGCGCAGCGCTGAGCAGCGGCGAGGTGAGCGCGGCGGTGACCGCCTGACGCGGCGAGCGGTTCTCGCGCGCGTCGGCCGGCGCGTTCAGCAGCTGGCGCCGCGACCGGACGATCGCGCCGCGCCGCGGCACGTCGACGCGAATCGGATGGATCTTGCCGTCGCGATCGCGTGGATCCGATTCGACGCCGAGCAGGTAGTAGCCCGACAGCTCCGACTCGATGCGCGCGAAGAACGGCGCCTCGGCCGTCGCGACGGTGAAAATCGTCCCGCGCGCCGCGCCCGCGAGCGTCTCCAGGCCTTCCGCGCGCGCCTGCCGATCCGCGAACGGGTTGATCGGCATGCGGCTGGTCTCGATGTCGAACGCCTGGTTGTCCAGCCGCAGCGCGTAGACGCTCGTGCGCGCTTCGGCGGCCATCCGCCCGAGCTCGATCACCAGGCCTTCGTCGTTCATCACGAACCCTTCGGAAATGAGAATCATCGTTTTCGGCGCGTCGATGGTTCGCAGTCCGGTGAAGAGATCGCGGAGCGCCTGGATCGACTGGTCACCCTCGCGAATGATCTCCTGCGCGAGCGCGTGCGCTTCCATCTCGACCTGCGCCCTGCACATCTCGAGCTGGACGATCGCGAGCCCTGCGCCGGACGTGAGGCACTCGCGCTGCTGGACGAGATCGAGCGTCGCGCGATCGCCCCTGTCGATCGCCATCGCTTCGACGACCGCGATGTTGTGGCCGAGATCGTTGATGCGGTTCGATCGCTTCTGCCCCGCCATGCGCGAGATCGCCTGCTTCACGCGCGCGCGATCGGCGGTGAAGACGGTCGGCGGCGCGCCGGTGCCGAAGCCGGCCACGGCGATGCGGTCGGCGGGCGAGAGGCGGTCGATGAACGCGTTCGCCGCGCGCGCGATCCCCATCGCCCCGCCGAGGCGGATGTTCGGCTCGTCGATCGCAATGACGATCAACCGGCCGCCCGACGCGCTCTCGTTCGTGCTGTAGCCGTCGGGCGGCGGCGCCGGCGGCGTCGCGCGCGTTTCGGGCGTCGCGAGCGGGATCCATTCGGCGCTGACGACGCGCCGTGTGTTGCCGTCCACGCGTACGACGAAATCGGCCGGCGCGAGATCAGTGATCGGCTTGCCGTGATCGTCGACGACGGCGACGTCGATCCGCGTGACGTCGACCGATGTTTGAAACCGCGGAGGCTGCTGCGCGGAGGCGGCGGCAACTGTGACGCCGAACGCCACAGCCACCCGGCCTGCCAGACCTACCCGACCTACCCGACCCATGATCACTTCGTCCCCATGGCTCGATACCCCTGCCGTGCGCGCACGTCGTGGTGGCCGTCGACATCGACCTTGATCCGCCGCCACTGATCGTCGCGCGCCGTGTTGGCCGACACGTATCCGAGGAGGTACTGATTGCCGAGCTCGTCGAGCAGATCGCCGAACGCGTCGTGCAGCTCGTCGATGCTGTCGGTGAAGAGCGCGCGTCCGCCGGTCGGCGTCGCGAGGCGCTCCATCAGTTTCTTCAGCGAATCGAGCGTGACGCCGCGTCCCTGACCAATCATGTATAGCGTGACGTCGCTCGACTGCAGCCGCCGCTCGACGTCCTGCAGCCGCGCGTGGCTGCCCTGATCTTCTCCGTCGGTGAAGACGACGAGCGCCTTGCGTCCCGTCTGACGCCCCAGCATGTCGACGCTACGGAGGATGGTGTCGTAGAGCGCCGTCGATCCCCACGGCGCGAGGCGATCGACCGCCTTCACGCGCTCGGCCGGATCGGTCGTCTTGCGCGTGAGCGTCATGATGTTGTCGTTGAACCCGATGAGGGTCACTTGATCCTGCGGCGGCACCGACGAGAGGAATTCCTTCACGGCGATTTTCAGCTTCGCCATCGCCGGCGTCATGCTGCCGCTGATGTCGATGGCGGCGATGAGCTCGAGCGGGACATCCTCCGAGGCGAAGTGTGTGATCTTCTGCGGGCGGCCATCCTCGGAGACGTGGAATGCGGTCTGTGGAATCCCGCGCACGAACTTGCCGCGGCCGTCGCCGACGGTCACGGTCACCTGGACGACCTCGACGTCGACGCGCTCGACGTAGCCGAGCGCTTTGGTCCGCAGCGTGTGCACGACGCGCCCGCCCGCGCGCAGCGTCGCGACCGCGCGCACCTGATGTTCGACGACCGTGCGTCCCGCGTCCCACTCGCACTCGTACGGCGCGTCGGGCAGCACGCAGATCTGACGGCCGTCGACGAAAAATGCGACGGCCGACGCGGCGCCTTCGGGTTCGACGCGCGCCCACAGACGCGTGGGGCCGCTGACGTACGAGCCTTCCTCGGGGGCGAGAATCTTGATCTCGGCGTCGCTCGCCGGCCCGCGCGCCGACAGGATCGCCACCGCGGCGCACGCGCCGCAAATCGCGCTGCAGAGTTGCGCTGTTCTCCGTCCGGTCATGGCTGATTCGAGCGCTGGGTGACCGGCACGAGCGGACCGTCGGCCGTCGCCGCCGCCAGATAGTCTTCGACCTGCTCGCGCGTCAGCGTCGTCGCCGCGCGCGCAAGCGTCAGCCAATCCGCATCGTCGCTCGGGCGGACCTCGTCGATGAAGTCCTGCATCGCCCCCGACAGGACCGTTTTCTCGAGCGCGGCGGGCACGTCCAGTTCGTGCAGCATCATCGCGATGTGAAAATTCAGATCGGCGACGGCCGCTGCAACCGTTCCGAGCTGCGGGCGTCCGCTGACCGTCCATTCCTGTCCCGGTCGCACGACGCGCAGACACATGCATCCGGTCGTCTGTACGGCCGACATTCCCCAGTCGTCGAGCGCCGCAATCGAGCCGCCGCCGCCGAGCGCGATGCGCTCCGTCATGGAAAACATCGACGGCAGGCGATCGGGCTCGTGCGCCAGCGTCCACCGCATCGCGCGCCGGCGCCATCCGTCGAGCGAGATCTCGTCGGCGATTGCGTCGAACCCTGCGGGCGACGACCGAAGCGCGGCGATCCGATCGCGTCCGCGGACGATCGCGCCGACGATCGCGTCGCGGTCCGCGTTGCGCAGCGCATATGGATTCATCAGCGCGACGCTCGCCGCGAACGTTTCGCGCTGCGTCGACGAGAGCTTGGGCGCGCCAATGGCGCGATCGAGCGACACCCGGCGGAGCGCGAGCGACGAAAGCCCGAGGTCGAGGCCGAGCAGCGATCCCGTGACGTGCCACGGCACGTTCGGGGCCACTTCCTGGCGGGGCACGGCCCATGTCGCGCGGACCCGCAACGTGTTGTCCTTCAACGCGAAACCAAAATCATGCCGATGCGAGACGTCGCCGGCCAGCATCACCGTGCCGTCCGGATCGCCGACGTTCAGCGCATAGGCGAACGACAACAGCACGCGCGCGAGCACGTCATCGGTGAGCTCGACCAGCGATTCGGCCACGCGCGCCAGACGCTTCGCGTCGTGATTCTTCGCCGCACGCGTCAGTTCGTCGATCGGTTTCCGCAGCGCGTCGCGAACATCGACCGACTCGCCGTCGCTCTCCCCGCCGCCATCGAGTCCGTCGAACGCAGAGCGACGACTGTGGCGGCTGACATCGGTCAACTGCTTGGCGACTGCTTCGGCATCGCCGGTTGATGTGCCCTCGGCTCCGAGGCGGCGCGCGATGAACGCGATCTCCAATGGGACGTCGATTGCCGCGCCATTCTGCCTTTCACGCACGCGTTCGATCCGCCGCCTTTCGGCGAAGCCCAGATCGAGCGTGTAGCGCTGCCCTTCCCATTCGAGCGGCGCGAGCGGTACCGGTTCGCCCGACGGCGCGCCGCTGACGGCCGCGACGATCGCCGCCTCCACTGACGGCGCGCGCGGCAGCCGCCCGACGACGTTCTCCTGCAGCCAGCGCGCGACGCCGCCGGCGTAGCGGCCGTCTTCCTGAATCGGAACGGCGACGAGCCGCTCGATCATCGCTGCGGCGGTGGAGGCATCGATCGTTTTCACGAGCGCCATGCGCGCCACGAGCGAGAGCGCGCCCTGGAACTGCGCCTCGGCGAGGAATCCGCGCCGCCCGTCGAGCGATGTCAGACGGCTCGCCTGCCGGGCGGTGGCGGCGTACAGCGACGGCGCGGTGATGCCGATGCGTTCGAGCGTGAGCATCAAGGTTTTGTAATGCGGCAGCGCGCGCGCCATCGCGATCACCGCGGACACATCGGACGCGTTGTCGCCGACCACGCGCTGGATAAACGTCAGCTGATCGATGCGCTCGGCGCGTTGCCGCACGTCGGCGCCGCCGATCGCTTCCACCAGCCACGCGGCATCGAACGAATCTTCACCGGCGGCTTTGCGCACGTCGGCGCCCTCGACCGGCATCACATCGGTCGACAAGATGTGCGTCCAGAGCGCACGGCTGGAGGGCGGCGCCGGCATCCCGTTCGCGTCCACTGCGACACGCGCCAGCACCATGCCGAGATCGGTGGGCGGCCGCGTGAACGGCGTCGCCCGGATGTGCCAGTCGTGAAACGCGGTGACCCCGACGCTGGCGAGCGACTTGAACCGCGGCAATCGATCCGCGGCGTTCGGCAGCCACGAGCCGAGCATGAACGCGCGGCGCGACGGCTCGACGCGTCCGGCGATGTCATACAAATACGCGAGACGCCCCTCGTTCGATTCGAACAATGCCAGCACGAAGCGTTCGGGCCGCGTCACCTTCTCGCCGACCGCCGCTTCCCACAACGGCACGGCCTCCGCGCCGCCGGCAGGCACGACACGGTTCCCGGCGATGCGCAGCGTCGACGCGAACGCGCCAAACGCCGGAGCGGTGCGCTCGTAGATGCGCGAGACGAGCGACGAATGATCGGCGAAGAACTGCAGCGTGTCGTCGTCGAGCGCAGCGAGCCCGTGGCAGAGGAGCGACGCCTGCCGGTCGGCGAGAATCGTCATCACCAGTTCATCCGCCGGCACTTTTCGACGGAATACCGCGTTGCTCCACAGGTCGACCGAGAGCGGCACAGGCACCAGGTCGGTGACACCGTCGTCGACTCTCATCCGTCGTCCTTGCGGCGGAAGCTGGCGGTACGTCTGGAGGAACGCCGCCGTCGCCGGATTGCGGGCCTCGCTGTCGTACACGAGGCGCGTCGCTTCCGCGATGAAACGGCCGCGGTCCGGGACCGGCTCGATCGAGAGCGTATGCGCGAGCCCTTCGACGCCGCCGGGTACAGGGATGTCCTGGGAAACAGGTGTGGACGCGGCGAGCGACACCTGAAATGCCGCTACAATCGTGCTGCACACGATACAGAGCAGCCCGCTTTTCACAGGACGCCAATTATAGACATGGCCTCAGGCAACTACACCGCGAAAGACATCACCGTTCTCGAGGGATTGGAGCCGGTTCGCAAGCGGCCCGGCATGTACATCGGAGGGGTCGGCTCAGCAGGACTGCACCACCTCGTCTGGGAAATTCTCGACAACGCTGTCGACGAGGCGATGAACGGCTACGCTTCAAACATTTGGGTGACGCTTCACGCCGATGGATCGTCGATCACGATTAGTGATGATGGCCGCGGCATCCCGGTCGACAAACATCCGACGACGAAGAAGAGCGCGCTCGAAGTGATCTTCACCGTGCTGCATGCGGGCGGCAAGTTCGAGCACGGAACCTACAAGACCGCCGGCGGCCTCCACGGCGTCGGCGCGAGCGTGGTCAACGCGCTGTCGAAGGAGCTCGTCGCGACGGTGAAGCGAGACGGCGCGCAATGGGAGATGCGCTTCAAGCAAGGGAAGCCGGCGAGCGCGCTCAAAAAGATCGGCGCGGCGCGCGGCACCGGAACGACGGTGTACTTCCATCCCGACGCGGCGATCTTTCCGAAGATCGAGTTCGACCCGGCCGTGATCAAGGAGCGGCTGGAAGTGGCCAGCTACCTGCACAAAGGTCTGAAGGTCACGTTCGAGGACGAAGGTGCGAAAGAGAAGATCGTCTTCGAGCACCGCGAGGGACTCGTCGATTACCTCCGCCGCATCGTCGCCGAACGCGGCGCGAAGCCGGTGCACGAAGTCCCGTTCACGCTCACGAAGGACGAGGGACTGCGTCTCGATCTCGTGCTGCAGTGGACCGAAGCGACCGACGAGCACGTGCGTTCGTACGTGAACGGCATCCCGACGGGATCGGGCGGCACGCACGAGACCGGTCTGCGCGCCGGTATCGCCAAAGCGGTGCGCAATTACATCGACACGCACAATCTCTCGCCGAAAGGCGTCACGCTGACCGCGGAAGACATCCGCGAAGGTCTCACCGGCGTGCTCAGCGTCTTCGTCCAGGAGCCACAGTTCCAGGGACAGACCAAGGATCGCCTGAACAACCCCGAGCTCGTGTCGGCCATTGACGGGATCGTGCGGCCGGCGCTCGAGCACTGGCTGAATCACAACGCGAGCGTCGCCAACGCGATCGTCGCGCGCATCATTCTCGCTGCGCGCGCGCGCGAGGCGAGCCGCGCCGCGCAAGCGGAGGTGTCGCGCAAGAGCGCGACCTCGTCACGCTTGAATCTTCCAGGGAAGCTGAGCGACTGCACGAATCCGACGAGCGACGGCAGCGAGCTGTTCATCGTCGAAGGCGATTCGGCGGGCGGCTCGGCGAAGCAGGGCCGCGATCGTGCGCGACAGGCCATCCTTCCGCTGCGCGGCAAGGTGCTGAACACCGAGAGCGCGTCGCTGGCGAAGGTGCTCGAAAACAAGGAGCTGTCGGATCTCGTCACCGCGCTCGGCTGCGGTCTGGGCAAGAACTTCGAGCTCGACAAACTGCGCTACGGCAAGATCATCATCCTCGCGGACGCGGACTCGGACGGCAACCACATCGCGACGCTGCTGCTCACGTTCATCTACCGCCACCTGCCGCAGCTGATGGCGAACGGCAAAGTGTTCCTCGCGCAGCCGCCGCTCTACCGCATCGACATCGGCAAGGACACGTTCTGGGCGCTCGACGATGCGCAGAAGGACGCGATCGTCAAGCAGCACACGAAGAACGGGCACGGGCGCGCGACGCCCGAGATCACGCGCTTCAAAGGTCTGGGCGAGATGATGCCCAAAGTGCTCTGGGAGACGACGCTCAACCCGCGCACGCGGCGGCTGCTGCGTGTGGAGGTGACGGATCACATCGTCACGGATCGTGTGATCAACGAGCTGATGGGCAAGGACGCGTCAGCGCGATTCCGTTTCATCATGGAACGCGCCGACGAAGCGGAAGAACTCGACGTGTGACGGCCGGCTTCAGCCGGAAGATCGTTCACGCGCTGTACCTCGGCCTGTCGCTTCTCTTCGCGAGCCGGTTCTTTCCACTGACGCATCCGACGAGCCACGCCTTCGCGGACGGCGATCCTGCGCTGGCCGCGTGGATCATCCAGTGGGAATCGCACGCCCTGGTCACCGATCCGCTGAGGCTGTACGCGGGAAACACGTTTTATCCGTACGACCGGTCGATCGTCCTGTCCGATCCGTTTCTCACGCTCGCAGTGCTGAACGTGCCCGTTCGCGCGTTCACGGCGAACCCGTGGGTCGGCTACAACCTGCTGCTCGTGCTGTCGTTCTACCTGTCGGCCGTGTGGGCGAGGGCGCTCGCGCGGGCGATTACGAAGTCGGACGCCGCAGGCCTCTGGGGCGGAATCTTCTTCGGGTTTCTGTTCTATCGCGTCCATCAGTTCGGGCATCTTCAGATCATGTCGTGTCAGTGGATCCCCGCGGCGATCCTGTGCCTGATGAAGGTGTGGCAGCAGCCGCGCGTGCGCGCGGCGCTGCTGCTCGCGGTGGTCTTCGCGGCGCAGGCGCTGGTCAGCTGGTACCTCGCGGTCATTCTGTCCGTGATCCTGGCGATTGTTCTGCTGACCCGTCCGGCCGGCGAGATTTTCAAATCGCGCTTCGTCGGTTACTACGCGTTGAGCGCAATCGTCGCGCTGGCGATCGTGCTGCCGTTCGCGCTTCCCTATCGCGCGGCCTTCAACGACACGTCGCTCGCGATGCGAATCCGCGCCGTCGACGTCGTGGGCGATGCGGTTCGAATCCGCGACTACGTCACGCCGCCTGACGCAACGCTCGCCGGACGATTCGTGCCGGACAATCCGTACGCGGTCTGGCACGAGAACACCCTCTATATCGGAATGGTGCCGCTGGCGCTCGCCGCACTCGCGATCGGCGCGGCGGTGAGAAGGCGCGAGTCGATCGATCCGCGATGGATTGCGGCCGGCATCTTGATGGTCGTCGCCGGGTACGTGCTCGCGCTCGGATTTGTGTCGCCGGAATGGGGAATCAGACTGCCGTTGTGGTACGCGGCGCGCGCGGTGCCGGCGCTCGGCGCACTGCGTGCGACGCAGCGCTTCTCGATCGTCGTGTATGTCGGCGTGCTGCTGCTGTCGTCGATCGGCGT
>Ga0075424_100004981_pt1 | contig 12651 bp, 14 predicted proteins | sample SoiMethybrSBSTD3_FD_75301 | JGI IMG/M metagenome (GOLD analysis project Ga0075424, IMG submission 75301) | Bulk soil microbial communities from a Populus tree surrounding site in Tennessee, USA - Soil MetaG P. TD hybrid SBSTD3 | ecosystem: Environmental > Terrestrial > Soil > Tree plantation... | reverse complement strand
CGGCCGGCCGGCCGTCCACTACGTGGCGTGGGGGATTCCGGCCGTGGATGCGGTGGCCGAGCGAGCCATCGCCGCCGCCGGCGTCGTGCCGGTGCCCGTGGCGCGCTCGCCGCAGCTGGCCAACGCCATGATGCGCCGGGCGGCGGGGCTGCGGTGCTTCTGCGGCGCGATGCCGTGAGCGCGCCGCGGAGTGCTCGGTGCGCGATTGCTGCGTCCGCTGAAATGCGTTAGAACTACCGGCACGCCGCCGCAAGGTGGTGTCAGCCGAGCAGCCAGCCCACAGAGGAGGCCCACGATGGCCACGAAGAAGTCGGCGAAGGGTAAGAAGCTCTCAGTGCGGAAGCGGCAGGTGAAGGACCTGGACGCCTCGAAGGCGAGCGGGGTCAAAGGCGGCGTGTCCAGCAAGACCCCCGTGGGCGTCAAGAGCCTCTAAGGCCGCGCGTCGCTCCATGCGCGCGCCGGCCATGACCCTGGTCGCCCTGCCCTGGCACGCGCTGCCCATGCCGTCCATCCAACTCGGCACCCTCTGTGCGGTTCTCGGGCAGGCGGGAATCGCCACAGAGGTCCGATCCCTGATGCTCGCCTTCATGGAGCACTGCGTCTCCGAGACGGGGGCCCGGCCCGAGGGCGACCGGATCACCGTGGCGGACTACGCCACCGTGGCCGACGAGTACCCCGTGCTCGGCCTGGGCGACTGGATCTTCGCGGTCCCGCCGTTCCGCGAGGACGCCGAGCGGGACGCCCAGTACGTCGAATACCTGCGGCAGCTCGGCGTGCCCGAGCCGGTTCTCGGCAAGGCCCTCGTCATGCGGACGCTCGTCCCGACCTTCCTGGACCGCTGTGTCGAGGAGATCCTGGCCTCCGAGCCCAGGGTGGTCGGCTTCACCACGACGTTCAGCCAGAACGTGCCGTCGCTGGTGCTCGCCAAGCTCCTCAAGCAGCGCGACCCTCGCGTGACGATCGTCTTCGGGGGCGGCAACTGCGACGGGCCGATGGGGGCCGCCTTGCATCGGGCCTTCCCGTGGGTCGACGTGGTCGTGCGGGGCGAAGCCGAGCGGATCTTACCCGACCTCGTGCGCGATCTCTTCGCCGGGAGCCCGGTGCGGCCCGCGCCCGGGCTGTGCTATCGCGAGGCAGACCGGCAGGTGGTCGTCCCCCAGCAGCCGGCCACGCCGGTGGCCATGGATGACGTTCCCACGCCGATCATGGACGAGTACTTCGAGCGGCTGGAGAAGACCAGCTTCGCCGCCGACGTGGCCAGCCGGGTGAGCATCCCCTTCGAGACGTCGCGCGGCTGCTGGTGGGGCGCCAAGTCGCATTGCACCTTCTGCGGGCTCAACGGGACCAGCATGGCGTTCCGCAGCAAGAGCCCCGGACGGGTCGTCGACGAGCTGGCGGCGCTGGCGCGCCGCCACGGGCGGCTGGACTTCACCTCGGTGGATACGATTCTCGACCTGGCGTACCTGCGCGAGGTCATGCCGCGCCTGCGCGATGCCGGCCAGGACTTCCGCATTTACTACGAGGTCAAGTCGAACCTCCGCCGCGAGCAGGTGCGGGTGCTGCGGGACGCGGGCGTGAAGTTCCTGCAGCCCGGCATCGAGAGCCTGAGCACGCCGATCCTGCGCCTCATGCGGAAAGGCGTCACCGCGTTCCAGAACGTGCGCCTGCTCAAGTGGTGCGCGGAGGAGGGGATCGAGGTCGTCTGGAACGTCATCTACGGCTTTCCACGCGAGCCCGAGGAGGAGTACACGCGGATGGCACGCGTCATCCCCTCGCTCGCCCACCTGTGGCCGCCGACGCTCGGCCTGCTCGCCCTTCATCGGTTCAGCCCGTATCACCAGCGGCCCGGCGAGTTCGGCCTCGAGGATCTGGGCCCGCTGCCCTGGTACCGGCTGATCTATCCGACCGACGATGCGACGCTGACCGACCTCGCGTACAACTTCGACTACCGGCACGCGGATGGCCGCAAGCCCAGCGCCTACATCGGGCCGCTGCGGGCGGCGATCGAGGCGTGGCACTCCGGACACGGGGTCGCGTATCGCGCCCTGCGCTATCGACGCGGGCCGGGCTTTCTGGTGGTGCACGACCGGCGGCCGGCGCTCACGGCCGACTATGCCTTCGACGAGCAGGAGGCGCAGCTGTATCTGGCCTGTGCAGACGGCGCCACGGCGAGCGAGGCGTGCGCCACGCTGCGCGCGGCGGGAAGCTCCGACGTGGAGGTCGACGACGTCCGGGCGTTTCTCGACGACCTGGTGAGCTCCCGGCTGGTCTACGAGGAGGAGGGGCGCTACCTGGCGCTGGCGCTGCCGGCGACGCTGCCGGAAATGCCCTAAGCGAGCTCGCCCGGCGCGCGGCGGCAGACATCGAGCGCGGTCACCGCCAGGACGCGCGTGACCTTCTCCATCTCGCTCACCAGCACGCAGGCATCGTCCTCGTCCGCGTTGCCGCGGATGGTCGCCGGTCCGTAGAGCAGGCAGGGGATGCCGGCCTTCCACAGGTGGCAGGTGTCGTCGGCGCTGTAGGAGTGCGGGAGCACGGTGCCGATCGCTTTCGGCTCCTGCCCGGTCACCGCGCGATAGCTGCGCGCCACCGCCTGCACGATCGGCGCGTCCACCGGGATGTCGAAGGGATCCATCACCAGCCGGCGGCGGCCCTTGAACGACGCCGGAGGCGGGATCTCGATCTCGTAGCGCAGCGTCGCGTCGCGCGCGGCGAGGGGATCGAGCGTGCGGCGGATATCGGCCACGATGCCCTCGACCGTCATGCCCGGCAGGAAGTGGACGTCCACGATGATCGTGCAGAGGTCCGGCACGTACGGCGGCTCCACCAGCACGTAGTCGGCACCGCGCCCGCCCAGGATGCCGCCCACGTTCAGGCGCGGAAAGGCGGGCAGGTCCGGGCGCGGCGTGTGGCGGAACTCCACGTGACGGAGCGCCTCCAGCACTGCGGTCATCGTGTGCACCGCGTTCACGGTGCCCTCGAGCCGGCCGATGTGGCCCGTGACGCCGTACGTGTGAATCGCCATGTGGACGATGCCCGAGTGCACGGTCACGAGGTGGTCGGCGCCGAACGGCTCGGCGACCACGGCGGCGTCGGTGCGGAGGCCGCTCTGCATCAGATGGTGGGTCCCCTCGCCGCCCTGCGTTTCGCCCGCCACGCAGGCGACGACGAGATCGCCGGCCAGCCGCACGCCGGAGCGCCGGATGGCCTCGGCGGCCATGATGATGCTGGCGAGGCCGCCCTTCATGTTCTGGATCCCGTGGCCGTACAGGCGATCGCCCTCGAGGCTCGGCGTCCACGGATCGCGCCGCCAGCGCCGGGTGAGCGCGTTGATGTCGGTGTGGCCGTTGAGCATCAGGCTGGCGCCGCCGCCGGTGCCGCGCAGCGTGGCGATCGTCTGCAGGCGCCCCGGCTCGACTTCCTGCACGTCGACCGCGTACTCGCGGTTGCGGAAGAACGTCTCGAGGAACAGCGCGACGGGGGTCTCCTCGGTCTTGAAGCTCGGAATGCGGATGAGCGCGCTGGCGAGGTCGATCAGCTCGCGCGCGTCGACGTGACCGAGGACCGCGCGAGCTAGCTCGTCCGCGGCTCGTACCCTCGCGCGCGCATGCAGGCGGCGAAGACGCGGTCGTTCTTGGGGACGGACAAGCCGTAGGCGCCCTGCTCCTGGCCGTGGGTGGGATCGACCCGCGCCTGGCGCTCGCAGTCGGCGACGTCGCGCGTCAGCGCCTGCCCGGTCGCGCCGGGCTTCGACCACGTTTCCTGCACGAGCGCTCCGCAGCCGGCGCTCAGCACGCCGGCCAGCAGCGCCGCGGCGGCGCGACCGCGCATGGCGTCCCTAGAAGACGAGCACGCCGCGGCCGACGGCGTCCGTGTCGATGTCCTCGTACGCGCGGTTGATCTCGGCCAGCGCATAGCGGCGCTGGACGAGGCCGGCCACGTCGATGAGCCCGCGCCCGACCCAGTCGGCGATGCGCGGCATGTCCTGGCGCGGGTGTGCGGAGCCGTAGTACGTGCCGGTCAGCGTCTTCTCCCCGCGCGTGAGCACCACGGGCTCGATGGCGGCGGCGTCCCCCGTCGGCGCGATACCGACGATGACCGCGGTGCCGCGCTTGCGCAGCATGTCCACCGCCATGCGGGTGGTGGCGCCGCTGCCGTACGCCTCGAACGCGAAGTGGGCGCCGCCCCCCGTCAGCGCCTGCACGCGCTCGACGGCCTTCTCGGTGCGCGCGTTGACGACGTGGGTGGCGCCGAACTTCTTCGCGAAGGCCAGCGCGGCGTCCTTGACGTCGACCGCGATGATCGTGGTGGCGCCCGAGATGCGCGCGCCCTGCAGCACGTTGAGGCCGACGCCGCCGCAGCCGATGACCACCACGGTGTCGCCCGGCTGCACGCGCGCGTTGAAGACCGCCGCGCCCACGCCGGTGGTCACGCTGCAGCCGATCAGCGCGAGCTGCGCGAAGTCGAGGGCGGCCGGCGCCGGCACGCAGCCCTGCTCGGGCACGACGGCGTATTCGGCGAAGCAGGCGACCTTGCCCATGTGCGTACAGTCCTGGCCGGACAGCGTGTGCAGCCGGGAGGTGTTGTCGTAGAGCTTGCCGGAGGTGCGCGCGTGCTCGTCGCAGAGGTGCGGATGGCCGCTCTCGCACGAGTGGCAGTGGCCGCAGTTCGGCACGAACGACAGGATCACCCGGTCGCCGGGCTTCACCATCGTCACGCCGTCGCCCACGCGCTCGACCGTGCCCGCGCCCTCGTGGCCCAGCACCGCCGGCATGACGATGCTGGCCTCGCCCTTCTGGAAGTGCAGATCGCTGCGGCAGACCCCGGCCGCCCCCACCTTGATCAGGACCTCGCCGCGCTTGGGCGGATCCAGCTCGACGGTCTCGATCGAGTACGGCTTGTTGACGTCGTAGAGCACGGCGGCGGTGACGCGCATGGGGTCTCCTGTCTCGGGTGATATCGGTCGGCCCGAAGCTTAGCCGAGATCATCGAGGGCCGCCACGGCTTTGCCGTGGTGGCCCGAGCGTCTGGGGGTGTGGGCCATTTCGGGGCCCCCACTAGAACGGCAGCGGGATGACCTGCGAGCGGAAGAACTCGGCGACCGCGGACGTCCACAGCGGGACGCCGAGCGCGGACGGAAAGACGCCGTGGCCGCGCGCCGCCGGAAACGGCGGGATCACCACGAGCTCCCCGCGGCCGCCGGCGTCCTCGAACGCCCTGAACCACAGCCGCTGCGCCGCCGGCCCGATGTACTGGTCGTTCTCCGCGTAGAACCACAGCACGGGCACCAAGATCCGGGGTGCCACGGACTTGAAGACCTCGGCCACGGCCTCCGGGGCGCACGGCTCGCCCGGGTGCGTGTCGGGCCGCCCGCCGCGCCCCGGCGCGAACGCGAGCACGGCCACGAGTCCGTCGGGGCGCTTGGACGCCGTGTAGATCGACGCGAAGCCGCCCGCGCTCTGGCCCACCAGGAGCCAGCGGCGCGGATCGAGATCGGGCTGCTGCCGGGCCCACTCGACCGTGGCCAGGAGGTCGGCGGCGCCGCCCTCGCCGGCGCGGTAGAAATCCGGGCGCGCGCAGGTGCCGTACGCGTCGCCGAAGTGCTGGCCGCCGCTGGCGCCGTACCCGCGCCGCACCGGCGCCAGCACCGCGTAGCCGCGGCGCACCCACTCGTTCACGGCGGGCAGGGGCCGGTAGCGGCCCATCGCGCGGTTGGTCTCCGTCGCCGGCGCCGTGCCGTGGCTCAGCACGATCCAGGGAAAGGGGCCGGCGCCGCGCGGGCGGAACGAGGTGACGACGATGGTGGCGCCCGCCGCCGGCACCGCCACGTTGTGGATCGTCTCGCGCAGCTTGGCGTCGAGCGGCTGGTTGCTCGGGCGCAGGAGGCTCCCGCAGCCCGCGAGGAGGAGGAGCAGCACGAGGGCGATGAACCGGCGCAGGCGCGACACCAGGCGGGATTCTACCGTGTCTCGATTCGCGGACGTTGACCACTCTGCAGGTCGCCGATAGGATTCGCTCATGGCGAGTTACGAAACGCGGACGCGCCGCTTCAGCCGCGCAGAGTACGACCGCCTCATCGAGCTAGGCGTCTTCGACGAAGACGAGCATATCGAGCTGATCGGCGGCGAGTTGATGGTCGCGGAACCCAAGGGCGCTCCTCACTATGCCGCGACGAGGAAGACGGCGAGGGCGCTCGAGGCGGCCTTTGGCGCTGGTTGGGAGGTGCGCCCCGAGGGGCCCATTGGGCTCGCCGACGACTCCGAGCCGGAGCCCGACATCGCCGTCGTCCGGGGCGAGCATCCTTCGCGCGCGGTTCTCATGGTCGAAGTCGCCGACTCCAGTCTCGCCAGTGACCGGCATCGAAAGGGCAGCCTCTACGCACGGGCGGATCTCGGGGACTACTGGGTACTGAACCTGATCGACCGCGTGCTCGAGGTCTACCGCGAGCCCATCGCCGATGCCACCGCGCCGTTCGGCTGGCGCTACGCCCGGGTCGAGGTGTTCGACGCGTCCGCGCGTGTCACGCCTCTCGCCTTGCCGGGCGCCGGCATCGCGATTGCCTCGCTACTGCCCTGATCGCTCAGGCCAGCTCCAGCCAGTCGAACCACACGGGGTGATTCTTCTTGTACCAGGCCAGCACCTCGCGGATCTTCGCCTGCTTGTCGGGCGACAGCACCATCTCGTTGATCCGCTCGTAGTGCACGCGGATCTTCTCGCCGTCGTGCTCGAGGGCCTGCGGCACCATCGTCTGCAGCTCGTTGCGGATGCGCCCGGAGTCGGAGATCTTCACCGGCCGCGTCGCGTGATCGACGCCCGAGAGGAAGCGCACGAGCAGCGGGCTGAAGACCTGCCGCGTGGTCTCGAAGGGCTCCATCAGCCGCAGCGTGAACGTGATGAGACTGGAGGCCTGGCGCGTGGCCAGCCGCGTGGTGACGCGATAGACGTTGTCGGCGACCTGGGTGACGCCGGGCGCGCCCGTGTAGGGGTCGGGGCAGATGTAGCCGGCGCTGGCCAGCACCGACCAGTCCTTCTCGGGCAGGAAGTCGTCGGCGTGCAGCACGGGCTTGCCGAGCGGCATGTTGGAGGCGGCCGCCTCGTGGATGGCCTCGGCGTAGCTCTCGACCTTGCCGGCCTCCACGTCCTTGCCGCCGATGAGCGCCTTCAGCTGCTGGGCGAAGTCCGTCGCGGTCGGATCCAGCTGCATCAGCCGGCCCTCGACGTCGACGGGCAGCTCGAACGTCGGCGAGAAGAGCGACATCGTGCTGTGCACGTCGAGGACGTCGGCCAGGCTCGCCGCCTGCATCGCCTCGGCCGTGGCCGCATAGCCGTCGCAGAGGAACATGTGCGGCGCGCCGGACGCGTCCTTCCAGCTGCCGACCAGGAACGTCGGCGCGTACGTGCCCGAGTCGGTGAACACGGCGAGGCCCGACGGCGCCTGCCAGCCGTCCTCCACCAGGTGCACGCCGGACTTCTCCCACTCTTCCCACAGGCGTCCGAGACGATGCACGCGGCTCTTGCCGCGCAGCGTCCACACGTGGACGTTCTCGCGGCGGATCCCCGGGTAGGCCGCCTCGATGGCCTCGACGACCAGCTTGCGCGGCGTGCGGTAGTCGAGCAGGACGGAGGCGTTCTGCGCGGCCTGCGCCACGCGCGTGGGCACCGTGAGGCAGCCCATGTAGGACTCGTACGGCCGTGACAGACGCAGCGGCGAGTCGAAGAGGTGGAAGACGGCCATGGGGCCCGTCGGCTGGCCGTCGGCGAAGCGCGAGGTGTTCTCCAGCGTGTCGACCGCCGCGCCCCATAGCGTGATGCCGCGGCCCTTCAGCCACGCGTGGAACTGCTCGAAGGTGTGCCCCGGCTCGTTGAGCAGCCGGCGCACGCGCCGGTCGACCGTGTGCGCCAGCTCCGGCCGCGCGTACACGCGCCCGAAGCCCAGCATCGGGTTGGCGCCCATCTCCGGCGTCTCGCCCACCTTCGGCATCAACCCCTCGCCGAGGCACACCATGAGGGCGTGATTCTCCGGCAGCGTGCGCGTGAGGTGCCACAACCCCTCGCTCATCACGTAGGCGCTGACCGCGTCGGCCGCCTTCTTCACCTGGTTGACGGTGGCTTTGTCCTTGGCCTTGCCGCCGCCGTAATCGCCGAACAGGCGCGTGCCGAGCGCGGTGGCCGCCGAGGTCATGGCCAGACAGCGTGCGATCCCGCGCGGCGCGAAGGTGTGCGCGGAGACCGGCTCGGCCTGCGCGCGCTCGACCTGGACGTCCTCGAGCCAGAGGTGGAAGCGCAGGAGGACCGGCCGCGTGTCGAAGGCCCACTGGGCGACGAGGTTGCGCTTGGCGATGTCCGTCATGGCGGTCATTTTAGGCCATCACGCCGGTGGCGGCGGCGTGTACTCGTAGTCCGGGCGGCATTTCTGCATGATGGCGCGGTAGTCCTGACGCAGATCCTCGAGCGTGGGACGGCCGACGTACCACCAGCCGTTATAGATGTGGTGGATCGTCAGGTCCGGGTGGAGCGCGAATGTGTACGGCACGGCTACCAGCCCGTGCTCGAAGCCGGGCTTCGTCTGCTCGACGATGTCGAGCTCGGTGATGGCGCGCCGGTCGTGGTCGCTCAAGAACGTGAACGTGGCGCCGAGGCCCGCGCGGAACGCCGCGGTGACGGGGATCGGGTCGGTGCTGACCACCGCGAGCTGGCAGTAGTTCACGGCCAGCTCATCCTGCATCGTCGTGAGGTGCCTGACCTGCACCATGCACTTCGGTCACCAGTAGCCGCGATAGAAGCTCACGATCAGCGGATAGCCGTTGGCCAGCGCGGAGAGGCGCACCGGCTTGCCCTTGTGGTCAGGCAGCTCGAGGTCGGGGAAGCGACCGCCCGTGACGAGATCGGTGCGCATGGCATATCCTCCGAGGACGCCATTCTACGGGAGGACGCCAACCATGAGCGATGGGGCGACGTTCGGACGCTATGCGGAGATTCCGGTCGAGAAGATGACCCCCGACCAGCAGGAGGGCTACCGCTTCCTGGTCAAGGGCCGCGGCCGGCTGCCCGGCCCCTACAAGGTGTGGGTGCACAACCCCAAGCTCGTCCACGCGGCCGCGCCGCTCGGCCAGCACTTCACGCCGGGCCAATCGTCGCTGACCGAGCGCGAGCGGGAGATCGCGGTGATCATCATCACGAGCCGGTGGAACTCCGACTATCCCGCCGCGGCGCACGAGAAGCGCGGCCGGGAAGTCGGCCTGCCGGCGGACATGGTGGAGGCGATGATCGCGGGGCGGCCCGCGTCGTTCCCCGACGCGCGCGAGCAGGCGGTCTACGAAGTCGCGATGGCGCTCGCCGGCGGGCGGCTCGTCTCGCAGGCGCTCCATGACCGCGCGGTGGCGGCGCTCGGGCACGAGCGCCTCACCGACGTGATCGTGCTGATGGGCTACTACACGGCCGTGTCGTTCACGATGAACTTCTACGCCGTGCCGGCCGGCACGCCGGGCCTGAGCCGCTAGCCCGCGAAGCCCTTCACGTAGGGCAGCTTCCCCGCCGTCGCCTCGATGGCCGCGCCGGCGTCGAGCAGCACGGCCGTGGAATCCCAGGTGCCGGCGACGAGCTGCTTGCGCGGCCCCTCGGGCACCGCGGCCTTGATCGTCCGGTCGCCGAAGCGGACCTCCTGCGTGTCGACGTCCACGTTGACCGGCGCCTGCGGGGCCTTGCCGATCTCGCGCTGCAGCCATTCCAGATCGGCCTGGCTGACCGTGAGGCACGGGATGCCGAGCATCACGCAGTTGCCGAAGAAGATCTCGCCGAAGGAGCCGCCCACGATCGCGCGGATGCCCCAGCGCATCAGCGCCTGCGGGGCGTGCTCGCGCGAGGAGCCGCAGCCGAAGTTCTGGCCAACCACCAGCACGGACGCGCCCTTGTACGCCGGCGAGTTGAACGGGTGCTCGGGGTTCTGCTTGCGCGCATCCTCGAAGGCGTGCTCGCCCATCGTCTCGAACGTCACTTCCTTCAGGAAGCGCGCGGGGATGATGCGGTCGGTGTCGATGTCGTTGCCGGGGACGGGAATGCCCCGGCCGGCGACCTGGCGGCGCGTGTAATCGGTCGAGCTCATTTCAGGATCTCCCTCACGTCGGCGACGGCGCCCGAGATCGCCGCGGCGGCGACCATGGCCGGGGACATCAAGAGTGTGCGGCCGGTCGGGCTGCCCTGCCGGCCGATGAAGTTACGGTTGCTCGACGACGCGCTCATCTCGCGGCCGACGAGGACATCGGGGTTCATGCCCAGGCACATCGAGCAGCCGGCCTTGCGCCACTCGAAGCCCGCGGCGCGGAAGATCTCGTGCAGGCCCTCGGCCTCGGCGGCCTTCTCGACCTGCTGCGAGCCGGGCACGATGAGCGCGCGCACGTGCTTGGCGACCTTGCCCTTCTTCGCCACCTCGGCGGCGGCGCGCAGATCGGACAGGCGTCCGTTGGTGCACGAGCCGACGAACGCGACGTCGATCTTGGCGCCCTTGATGGGCTGCTCGGCCTCGAAGCCCATGTGCGCCAGCGCCTCGCGGAACGTGGACCGGTCGGCCTCGGCCGCGGACTCCGGCTTGGGGATCCGCTGGCTCACGCCCACCGACATGCCCGGGTTGATGCCCCACGTCACGACGGGCTCGATGGCCGCGCCGTCCAGGCGCTTGACGTCGTCGAACTCGGCGCCGGGCTCGGTGGCCACGCCCTTCCACCAGGTCGCCGCGCGGTCGAAGGCCGCGCCCTGCGGCGCGTACTGGCGGCCCCGCACGTAGTCGATCGTCGTCTGGTCGGGATTCACGTAGCCGCAGCGCGCGCCGCCCTCGATCGACATGTTGCAAACGGTGAGGCGCTCCTCCATCGTCATGCGCGCGATCACGTCACCGGCGTACTCGTAGGCGTAGCCCACGCCGCCCTTCACGCCGAGCTGGTTGATGATCCAGAGGATCACGTCCTTGGCGTACACGCCCCTGGCGAGCGCGCCGTCCACGCGCACCTGGCGCAGCTTCGGCTTGGCCATGGCCAGGCACTGCGTGGCCAGCACGTCGCGTACCTGGGTGGTCCCGATGCCGAAGGCGATCGCGCCCATCGCGCCGTGCGTGGAGGTGTGGCTGTCGCCGCACGCGATGGTCATGCCCGGCTGCGAGAGGCCCAGCTCGGGCCCGATCACGTGCACGATGCCCTGCTTGCCCGTGGCCATGTCGAAGAGCGGCACGCCGTAGTCCTTGGCGTTGCGGATCATGTGGACGGCCATCTCTTCCGCCAGTGGATCCTTGTAGGGGCGCGTCTGATCCGTGGTCGGAATGATGTGATCGAGCGTGGCGAACGTCCGCTCGGGCATGCGGACCTTCAGCTTGGCGTCCTTCAGCATCTGGAAGGCCTGCGGCGTCGTGACCTCGTGGATCAGGTGCAGACCGATGAGGAGCTGCGTCTGGCCGGACGGCAGCGTCCGGACCGTGTGCGCCTCCCAGACCTTGTCGAGCAGCGTGCGTGCCATACCAATCCTCCATGCCTCGCGGGGCCGGGCTTCAGGGCGCCCATCGTGCCTCACCCAAACCATGTAGTCCAGTGAAAGGCTCTGCGTGGAATGTTAAGCTGCGCTTCATGATCGACGCCGGCCTGTTCCCCGCGCTGGAGACGCTGCTGGCCGTGGCCCGCACGGGCTCGGTGGCGGCGGCGGCGCGGCAGCGCCACATCACGTCCTCGGCGGTGAGCCAGCAGATGCGGCGGCTGGAGGCGCACTTCGGGATCACGCTGCTGGAGCGCGCCGGCCGCGGCGTGCGGCTGACCGCCACCGGCGAGGCCGCGCTGCCCGTCGTGCGCGAGCTGTGGAGCGGCGCCGAGTCGGCCTTCGGCCAGCTCGCGGCGATGGCGGGCCGTCCGGCCACGACGCTGCGCGTGGCGGCCAGCGACTACCTCGGCAAGGGGCTGCTGGCGCCGGTGCTGCGCGACCTGCTGGAGGCCGATCCGCCGGTGCGCTTCGAGATCGTCACCACGCACTCGCGCGCGGGCGTGCGGCTGGTCGCGGCCGGCGACGTCGATCTCGCGGTGGTCACGGGGCAGGAGACGCCGCGCGGGCTCGAGGAGCGGCACCTCTTCGATCAGCCGTTCGTGTGGGTCGGCCCGCGGCGGCGGCGCGACCGCACGCCGCTCACCGAGCGCCTGCGCCGCGAGCCCGTGCTGCGCCTGGCCGCGGAGAGCCGCGGGCGCGCCGTGCTCGACCAGTACCTCGCCGACGAGCGGCTCCGCCCGATCTCCACCATCGACGTGCCGAGCGTGTCGCTGCTGCTGTCCTACGTGTCCGGCGGGCTCGGGATCGGCCTGGTGCCGGCGCTGGCGCTGGCCGAGGCGCCGGGCGATCGCGTGATCAGCGAGCCTGCCCGCGTGCCGGCGCTGCCGGTGGCGCTCGTCTGGCGCGCGGCCGCGCGCCGGCCGCCCGCGCTCACGCGGCTGGCCGATCTGCTCGCGCGCGCCGGCGCCCGGGCCGGCGCGAGCCTCGGCCGCCCGCGTCGCCCGGCCCGCATCTGACGTCGTCCTTCCGCGCGTACACTGACGGCGTGACGGGAGAGCGCCTCGCCGATCGCGCCGTCGAGCTGGCCGAGACCCTCCTGCGCGAGGCGCGCGCGGAGCAGACGCCCGACGAGCG